>JAABUS010001655.1_pt1 | contig 47139 bp, 28 predicted proteins | sample 5560161 | NCBI WGS metagenome assembly JAABUS01 (sample SAMN10711885, study PRJNA513376) | rock metagenome | isolation source: Antarctica rocks | place: Antarctica: Victoria Land, Trio Nunatak nord | collected 2016-01-04 | reverse complement strand
ACATACCTTTTAACCACAAAAGAAATAAGGTATAATCGCGTCAAAAAAGAGGTTGATTGCGCCAAGAGCTACATGGATATGCCAGCCCTCAATTGGTGACAGTTTTCAATTACAATGTCGCCTAACGGTTGTATTAGCGATATAATCCGAATGTGTAAAAAAAAATTGTTGTTGATAATCAACCATCTGACTTGTGCATTTTAAAATTGTTAGTTGCGGCAATACAACCAGAAATCTTATCTAATAATTAAATTGTTATTAGAAAAATAGCATTAATAAGCATTTACAATTATAATAACGCCGATGAATAAATTAGACTTTTTCAGTTTTATCTGTTAGCGCCAACAATAATAATTACACAGCAATGCCATCCTCAATCCCCTATATGCTTTAAATAAAGTGTATCCGTCTAAAAAGCATAGTTAAGGTTTGGGGATTCATAGATTACTGTATGGCAAAATTGCCTTCGCAATCAACGTTACACAAAATACAAGTTTTGTTGATATATACAAGTATGAGAGTAATAGTGATTTTTTGATCCCATTTAATAGTTCATGAAGATTACTACTATTATAATTTATAAACATTGCTCCAACGCAACGTTTGTAAAACTTATAATACCAGAGCACTGATTTTAGCCTACCTTAATCTAAGGCACCCTAATCAAATAGATAAGGTAGCAGATTGCTCCGCCCATTATAACCAGCAATAATCCGCTTAACCTTTTTTTCTTCAGGAAAAACAGCATAACCAGGACGCTTAAGGATACGAGCGTTAAAAACCCTGACAAAACATCAATTAACCAGCTCCAACTTTTCCCACTGTCACGTCCTTTATGCAGATCATTCAGCACAGCAACCAAACCAAGCCGAAGCTCAGTCAATTGGAATTTTCCATCTTTACGGCTTATGAAAGCATCCGCACTATAACCCGGACCTTTAAAGAAAAGCGAACATTCGTCGGTCTGGATAAGAAAATCGCTTACAAAGCCCCTGATACCACAGTTAATGCGAAGCAACTCCACTATCTCCAGCTTTTTTATCTAGCTTGTATTGGGCGTGTTAACCCAGTTCACCGGTACAGTGCCGGTATATTTGTTCTCAACTTGCTTACCATCAAACCATTCGGCATGGTTTAAAGTGATCCTCGTTACCGCAAAAAACAACACTACGATAAAACAAAGCATTGACAAGTAGACATGGAGCCACCGCGAAATTCTGGCCGTACGTTTTCTCCACAGTAATTTCAGTTCTTTAATTTCTTTTAGGTTATACACGCTCATTTTATCATACAAACATATCTTATCTAAAAAAGGTAAAATCTTTAAATGATATGAACAAGCAAAAGTTTGCTGCAAAATGGACAAGTCCAGTGTCATATCAACCATAAATTGACGGTATTGCTATCAGCGATCAGCTTTCAGCAATCAGGAAGAAAGATAATCAAGCATTGGTTTTCCTGATAGCTGAAAGGTGATCGCTGATTGCAAAACCGAAGTCTATATCATCCTTGACATGTTAATGATAATATAGATTTGCTTAATTTTAGAATAAATAAGTCCAGACTAATATGAACGAAATTAAAAAAGAAGACATCAAACAGGAAGTGTTTGACCTTTATGATGACTATGCACATAACCGGGTAAACCGGCGGGAGTTTATGCAAAAGCTATCCGCTTATGCTGTGGGAGGCCTTACGGTAGCATCCCTTATGAGTTTTCTCATGCCCGATTACCAGGGCGCAATCCAGATTCAAAAAGACGATCCTCGCTTAAAATCAGCGTACATCAATTATAAATCTGAAAAAGGTGGCGGAACTATTAAAGCGTTGTTGTCAATGCCTGCCGATGCAAAAAAGAAACTTGGGGGCATTGTAGTGGTTCATGAAAACCGTGGTTTGAATCCGCACATTGAAGATGTTGCACGAAGAGCTGCCCTGGCAGGATTTATTTCGATTGCTCCTGATGCTTTAACTCCATTAGGCGGTTACCCGGGTAGTGATGATCAAGGCCGGGAACTACAAAGTAAACGGGACAGTAAGGAAATGTTAGAAGATTTTATCGCGGCCTATGACTACCTGAAAAGCCACAAAAATTGTAATGGTAAAGTTGGTGTGGTAGGTTTTTGCTTTGGTGGCGGAATAGCCAATATGATGGCTGTACGTATTCCGGGTTTGTCAGCATCCGTTCCATTTTATGGAGGCCAGCCGCCAACAGAAGATGTTCCCAAAATAAAAGCACCGCTTCTTTTACATTATGCAGCACTGGATACCCGTATTAATGAGGGTTGGCCTGCCTATGAAACCGCTTTAAAACAGAATAGCAAAGAATACACAGCTTACATGTATGCTAATGCAAACCACGGCTTTCATAATGATACCACCCCTCGTTACGACAAAGCTGCCGCAGAACTCGCCTGGAAACGTACCATTGATTTTTTTAACGGCAAATTGAAGTAAATAGTGAGCTTTGAAATATAGCAAAATCAGCGATTACCTAACTGGCAAAAAATAGCAACAGAAATAGGTATTTTCCGAAGCGAGAAATACTGATGTATGGGTTTTTAAGAATGTTATAATATAAAAATGGAGACCTTATTCATAAAAGGAACGGTGATGGGAGTAACAAAAGAGGATTAGCTTAATAACCCCGAATATCTATCATCCACCCTATTTATGATGCTACAAAATTGGCATCAGGAATATTACAATCCAGATGGAACATACCGAAAAGAATCATAGGCTTTTGTGAAAAAACAATATGGCTAAGTTAAACAAGCTCTTATTGCTTTAGAAAATGATCTGCATAATTTATCTATTGCTTATATATTTTTACTGATAACTGCATCTGTATTAAAGACTTTGTAAACTTTCTTCTTCCTGAAGGAAAGCTAAAATTTTTTTATGCCCCTGATTAAGAAGTGTATTGAACATGTAATAAACACCGGAAATATAGTATATGTTCGGCAAGGCTCCTTCACTATAAAATTAAGAGCACTGAAAATTTGTGCTCTTAGTCCCCTGACGGAGAGTGAGGGACTTGACCGTTCGTTCTGTAAATACCTTAAAGTATTTTGGGAATCTCGATCGTTGATCCGATTATTTTTTGTTTCTTTCTTTCTGCAGGAAAAATTATGATATAGTAGTATGCAATAAAACCTATTCCGATAAAAAATGGTATAGCTGAATAATACCTGAACCTGTCGGGTAAATTATTAAATTCTGTGATCATCCAGTAAGCATTGGCACATATCCAGAAATCAACAGCAAGGTTATGAAAGAGCTCGGCTTTTATATGCCTGGTCTGCCAGGTGATCAATAGCGCGGCCGAGATAGTGGGAATGATCATAAACAATCCTAATGGCCTCCAAAGCATTGCCCAGCTTAGATCTTTAAACAGCCAAAAAACAATATGCAAATTTTCGACGATACGAAATTTGTTTGGGATACTATACATGCCGTTCGAAGTATTCATTGGGAAAAGTAAATTTTTTAAAGACGCTTACTAAAGGATTGTTATATCCAATCAAAAATATAAGAATTTCTTATACTTCACAAGGAGTAAATTAGTGAATTTTTATCATCAAAGAATTGGAATTTCAGGGTAAGTAATTTTGATAATTGTGGTTTGTAGTTTTGATTAATCCCTTCAAAGAAGTTTTGGATTGCCTGATGAAATAGTTTTGGTTTATCATAGTATTTTGCATATAAAATTTCCTTCTTTGTAAATTTCCATAACCGTTCGATAATGTTAAGATTGGGAGAATACGGCGGTAGGAAAAGCAAATGAATACCTAATGATTTTGCAAGAGTCGTTACTAAAAAACAATGTTGATACCGGGCGTTATCAAGTACGATTGCAATAGGCTTATTGGCAAATTTTTCCTTTAGTAGTTTTAGAAAATCAATAAGGGTGGCCGATGTAATATATGAAGTATTGGTAATGGCAACCACTTCTTTTGTAATGGCATTTACAGCGCCTGATACATTGATGCGGTTCCTGCCGGCAGAAGCTTTGATAAAAACACGAAAGGCACACCACAGCGAACAAAGAAATGGTTGTAATACAAAATGTGCCGCATCGCAAAAAAACAAATGTACTTGTTCCTTCTGAGCAGCTTCTATAACGGGTTTCAACTCCGTTTCCACCCATTGGTGCTGTGCTTCATTATCTGCCTTGGATGGTAGGTGGCCACACTTGATAAACTTTAAACCATGTCTTTTCATAAAGGCCCTTACCTGCTGGGGGCTTCTTTCTATTCCGGTCATCTCACTTATACGCCCGCAGGCCTGTACTGCGTTGATGGGTGGATGCTGCAAAAATGAATCTAAAATCCTTTCGCTATATTCTTCCAGCATACTTTTATTAGTGCCATAATTATTGGTAAGCAAACCTTCAAAACCTTGTTCTGTGTAAACCAGTATCCAACGCGAAACGGTATTAGGATGCATACTAGTGATTAAACCTATGCTATGATCACAATAATGTAAAGCCGCCTTAAGATACACAGCAAAAATTCGTTTTTGTATCATTGGATGAGGATATGCGTATCGTTCGTAACTTAGCCGTTCAATCTCGGCTTCGCTGATTTTGAATGAAAGAGTAGGCATATTTGTGATTTGGTTTTTACAAAATTGCCCCTCTTTTTTATATAATAGCTATATCACTTTTTTACCCCTTGCAAAGTATAACTATAGTAAATCATTTTGTAAGTCTCACCTTTTCGGGACGACTTCCGAAGTCTTAAATGTCTACATCTTATCATACAAGAGCAGACTTCCGAAGTCTTGAATAAGACATCTTCAAAAAATTTAATCTAAATGAAAATACAGTGTATCCAATCAAGACTTTTGAAGTCTGAACCTTAAGTGTAAGATGTCGATATTCTGAGACTTCGGAAGTCGAACCTGAACCAAACAAATCACATCAGACCCTCGACAGCACTTTCCTGAACCGGTCTACGTTTACTTCCGGTGAGAGTTCATTTTTGTTAGTAAGATGATCCACCAACTGCTTAGCAAAATAAGGAGCCAGTGAACATCCCTTTGTACCCATGCCATTGAAGATGCCTATTTGAGGATGCCGGGGATGAAAGCCGATAAACGGGCGACGCTCCAGCGTAGCCGGACGAACGGCTGCCCAATGATCCATAATTGTAAAAGGAATTTTTAAAAATTGTTTTAACTGAGTTTCCGTTTTTTGGCGGAAGGCTGTTGTTGATTGAGCATTTTCAAACTGCCATTCATGAGAAGATCCTACCCAGAAAAGATTATCTTTCCAGGGAACGATGCTTAAACCTTTTTTAAAAATACTGCTGGCAGGCAGGTCTTTTATTTTTACTATCAACACTTCCCCTTTGTTTGGTGCGAAGGGCAGGTTTTTGAACCAGCGGTTTTCCTGGCTTTCGATGCCATCGCAAAAAATAATTTTACCGGCGAGGATGTCCTGATACTGAATGCCGTTAGAAGTTACAATAAGATGTTCCGGATCAAGATATTCCTCTCTTAAACTATTTTTATTGAGAAGAGATTTTCTAAAAGCAGGTAGCAGTTGCTGAAGACTAACCAGGTAGCATGGATCTATGATGCCATAGCCAAAATCATAATTCAGAATGTGGTACCAGTCATTACTGTTTGCCGGCAATGACAGATATTGAGGGTCTTCCTGTATCCGGTCTAAAAATGCAAGACGCATTTGAGGAGTTGGAAAAAAATCTATGTCAATTGTTTTTGTGATGCATTCAATGCCAAGAATGCTGCCCAGGCTGTTATAAGCTTCCCAGGCAAAGGGCATGAGTTCCTCTATCATCCATGTTTTTACAATGCGCCTTCCAGTGACGGGATTGATAATTCCAGAGGCAATTCGGGAGGCACTGTGTTGCTTTATCTCATCTATAACTATAAAAGACAAGCCTGCTTTTTCAAGTTCATGGCATAAGAAGCTGCCGGAGATCCCTTGTCCGATTATAAGATAGTCAACGTTCATCTTGTAAAAGTAGTGCTCTTGTGGATCATTTTTTTTAACACAGAGTGCATAGAGGGAAGAAACACAGAGAACGCAGAGGGCCTCCGTGCACTCTGCGTTTCCTTGCTCTGCGCCCTCTGTGTTAAAAAAACACTACACATGCAAGCTATTCAACATTAACTCTTATTCCTTTGCTATGGCTCGAAAACTCCGGTGCATACATGCACTGAATACTGCTGACACCATTACTGAAATTACCAGCCTGCGTAGCAAACAATGGATACTCAAATACATAAACACCCTTTGGTAACCAGTTAAAGAAAAAATTAGTACTGGCATCTTTAGTGCTTTCATAATAGCCCAGACCACCCTGGTATTTATATGTGCTCAATACATTTATAGGTTCCATACACCCGGCACGCATATCTTTAAGATGAACGTATTCCATATTGCGGTCTACCCTAAGTTCTATCCTCACCTTCACCTTATCTCCCACTTTTATGGAAGTGCCATCAGTAACGGGTTCCAGCACAGGACCTCTGCCGGAATTCTTTTCAATAAATATTTTTTTCGTTAATTGTAACGGAGTAGAAGAAGGCGTTATCTTATCCAGCTTTTCAAAATATTGCCAATAGACCGCACCCCAACTACTACTGCCTGACACAGCACTAACTGATGATGTGGTAACAGTTATATCACCCATTAAGGGATTCACAAATGGTCCGTTAAATATTGTTTTAAAATAACCTGTTCCTGACTGTTGCTCTTTGTCAGTACTTTTTACCGTTTTGCTTCCCAGTTTTATTTCTATTGAAGGTTCATTGCTAAGCCAGTCTGTTCCCTGCAACAGCAGAGCATAACAGGCATCAGCAGTTGCTTTTGTTGAGGACCATCGCTGTGTTTGTTTTTGTTGCAGCAACCAGGTTTTCAGGTCATCAACTATCTTATTGTCTTTGCCAATCTCGCTGAAAGTTTCTATTAATAGACTTTGCGTTTCCACAGGCGCCTGGTACCAGAAATAGCCACTACGATTTTCTTTCCAGTACATACCCATCTCAGGATTTAAGATGGCATTTTGTTGTAGTGATTTTAAAATATCACCGGAAGTTTTATGATCTCCCGAGCGGTTTAAAGCAAGCGCTATCATTCCTTGCATATACCTGTTTTGCTGCAACCAAAATTGTTGTGATTGCTTGCGGTAGTAATTGGCTGCGTTAAAAGTTTCTCCGGGAATGCCGTACTCACTAAAGAAGCTTCGCATGTACAGGTATTGCACCTGCAGGTAACTGGTATTATTTTTATTGATGTCCGATTTGGATTTTATTAAATTATTGTAATCTTCTTTCAGCCGGTTATCAAGATACATTAAGCCAACCCGGGTGATGTTATCCAGTATTTCAGATTGAGGCAGCGCGTTCAATTTTTTTAAATGACCCAATCCTGTAAGAATATATTGGGTGATGAAACGATCATCAGGACCACCATTGAACCAGCTGAATCCGCCATTTAGAGATTGTGATTGCTGCAGTTTGGAGATAGACGCCTGCAACACACCATTCATGGTAATCATATCAAACAACAAAGCGATGTTCTTCTTTTGTTGAGATTCGCTTTTTGCTTCAAGCACCCAGGGTGTTTCTTCCAGCAATGCTGATTTTAGCTCAGGATTTTTTTCAAGGTTTGATAATAAAGCATCTCCCTGAGAAGTAGCAGCTAAAGACTTCCATTTTTCAAAGATTGCTTTTATGCGGGGAGATGCATTGGCGATTTTGGTTGCGAGCGCGTTGGCATAAAAACGGTTAAAAGTTTGTTCAGAGCATTCATAAGGATATTCAATTAAATAAGGTAACGCTTGCACCGCATACCAGGCAGGGTTAGACGAAAACTCAACTGTTAAAGAATGTTGCTGCAATGTTTCGCTTGACCCGGACTGTAACAATTTTTCAAAGCGGAATTTTTTTGTGGTATTGCCATGAATGCTTAATGGCATGCTTTCAGTAACCAGCATGCTATTGGATATTACTGGTAAAGATGCTTCTTCACCATCGCTAACACCTGCGCTGTCTGATTTGGCAATAAAGCGATAGACTATCGCGCTGTTATATTGATAAGGTACCTGGATATTAAAATTAGCCCCCACACTTTTGCCAGCTTCAGCGGTAAAGTATTGATTGGCTGTCATATTTTGAAACCAGCCATCAACCGGTTGCATGTCCGAGGCGTTTAACAATTCAAGATGTACCGTTCCGGTGAGTTCTTTGTCCGTCATATTAACGATCTTGGTGCTCAGATCCATGTGATCTCCTTCGCGAAAGAACCGTGGTGCGTTGGGTTGTACCATCAATTGTTTTTGTGTGATGATGTCTTTGGTAGAATAACCAAAGGCAGCATCTTTGGTATAAGTCAGTGCCTGGAATTTCCAGCGTGTGAGTGCTTCAGGAATGGTAAAGCCGAACGATATATTTCCGAAGCTATCTGTTTTGAGGTCGGGCAGGAAGAAGGCTGTTTCATTAAAATTTTTTCGGGTTTGAATAGTTGGTGGTTCAATGATGCTTTGACGAGCATCATTTTTATTCATTCCTGTAACTACTACTTCTTCTAATTTAATGTCTGATGAAGCGAATTTTGACAATAAAGCTGCATCTTGATTATTGGAATCATAACCTTCCCGGGTAGGTGCGCCGGCAACCCTCACGTTTACACCTGGAACTCTTCCTCTCATCATTCTTGAAACATTACGACCTTGTAATGAAAATATCTGGTCATAAACATTTGAATAGAATTTGAAGTTGTTTTCTTCTCCTCTGTATGTTTCCTGTGATTGTACTGATAAAAAATTATTGCGTCCGTTCCATTCCAGTTCTGCATTATAAGTTGGCCATATATCGGGAATATGCCAGCTGTGTGGCTTAAATTGATCCAATGATGCATCATACATGGATACCAGCATTTCAGCGGCAACCTTTTCTTTTTTATCACCGCTTATTTTTAGTTTCCATTTTTCTTCACCACCGGGTAGTGTTTTATCACGAAAGCTTTCATAACTTATTGTTAGATCCTTATTTGTCCAAGGCACATTTACCATGTCATGCATTATGTAGAACCGGTTATTCTTTACAAAAAAATGAGCCACACCGAATCCTCCACGGTCATCTTCCGTTACCAGAAAATCAAATGATGTTTTTTTATTACTAAGATTGATAAAATTATAAGCAGTTGATCGTTGATTTTCTGTGTCTTTAAACTTTAAACTTTGAACCTTAGACTGCTTCTCTACCTGTTGAATTACAAACAAGTCTTTCGCAGATGATCCTATACTAATGGTAGATTTTTCTCCCGGCTCAACGCTTTGATTCCTTTGAACACTCCATGAATAAATGGAAGACGGAATATTCTTTTCATCATACAACTGAACATTGCGGATATCTTTCACTTCTTCGCCAAACGCATCTTTGGTAACAACTTCAACAGCGTACCAGCCTGTGGTAAATCCTTGGGGTAGTATTTCAAAAGAAGCATTTGCTTTGGTGGAATCAACACGTTCATATAATTTTTCACTCCTTTTCCAGTTTTGAGGATTTGTTTCATCTCCGTATTCATCATAAGGAAACTGCTGCAGGTAAGATTCTTTATTCATCAAATATATATCAGGCTGTTGCCAGAAGCGTTGACGGATAAGCCTTTCAGGAGATTGTAGCCGGTAGATGCTAACATGAACCTGGGATGGCACAAATTCCCCATTCAAATTTTCTGTTCTTATAGAAATATTCTTTAGGCTGTCAATTGAAATAGTTTCTTCAGAAGACAAAATAACTTTTAATTGAAGGGCTTTATAAGAAACCGGAATGGTAGTTTCGGCGGTTCTTGTCTCGCCGTTTATATCGGTAATATCTGCTATTACTTTGTAATCGAAAACCGGTTCTAATTTTTTACCGATACTTAGATCCGGGATTGCTTTAAATTGAATGGAAAATTTTCCCTCAGCTGTAGTGGTGGTGATTCCATTTGTAATTTCCATGTTACTGGATCTGGGGATTCCTATTTTCCAATAGAGCCATGGATAAATAAACCTCGGCATTCTAACGACCCTGAATGTAACAGTAGCGCCGTCTATGTTGTTACCTGCATAAGCTTTCGCAAAACCTGTCACAATGATGCTATCATTAATCCTGTAAGAATTCTTTATCTTTTCAAAGTCAGCATAAAATTTTGGTCGTTTGTATTCTTCAACAGAGAAAGAGGCTTCGCCTTCCAGTTCATGATCACTGAGTTGAAACATTCCGTTTAGTGAATATTGGGGAAGTTTAAAATTACCAGTAAAAGAGCCAAATTCATTAGTAGTAAGTTGCAGGGAATCGGTTGTTTCGCCGGATGCGTTGTCCAGAGTTATTGTTGATTTATAATTAGCATATACCTTGCTTTTGCCGGTTTCATAATCTTCAGTAATAACGATTCCTTTAAAATACACCGTTTGACCCGGACGATAGATGGAGCGGTCTGTAAAAAAGAAAACCCTTGCCTGCTTACGTTCAGATTCTGTAGCACTTAAGCTTTTATCAGTTTCATTTTCATCCCTGTATGCCCGGTATTTATAGTCATTTAAAAAGAGCCGGTCATTTTTATAATGTATTTCCAGTTGGAAGTTCTCAGCTTGTTTATTGTTATTACTAATATGAAAGTATCCATTGTTATCGGTTGTTAATTGTTCCCCTTTAATAAGTGTATTCTTCCGGAGAGCAGGATCGTATTTATTATTCCAAAATTGCGCAGCAGCCTTTACCAAAGGTTTTCCATTATCGCGGTCCAGAACAAAATAATCATTACCATTATTTATATAGCTGATAGTAGAAATGTAAAAATGTTGTACTGCCAATGGATTTTTATTGAATAAATAGTCTTCGTTTACACTTGCCAGTAAGATATAATTTCCAACAGGCAATGCGTCTATTTTTATTTCAGCGCTGTGCTTCTGGTAATCACTTGTGGAAGGAAAATCCTGGTTCCAGTTTCGTATTGATGGTAAGCTTACTATTTGTTTCCAGTATTCTTCATCATACGGGTTACTCAGTTGTTTTTGCAGTTCAAAAGATATAGGAATAATGCGCAGGTAGAGTTGTGTAAAATTTCTAAAGCTTACCAGGGTTCGAAATGGCTGGTTGGGAATATTTACATTTTCCGTTTGCAGGTTGAGCTCTTTGCGTTTTATCCGGTTGATAAGTGCCAGGCAGTTTGATTTGCCTTCACTTTCCTGCTTTTGCTGAACAATTGTTTCGCAAATTTTTAGCGCCTGGATATATTGAAACCTGTTGGCGGTATCTCTTAATGGTTCGTATAATGAAGCTTTGTTTACATACCATTGTGCCAGCAACCAGCCAGCTTTAGCGGCAGCGGGTTCCATAGAATATTTCGAATATATCTGTTGCAATGCTTTTGTATACAGGTCTTCTTTATTCTCCATAACGCCGAACTGGTGTATGATTTCAATCCTATTAATATCCGCATCAATGAAAGCATCTGGTCTTTCATCCGCAGCATGAAATGTAAGCAGGTCCTGGCAGATAAGTAACGCTTTGTGGTGGAGGGACAATGAATCATTAGTAAGTATTTGCAGTTTTACAAATTCAGGTGCAGGTAAAAATAAATTTTCATCTTTTATTTCGAATGCATAAGCAGGTTTGTTGATATCACGTTCATCATTTCTAAAATAATCAAGCGCCCTGTGTGCAAGCAGGTCATACATTGTAGGACGCAGGTTGCGGGCATTGCCTTTTACAATGATAGCATCGTAGAATTCCAGTTTTGTTTGCTGTAAAAATTTTTTGTTTTGAATAGATGCTATATAAAGGCCGGTGATCTTTTTATAAAAATCGGTTATTGTCCAGGTGCTGATATCATCTTTCTTAAAATTTACAGTTTCCGTTCTACCGAATATTTTGTAGCGTTGTTGCTGATAATAATTTAAATAATTTTCAGCTAGGATGCTGTTCAGAATGGATAGTACAGGTTCGGAAAAAGTTGTCTTTTCTTTTTCTAAAATTACTATGGTTGCGGGCTGTCCTATATTATCTTCAAAAGTTTCACCCAGGTTTATTTGATACAGTAATGCTTTAATTATCTGTGCATCTTTTTTTTCTTTTTTTGCCAGTTGGTATATTGTATGCACTTCTGTTAAGGCAGATTTTGTTAATCCTTTTTTATTAGTAAGATCTTCTACTTTCTTCCACAGCGAATCGTATTTTTTTTCATTTTGTTGCGCCATAGTATAAAAGGAATGTATAAGTAAAGGAACAATTAACAGCAAAGCCTTTTTAATAAAACACATGATCATCAGGTTTAGTCAAAGTTAATTAAGAAATATAAGGATGCGTTGATGAAGGTTTTTACATAAATCAACTGTAGTGTTACTCTAGAGTGACTTATTTGCTATCAGCAGTCAGCTATCAGCAATCAGGTAGAAACTTATCATGTAGTGATTTCCTGATTGCTGACATAGGTATCAATTGGCTATGAGGTATGAGGTAGCTGACGGCTTAACGCCGTCATCAGGTATGAGGTATGAGGTATGACGAAGAAAACCCGCAAGTTACCAAAATGGTTTCATAGGCATATTAGAGCTCCCGTGTCCAGGGAGCTTTTTTATTTTGTATTGATCTTAAAATAAAAGCAGCGATAACGCTGCTTTTTATACATCAAAACTCCTTAAACAAATTTAATACCTCATACTTCACACCTCATACCTCATACCTCATACCTGAGAGCTACTTCTTCATCACTTCCGCCATCTTCTTTCCGATATCAGCCGGACTTTGAACAACATAAATACCGCATTCCGTCATGATCTTCATTTTAGCAGCAGCGGTATCATCAGCACCACCAACGATAGCTCCGGCATGTCCCATTCTACGGCCTGCAGGAGCAGTCTGGCCGGCAATAAATCCTACTACCGGCTTGGTTCCATTTTCTTTTATCCAGTTGGCAGCTTCTGCTTCCATGTTGCCACCAATTTCTCCTATCATCACTATGCCATCTGTTTCGGGGTCGTTCATTAATAATTCTACTGCATCTTTAGTAGGGGTGCCAATTATAGGATCTCCGCCGATTCCTATAGCCGTTGAAATCCCTAGTCCGGCTTTTGCCACCTGGTCAGCAGCTTCATATGTTAAGGTGCCTGATTTGGAAACAATTCCTATTCTTCCCTGGATGAAAACAAAGCCCGGCATAATGCCTACCTTACATTCACCGGCAGTAATCACTCCCGGACAGTTAGGTCCAACAAGCCTGACATTTTTTCCCTGTAAGTAATTTTTCGCATTTACCATGTCCTGCACCGGAATGCCTTCTGTTATGCAAACAATCAAATCCACTCCTGCATCTGCAGATTCCATAATAGCATCTGCAGCAAATGAGGGAGGTACGAATATTATAGAAACATTGGCGCCAGTGGTTTTTACGCAATCTGCAACCGTGTTGAAAACGGGCCTGTCCAGATGGGTAGTGCCGCCTTTTCCGGGTGTAACTCCACCCACAACATTGGTTCCGTATTCAATCATTTGAGTAGCGTGAAATGTTCCTTCTGTACCCGTAAAGCCCTGTACCAGAATTTTTGAATCTTTATTTACTAAAACAGACATGTCGTATTGAATTAAGTGTGGGCAAAAATAGGGGAAAAATTGTTGCTTTATAATTGATTTTGGTAAGGAAGGAATGAGGTTGAAATATATATTGTTTCCTTTATGCAATCATTTGTCTGAATTGGGATTCGTAGGATTTAGGGATTATAGGATTGATTTTACACTCTTTTGATATTTTGATTTATTGCTTGATTGCAGGAAGAGAGAAATTATAATCAAAGAATCCTTCCTATAATCCCTAAATTCCATAAATCCTAATTCAGACAATTTCAGCAATGAAGTTTATTTCGCTAGCAATTTTAATTTCTGAACAAAATATTTTGCACTTTTACAATTATCGTGTGCTGCTGCATTTGTTATAGTAAAGCCTTTTGTTATCATTTTTTGGGCGAATCCTGGTTTACTTAGTCTTATTCCTCTCCCTGTTTTTTGAAGGAAGAGTTGATTTAAAACTTCACGAGGCTGAGCTTCCTCTTCAGGAAATCTAAATATAAATTTTTCTTTAAGTAAAGATGACAGTGTAATTGAATCAGCTAAAAACCATGCTTCAATACTTCTAACTGAAACAATAGTTATGTAATTATTATTGGAATCGATTCGTTGTTTAGTTGTAGTGATACATTTGTCTTCATCCAGATCTGTCAAAATAATAATTTCTTCAGCACCGTTGTCTAATAGTATTTGAGTATAAGCATGGATGTTTTTTGGAAGAAGGTTGCCATTACCTGTTGCATTAACAGCCATTATGAATTCAACTCTAATTAAATTAAGGAACTGTTTGAATGAAGGTGATTCAATTAAGATTCTTTCTGTATCACCTTCACAAACAAATCCAACCTTTACCATGGAACACCACCTCTCATTGCATTAGAGAGCCATGCTTCATCCATAGTTAAGCCATGAAAATTGCTATCTTTGAATTGTTTTAGGATAGTCTTTCCCTCTTTTTTATTTACTACAATAATCTCTTTTGCTTCTAATTGGTTAACGAGTGTTTGAGAATGAGTATTTAGCCATATGTAATGTCCCTTGTCTTCGCATTGCTGACGAAAGAAGCTAACTAATTCTTTTATTACATAAGGATGTAGACCATTCTCTGGTTCTTCTATACAAAGAAACTGTGGTTCGTTACTTTGATATACAGCAGTTAATAATGATAAGATGTTTTTAGTGCCATCAGAGATCAAGTTTGCCGGTAAAGGATTAGATATGTTTTTCTCAAAAACAGCTAATTCACCATTTCCATTTAGGTTATTGAGTTGAACTTCTACTTTGTGTAATTCAGGAATGAAGATTTGCAGCCATTCTGTTATTTCTACTTTCAATGGTCCCTCTTCTAAAATTCTTTTTAAGACATTTACCATATTTGAAGCTGATGAATCTAAAAAGCTTGAAGCTGATTCCGGAATTTTTATTATTTCCTTATTATTAATAAACAATCGTCTGCAATTTTTAAGGATCGCTGATATGTCTCGCGTTGGCAACCTATTCATAATATCTGCGAAAACTACATCACTCAAGACATCAAGCGGTTCCTCATTAATAAAATTGTAATTGATTTCATATCTATTATCAGTATCATTAAACAATTGAATTAATAAATTTCCTACATGTTGAACCTTAGGTTTAATGCTTTCATAACCCCCAAATACAGATATCCATTGATAATGTGACTGTGGAAAAGAACCAAATCTATAAGGTATAGCCGCCAATTGAATCGCCTCAAAAATATTACTCTTGCCACTTCCATTCGGCCCTACAAAAACAGTAAACGGATTAGGCTCATTAATTTCAATATCGATTAATGACTTAAAATTTTTAATGCTGAGTTTCTTGATTTTCAAAATTTCAAAATTAATAATTCTATTAATAACAGTGAGTTCGCGTTAAAACCTATAAGGTTTCAAAAACCTTATAGGTGAATATGCTCTAATACCCCCAGGTTAAACTTCCCCAATAACTTTGCCAGTCGGCTTTTGCATTATCTATAAGCCTCGTCATCTTAACGGTGCTTACCATCCATTTGCCATTTGTATTTACATTAAATTTTATCTCACCTTTCTGATTGGTCTTGAGATGCTGTTGCAAGGTAGTGTCCCTGATGCGGTGCCAGATCCTGATATCATAATTGATCAACGGCTTCTTGTTGAATAGTACTTTTGCAACAAGCAGCTGATTGTTTTTTAGCTGGTAAGGATTGGATTGAGGAATAATATCTAACGGAAGGTCTGTAGCCTGTTTGAAACAATTATTAGTTTTTGTGCCAACCTGAATCAAAGTTTTTACGCTGCGCTGGTACAATTCCCTGCCACCGCTATTTGTTTCATGATTTTTTTCACGATCATCAATGGCATTATACAATCCATCTTCTTTAAGATATTCATTGAACTTCGGAGCTTCCATTTTAATAAAAGCATTGTTTGAATTGAAAGTAACCATGGCAGTGCCTTCATCGAACATAGCTATCTGAAGCGAGTCCCCGGTTTCTTTTGAAAGCTGTTCAGAGAGATCATCTCGTGCATTATTCAGATATAATTTTAAACTATTGATTCTTGTGGAATTGCCCAACCAGTTGTCGCCTTTAAAATTTTCTCCCACTTTAAAGCGGATGTTGATGGTTTCACCTCGCTTGCATATAAATTTTTCAGGCTGCAACCAGAATTCATGTGCGGCCAGGAATGAAGTTGCAATAAGTAATGAACCTATAAAAAAAAGAATTTTTTTCCATTGCCCCATGTGGTTATAATTTATTGTTATCAATAAACGGACTCGCATTAGGGTTATTCATCAGTTCATTCATATCACGATCATTGTCTATTTTACCGGCTACTTCAAGCATGCGCATGTCTTTAGCATCTTTCAAAAATTCAGAAGCAAAGATGAAAGCGTTCAATTTTTCATTTTTGTTAAATATAATTTCTTTATTATTTCCTTCCCATTCTTTATGACCCTGATCCATATAAATAATATGATCTCCTACTTCCATCACGCTATTCATATCATGCGTGTTCATTACAGTAGTAATATTATATTCTATAGTTAATTCCTGTATGAGCTTGTCTATCACTAATGATGTCTGGGGATCAAGACCAGAATTGGGTTCATCACAAAACAGGTACTTAGGATTTAATACAATCGCTCTTGCGATACCTACTCTTTTTTTCATTCCACCACTGATCTCAGAAGGAAATTTTTTATTTGCTTTTTCCAGTGCTACCCTGTTTAATACTTCATCTACGCGTTTTCGTTTTGTTCGATAGGAATCTTTAGTGAACATGTCTAATGGAAACATTATATTTTGTTCTACCGTAAGACTATCAAAAAGTGCGGAACCCTGAAACAGCATCCCTATTTCCTGCCTTATGGTTTTTTTTTCGTCACGAGTCATGGTGTCAAACGCATTACCATTATATAATATCTGGCCACTATCAGGTTGAAATAAGCCTATAAGGCATTTCATCAAAACTGTTTTTCCGCTTCCACTGGTTCCGATTATCAGGTTGCATTTTCCATCTTCTAAAACCGCGTTTACATCGTTTAGAATCGTTTTAGCGCCAAACCCTTTTTTTAAATTTTTTATTTCAATCATATGAGTATTTCATTTTCAGAGAATATAGTTTCCCGCTCTTGCCAGGATTAAGCAGGCAAGCCGCTATTACGCTAAAGCTTGTTACAGTTTAGCGTGTTGGTTATAATAGTATTGCCGATAGTATATAGTCTGCGAATAATATCAATATACAACTTACTACTACTGCTCTTGTACTCGAACGCCCAATCTCAAGTGCACCACCTTCTACATAAAATCCAAAATATGCCGGAATACTGGAGATTATAAAAGAAAATGTATATGCTTTCACAAGCGCAAAAAATACATTATAGGGTACGAAATTTTGCTTCAGGCCCTTATCAAATTCATCGCTTGACAAGATGCCGGACCCTATGCCGGCAATCCGGCCGCCTAATATGCCCAGGGCGGTTGCTATCACTACAAGCATAGGGATCACCAGCATTGCTGCAACGATCTTCGGAAGTACCAGGTATGCTTTGGTATTAATGCCCATAATCTCAAGCGCATCAATCTGTTCGCTAACACGCATATTACCCAGCTCACTGGCGATTTTACTTCCGACTACACCTGCGAGCACGATACATACCAGTGTTGGAGCAAATTCAAGTAGCACCGTATCACGAACGATTTGTGCAATGGATGATTTAGGTATAAGCGGACTCACCAATTGATAAGCAGTCTGCACTGCTGAAACCGCACCAATAAAAAATGAAATGATGGCAACAATGCCCAAAGAACCTATTCCGATATCGGAACACTGGTGCATAAACTCTTTCCAATACACTTTATAATTCTCCGGCCTGGTGAACATTCCTCTTATAAAAAGCAGAAAGCGGCCGATCTCGGTTAATAGTTTCATTTGTGATATTAGTTAATGAATTAACAGTGCAATTTTTTTTAACGCAGAGAAAACAGGAGGTAAGAAACACAGAGGACACAGAGAGGTTTCCTCTGTGTTCTCTGTGTTTCCTCCTCCGGCCGTTCTCTTTATTAAAAAAAAATTCATGATATTATTGCTTTTTCAATTTCTTCCACAGCCCTGAACGTTTTTCAATTTCTTCTATTGTAGCCTTACATTTTATCTGGGCGTCAACAACAGCTATGAGCGCCATATTATAAATGCTTCGTACCGAACTTCCCAGCTGCAAAACATGAACAGGTTTTTTTAGTCCAAGTAAAATCGGTCCGATTGCATCAGCACCACCAACTTCTTTCAATAAATTATAGGCAATGTTACCTGCTGCTAAATTGGGAAAAATAAGCGTATTTACATCCTGGTCAGCCAATTCACTGAATGGATAATTGTCGCGCATGATCTCGGTATTAAAAGCCATGCTGGCCTGCATTTCACCATCTACGATAAGCGAAGGATTTCTTTTCTTAACCAGTTGCCTTGCATCGGCCACCATCTGCGCTTCAGGACTGTTACTGCTGCCAAAATTGGAATAGCTTAGCATGGCGATACGAGGTGTAACATTAAAGTTCCGTACTTCCTTTGCCACCATCAACGTAATGTCTGCCAGCTCTTCCGCGGTAGGGTTAAAGTTAACAGTAGTATCTGCAAGAAAAAGCGGGCCTTTTTTGGTGAGCAGCAAATACATACCGGCTATCTTTTTTACACCTTCTTCAGTACCGATAATTTGCAAAGCCGGACGAATGGTATCCGGATAATTCTTGGTCAGTCCTGAGATCATTGCGTCTGCATCACCGGTTTCCACCATCATGCAGCCAAAATAGTTTCTATCACTCATTTCTTTAAGCGCTTCATAATGATTTACCCCGCGGCGTTGCCTCTTGCGAAAATACAATTCACCATATTCTTTTCTTTTGGCTTCCTGCTCATCACTCGTCGGATTAATAATAGGCAAACCCTGAATATCTATCCTGTTTTGAAGAGCAATAGACCGTATCTTGGTTTCGTCGCCCAAAAGTATAGGATAGGCCACAGCTTCATCAAAAACAATCTGAGCAACCTTTAATACTTTAATATTATCTGCTTCAGCAAATACAAGCCGCCTTGGTTCAAGCTTCGCCTTGCTGCCAATGGCCCTTAGCAATTGATTGTCTAAACCTAAGCGGCGATGTAGTTCCTCTGAATAAGTATCCCAGTTTTCTATCTGCTTTTGTGCAACACCGCTATCCATGGCAGCTTTAGCAACAGCGGGTGCCACAGTTACCAGTAAACGAGGATCGAGCGGTTTGGGAATAATATAATTTTCACCAAATGAAATTGTTTTCTCGTTATATGCCAGGTTCACAATATCAGGCACAGCGGATTTCGCCATTTCAGCAAGCGCATGAACGGCTGCCAGCTTCATAGCTTCATTAATTCTTGTTGCTCTAACGTCCAGGGCCCCACGAAAAATAAAAGGAAATCCCAATACATTATTTACCTGATTGGGATAATCACTACGGCCGGTGGCCATAATAATATCTTTTCTTGCTGTCGTAGCGATTTCATAAGGTATCTCCGGATCAGGATTGGCCATGGCAAATACAATCGGGTTTGGTGCCATACTTTTTACCATGTCAGCGGTAACCACATTTCCTACACTCAATCCAACAAATACATCGGCATCTATAAGAGCCGATGCAAGCGTTGCCTCCGGGCTTACATTAGCAAACTGTAGCTTATTTTCTTCAAGGTCATTTCGGCCAGCATGGATCACACCATCTTTATCGAACATGGTAAAGTTTTCAGGCCGGGCACCTAATGCTTTGTATAGTAAAACGCAGGCCATTGCAGCGGCGCCTGCTCCATTGATCACAAACCTCACTTTGCCGATTTCTTTCTTTTGTAATTCCAGTGCGTTTAACAAAGCAGCACTGCTGATAATTGCGGTGCCATGCTGGTCATCATGCATTACAGGAATCTTCAGTTGTTCTTTTAGTTTTTGTTCTATATAAAAACATTCTGGAGCTTTGATGTCTTCGAGGTTTATTCCACCGAAGGTAGGCTCGAGTGATTTTACGATCTGAACAAATTTCTCAGGATCAGTTTCATTGATCTCTATATCGAAGACATCAATATCGGCAAAAATTTTAAACAGTACTCCTTTTCCTTCCATCACGGGTTTACTGGCTTCAGGGCCGATATTTCCCAATCCTAAAACTGCGGTTCCGTTGCTGATAACTCCTACCAGGTTTCCTTTGGCCGTATATTTATAAACTTCTTCAACATTATGAAAAATTTCCTTGCAGGGTTCGGCTACTCCCGGGGAATATGCCAGCGAAAGGTCGCGTTGTGTTTTGGCATCTTTAGTAGGAACCACTTCAATTTTACCCGGCCTTCCTTTGGAATGATAATCCAAAGCCTGTTCCTTTCTTAGTTCTTTTTGCATAAGTTGGTTTTAGATTCCTGTCAGGAAGCAAAGGTATGTTGTTTGTGTTATTAGCTATCAGCTGTCAGCTATCAGCTATCAGCAGAACCTGTATTGTTTAAAAACCTGCTTAGGAATAGAACTAAAAACTTTAACCTGATTCTAAATTAGTGTCATGTCAACTATAGAATAACGGTCATCTGTTAGGGTATTTATACCTCATACATTCCTCCTGATAGCTGACTGCTGACAGCTGAAAGCTTATTCTACCGTTGCTCCTAACCAGGCCATTATCCCCATGCCTGTTTCAATGGCGCTTTCATCAACATTGAATGTAGGTGTGTGAACACCTGAGGTAATACCCTTTTCTTTGTTCATAACGCCCAGACGAAAAAAACATCCGGGTATAACCTGAGAGTAATAACCGAAATCTTCAGCACCCATTCTCAGTTCAGTTTCCAGCACATTGCTTTCACCCATAAATGATGCAGCTTGTTTGCATGCAAGAGTATTAAGGGTTTCATTATTATAAACGGTTGGATAACCGACATCAATATGCAAATCGATTTCTGCACCCATACTATGAACCAGTTCAATAGCTTGTTTGCGGATTAGCTCGTGTGCCTGAAAGCGCCATGCCTCATCCATCGCCCTGAAGGTGCCCATCATCTTCACTTCGCTGGGTATTACATTAGTAGTGTAACCACCCTGGAACGAAGTAATTGATAAGACAGAATGAGAAAATGGATCGCGGTTACGGCTGATAATCTGTTGTAATGCTACTACCAGGTGAGATCCTATCAGAATGGTATCCCTGGTTAAGTGAGGGGCTGCGGCATGTCCGCCCTTGCTTTTAATGGTTATGTAAATTTCATCGGCGCTGGCCATTACTTTACCACTTCGGAAGCTGAGTTTGCCTGCTTCCAGGCTTGGGTGAACATGCAGGCCGAAAATAGCCGAGGGTGCCGGGTCTTTCAATACCCCTTCTTTAATTAATAAACTTGCACCACCCGGGTTACGTTCTTCTCCTGGCTGGAAAATCAGCTTGATGGTACCCTCCCATTCCTCCTTTGTAGCATCAAGTATTTTAGCGGCTCCCAGTAGTACAGCAGTATGCACGTCATGTCCGCATGCGTGCATGATGCCTTCATTTTTTGATTTGTAAGGAACCTCATTTTCTTCTCTAATAGGAAGCGCATCCATGTCTGCACGAAGTGCTATTATTTTTTTATCAGGATTTTTACCTTGGATCATTCCTATAACACCAGTGGTAGCCTTAATTAGGAACGGTATGTTTAATTCTGATAATTTATGCTGAACCAGCAGGGAAGTTTCAAATTCTTTATAACTTAACTCAGGATTTGCATGAAGGTGACGGCGAACATCTACAAATTCGGCAGCGTATTGTTTTGCAAGATGATGGATCTTTTCTTTCAACATAATTTTAATCATTACTCCACTGTTTCAATTTCCGGTCTCACTTCAATTACATCTCTTACAATAAATAAATTACCGGGAAAATCTTTTGACAGGCTAGACAGGTATTCTTCGGCCTCCTGTCTTGTTTTGAAATTGCCTACTTTTAAACGGAAATATGGAGATTGATATTGGATATAAGCTTTTAATTCAGGATATAACTGGTACACTTTGGTTTTTGCATCTATTGCGGCTTTGCGGTCATTTGTATTGATGACCTGTATCCGGAACCCAGGCATGTTACGACGATTGGCACGGGTTGTTTCTTCATTTATCTGGGCTTGTTTTTTAATCAGCAGGTTAATGCGGGGATCTTTAATGATAGTTACTGAAGTTGAATCAGTTTGTGCAGATGCATTAAAACAGAAACCTATTAATAAAAGCCAAATTAATTTTTTCATATACCTTACTTGTTGGGCGAAGGTAGGAAATTGGTATGAGGTATCAGGTATGAGGTATGAGGAAGTAAAAGCCCGAAGGGCTGACATGATTATAGAAAATTAGGAATGTAGAAACGTAAACCCTGAAAGGATGGCATTATTGATAGCATGTGCGGCTCTATGTCACCCTTTCAGGGTTCTGTTGAATCTATAAGATCGGTCTATAATCATTTCACCCTTTCAGGGTTTTCATTACATGTAGAAGGACATACAAGATCTTTAATAATTAATACGCTACACTGAAATCCGGATCACCGGTAACAATTGCTACGCTGGCGCTGCATCCTAGCCGGTCTGCACCTGCCTCCACCAATGCTTTGGCGAACTGGAAGTCCCTGATGCCGCCTGATGCTTTAATTTTTACTTCTTCAGGTAAATGCTTTCTCATTAGTTGAACCGCTTCTACACTGGCGCCTTTTTCAGCATAACCGGTGGAGGTTTTCATAAAATCAATATCCAGCATTCCAATCGTATTACAACATTTTATAATTTCGTCATCAGTCAATATCCCGCTTTCAATAATTACTTTCAGAATCTTGTTTTTTTTATGCACTACATCAACCACTAACTTTACTTCTTTTTGCAAGTAATTCCAGTCATTCATCTTTAATGCTATCAGATTTATCACCATGTCCAATTCATCTGCACCGTCTACCAATGCTAAAATCGCTTCTGATAATTTTGCTTCGGTGGCAGCATAACCGAATGGGAAACCTACCACAGTAGCTACTTTTACTTCAACAGACGCCAGCAAAATTTTAGCCCTCTTTACAAATGGCGGAGGTATGCAAACAGTGGCAAAACTATAAGCCGCTGCTTCAGTACATAATTTTTTTATTTCTTCAATAGTACTGGAAGGCTTTAACAGCGTATGATCGATAAGTGGTGATAAATTCATATATCAGGTCAGTGGTTGAATATGAAAAAAAATAAAATTAGTGATTCCAATTACATTATGTTCTTAATTTGCAGTTCCAATCTTAAAATCTAAGAATAATCATACTAACATGAGAAAATTACATCCGATTCTATCGGGCAGTAAAATGCTATTCTTTCTTTCAGGAATCTTTTATTTAAGTAATGGTTTTACACAAGTTACCTTTCCTGTAAATGGAGTGGCTGAACCAAAAGAAAGATGTTACGGTTTTACCCATGCCACCATTGTAAAGGATGCGCAAACTACGCTTACCGATGCTACAATGGTGATAAGGAAAGGTAAAATAGTTGAAATCGGGAAGAGTGTAACCTTACCGAAAGATGCAATTGCAATTGATTGTAAGGGTAAGTATATTTATCCGTCTTTTATAGACATTTACAGTGATTATGGAATAACTACACCACAACGTACCCCCGGAGGCTTTGATTATCGGGCACCCGGGCAACTTACCACCAATACTAAAGGAGCATATAACTGGAACCAGGCCATAAAACCCGAAACAGATGCATTTAAACTTTTTGCCGTTGACAATGTAAAGGCAAAATCCTACCGCGAATCCGGCTTTGGCACTGTGATGACCCATGTTAAAGATGGTCTCGCAAGAGGTACCGGTGCAATGGTTACGTTGGCTGATGAAAAGGAGAACCTGGTAATGATTAAAGAAAAGGCATCTGCAAATTACTCCTTAAATAAGGGAACTTCTACGCAGAGTTATCCTGCATCTTTAATGGGCAGCATAGCTTTATTACGCCAAACCTATCTTGATGCTCAGTGGTATAAAAGCAAACCGGCAGGTGAAGGTGTAAACCTGAGCCTGGAAGCCTGGACAGCAAATCAAAGTTTGCCACAGGTATTCGATGGTTCAGATAAATGGAATGACATCCGGGCAGACAGGATTGGAGATGAATTCGGCGTTCAATATATTATTAAAGGTGGTGGAAATGAGTACCAGCGCATTAAAGAAATAGCTGCTACAAAAGCTACTTACATTTTATCGCTCAACTTTTTGGAAGCGTTTGATGTAGAAGACCCCAATGATGCCCGCTTTATTTCTTTGGGAGATATGAAAGCCTGGGAAATGGAGCCATCAAATCCGGCGGCACTGGAAAGAGCCAATATTCCTTTTGTATTAACTGCTGCGGATTTAAGAAGTGTTACACAATTTATAACCAACCTCCGTAAGGCATTCGATTACGGATTAACAGAAGCCAGGGCTTTTGACGCGTTAACCAAAGCACCCGCCAATCTTATGGGTGTATATGACCAGGTTGGAAGCCTGGAATCAGGCAAACTGGCTAATTTTCTAATAACAACCGGACCTGTATTCAATGAAAAAACGGTTATTCTTCAAAACTGGATACAAGGAATTAAATATGCTGTGAAGGAAGATGACTGGACGGATATTAAAGGCATTTACAATTTAACGATCACTGCTGCTAATGGAGGTTCTTCCAATTATACGCTTCATGTAAAGGGAGCGAGCTCCGCTTCTGTAATCGCAACAGATACGCTTACAGCAAAGTTTAATTATGACGCCGGACTTATAAAATTGAGTTTTTCTAATACGCCTGCGCCCAAAAGGCCACAAGTTGGTGGTGGTGGAAATCCTGCAGATTCAAGCAAGAGAAACTTTTCCCAGGGAGGTAGTTTCAGAGGCGGTGGTGGCGCTGCCCCCAGTGCTTCAATACGTTTGAGCGGCACCAGTAACGGAACAACCTGGCAGGGTAACGGAGAAGATTCCTTAGGTGGAAAAGTTCAATGGACTGCCGTTTGGGTGAAATCTACCCCGCTCACAGATAGCGCGCGCCGTAAACAACCGGTAGTAATTGGAAGAGTGAAATTCCCTTTTGACGGATATGGTTGGGATTCAATGCCAAAGCAACAAACCCTGCTTTTAAAAAATGCCACCGTGTGGACGGGTGAAAAAGAAGGCCGTTTAGAGCATACGGATGTGCTGCTTAAAAATGGCAAGATCGCTCAGGTAGGAAAGAATATCACCGATGCCACAGCCAAAATTATAGACGCATCCGGTAAATACGTTACCGCCGGAATCATTGATGAGCATTCTCATATAGCAGCAGCCTCTATCAATGAAGGCGGACAATCAGTAAGTTCTGAAGTGAGGATCGCAGATAACCTGAACCCTGAAGATGTAAATATTTACAGGCAGTTAAGTGGCGGTGTTACTTCCTCGCATATTTTACATGGCTCCGCTAATACCATCGGCGGACAAACACAACTGATCAAACTACGGTGGGGTGCAGACGATGAGGGCCTCAAGTTTAAAAACTCCGATCCATTTATAAAGTTCGCTTTAGGTGAAAACGTAAAAAGAACGGTAGCTACTGCGAACAATCGTTTCCCGGATACACGTATGGGTGTTGAACAAGTGCTGGTAGACGCTTTTCAAAGAACCAGGGATTATGAAAAAGCATTAAACGATGCCGCAGCCGTAGCTATTAAAAGGAAAGGCTCTGCCACTGTGATAGTAAGAAGGGACCTTGAACTGGATGCGCTTTTAGAGATATTGAACAAGAAAAGGTTTATTACTGCTCATGCTTATATTCAAAGTGAGATCACTATGCTGATGCGCGTGGCTGAAAGATTCGATTTCAGGGTGAATACTTTTACACATATACTGGAAGGTTATAAAGTGGCAGATAAGATGAAAGTCCATGGCGCAAATGCTTCCACCTTCTCAGACTGGTGGGCATATAAAGTGGAAGTTCAGGACGCTATTCCTTACAATGCAGCTTTAATGCAGCAGGTAGGGTTGAATGTTTGTATTAATTCTGATGATGCTGAAATGGCACGCCGCCTTAACCAGGAAGCTGCAAAAGGTGTAAAGTATGGGGGTTTGTCTGAAGATGATGCATGGAGAATGGTAACCATAAATCCGGCTATAGCGTTACATGTCAATGACCGTGTAGGAAGTATCAAAGCCGGTAAGGATGCAGATGTGGTGGTATGGAGCGATAACCCGCTGAGCATTTATGCAAAACCAGAACAGACAATTGTTGATGGTATCATTTATTTCGATAAAGATCATGATTTGGAATTACGCCGGCAAATTGCAACAGAACGTAACCGCCTGGTGCAGAAAATGCTGGGTGAAAAAAAAGGTGGCGCAACAGTGCTGCCGGCTATACCAACTATGCAGGTATTGTTAAGCTGTGGTGATCATCAGCACCGCGAAGGATTAACCACTATGGAACTGGAAGATGTAAATGATAACAATTAAAAAAACGATCATGATAAAAATATTTTTTTCAATAAATATGTTGCTTTTTATAACCGGTAATATCATAGCCCAGGATGATGTATATCCGGCTAAAGCTGAAACCGGTGCTATTTTTATTACCAACGGAACTATTCATATCGGTAATGGACAAGTGATAAACAATGGCACGATAGAAATAAATAATGGTAAAATTATATCGGTAAAAGAAAGTGGTACTGCAACAACACCCGGAGCGCAGGTTATTGATGCTAAAGGAAAACAGGTGTATCCCGGATTAATATTATCTGTAACCGATCTTGGTCTAAAAGAAATTGGAAGTGGCGTAAGGGGATCCAACGATTACGACGAATTAGGAGAGTTTAATCCCAGCGTAAGATCTATAGTAGCTTATAATACCGACTCCAAGATCATCAATACTTTAAAAGCCCAGGGCATTTTGCTTGCCGGAGTGGCACCCGGAGGAGGTGTGATATCAGGATCATCTTCTGTTGTTCAGCTGGATGCCTGGAACTGGGAGGATGCTACTTATAAATTAGATAATGCCATGCACATGGATATGCCTACTTTAATCAGCCGGCCTGTACGTCGTGGTGGTGGCGGTTTTCCCGGAGGCCGGAACCTTGATGGAAGTACAGCTGTAGATCCGCTGAAGCTGGGAATGGAACGTATTGCAAAGATCAAGGATTTTTTCCGGCAGGCAAAAGCATATAGTGATGAGCCGGTTCATAAAGAAATCAACCTGAAATTCCAGGCTGTAAAACCATTGTTCGACAAAAAACAAAAACTGTTTATTCATTGCGACCAGGTTAAACAAATGCTGGTAGCCATAGATTTTATAAAAGAATTTGGTTTTGATGTGGTAATAGTTGGTGGTAGTGAAAGCTGGCAGATAGCTTCGCTGCTAAAACAAAATAATATTGCTGTGGTATTGCAGGACGAACACAGCTTACCTGCAACAGAAGATGATGACGTAGACCAGCCTTATAAAACACCTGCCATGTTACAAAAAGCAGGAGTATTATTTGCAATGAATGATCATAATGAAGAGACAAGATACCGCAACCTTGCATTTAATGCCGGTACTGCAGCCGCTTATGGTTTAGGAAAAGAAGGTGCATTACAGGCGATTACCCTGAATGCTGCCCGTATTTTAGGGGTGGATGATAAAACGGGTTCCCTGGAAGCTGGTAAAGATGCTAATATTGTAATCAGCGAAGGTGATATCCTGGATATGAAAACCAGTATTGTAACCCAGGCGTTCATCCAGGGAAGGATGGTAGACCTTAATAATAAGCAGAAGCAATTGTATGAAAGATACAAAGGCAAGTATCAGTTAAAGCCTTTCTGATTTTTATATATTTGATAAACAAGGTTAATATGATTTAGAAAGCAGCACCTGTAATGGGCTGCTTTCTTTTGTTTCTTACATTCGCTGAAAGTCTTTACTACAATATGAAAAGTTTTTACTTATTTTTTTTGATTTGCACACTTGGAAGTCCTGTGTTATCGCAGGTGCAATCTCCCGAACAATTTTTGGGTTATAAGCCTGGTACAAAATTTACTCCACACTGGAAAATTGTGAATTACTTTAATTATGTGGCGCAACAATCTCCTGCTACAGTTAAGGTGGAACAATATGGGCTTACCAATGAAGGAAGGCCTCTTATTTTATGTTATATTGGAACCGCGGAAAATAGTAGTAACCTGGAGGCTATCCGCAAAAACAACATGCGCCTGGCGAATCTTTCATCAGACAGAATGGCGGCTAATGAAAATTCCCCTGCTATCGTTTGGCTGAGTTATAATGTTCATGGCAATGAAACTTCTTCCTCCGAAGCCTCCATGCTTACATTGTTTGCTCTGATTGATCCATCAAACAGCAAAACAAAAGACTGGCTTAAAAATACGGTTGTGATCATTGATCCATGCGTAAACCCGGATGGCCGTGACCGTTATGTGAACTGGTTTACTTCAATGGTTGGTCCACAATATAATCCTGATCCGCAGGCAAGAGAACATCATGAGCCCTGGCCGGGTGGCAGAACCAATCATTATAACTTTGATCTTAACAGAGACTGGGCATGGCAAACACAATTGGAAACCCAGCAACGGTTAAAAAAATACAATCAATGGTTACCACAGGTACATGTTGATTTTCATGAAATGGGTTATAACGCTCCTTATTTTTTCGCTCCCGCGCAGAAGCCTTATCATGAAGTAATTACTGACTGGCAAAAAGATTTTCAATTACTCATAGGTAAAAATAATGCAAAATATTTTGACCAGAACGGCTGGTTATATTTTACAAAAGGAGGGGGATACGATTTGTTCTATCCGGGATACGGGGATACTTATCCAACCTATCATGGTGCTATCGGAATGACCTTTGAACAGGGTGGCGGCGGTGCCGGCGGATTAGGCATCCTTAACGCGGATGGAGATACGCTTACACTTGTTGATCGGGTAATGCACCATTATACTACCGGACTGTCAACGATTGAAACTGCTTCTCAAAATGCTGCAAGGCTTGTTAAAGAATTTCATAAGTTTTATAATGATGCAGTAACAAATTCTGTTGGTGAGTATAAAACATATCTTGTTAAACGCCGGTCAACCAGCGCTGACCTGGAAGCTGTATTAAAGAAATATCTTGATAATAATGGTATAAGTTATGGAACTGCCAGTGCAGCAGCAAACTACAAAGGCTTTAATTATAACACGGGCAAAGAAGAAGCTGTTGCTGTTGAAAAGCAGGATATCATAATAAGCGCTTATCAGCCCGGGTCTGTAATATTGAAAGTATTGTTTGAACCAAAAACAAAGCAGCCGGAAGTAGTATCGCGGCCTTATGATATTACTGCCTGGGCACTGCCTTATGCTTTAGGATTGGAGGCTTATGCCATAAAAGAAAGGATCGTTCCTTCAGCACCTGGAAATCAGGACACGTATGATTCTGCTGCACCAAAGCCTGAACTAAAAAATGCTTATGCTTATATTATTCCCTGGAAAAATTTTTCCTCAGCCAGGGTACTGGCCAGGTTATTAAAAGCGGGTGTACGCGTACGTTATGAAGACCAGCCTTTCACTGCAGCAGGAAGAGATTATGATGCCGGTACACTTGTTGTAACCAAAACTGCCAATGCAAAATTCGGAGATAATCTTTACGATAAAATTTACCAGGCTGCTTACCAGAAAAAAGATTATCACTATAAAATTGATCCGGTAACAACGGGCTTTGCCGATAAAGGCGGAGATCTCGGCAGTAACAGGGTTCATTTAATTCAGACTCCAAAAATTGCACTGATAACCGGCGAAGGAACAGATGCAAGCTCTGCAGGCTCATTGTGGTTTTTCTTTGAAAAAGAGCTGGATTACCCGGTTACTTTGATTAACCAGGCTGATGTGGCAAAAGCCGATCTCAGGCAATACAATACGCTTATTATGCCGGATGCCGCCAGGTATCGTTTCCTGGAAGAAAAAGCGGTTAATGACCAGTTGAAATCCTGGGTTCGCCAAGGTGGTAAACTGATTGCTTTGCAAGGTGCCGTTGAACAATTAAGTACTGCCGAATGGGGACTAAAAATTAAAACCGACACAGATAAAAAGAAGAAGGAATCGGCTGAGGATTCTGCCTTATACGGGATTGTAAAACAATATGGCAACAAGACAAAAGAAGATTTGTTATCACTTAATTCCGGCACCATTTATAAAGTGCAGCTTGATAATACACATCCGTTAGCCTTCGGCTATCCTGATTTTTATTTTACCCTTAAACAGGATAATACTGTTTATGATTTTATAAAAGAGGGTGGCTGGAATGTTGGGGTTATTAAAAAGGATAATTATATAAGTGGATTCCTGGGAAGCAAAGCTCAGGAAAAATTAAAAGATGGATTGTTGTTCGGCGTCCAGGAAATGGGAAAAGGCGGCATTATATATTTGGCTGATGAAGTGATGTTCAGGAGTTTCTGGGAAACGGGGAAGTTGCTTTTTTGTAATGCAGTGTTTATGGTGGGGCAATAGATATTAGCTATCAGCTGTCAGCTATCAGCCGTCAGAAGGAAGACTTTAGAGTTTGAATTCTGGAAAGCTAATTCTAATTAAACAACATCACACACTCAACGTTATTAACTTCGTTTATGTATAAAATTGTTTTTGTTTTCTTCTTCTTTGCATCAATACAGCTTAGTGCCCAAACACCGCAGGCATTATCTTCATCGGATATTTTGTTGGGATTGAAAAAATTAAATGTGTTGGGCTCGGTTCTGTATGTTGCTGCTCATCCGGATGATGAAAATACCCGCTTGCTGGCATATTTCGCCAAAGGAAAATTATATCGTACCGGATATCTATCGCTAACCCGTGGCGACGGGGGACAGAACCTGATCGGCAATGAACAGGGTGTAGAATTAGGATTGGTACGCACCCAGGAATTATTATCTGCAAGGAGAATAGACGGCGCTGAACAATTTTTTTCAAGGGCATTCGATTTTGGTTTTTCAAAGAGCACCAATGAAGCCCTGAACTTTTGGAACAAGGATAAGATACTTTCCGATGTTGTTTGGGTGATCCGTAAATTTCACCCGGATGTTATTATTACGCGTTTCCCCCAGGATAGCCGTGCCGGTCATGGACATCATTCGGCTTCTGCCGTGCTTGCAGTGGAAGCATTTACTGCTGCTGCTGATCCAACAAAATTTCCTGAGCAACTAAAATATGTAAAGCCCTGGCAGGCTAAACGCATACTTTGGAACACTTTCAACTTTCAGGGTGCCAATACCACCAGTGAAGACCAGTTTAAATTTGATGTAGGTATATTCAATCCCATTTTAGCTAAAAGTTATGGGGAGATAGCTTCTGAAAGTCGCAGCCAGCATAAGAGCCAGGGCTTTGGAGGATTGCGCCAGCGGGGCTCTGCACCGGAATATTTTTCCGTTTGGAAAGGTGATGCTCCCAAGACAGATCTTTTAGACGGGGTAGATGTTTCCTGGAGCAGGGTAAAAGGAGGCATTCGCATACAGCAACTGGTTGATGGTATTATTAATAGTTACTCTTTATTTGAGCCGGGAAAGTCAGTTAAAGCCCTGGTTGAATTATATAAAAACATAGAAGCTCTTGATGATGATTATTGGAGACCTCAAAAAATGAAAGAGATCCAACAACTCATTGAAGCCTGCAGCGCCTTGTGGATAGAAGCCACAACAACTGAACACCTGGCCGTTCAAACAGACTCATTGCCAATAATATTTTTTTTAAATAACCGCAATGGAAACAACATCACTGTTAAAAGCATTACACTGCAAAATATTGATACGGTGTTGAACCGTCCGCTCGAGTCGAATAAAAACCTGGAGTTCAGAAGGTTTCTTAATATACCTGATACTATTCCTATCACTCAACCTTATTGGCTGGTAAACCCAATGAGCAAAGGTTCCTTTGATGTAAGAAATCAATTGCAGATTGGAAATGCAGATAACGAAGCAGCTTTTAATGCCCGGTTTATAGTAAATATCGAAGGACGCGATTTTGAAATAATACGACCTGTAAAACAAAAATTTTCAGATCCTGTAAAAGGTGAATTATATGAGCCTGTATTAGTAGTGCCTCCCTTACTGATAACTGTTGATAAAAGCTTGCTGGTTTCGACAACTCCTGTTTCCCAAACTATGCACTTTTCGGTAAGGGCATTAAAAGATATTGCTTCTCCCAGGCTTTCTGTTTCTGATAGCAAACAATGGCAGGCTGATAATATAAGAACAGGCTCCTCTCCCAAACTGGAAAAAGGCAGTGAAACAGATTTTCCTGTAAGTGTAAAACCTATTGTGAAAGAAAGGTCCAATGGCACACAAACAATTACAGGACTTGTTGGCGGCAATGGTAAAACTTTCAGTAGTTCCCTTCGTTCGATAAATTATGAACACATACCAAACATTAATTATTTCAGGATGCCGGCTGTTAACATAGTTACACTGGATCTTAAAATTGCGGGAAAGAAAATAGGATATATTGAAGGGGCAGGAGATTATGTGCCGGCTGCCCTTATTCAAATGGGATATGATGTGACCTTGCTTAATGATAACAACTTGGGTAATCTGAACCTTTCACAATTTGATGCTATCCTTGCAGGTGTCAGGGCTTACAATATCAGGGAATCACTGAATGCTAATTATGGAAAATTAATGCGGTATGTTGAGGAGGGTGGGAATCTTATCGTTCAATATAACACTTCAAACCAGATAGGTCCTGTAAAAGCTAAAATAGGTCCATATCCGTTTAATATCTCACGTAATCGTGTAACCGATGAGAAGGCTGAAATGAAAATTCTTAAACCTCAGCACCAGGTATTGAACTTTCCCAATAAAATAGTAGCAGCCGATTTTGAAGGATGGGTTCAGGAACGCAGTATTTACCATGCTCAGGGGTGGGACAGTCATTATGAAACAATTTTTTCTTTGCATGATCCTGACGAGCCTGAAGATGAAGGAAGCCTGATCATTGCTAAATACGGCAAGGGAACGTTTGTTTATACCGGGCTGGTATTTTATCGCGAGTTGCCTGCCGGTGTTCCAGGGGCTTACAGGCTGTTGGCAAATTTGATTGGGTTGAATAAGTTGAAGGGGTTTTAAGGAAGGCTATCAGCTATCAGCCGTCAGCTATCGGGTAGTGATATTAAAAGAAACGAGTGTAAATAATCAACTAACGATTCATTAGGTTTTAAAGAATTATTATGGTTATAATTTTAGGTTAATCATAATTAGTGTCTAGGTTTACAAAAGTGTCGTACTACTACTTTAGATTATTACAATTAGCCAGTAGAAGATGCTGATAGCTGACGGCTGATAGCTGACGGCTAAATCAAAATTACATTATACTTATTATTATGAGCAATCCTTCAGAACAAAGACGTAGTATCACCATTGTGATAGTGGTTATTGTCGGGTTGGTTATTGGATTGTTTATAAAGCGCGTCCCTTTAGGGTTATTAATAGGTGTTATTTTGGGACTGCTTGCTTCCGGACTTTCTTCCAAAAGAAAATAATCTGTATGAAAGATGATATAAAAGAAAAAGTGCCTGTATTTCATTCCTGGAACCAATGGTATGCTTTCATAATACTGGTACTGGTAGTGCTGATCGTACTTTTTTCTTTTTTCACTAATTATTTTGCATGAGTCAGCCGGATTGGATAGTATTGGGAGTTACATTAATTGGGATTGTTGCCTATGGCTTATATAAAAGCAAAACTACCAGGAATCTTGATGGATACTTTTTAAGTAACCGCACTATGCCCTGGTACCTGATTTTATTAAGTATCATGGGAACTCAGGCCAGTGCTATAACATTTCTTTCCGCCCCTGGCCAGGCTTATACGGATGGAATGCGCTTTGTTCAATACTATTTCGGATTACCACTGGCGATGGTATTACTATGCATCACTTTTGTACCCATCTTTCATAAATTAAAAGTATATACGGCTTATGAATACCTTGAAAACCGTTTTGATGTAAAAACACGAACGCTTACATCCTTTCTTTTTTTATTACAGCGTGGCCTTTCCACAGGTATCAGCGTTTATGCACCCTCTATAATTCTTTCTTCTTTATTTGGCTGGAATATTTACTGGACGAATATTTTTATGGGTGGACTATTAATTATTTACACTGTTAGCGGTGGTGCCAGGGCAGTAGCCTATACACAGCAAATACAGTTTGTTATTATATTTATTGGTATGCTGATAACAGCTTACATGGTAGTGCACCTGCTGCCGGAAGGAATTAATTTTATTGACACCCTTAAAGTAAGCGGCCGGCTGGGGAAATTAAATGTGATCACTACCGGCTATACCAGTAAGGGATTTAACTGGGATGACCGGTATAATATCTGGAGTGGGGTGATCGGCGGATTTTTTCTTGCCTTGTCTTATTTTGGAACGGACCAGAGCCAGGTTGGTCGTTACCTTACAGCAAAAACCATCTCAGAAAGCCGGATCGGTTTACTAATGAACGGGTTGGTTAAAGTGCCTATGCAATTTCTCATATTGTTGGTGGGTGCACTGGTATTTACTTTTTACCAGTTTAACCCGGCACCGCTTTTCTTTAATGAAACACAGGTAGTAAAAGTAGCATCATCTTCTTACAAAGATTCATTGCAGCTTATACAACAACAATACACCAGGTTTTCAGCGCAAAAGAAACAACTGGTAACGGACTTCATAGATGACTATAAAACAGGAAAAAATACAGAACAATCGGCTTCAGCTTTAAAAAAAGTAAACCTTGAAACCGAAAAACTCCGTAATGATTTTAAAAATATCCTGAAAAAAGATGATGTTAAAGGCGACCATAATGACACCAATTATGTATTTCTTCGTTTTGTGGTGGATTATATGCCCAAAGGATTAATAGGCCTGTTGATAGCAGTGATTTTCCTGGCTTCCTGGGGAAGTATTGCAGCGGCATTAAACTCACTGGCATCCAGCACCGTTGTTGATATTCATAAGAAGTTTGTAAACAGGGAATGCACCGAAGCTCATGATTATAAAATATCAAAATGGTACACATTCTCCTGGGGAATATTCAGCATTATCGTGGCCCAGTTTGCCGGTAACATGGGTAGCTTAATAGAAGCGGTGAATGTGTTGGGCTCTTTGTTTTATGGTGTAATACTTGGAATTTTTCTTGTGGCGTTTTATATGAAGAGAATTAATGGTAATGCGGTTTTTATTAGTGCAATACTGGTTGAAGTTATTATCATATTATCTTTCATCTGGCCATGGATCACCCAAAAGTTTCCGGGGGTTATTGATAATATTCCTGGTACGCTCAACCGGTTTATGGTAGGCTTGTCTTCTATAAGTTTTCTTTGGCTGAATGCAATTGGTTCCATTGGAACGGCGCTGGTGGCCCTTGTTTTACAAATGTTTTTCAAAACAAAGCAGGAGAGTTAAAGGTGCTCTTGTGTGAGTTTTTTTTTAACACAGAGAACAGCCGGAGGAAGAAGCAGAGAGCACAGAGAGATTCCTCTGTGCTCTCTGCTTCTTCCTCCGGCTGTTCTCTGTGTTAAAAATATCTTACCCCTAAAGCTTTCAATATAGATTCAGGAAATACTGTCAACAATAGAATTGTTTGTTTAACGTTAGCAATTATTAATTTCCTGACTGCTGATAGCTACATCAATTATTTAGTTAGATCCAGATCTTATGATAAATTCTCCGGTTAAGTGAGCCTGAAATGGTTTGTAAGTAAGGATAATTTGTAAAGACATTAAATCAGATGTGTCTTGAAGGCAAAGATCCTGCTATGAAAACTATGTATCTTTTAGTGATTGCTATTTGTATTTTGAGAACCGGCTTCTCCCAGAAGCCATTAAAAGCTAATAAGTTAGTTAACACCGGTCGTTTTTACGGAAGGATAATAGATGCATCTAATAACAAGGGCCTGGCTGCTACATCAGTGCAACTGATCCGCAGGAAGTTTGACAAACTTACGCAAACCACCAAAGACAATCCATTAGACGGAATGCTGACATTAAAAAATGGTGACTTCAATTTTGAAAGCATTCCCTTATCAACTGACCTGATATTAGTGGTATCTGCATTGGGCTTTAAAAAACATGAGGAAAATATTTCCTTAAATCAAAATGGTGCAAAGAAGCAGGGAGTTGATATAGATCTGGGAAATATAAAGCTAAGCATAGATCCGAAATTACTGCAAACGGTTACAGTTATATCTAATAAGCCATCAATGTTTCCTGGCATAGACAGGAAGGTATATAATGTTGAAAAAAATCTTATTGCTGCAGGAGGAACGGCTGAAGATGTAATGCGTAGCGTGCCTTCTTTATCAGTTGATATAGACGGCAATGTAACATTGCGAAACAGCTCGCCACAGATATTTGTTGATGGAAGGCCTACTACCATGACGTTAGAACAAATACCGGCCGATGCTATGGAAAGCGTAGAGATTATAACGAATCCCTCTGCAAAATTTGATGCATCAGGCGGTGGTGGCATACTGAATATTGTTCTTAAAAAAAATCATAAGGCAGGTTATAACGGATCATTAAAAACAGGAATTGACCAACACGGCAAGTATAGCTTAGGGGGAGATATTAATGGTCGTCAGAATAAAATTAATGTATTTGCCGGTATTAATTATCGTCAGCGTAAATCCATCTTAACAGGTAAAACAGACAGGCTAACAATTTTTGATAATAACATCACTCACCTATATCAAACCGATAATAACATCCATGAAAAATCTAACCTGTTTTTTCGGGCTGGTATTGATTATTTAATGGATAACAGGAACACCATCACTGTTTCCGGATTTTTGTCAGATGGTCATTCCAACAGTCAATCAAACGCTGACCTGCTTATTGATACAATGCATGCAAACGGTAAAAATTCTTCCTATAGTCAACGTATATCATTTCCTCAAAGCAGGTATAAAAATAATGGTGCCACTATAGGCTATAAACATCTGTTTTCAAAAGCAGGAAAAGAATGGGCGGCAGATTTGAACTATGCAGGAACTAGTCATAAACGAAATAATATCATCAATACATCTTCTTATAATGTAATTGGCGGACCGTTAAGTAAACAATTCAGTCAACTTATTAATGGAAACGGCAACAATACAAATTTCACTTTTCAAACCGATTATACAAACCCTGTTACAGAAAATTCAAAGGTTGAATTCGGAGCCCAAATCCAAATGAAAAATACCGGCAGCCTTAATGTTATCAGTTATAAAAGTGAATCAGGAACATTTTTAAAAGTTCCGCAACTATCATCAAACTATCAGAATAAATATAAAGTGTTTGCAGGCTTTGGAAGCTTTTCTGACAAGATTAATAAATTTGGTTACCAGCTTGGTTTGCGCATTGAAAGTTCTGTATATAAGGGAAATGTTGTAACGCTTGGACTAACGGGCACGGACACCCTTATTAACTATAGAAACAAATTTCCTTTCAGTCTTTTTCCCAGTTTGTTTTTAACGCAGCAAATCAGCAAAAACCAGGAATTACAATTCAGTATCACCAGGAGGATCAACAGGCCTGATTTCTGGCAGCTGTTTCCGTTTACTGATTATGCTGATTCATTAAATCTTAGCAGTGGTAACCCTAACCTTAAGCCAGCGTTCACATACGTTGCTGAACTGGCTTATGAAAAAACTTTTTCAGGAAAAAACATGCTGCTGGCATCAGCTTATTTTAAGTATACCAATCAGTTGATTACTCCCTTTCAGGAAAGGGAAATAAGTTTGATTACAGGTAAAGAAAATCTTACAAGCACTTTCATAAATGCAAGTTCAAGCTACACAGGTGGACTGGAATTAATTTTTCGCCAGTCGTTGTATAGCTGGTGGGAGATGACCAGCAACCTGAATCTTTTTACATCGGCTATCAATCTGGCAAATGAAGCCGTTATCAATCAAAAAAATATTTACAGCTGGTTTGCCAAACTAAATAACACATTTAAACTTCCAAAAAATTATTCATTAGAAGTGAGCAGTGAATACAGTTCTAAAAGAGTGTTACCGCATGGTGGTGGAAAAAGCGGGGGTGGAAAAGATGGTATGGGTAATATTAGTCAGTCTTTATCTACATCACAGGGTTATTTAAGGCCGAAGCTTGAAGTAGATGCTGCTATCAGGTATGATTTTCTTAAGAATAAAAAGGCATCCTTAATGCTCCATGTAAGCGATGTGTTTAAAACAGATGCAAACGATATTTATTCCGAATCAATTTACTTCAGGCAAAACAGCTATCGCCTTAAAGATCCGCAGTACTTCAGGCTGCATTTTACATGGCGCTTTGGTAAGTTGGATGCTTCATTATTTAAACGCAAGAATAATAAAGCCGTTGAGAATTTGATGGATGATAGTGAGCAATAATTTTTTTTAACCACAGAGTTAATACAAGGGAAAGAAGAGGTAACACAAAGGAGTCCTCTGTGTTACCTCTTCTTCATCTCCGGCGTTTCCTCAGTGGTTAAAAAAAGAAATAGAACATGCTCACTTCAACGAAGCAATCAGCTTCTCATTCAATCTTACATAATCACTATTCTTAGCTTCTTTAGAAAGTTCAATTGACTTTTGAGCACTGGCAATAGCACCCGCTTTATCCCCAAGCTTAGACAGGATTTTTGCCTGCAGGTGAACCATATAAAATGCTTTCGGATCAGCCTCCACCGCTTTAACGATCCACTCTTTAGCTTTTTTCAGATCTTTTCCATTATCAAAATAATAGGAGGCCGCTGCATAGTAAGGTGGCTTATCTGATTTCATGGCCTCAGCTATCTGCGACATTATTTTAGTTTCAATCTCGGTTTTAATAGGAAGTGTAATTTCAGTCTGTTCCCACATCATCCGCAGCTCACAACTGGTAGGTTTAACATTGGCAAACAATATTGTAAATGTTTCCACTGGTTCCTTTGTAAGGGTAGCTTTCGATGTAACCCTAACCACGTCGTTTTCTTCTTTATAAGCATCAGGAGCAGTAACATCAAGTTGTTTGGTAATGATGATAGTCCAGCTATCGTTACCTGGGATTGTAAGCAAACCATATTTACCTGCCGGAACTGTTTTACCCCCAATAATAACTTCATCACCAAAAGTTAGCGTAGTTGCCTGGTTAGCGCCAGTTCTCCAAACTTTTCCAAATGGTACTAAGTCGCCTACTACCTTTCTCTCTCTTTTACCGGGACGCGAATAAGACAACTCTATACTTGAAAGTCCAAAATCTTGTTTTATAGTTTGTGTAGGACTGGGAGAAGGGGTTTTTAATTGTGCGTAGGAATAGGACTGCAGGGTAACAACAATTAGTAATACGTTAAAAAATTTCTTCATGCTTAGTAGTTTTACCTTCAAAACTAATTGATTAAAAGCGTAGTAAACCCCCTGCTACATAATTTTAAAATTTAATTGTGATTACAGCTTTTGCCCTTTGATTTTTTAATACTTTCCAGGCAGGGCCTTCCTTGATCAAACGCAACGCTTCGTTATCTGTTTGTTTTGAAAGTGATTTTTCAATTTTAAAATCACTAAGAGCACCATCTTCCCTAACAATGAATGATATTATAACTTCACCCTGATTGTGGATAGAGTCAGGCAGATTTTTTTTACTGATTTCAATATAACGGTTAAACGCCTGCAATCCAATTACCGGAATCGCATCCTGATCTACCAGTAAAGGTTTCATTTTTTTTTCTTCTCTTTTCTTACTGGTTTCATCAAGTGAAACGGTGGTTTGCCTGCTCTGCACAATTTTATTATCTGTTAAAAAAGTTACCCTGTCTTCGGAGTCACGTTGTGCTATTACACTATCCTGTTGTTTGTTGATTGAAGCACTGGCCACAGATGGTGATGGCGCTTGCATCACAATGCCGGAAGTATCCTGTGGTTTTAACAGTTTCAGGTTTTTGTAAGCTTTTTGTTCGGATCGTTGAGGTTTAATTTCCAGGGCAGCAATAGAGGCTGAATCATTTTTTTTAACTGTTTCTGTTAGGATGGTATCTTGTTGAATATTTTCTTGTTCACGTGTTTTATATTGACTGACTACAACGTCATTTGGTAATGATCTGGTACTTGTCAGGTAGTAGATCATAGACACCGCTCCTGCTATTACCATTATCATGGCGGCAACTTTCCACCGGCTGCTTTTAAAAAGAGAAATGATGTTATTTTTTTGCGTTGAGTTAACCCTTAATGTTAAACGCCTGCGCAAATCTTCAATATCTGCGGAGGTTTCCATTTCCTTATGAGATTGGTTTTCTTTATATCCCTCAATAGCATCTGCAAGGAAAGGGTCTTCTAACGCGGCCATTTCCAGTGCATGCATTTCTGAAGCAGGCATCTGTCCGTTTAGATAGCGTTGGATAGCTGCTGCGTTATAAAATTTATTATCGTTGTTCTTGTCTCTCAAAGTAATGGTTAATTAATGTCGTTGACTTCAGGGATTACGTCTTTAAGTAGGCTCCTTAATGCCCCTTGTAAATTACCTTTGAGTTCCTTGTGGTTAAAATACTCTTGGATTCATAGACCTTATTTAACCACAAGGAACACAAAGGTAATTCACAAAGGACACTAAGACCTCTAACCAATCTATTTTCAAAAAGGAAAAACACTGCAAACATCTCAAGTCAATAACATTGAATGGTTAATTGTTATGTTAATGAAAATGTTTCACTATTACTACACCTTTATTGCTGAATTATTCTCCATACAGATTTTTAAATTCCTTTTACCGTTTTGTATCAGGCTACGGACCTTGTTAAGGTCTTTACCGGTAATCTCACTGATTTCTTTGTAACACTTATTCTTTAAATAAAATAATTCTACACTTTCTTTTTGATCTATAGCCAGTTTTTTTAAACATCGTTCCATTTGCTGAAGATCTTGTTCCTTATCAATTACTGAATCCAGATGCATTTCTTCCCGTGATTGCATAACCGTAGCATCAAATGCTACTGTTTTCAGGTTTCTAGGACTTCTCAGTTGCATCAGGCAGTGATTTTTAGCGAGTGTATACAACCAGCTCTTGAAATTTTCAATTTCATATTTTAATATTTTATGTAAAAGCTCTTCAAAGATGTGCATTACTGCATCCTTAGCCGGTTCAGGGTTCTTAAGATACTTTAGACAAACACCATATACCAGTTCCATGTAAGGTTCGTATAAGGCACCAAGCAATTTTATGTCTTTTGATTGCTTGTACGCTGAAATCATTTCCAGGTCGGAAGTGTCAGGGGTTGATATGTTTTTTACAAAGGACAATTCTTTTTAAACACCAGGTAATTTATAGCAAAGAACGTAAAGAAATTTAAATTTTCAATTGTAATCCCCGCATTGTTAGAAGCGTAGGTATTTTTTGAACTACAGAGTCCTTGATGAATTTGCAAATTCAAACATCAGGTTAAAATAACTGATTAGGTCGCATTGCACAATAGTTGTTTTTGAACCACGGAGACACCAAGGCACGAAGAGGCACAAAGATCTTGTTCACTTGTTTTACTTTTCAAAAAACTCTTTGTGCTTCTTTGTGTCTCCGTGTCTCTGTGGTTCAAAAACTCTTTGCGAACCTGAAGTTTAATTTGTTTTCGAATGTAGTTATATAGGAGGCAGGGTGACACAGGGAGGCACGGATTTTTTTACTAAGTCACTTCTTAATTGTTTAATTAAAAATAATTTGCCGTAGTTATGTAATGTATTTAATCAGCGCATCAGCATATAAAACTATTTATATGCGAACTATAATCGTAAGCTCCATCCTGATTTTTTTAATAGCTGTATCCTTTCGTATGCCCCGGCAAGTAACTGTTAAAGGCTTTATCAGGGATTTATATGGAAACCCATTATCAGGTGTATTAGTTGTAGAAAAAGGTACAAACAATAGCACATCAACCGATATCACCGGTTATTTTACAATTGCTGTAAAAAGTAAAAAATCAGTTCTGGTGTATAAGGCCTTTGGATATTCATTATCTGCAAAGTTTACCACTTCAGGAAATTTAACCGTAGTAATGAAAGCAAATAAAAATTTCGCAGACAGTACTGCATTGGCAACGCAGGACCTGTTACAAATTAATCGTGCACCTATGGTTGTAAAAGCAGATAAAGCTCAATCTTCCAGAAGTGTGTTGCCTGGCGTAGTTTCTGAGTATAAGGGCTTTCAACCCTCCGGTCAACCACGCGCAACTATTATTAACCCCGATAAAAACCGGTACAAACCACAAGATAAAGAACGGAAAAAAAATAATGATTATAACACTGAAGACTACGATGCTATTGTTGAGAACCAATTTCTTGCTGTTGATGATAACCCATTATCAACATTTTCTATTGATGTAGATGCAGCTTCTTACAGTAATATCCGTCGCTATTTACAAATGGGAACGTTGCCTCCTGCGGGTTCCGTAAGAATAGAAGAGATGGTCAATTACTTTCACTATGATTATCCGCAGCCCTCACCGGAAGAACCATTTTCAATTAATACTGAAATGGCTGCATGCCCCTGGAACGGGCAGCATCAATTGGTGCTGGTAGGTTTGCAGGGTAAGAAAATTGCAACGGATAAACTGCCGGCATCCAATATAGTTTTCCTGATTGACGTGTCTGGTTCGATGATGGATGAAAATAAATTACCGCTGGTAAAATCATCTATGAAATTATTGGTAGATCAGTTACGTGAACAGGATAAGGTGTCTATTGTAGTGTACGCTGGAAACGCAGGACTGGCGCTGCCTTCTACAAGCGGATCAGACAAAATGAAAATCAAAGATGCTATAGATAAGCTGGAAGCAGGCGGTTCAACAGCAGGCGGACAAGGTATTAAGCTAGCATACAAAACAGCGGTAGCTAACTTTATTGCAAAAGGTAACAACAGGGTTGTTCTATGTACCGATGGTGATTTTAATGTTGGCGTCAGCAGTGATGCTGAACTTGAAAATATGATTGAAAATGAGCGTAAGAGTGGTGTATTCTTAACAGTACTCGGATATGGAATGGGTAATTATAAGGATAATAAAATGCAGAGGCTGGCAGATAAAGGAAATGGAAATCATGCTTATATAGATGGTATCAATGAAGCAAGAAAAGTATTAGTTAATGAATTTGGCGGCACTTTGTTTACCATTGCTAAAGATGTAAAGCTACAGGTAGAATTCAACCCGGCCAAAGTGCAGGCATACCGCTTAATCGGATATGAAAACCGGTTATTACAAAAAGAGGATTTTAATAATGATGCAAAAGATGCAGGTGAGCTGGGAAGCGGTCATACGGTTACTGCTTTGTATGAAATAATTCCGGCGGGAGTAAAGAACGAGTTCTTAGAAAGTGTTGATCCGCTTAAATATCAGCAACCTGTCAAACCCCGGAATTATGTGGCTATGAATAACGAAGAAGTGATGACAATTAAATTCCGTTATAAAAAACCGGATGGTGATATCAGCAGGCTCATTGTTCATCCGGTTAAAGAAGGTAATACGTTATTTACTAATGCCTCATCGAATTTTAGGTTTGCCGCATCAGTGGCAGAGTTTGGTATGCTGTTGCGTAATTCTGAATTTAAGCAATCATCTTCCTTTGAGGATGTCGTGCAACTTGCAAAAAATGCTGTAGGAAAGGATGAAGAAGGATATCGCGCTGAATTTTTAATCCTGGTAAAAAGGGCACAGTCTATAGGTAAACAGCGTGTGATGAAGACGGAGATAATACCGGTTAATTATTAATTGTTAATGGTTAATTGTTTACGGATAGTGGTTGATAGCCGGTGTTGAAAAGAAGAGTTGAAGAAACATGAAATTAATCAAATCATCCGTTAACAATTAACAATTAACCATTATTAAATGCAGGATGAAACTGATGCAATGTTTCTCTCAGGTATTCCCTGTCAAGATGGGTATATATTTCAGTGGTGGTAATACTTTCATGTCCCAGCATTTCCTGAACGGCACGAAGGTCTGCGCCACCTTCTACAAGGTGTGTAGCAAATGAATGCCGGAAGGTATGAGGAGAAATATTCTTTGTGATACGTGCCTTTTTAACAAGGTCCTTTAAAAGTAAAAAAATCATTACTCTTGAAAGCTTACTTCCACGCCGGTTTAAGAACAGGATATCTTCCTGGCCATTTTTTAATGGAATATTTTTTCGAATTTCATTTCGGTAGATATTAATGTACTTGATAGCTGAACTTCCAATAGGTATCAGCCTTTCTTTGTCTCCCTTTCCTATTACCCTTATAAAACCAACATCCAGGTAAAGGCCTGAGATTCGCAGGTTAACTAGTTCACTAACACGCAAGCCACAACTGTACAGAGTTTCAAGGATGGCTTTGTTCCGGCCTCCTTCCGGCTTACTGAGGTCTATCGCAGCGATGATACTTTCTATTTCCTCGAAATTAAGGATATCAGGCAGGCTACGTTTTAAAGAAGGACCCTCCAATAAAGAAGTGGGATCTTTGCGTGAAATATTTTCTATCAGGCAGTATTTGTAAAAGCTTCGGATACCGGAAATGATCCTTGCCTGGGAGCCCGGCGTCATACCCAGATCACCCACCCATTTTACAAATGCCTGCAGGTCTGTTAATGCGATGTTGTCAGGTGTTTTCATGGAATTTGTAACCTGAAGAAACTGTGTGAATTTTTCTATGTCTCTCAGGTAAGCCTCTACTGAATTATCCGACAATGACCGCTCTAACTGAAGCCATGCTTTGAAACCTTTTTTGTATGAATCCCACATTTATTATATGTGATTTAAATTGCCAATGGTTAATTGAGGAATAGTATTAATTTAAGCATACCAATCAAAATTCGCATTTCAAGCTTACTATGAAAATTAATCTTTGGTTATTCAATAAAAACGTTCTCTTGTATAAAAAAGTGCTAAGAAGATTTTTAAGTAGGCTGGAAAAGAATCCTCCTAAAGACCTTGATATGAATGCTGTTCTCAGCTGATTGTTCAGGCTTTCCGCATCTTACCAAAAAGAAAATGGTTGACTATATACATGTGCACAAACAAAATGTGCAGTATTGTCCGGCCACTTATAAAATGGTGGAAAAGATGCAAGCGCTTTTAAATAGGTGATGACGGGTATAAACCTATAAGGTTTTGAAAACCTGAAAGGTTTGAACGCAGGTTCTTACCGGCAGTTTAAGGTAACTCTCTTTATTAAATTCAGTTTAAGCCGGTAAGATGCTGCCATTACACCTATAAGGTTTTGAAAACCTTATAAGTGTAACAGTTATAAATACACATCTTCAATAAAAAAGAATTCAGGAATATTGTTTGTTCCGACGGAAATTGATAATATATCATACTGAATTTTTATCCAGGTTGGATACAGGTACATGAATTGTTCGGCAGCCTTCATTATCTTCTCAAGTTTGTTTTCATCCACACTTTCTTCGGGAAGTCCGAATCGTTCACTGCGCCGGGTTTTAACTTCTATGAAATGTAAAACGTTATCTTTAGCTGCAATTATATCTATCTCGTAATAAGAATGTTTCCAGTTAAGGTGTAAAATTTCATAAGCCTGGTTTTCCAAAAATGTTTTACCCAACGCTTCACCAATTTTTCCCAGTTCGTTGTGTGATGCCATTTTTGTTTTATTTTGAGGAATAAATTCCAATTACGAATGAAAAATACAAATAGTTTATTCAAACTGACTGGCAAAGTTCAGCATTATCAATGGGGTGGATCTTCCTTTTTGCCAGGGCTTCTGAATATTGCCAATATAGATGGTAATCCATTCGCAGAATACTGGCTGGGTGCGCATGATAATTTTCCGGCAGCCATTGAAGGTGCAGATCCAAAATTTTTAAATGAATATGTACAGGAAAATTCTTATGTTCTGGGGCCTCACGTAGAACAGCAGTTTGGCAGGTTACCTTACCTTTTAAAAGTGCTGGATGTAAAAGATATGCTTTCTATTCAGGTACATCCATCTAAAGAATCTGCAATGCTTGAGTTTGAAAAAGAAAATAAAGCAGGCATTTCTTTACAGGATGCAAAAAGAAATTATAAGGATGATAACCATAAGCCCGAGCTCATGCTGGCACTTAGTGATTTTTGGTTGTTACATGGATTTAAATCAGAAGAAAAGATACGAAGTACTATAAGTGCTATTAAAGAGTTTGATTTCATGCTTGCTCTGTTTGAAGAAGGTAGTTATAAAAAGCTTTACAGCACTATAATGGAAATGGATCAGCAACAAGTGAATAAAATTCTGGAGCCTGTATTAAAACGTATCATTACACAATATACCGCTGACGAACTTCAAAAAAGCGATGCAAATTTCTGGGCGGCCAGGGCTGCACTCACCTTCAACCAGCCGGGAGTTACAGACCGTGGAATATTTTCCGTTTACCTGCTCAACCTGGTAAACCTTACATTTGAAGAAGCCATTTTTCAGGATGCAGGTGTGTTGCATGCTTATCTTGAAGGACAGAATATGGAGATCATGGCAAACTCTGATAACGTATTAAGAGGAGGATTAACACCTAAACATATTGATGTGACTGAATTAATTAAGCATGTAAATTTTGAGGCTATTATTCCCCAAATAATCAAAGGAACTAAAACCACCCCTTACGAAGAAGTTTACTTGTCACCAGCCGTGGATTTTCAATTGTCAAGATTATCTTTAAATACGGGTCAATTTACTGATGTAGTTTGTACAAGTACCGAAATCTTTTTTCTTCTCAGCGGAATTGTTGAGATAAAAGAAAGTAATAACCAGGCACTGGAACTGGAAAGGGGAGAAGGGGCAGTGGCTTTTGCAGGAAGCACACTATCTATATCGTGCAAGAAAAATGCCGTACTCTTCAGGGCTTCAGTACCCTCATAATGACAATAGCTTTTGAAAAGTTGAAACATTAAAGCATTATTTTAGTAAGCAGGGCAGCGTGTTAAAAAATCAAATGTGTTATAACCAACCATATAATTAACTTAAGTTGCTAGTTAGTTGGTTAGTTTATTCAAGGTAAATGCGAAGATAAACATCACCAATTTTAGCAGAAAGCCTTCAAAGGTAACTGCATGTATTTTTCTAAGAAACAATGCTTTTA
>JAABUS010001654.1_pt1 | contig 47141 bp, 39 predicted proteins | sample 5560161 | NCBI WGS metagenome assembly JAABUS01 (sample SAMN10711885, study PRJNA513376) | rock metagenome | isolation source: Antarctica rocks | place: Antarctica: Victoria Land, Trio Nunatak nord | collected 2016-01-04 | reverse complement strand
TCTCGAGAACTTCCCGCTGGCCGTCGCTGAGCGGCAATGCTGCCGTGGCTGGGCGCATAGGGCACCCCTACCACAAACACCACTTATTTACGAGACGCTACACTAGTGACGGTCTCCGGGCATCGTGCTCCTCGATCCAGGCGAGCTGGCGGGGTTGGTGGGTGAGCAGCGGGCGTTCGGCCGTGGGCCGGGCTGCCCAGTCGAAGTCCTCGAGGATCCTGCGCGCGGGGGAACAGCGCCGCGTAATCGGCGAGCTCGGGAGCTGCGCCCGGGGGGACGGCGATGCTCGCGGGCATCGGTGCGGGCGGGGGCCCGGGACGCATCGTTAGAGCGCACATAGCGCGACCTCCTGGCCGCGTTGAGAGATCCAGACCCTCGGCGACGATGTCGGCGGCGCGGTGTCGGCAAACGGTACGCCACGGTCATCGACAAGTTTCGCGATTTGATCTCCGAGCGGGTCAAGCAGACGGCGGGGCGGTTCAAGGGTCAGGGCACGGAACCTGCGGCGGCACAGGGGCTCCGCGCGCTCGCTGCGAACGCTGGGCAGTCACCTCGACGACGGCGCTGCGCCACCCTCCCCCAACACGGCCCCGGAGCGCGAGCCGAGGGATTTCAGCAATGTGCCCCCCGACAGCAGATCTCGCTATCGCGGAGACACGACTTACCATCCGAGTGAGGTCAGGAACGCGGAGCGCGAGGCTTTCCTGCTCGCGCGCCGAACCCGCTCACAGTCCTTGGCAACCTTGTCGACGCGATCCGCAACCACGCGGTCCACACCGATACCGCACTTGATCCGGTCGCGCTTACCGTCTACGGCCAGGATCCGGTCCCTCCCAAGCCCGCCCGAGACCCGGTCCCGACCACCACCGCCGGTCAGGCGGTCGTTGCCGGAATCGCCCCGAACCGAATCGCCCGAGCTGCCACCGTTGACCCTGTCGTTGCCGGGCCCGCCGGTGATCTTGTCCGAGGAGCTATCGCCGGCGAGGCGGTCACTCCCGCGCCCACCGTTGACACGATCACGGCCCCGCGAGCCGACCATGCGGTCCTTACCCGACTGCCCGACCAAGCGGTCGTTACCGAGCCCGCCGTTGATGCGGTCGTTGCCGGTGTTGCCGAGCAGGCGGTCGTTGCCCGAGGAGCCCGCGATCCGGTCCGCGCTCCCGCCGCCCAGCACCAGATCATCGCCCGGGCCACCCTGACCACGATCCTCACCGAGCCCGAGATCGACGCAATCCTTACCCGACAGCGCAGCGATCACGTCGTCGCCCGCGCCGGAAAAGATCAGATCGTTACCCGGAGTGCCATTACGGGTGTCGTTACCGCTAGAGAGAGCCAACACGTTCCTCGCGGCACTCACAGGCGGACAGCCCGCGAACGAAGGCGGGTCGGAACCGGTTCCAGTGCCGGTTCCGGTTCCGGTGCCGGTGCCGGTGCCTGGCGTTGCCCTCAGGACGTATAGACCGGAGTTCGTATCGCTGATGACGATCGTGCCTCCCGGTCCGGCGTCGACTCCGGTGACATGGGCTTTCGGCGGAATCGAGTCCGTCGGGTCAGTCGTGTCGGGCGGCACGAACGACGCCGTCTCGGCCAGAGTTGGGCTCGTGAGGTCGATCACTCGCACCCCGTCGGCGAACGCAGCCACGTAGGCGCTGTTTCCGGGTCCGTCGACCGCGTGATGCACCGAGTAGATGCCGCGATCGGGTGGCGGGAACACATCGGCGGTGGGCGTCCGGTAGGTCCCGCGAAGCGTCGGCGCCGCGGGATTGCCCACATCGACGACGCGCAGCGCTCCCCAGTCCCCCTTGCTGTCGACCATTGCCCCGTTGGCGGTCTCGCCTCCCGGGCCACAGCCGGTTCCCGGCGTGGCAGGAGCCGGACACAGGGAGTCGCGCAGCGCGGTGGCGTCGCCGGTGTCGATCCCCATCGTGGGAGTCGAAAGTCCTCCGGCCGGCGGAACCCCGTCGAACGAAGGAGTCTGGGGCGTACTTGTGCTCGTACCGCCCACGATCACGCCAATGGCTCCCCTACTCTCGGCCGCCTTCGAGGCGTCGGTCGCCCCGCAGAACGCCCCGAGCTGCGTTGCCCCCTGCTGCCTCGACGCGACTGGGTTACGGTCGCGGAAGGCGATCTTGCCGGCCGGGTCCGCCAGGTACTTGTCCCCCGGGCAGCCGCGCCCGACGTAGACGATCTGGCCGGGCACCTGGCTTCCGGGCTTGCGGTAGATCTGGGCGTTGTCCTCTGGATCGAAGAGCGTGAACGCCGCCTCGCAGCCGAACTTCGAACCGGCGACCGAGGAGGGCGCATCGATTCGGACGCTGGTACTCGGCGCGATCCAGTCGGTCTCTCCCAGCAGAGCCAGGGAGCTTCCTCCCACGCTCGCGAAGTCCGCGTACGCGGCGTTGCCCTCGAGCGCCCGGTTGTTCAGATCGTAGGACCACTGTCCGATCTTGCTGGGGGCCGCGGGGTTGGCCAGGTCGACGTCGATGAGGCCCTGGTCGAAGAAGGGGAGCAGAGCCTTGGATCCGTCGGGGAAGGCGCCGACGCCCAGGCCGCCCTGGAACGCCCTGCAGCCGTTGTTGGAGAAGCCGGGGCCTTGACGAGCAGTCTCAGGGGCTCCGGGCGCCAGGTAACCCGGCGGGCGCTGCTCGTCCGGCCCGCCTGCGGTAGCGGGGCCGTTGGGGAAGGAGCCAACCTCGACCGGGGCCGCCGGGTTGGTGACGTCGACGATTCGCATATCACCGTGGAAGTCGGCGGGGTTGCCCGGCGGTCCAGGCCCCTGACCCGGGTTGTACTGGGCACCCTGGCTGGCGGAGGAGAAGGGCTCGGTCGAGAGCGAGAGCACCTTCCCGTCCGGGCGCTGGACGAGCGTGACCTGGTCCTGCGAGGAGGCGCAGCGGAACCCGTCGCCGGTCGGCCGGGGGCCGCACGCCGGATCTGCGGGCTGTTCCAGGTTCTGGTCGGCGTCGTAGCGACCCAGGAACTCAGGGTTGGCGCGATCCGTCAGGTCGTAGTAGGCGACGCCTCGCTCGACGAAGTTTCCGTCGGAGTTGCAGCGGACCAACGCGACAGCCGCCAGAAGACCGGTGAAGCTGGGAGTGTTCACGCGCAGGAGATCCACGTCGTTGGCGACGGCATTGGCGACTACGGGAATCTCGGCAGCCACGGTCGGAGCGCTCGGCGAGGACAAGTCTACGACCTTCACCGTCGTCGGCGGACAGGGATACGTGCTGCGAAAGGACGAGCGAAGGCCACCGGCAAAGACGATGCCCGAACCGACGATGGCGGTTTCGCCTGAGACGGCGACCTCCCCGTTCAAGCCCGCTCCGCCTAGGTCGCTCCGACCGAGCACGTCGAGACCCTGCGCCTGCGCCGCCGCAGGGAACGCGGTCAGCGCCAAGACGGCCAACGTCACAACTATTCGAGCACCCGAATTAATAAGTCTGTCCCCCTCAAGGAAGCTGACGTAACCCTGAACGTGGTCCCACGCTCTGACGGCGGCAACGTACCCGGGGTAGCCGAGCGCGCGCAATACGTGCGTGGTGCACATAGCGCGACGTACGGCACGATGTTTACGGTCTGCTGCACAGCTGTCATTGCGCTCATTGCCCAACTTGACAGCAGGATTCTTCCCGATTAACCTTGGCGAGTAGCGCTTGAACTCTGAAGCCATAGACCTACTCGAGGCGAACTCGATACCAGCATGGCCGAAGGTAGGCTCCCGTGAGTCGTAGGTTGGGCGTACAGTCGGGACGGACCACGCTGAGCCGCGTGGTTGCCGCCACGGCGACCGGAGCCGTATTGCTAGGAGCGCTGACGCTCACCCCCCCCGCCCGCGCGGCAGTGGCCTCGGGCCTCGCTGGGGGCGTGCTCACGGTGACGAGCGACGCCGCCGACGCCATCGGCATCACCTGCGCGGGCGGCAACGTAGAAGTCAATGGGGCCGACCCCGGGACGGGCGCCGCGAGCTGCTCGAGCGTCAGGGCGATCTCGGTCACGGGCGGGCCGGGCGCAAACAACGTCAACCTGGCCAGCGTTACCCCTACAGCCTTCACCGGCTTGCCCAGGGAACAGCCGGGAGGAGTCAGGCCGGTCGCTATAGACGGCCTGGAAGGGGACGACTCGCTTACCGGAAGCGCCTTCGACGACGACCTGGCGGGCTTCGACGGCCACGACATCATCACTGGTGGCGAGGGAAACGACGGGGGCTTCGGGGAGGACGGCGACGACACCATCGACGGCGGGCCCGGCAATGACACGCTGGTGGGGGGGCTCGGAGTCAATGCTCTCTCTGGCGGGAATGACAAGGACGGGCTTACCGGCGGGCCGGAAGAGGACTCACTGACCGGCGGGCCCGGCGACGACACGCTCGCGGGCGGCGCGGGCACGGACACGCTCTTTGGGGGGACGGAGGATGACAAGCTGACCGGCGATCCCGCGTACGTGTCGGATTCGGATTTGGATCCCCCCTTCAACGAGGCGGGCGACGACACGCTCGACGGTGGCGCCGGCACCGACACCGTGAGCGCGACGAGCAACGTGCAGCTCACGCTCACAGATACCGAGCTCAGAGGGCTCGGCAGGGATACGGTCTCCGGCTTCGAGAAGGGCGAGTTGATCGGCGGGAGCGGCGCCGACACGATCGACGCCTCGGCGTTCACGTCCGGACCGGCAAGCCTCACAGGCAACGCTGGCAACGACGCGCTGATCGGAGGCACGAAGGCGGACACTTTGAAGGGTGGAACCGGCGGCGATGACCTGACGGGCGGCGATGGAGACGACAAGTTCGAGGGCGAATCGGGCACCGATCGCCTCGTGGAGTCGGGCGGGTCGGGCTTCACGCTCTCCGACGCCGCGCTCAGCGGGCGGGGGACCGACAGCTTGGCCGCGATCGAGGCGGCCACTCTCACCGGCGGACCGGCGGCCAACACGATCGACGCCTCGGCGTTCACGGGGGCGGCGACGCTGATCGGCGGCGCGGGCGCCGACAACCTCACCGGCGGCTCAGGCGCCGATACCTTCACCGGCGGCGAAGACGACGACAGGTTGATCGGCGGCCTCGGCGTCGACCGGGTCGTGGAGTCGGGCGACTTGAGCTTCACGCTCTCCGACGCCGCGCTCAGCGGGCGGGGGACCGACAGCTTGGCCGCGATCGAGGCGGCCACTCTCACCGGCGGACCGGCGGCCAACACGATCGACGCCTCGGCGTTCACGGGGGCGGCGACGCTGATCGGCGGCGCGGGCGCCGACAACCTCACCGGCGGTGCCGGGAACGACATCCTCACCGGCAACGAGGACAACGACACGCTCACCGGCGAGGCCGGCGACGACACCCTGGTCGGCTTCGATGGCGATGACAGGCTCAGCGGCGGAGTCGGGACGGACACGCTCGAAGGCGAGGCCGGGAACGACACGCTCAACGGCGACGCGGGCAACGATGCGCTAAGTGGCGCCGCGGGCGACGACGGCCTGAACGGCGGCGAGGGAAACGACAGGCTCAGCGGTGGGGTCGGGGGCGATGCGCTCGACGGCGACATAGGGAACGACGCTCTGTTGGGCGCCTCAGGCGACGACGCCCTGAGCGGCGCCGCCGGCGATGATCGGCTCACCGCCGGCGGAGGGGATGACAGGCTCTTCGGAGGAGCCGGCAACGACGCGCTCCTAGCCGAGTTCGGCAACGACGCGCTCGTCGGCGGGGCCGGCAACGACGCCCTCGACGGCGCCGAGGGGGTTGACACTTTCAGTGGCGAGTCCGGTGACGACAGCCTACTCGCCCGTGATGGGGTCGCTGAGTCGTCGATCGCATGCGGTTCCGAGCGTGACACCGTGGTCGCGGACGTGGACGACACGGTTCAGTCGGATTGCGAGGCGGTGGACAAGCCGCCCGTCCCGCCGGGGGCGGCCCCGGCGACCGATCGCACGGCGCCGCGGCTCTCAGCCGAACTGTCTCCGACGAAATTCTCCGCCCACCGCACCGGTTCCAGCGTGCGAGCCTCGAGCGCGCGCCAGAGGCTCGGCACGCGCGTGCGCTACCGGCTGACCGAGAGGGCGACCATCACCTTCAGGGTCGACCGCGTCCTCCGCGGACGCAGGCGCGGACGCGTGTGCGCCCGCCGAAACCGGTCCAACCGGAGCGCACGCCGCTGCATCCGCCACGTGCTGCTTCGCGGCAGCTTCCGGGTGACGGGGAGGGCGGGTGTGAGCCGCTTCACGTTCACGGGACGGATGGCCGGCCGCCAGCTGCGGCCGGGCCGCTACCGCTTGGTTGGTCGAGCTCGCGATCAGGCCGGCAACGTCTCACGGCCCTCGTTCGACCGCTTCCGCATCGTGCGGGCGGGTAGCTGCAAGAAGCGGCGACGTTGTTCTTGAGCGTGCCCCAGGGGCGCTTGCTTGGGCTCAAGGGGGCACTTGCTTGCGTTCACGGGTGAAGCGGGTTAGAGTGCCGTGTCACCCCAACGCGCAGGAGGTAGTTTGATGGCCCCCCAGACCCGCCGTCCTTTTCTGGTTCTACTCGCATTCCTGGCGGTTGGCGTCCTCGGCGCTGGCGTGGCCTGGGCCTGCTCTCCCGGGGCCGAGACCACGGCGGATCGAGGCGTTGGCCTTCCCGGCACACCGGTCCAGCTGAGAGGACAGGGATTCCCGGCGGGTCAACCCGTAAGGATCAAGTGGGCGGCCGAGGGCGAGGTGCGATACCTGGCTAGTGCACGTGCAGACGAGCAAGGAAGCTTCGTCAAGCCTGTGACGGTTCCCGCGGATGCCTCTGAGGGCGAGGCTGTGTTCCTGACCGTGCCCGCGGACCCCCAATATACCCAGCGCGTGTCGTTCCTAGTTGGGTCTCAGAGCCCGCAGCCTCTGCCGGGTCAGACAGGTCCCAGTAATCCTCCCGCGAATCCGGGTACCGGCCGCCCTGACCCGACGCAGCAGCGGCCCGGGGCCCGCCCCAACCTCGCGCCACCTGACTTGGGGAGCGTCGGCGGCCAGCGGCCAGGCATCGTCCGCGGCCTGACTGATGTACGGCCGGGGCCGGGTGGTAGCGCGCCACGAGACGGCGCTCGTCCCGCTCCGAGGGGTGTCAGTGCTCCTGTTGCCACTACCGCTCCTGCAGGCACGACCTCCACGGGTCAGCCCGCGTTTTCTGGATCGGTGGAGCCGGGGAATAAGCCGACCGCGGTGGCACCGGATCGAGCGGGCGCCGCCGAGCGCTCCGGCGAGGCGCCGGGGCCCTCGGAGGCAACGGCCAGTGGCGACCTCTGGGGCGGCTTCGGATCCGGATCCACTCGACCGAGCCTAAGTGATGTCGTCGCCCCTGCGGGCTCACCGAGCTCGGCGCTGACGGTAGGGATCGCACTGCTCGCGCTCAGTCTCGTGGGTCTGATCGCGACCTTCGGAGTCGCAGAGCTGCGCCGGCGCCGGGTGCTCGGCGAAGGGGTCGGCGAACGGCGAAGCGACTGAGGATTACTTTGGGAGGGCGTCGCGGCGGATTGAACCCGTCGCGACGCCGCCGTCTAACGCCGGCGTTCGGGGTCCTGCTCGGAGTAACACTCGTTCTCGCCGGTGCCGGGGCCGTCGTCATCTCCACCGCCTACGGAGAGCGCCCCACCGCGAAACGAGTGGGTGGAAACCGGCCGGTGAACGTCGGAGCGGGCGTTCCGGGAGACATCAGCGCGCACAACTCGCCAACAGTGGTGCGCAACCCGCGCAACGGCAGCCATCTCGCCGTCGCGAATCGCATCGACACGCCCCAGTTCTCGTGTGCTCTGCACACGTCCCGCGACGGGGGGGCGACCTGGCGCCAGGCTGCCATCCCGGTGCCCCGGGGCGAGGAGCCAAAATGCTACGCGCCGGACGTGGCCTACGGCGCCGACGGCACCCTGTATTTGTCATTCGTGACGCTGCAAGGCAGGGGCAATGTGCCGAGTGCCGCCTGGCTTTCGCGGTCCGTTGACGGTGGGCGGACTCTGTCTAGGCCAGTCAAGCTCTTGGGTCCGCTCTCGTTTCAGGTTCGCCTGATCGCCGACCCCGAGACCGCCGGACGGCTGTATATAACCTGGCTCAGGGTCTCGGAGGTCGGCCTCTATCAGTTCAGCGAGACCGGCAACCCGATCATGTTCAGGCGGTCCGACGACGGCGGACGCACCTGGGGATCTTCGACACGGGTGAGCGCTCCGTCGCGCCAGCGCGCGGTTGCCGGATCGCTGGCCGTGGGGCCCGGTCGCGAGCTCTACGTCCTCTACCTTGACCTCGCGGGTGATCGGCTCGACTACGAAGGGGCACACGGCGGGAGGGGCGGCGACCCCTACTCGGGTCGCTGGCAACTCGTTCTGTCGCGCTCGACCAACGGCGGGGAGACCTGGAGCGAAGCGTTGGTGGAGGAGCGCCTCGTCCCCACCGAGCGATTCATCGTCTTCATTCCGCCGTTCCCCTCGCTGGCCGTCGACCGTGGCAGTGGACGGCTCTATGCGGGCTTCCAGGACGGGCAGCTCGGAGACGCGGACGTGTGGGTGTGGGCGTCTGGGGATGGCGGAGCAAGCTGGAAGGAGCCCACCCGGGTCAACGATACGCAGCCCCAAGACCGCACGACCCAGTACCTACCGAAGCTTGCGGTAGCGCCAAATGGCCGCCTCGACGCCGTCTACTATGACCGCCGCCGGGACGGATTGGACAAGCAGAACGAGGTTTCGCTCCAGTCGTCGTTCGATGGCGGAAAAAGCTTCACGAAGCGCCTGACTCTGTCCGAGCGTCCCTTCGACTCTCAGATCGGGCTCGGCAGCGAGCGGGACCTACCTGACCTCGGCAACCGGCTTGGCGCGGTCGTCACGGATACGGGCACGCTAGCCATTTGGACCGACACGCGAGACGGAACCGAGGCGTCCAATAAACAGGACATAGCCGAGGCCGTGGTGGCCTTCTCGCAGCCAGCGCAGCTGAGCGAGCTCCTGAAGCACGGCCTCCGGTACGGGGGGATAGCGCTCGCGCTGGCAGGGGGACTTGCCTTCCTTTACGCGAGCCTACGGCACAGAGCATTAAGAGCCTCGGCCCCGTCTCCAGCAACAAAGCAGCACCCGTCCTAAGTCTCTGCGGTCTCGAGTGGGGATCCTCAGCCGCCGCTAGGTCTCCGGGGTACCCCTTCGAGCACGAGCGGCGCGGCGTCACGACTGCCACAGCCCGGCCAGAAAGCACAGGCCGGGTGAGCGCGAGGCCTACGATGCTCGCCTCCGCTGCGCGGCCTCGGCGGACGAGCAGGGCCGCGAGCCCGGGGCACACGGCAGCCACCGTCAAGAGCTTCCAGCACTGGACGATTCGGCGACCTCCCTGCGGGCCCGCGCCACATCGCCGAGCCGGTGGATCACCCGGTAGTAGGCGTTGACTGCCCCCATGATCGGCTCGAGTCCCTCGCGCGGCGTCTTGCCCACCTGCAGCAGCCGGATTCCGTCGGGCGCCGCGGTGGCGTAGCGCTGGACCGCGCGCGCCGGACCGCGCGCGCCGGACCGATGCCCTTCTTCAGCCGCCAGCGTCCGTCCTCGCCCTTCTCGGCCGCGTCGCGCAGCGGCGGCAACGCCGGGTCTTCACCGGCCCCCAGGCTGAACGAAAGGCCGGGCAACAGGTCGGAGTCGAGCGCCAGGAGGGGCGGTCCCTGGCGGGCCAGGACGCGCGCCATCTTGCCGGAGATCACCGACTTGCCCGCGCCCCCCTTGCCGACCACGGCGAGCCTCATTGGCGGGACCGACCGACCTCTGCCGGGTCGGCCGCGGTCGCTCTCAGCGTGAGCCAGAGCGCGAGGGCGAGGATCAGGGGCCCGGGGCTCGAGTGAAGCACCACCGAGCCCCACGGCGACTGGGGTTCACCGGCCTCGAGTACGAGCGGCACGTGGGTCGCGACCTGCCACAACCCGGCGAGCAGGCACAGGCCGGTGAGCGCGAGGACCGGGATGCCCGCCTCCGCGGCGCGGTCGCGGAGGATGAGTGCGGCCGCGAGCCCGGCGCAGATGGCGACCAGCACCCCCGGCACCACGTGGTCGACCACCTCGAGTTTCGCGGTGACGTTCAGTTCGAGCTCTAGGGGCGGTCCCAGGTAGGGCGGGAGTATCGAGTAGGCCCCCAGGACGGCCAGGCCGATCTGCGCGCGGGGGAGAGCTCGGTCTGGGGCGGACGGCGATGCCATGGGCCCTACGGTACTTCGATGCCTGTCGAGGCGGCGTGTTGGCAGCGTGCACGGTGCGCGACTTCCCCGAGACCACTAACCTTTCATCGTGGTGAGCGCTGGACCCGGAGACTCCGTCGTGCCAAGCGCAGACCCGGCACCGGCACCGAAGGGTCGCAAGCCTGGCCCTCTCGGGCCCGTTCGTCTCAGCGCGCGCTCCTGGCGGTGGACGGCGATCCTCGCCGTGCTCGCCTCGCTGTTCGTAGCGCTGCCGGCCGAGTCGCAGGAGACCGGCAACACCGCCCGCAAGGTGCGCATTGCGTTCCCGCGCGACGACGGCACGCTCACCCCTTACACCTTCGAGCTGGGCTACCCGCTCATGACGCTCGTGTACGACACGCTCTTGTGGCGCGGCGGCCACGAGCGGAAATGGCTCGCGCGCCAGGTCCGCCGCAGCGACGCGGGGAGGACGGTGACCGTCCGGCTTCGCAAGGCTAAGTGGCAGGACGGTCGGCCGGTTACCGCGGAGGACGTGAAGTTCACCTTCGACTACTTCCGTGACCGCTACCACCCGCGCTTCACCCCCCAGATCGGGGCGGTGGAGAGCACGGAGGCGCTCGACGCCAGGACCGTCGAGTTCCACCTCTTCTACCCCTCGCCCGGCTTCGACGATCAGCCGCTCTCGGACGTACCGATCCTGCCGCGTCACCTGTGGGAGGGGGTGCCCGACGGCCAGACGCCCGCCGGCCTGCCGGTGGGGAGCGGCCCCTACCGCCTGACCAAGCACGACGTGGGCAAGCGCTACGTCTTCAAGGCCAACGAGGACTACTTCCTCGGCAAGCCGAGGGTGGGCACCATCGAGATGCCGTTCATACGGGACTTCGACAGCACCGTCCGCGCGTTCAGGAACCGGGACATCGACATGATCCCGGCGACCCTGCCGCAGCGCAGCCAGGACCAGCTGCGGGGTGCCGCCTTCGAGACCGCGTTCGGGACCCTATACAACGGCACGGTCCTGATGTTCAACCTGAGGGAGGCGCCGTTCGATGATCCCCGGGCGCGTCAGGCCGTCTCGAAGGCGCTCGACCTTGACCGGATCACCCGGGCCACCGTCGGGGGCGACCCGCTCTCCTTCCAGGCCGACCGCGGCTATGTCCACCCCGAGTCGGGTTTCGCGGCGAGCGGCGCGCTGCACCGCTTCGACGAGAAGCGCGCCCGCTCAGAGCTCGCGGCGCTCGGGCTACCGGAGATCCGTGTGCTCGCGCCCGACAACGACCCGGTTCGAAAAGAGGCCGGTCGCCAGGTCGTCCTCGCGCTCACGAGGGCGGGCCAGGACGCCAAGCTCGTGGAGATGCCGGCGGGCGAGCTGGCTGCGGCGGTGGGCCAGGACGGCGCGTCGCCGAGCTTCGAGGCGGCGATCTGGAGCGCGCCTCCACTCGCCTCCTACGGCTCGGACTTCCTGCGGGTCGTGTTCGGCTCCGACGAGGCACAGGCCCCCCTCAACTACTCCGGATACGACAGCGACGAGTTCGATGAACTGGCCGCGCAGGCTGTCAAGGAGACCGACGTCTACAAGCGCAGTCAGCTTGTACGCGAGGAGCTGAAGCTGCTCACCGACGACGCTCCGGTCGTGCCGCTGTTCTACCCCAAGGGCGCGTTCGTCTACCGGCCCGCGATCTACGAGAACTGGGTCTACGTGGAGGGGACGGGCATCCTGGACAAGCGGTCCTTCCTCGACCGTGAGGTCAGCGGCGAGCAGGAGGGGCCCGCCGCCCGGCGCGGTACGTTCGGAAGCTCGGACGGCGGTATCGGGGCGCTCGGCATCGTCGCCCTCGGGCTCCTGGCCGTGGTGCTGATCGTGATCGCGTTCGGGGTGGTCGGGCGGCTGCGGGACGCGTGACGGCCTTCGGGGGCCGCGCAGCCAAAAGCCCGTCGCTCGGCGAACCTTCTAAGCTGACACCCGCATGAGTGCCGACAAGCCAAACCGTCAATCCTCGTCGAGGATTCCCAAGCTGTCGGCCGGCTCGTGGTCGCTGCTGGCCATCGCCGTCCTGATCGCCGCCTACATCGGCCTGCTCGAGTACTCGCGCCCGCACGTCACCGGCGAAAGGCTGCCGTTTGGCGACTTCACCGATCTCGCCGAGAGGGACCGCGTCAAGGACGCCCGCATCCTCGACAGCGACGGCTACGTGGTCGGGACCTACGTTCGCGAGGGCGAGAGGCAGGAGCGGCAGTACAACACGCCCTACTTCAAGTCGGAGGTGCTGCGCGCCCAGCTGCTCGACCTCCTGATCCCGAACAACATCCCGACCGCGGTCGACCAGCAGGGGGGTAAGCGGTTCATCGGCCCGATCTCGCTGCTCATACCCGCGCTGATCCTGGTGATCGTGTTCGTGTACTTCATCCTCTCCTACCGCAAGGGGACCGGTCTCTTCGGCGTGCGCAGCGGTGCACGCCTGCTCAACCAGGAGGAGAGCACGATCACGTTCGCCGACGTGGCCGGCCAGGACCAAGCGGTAGCGGAGCTGCGCGAGGTGTCTCAGTTCCTCGCCGACCCCGAGCGCTTCGTGGCCGTGGGAGCCCAGGTGCCCAAGGGGGTGCTGATCTACGGCCCGCCCGGCTGCGGTAAGACGCTCCTGGCGCGAGCGCTGGCGGGCGAGGCGGGCGCGTCCTTCTACTCGATCTCGGGGTCTGACTTCGTGGAGCTGTACGTGGGCGTGGGCGCCGCGCGGGTGCGCGATCTCTTCAGGGAGGCGCGCGAGAACGTTCCCGCGATCCTCTTCATCGACGAGCTGGACGCCGTCGGGCGCCGCCGCGCCGGAGGAAGCGGGCCAGTGGCGACGGGCTCGCGGGACGAGCAGGATCAGGCTCTCAACGGGATCCTGGCCGAGATGGACGGCTTCTCGCCGATGGCGGGCATCATCGTGGTCGGCGCGACCAACCGCCCCGATGTGCTCGACCCGGCGCTGCTGCGTCCGGGGCGCTTCGATCGCAGCATCGGCCTCGAGAGCCCGGACGAGCACGGACGCCTGGAGATCCTCAAGGTCCATGCTCGCGGCAAGCCGCTCGCCTCCGGTGTGGATCTGGGCGCAATCGCTCACCGCGCCCTGGGAATGACCGGGGCCGACCTGGCCAACATCATCAACGAGGCTGGCCTGCTCGCCGCTCGCGGCGGGCAGGGCCAGATCTCCCAGCGCGAGCTCGAGGAGGCGCTCACCCGGATACTCGAGGCGCCCGAGCGCCAGCGCCGCCTGTCGATGCGCGACCGCAGCCTGGGTCAGCGCTCGCTGGCCGATGAGCAGGTGACCTTCGCCGACGTCGCTGGAGTCGACGACGCGATCGTGGAGCTCGCCGAGGTCAGGGAGTACCTGTCCGAACCGGAGCGCTTTACCACGCTCGGGGCCCGGATACCGCGCGGCTTTCTACTCAGCGGTCCGCCGGGCTGTGGCAAGACGCTGCTCGCGAGGGCGGTCGCCGGTGAGGCGAACGCCGCGTTCTTCTCCGTGGCGGGGACGGAGTTCACCGAGATCTTCGTCGGGGAGGGGGCCGCGCGCGTACGCGACCTCTTCGCCCAGGCGCGAGGCGTGGCGCCGGCGATCATCTTCATCGACGAGATCGACGCCGTGGGAGCGCGGCGGGGGGCATCACCCGACAGCGGGAACCGCGAGACCGATCAGACCCTGAACCAGATCCTCATCGAGCTCGACGGGTTCGGTGAGCGCCAGGGGGTCGTGGTGATAGCGGCCACCAACCGCGCAGACATGCTCGACCCCGCACTGGTCCGCCCCGGGCGCTTCGATCGCCAGATCGCGATCGACCTGCCCGACCAGGCCGGTCGCCGCGCGATTCTCGACGTTCACGCCAAGAACAAGCGGCTGGCACCCGACGTCGACCTCGACCGCGTGGCGTCTCTCACCCGCGGGTTGTCGGGAGCCGACCTCGCCAACGTGGTGAACGAGGCGGCTCTGCTCGCGGGCAGGCGCAACTCGAGCGATATCGACATGGGCCTCGTGGAGGAGGGCATCGACAGGGCGCTTTCCGGGGTCGGCAGCGGGCGCATCATGTCCGACGAGGAGCGCCGGGCGGTCGCCTACCACGAGGCGGGCCATGCCCTGGTGGCGCGCGCGCTATCCACGGACACCGTCGTGCACAAGCTGAGCGTGGTTCCGCGCGGGCGCAGGCTCGGCGTGGCATGGCTGCCGGAGTCCAGCGACCGGCTGCTCTATCCCCGGTCGGTTCTGATCGAGCGGATGGCGACACTGCTCGCCGGGCGCGCGGCCGAGGAGATGATCCTCGGCGAGTCGAGCGGAGGAGCCTCCGACGACCTCGGCCGGGTCGGCGAGATCGCCCGCCGGATGGTGTGTGACTTCGGCATGAGCCAGCGCGTCCGGGCCCTGCCCTCGGGCTATGACGGCCGGTCCCAGGGGCGGATGGTCTCAGACGAGACGGCCCGCCTGATCGACTCCGAGACGAGCCTGCTGGTCGAGGAGGCCGAGGAGATCGCGCGTTCGGCGCTCGTGGCATCGCGCGACGCGCTCGATCGCGTGGCGAAGGCTCTCCTGGAAAAGGAGACGCTCACGCTCGACGAGCTCGAGCGCCTGGCCGGACCGCCGCCTTCGGTGCCGCGTCGAAACGGCGCTCAGGCCGCGGACCGTGCGCGCGCCGGCTCCGGCGCCGGCCAGGCTTCCGGCATGGCCCTGGAGAATTAATTTCTAAGCAGTTGCTAAATCCGTCGAGAGCGGCTAAGGTCGCACTCGAATAGCAGGTTGCCCCAATAACGCCCCTTGAAGGAGGCAGTCTTGAGAAGCACTCCCAAAGTTCCATCCGGCGGGGGTCCGCCTCGACGGCGGACGCTGATCGGCTTCTACACCGTCGTCGCAGCGCTGCTGATTCCGGCGGCAATCGCCTACGCCTGCAACCCGCAGGCGCAGATGAGGTGCGCGAAGGGCTGCCAGACCGGGCCCGGCGAGACGTTGAACGTCTCAGGTACGTACTTCCAGACCAACACAGGCCTCACCCTTACCGTCAACGGGGCGCCCGCCGCCACGGTGACGACCAACTCGGGCGGCGCGTTCAGCACGTCGATCCAGACCCCCACCCAGCCGGGGTCCTACACGCTTCTCGCCAAGCGCAGTGACGGGGTCGGCCGGAGTGGCCTGCCCGCCCGCCTCTCGTTCGAGGTCCAGGCCGCCAGCGTCACTACGCCGCAGGGCACGCAGCCGCAGGCTGTCCAGGAGCCCCAGCAAGGGCCCGCGTTCAGCGAGCCTGGGGTGGTAGACAGCCCCGCACAGGATCGCGCGGGCAACGGTGGCCGCGAGCGGTCGACACCCAACACCCCGTCCAACACGCCCGGCGGTACGCCTGGCACGTCAGCGCCCATCACGCAGGTACCGGCGATCGGCGGCTCGGGCAGCGTCCCGAGCGTCAGTGGGGACACGGGTAGCGACGTGTTCGCCGGATCGGTTGCTCCGACTGGAAGCAGCACGACGGACTTCGGAACGAGCCCTGCGCAGGATCAGGGTGCGACCGGAGCGTCGGGACGCTCGGCTGCCGGCTCGCCCTCCGAGGCGGCCGCAGGCGGCGACGTATGGAGTGGATTCGGCTCCGGAAGCAACGCATCGCTGCTTCCGAGCGCAACGGACGCAGCGCCTGACAACGGCGGCACCGGTTCTGGCTTCGGCTGGGGCATCGGACTGCTGGCACTCGGGCTCGTCGGACTCGTCTCCGGAGTAGCGGTGGCCGAGGTTCGTCGGCGTCGCGCTCTCGCGGGCAGCTAGGACCACGTAGCTAGGACCACGTAGACCAGTGCAATGGAGGCCGCGCTTCGGCGCGGCCTCCATTTGCGCCGGATTCCAAACTTTCAGCTGGCTCGGCGGTAGGGGCAGGGGCTTCCACCGCCACGTAGCCGGCGTACACCACCCAGGGGGGTTCTTTCTCGATGTCTTGCCATCGTTCAGCTTCAAAGCGAGTCCGAGCCGCCACAGTCCTCGCCGGCGTGGCTGCCGTCGCGGCGTTTCCCGTCGCGAGCGCGCTCGCCCAAAGCCCCGCGCCCGCCCAGAGCCCCGGATTCCCGCGCGGCTACGACGTCCAGCGGATCGACAGCCCCAACCCGATCCCGAACTTCCACTTCGGCTGGGGAGTCGCGAGCGCTGACTTCACCGGCGACGGCGACCAGGACCTCCTGTCCGCCCAGAGCGACAGCTTCACCGCGGGCGAGGTCTTCCTCTTCGACGGCGAGAGCGGCCGGCACATCGACACGCTCCGGCCCCCGGAAAAGAACCCCCGCTTTCGGAAGAAGCCGCCCACGGCCAAGCCCGAAGACCCGCTCAGCCCGGCTTTCGAGGAGTTCGCGTTCGTCTACGCGGAGAAGATGGCCGATGTCGGCAGCTGCCCCGGCGGGGAGTCCAATAAGCCCTGCCAGCTGGCGAGGGTCGGCCCTCAGGACGGGATTCCGGAGATCATCATCGGGTCCCGAGCCCTCCACGTCGGCCCCCAGGGTCAGACGGGGCGCGAAGAAGCCGACGGACAAGCGGTCGATCCCCAGATCGGCCGCGGCTACGTCTTCGACGGCAAGACCCGCGCGGTGCTGAAGATGATCGACATGCCGGTGGCCGAGCGCAACACGGGCCAGGGCCTCCCCGGCCAGCCCGGCCCCGCGTTCGCGCGGAGCATGGTGTCGCCGTCGGGCCTCGCACCCTGTGCCGGCTCCGCTGCGAACGCCAACAACGCCGGCGTGGCCCGCTGCGACGACCTGACCCCTGCTGACGCCCTCGGTGACATGGACGGTCGCGCTAACAGCACAGATCCGGCCGTGGCCGCCACGGCCAGGGCCGACATCATCGTGACGGCGCGTGGCTACCGCGAGACCAATATCCGCAACCAGCCCAACTCGTCGCCGGGCGGATCACAGTGCGCGCCTCCGACCTCCCCCGAGACGTCGACTGTCACGTGTGGCTCGGGTAGGGCGTGGGTGTACCACGGCGAGGACATCTCCGGCTCGAGTCCGCTGGAGATCCTCGACGGGGAGTCGAATCGAGAGGTGGCGGGCGGCTCGGCGTCGGTCGACGGCGACAGCGTTGAGACCGTCGGAGTACTGAGGGACCCGTTCGGGCAGAAGGTGAGCCAGGAGTTCGGCGGCAACGTCTTCCGGATCGGCGACGTGGGCCGGTGTACCGCCCCGACGACAAACCCGCCAACGCCTCTGGTCAATCCAACTAGCTTCAGGTGCACCACCTCGACGTACATTCCGGACGGTGTTCCCGAGATTGCGATCGCGGACAGGACGGTCGACTACCCGCTGCCGAACCCCAACACGCAGGAGACCCCCGACGTCGGCGCGACCTACGTCTACGACGGGAAAACCGGCGGACTCTTGACCGTCTACACGCACCCTCAGCCTCAGCCGAGCGGGCAGTTCAGCGACGGCTTCAACGCCGGGATGGCGACCGGCGACCTCGGTAACACCAGCCTGCCCGATCTGCTCCAGGGCGCTCCCACTCAGAGCGTCAGGCACGCGGGCGACGGGCGCATGTACGTCCTGAACGGCGAGGCCACCACCGGACGCGGCCGTCAGTTCTCGGTCCTGGACGATCCCACTCCGAATCCGGGCGGCAACTTCGGCAGTTCCCAGACGGGTGTCGGCGATATCGCCCCGGGCGCGGCGAACCCCGCGAACGAGGTCCTGGTCGGCAGCTTCGCGCCGTTCAGCGTCAACACGGAGTTCGTGACGGGCCAGCTCATCAACGATGCCCACTTCATGAACCCCAACACCGAGCGGGTGCTCCAGACGATCCCCGATCCCGACCAGGCGCCGGGCAGCGGGTTCGGCGTGGGGATCACGCCGATGGGTGACCTCAACGAGGACGGCTTCCTGGACTTCACGATCTCGGCGTATGAGTCTGACGCCCCGCCCAATGGCGGGCCCTCCGTAGGACGGGTGTTCATCTTCCGCAGCAACAACAGGACGGCTGCGCTGACCGCCGGCGAGAACATCGTCAGGCCGACGGCCCTGCGTCCGGGCAGCTGTGCCAACGACACGCTCGGCACCAACCGCTCCGACAAGCTGAGAGGCACGAGGATGGGTGACCGCATCTTCGGCTTCAAGGGCAAGGACTCGATCGAGAGCTTCGGCGGCGGAGACTGCCTCAACGGCGGAACCGGTGCGGATCGCGTCGAGGGCGACGGGGGCAAGGACAGGCTCCTCGGAGGCGCCGCCAACGACAAGCTGGTCGGCGGCACCGGCAACGACAGGCTGTTCGGCGGTGCCGGCAACGACCGCCTCGCAGGGTCCAAGGGCCGTGACCTGCTTGCGGGCGGCGGCGGGAACGACGTCCTGCGCGGCTCGAAGGGCGATCGGCTCTTCGGAGAGACCGGCAACGACCGGCTGATCGTGGGCAAGGATGTTCGCAAGGTCGACGCCGGACCGGGCAAGGACGTGATCGACATCGCCAACGGCGAGAAGGACGAGGTCAACTGCGGGCTCGGCAAGGACCGGGTCCTGGCTGATCGCGGCGACACCCTGGAAGGCTGCGAGCGGGTCAAGCGGACCCGGCGGCGAGGGTAGCCGCGTCGGTGGACGACACCACGATAATGCCCGGTCGCGGGGGCCAGACCCCCGCTCGAGGCGCGCCCGCGCGGACGCTTCTGCTGCTTTCGGTGGGCCTTGCGCTCCTGCTGGTCGGAGCCGGAGCGATCCTCGTCTCGAGCTCCTTCGACGCAGAGCAGACGTCGAAGGTCCTTGGCAACCCGACCAACGCGCCGGTCAACGAGGGCGCGGCCAAGGCCAGCGACATCAGCGCCCACAACTCACCGTCGCTCGCTCGCAATCCGCGTGATCCGGCCAACCTCGTGGTGGCCGACCGCATCGACACGCCGCGGTTCTCGTGTGCTCTGCACATCTCGAACAACGGTGGCGCGAGCTGGTCCCAGACGCCGGTGCCCGCTCCCAGCGGGGAAAAGCTGTGCTACTCGCCTGATGTGTCCTTCGCCGCGGACGGGGTCCTGTACCTGTCGTTCGTGACGCTCAGGGGCCGCGCCAACGCGCCCAACGCGGGCTGGCTCGCGACCTCGACTGACAAGGGTGAGACCTTCTCGGACCCGGTCAAGGTGCTGAAGAAGAGGCTCCCGTTCCAGGTCCGCCTGGCAACCGACCCAAGCGAGCCACAGCGCCTCTACGTGACGTGGCTCCAGGCGTCCGAGGTGGGCCTGTACAGGTTCTCCGAGCCGGGGAACCCGATCAACGCGATGCGTTCGGACGACGGCGGGGTTACCTGGGAGGAGCCCACCCAGGTGAGCAGCCCCGAGCGCCAGCGGGTGATCGCGCCCACCCCGGTGGTGGGCCCCGAGGGCGAGCTGAACGTCCTCTACCTCGACATCGGAGAAGACGTCCTCGACTACGAGGGCGCCCATCAGGGCCTGGGCGGTCCTCCCGACGAGGGCCCGTGGCAGCTCGTGCTCGCGCGCTCCACCGACCGGGGGGCGACCTGGAAGGAGTCGCTTGTCGAGGAGCGACTCGTACCGAGCGAGCGGTTCATCGTCTTCACACCGCCCTCTCCCTCCCTGGCGGTGGATCAAGACGACGGGCGTGTGTACGCCGGCTACTACGACCAGCGTCTGGGCGACCAGGACGCCTGGGTGTGGTCGTCGTCGAACGGCAGCGGGGACTGGGGTGCGCCGACGCGGGTGAACGACACCCCCGAGCACGACGAGACCTCACAGTATCTGCCCAAGGTCTCGGTCGCCCCTGACGGCCGCCTCGATGTCATCTACTACGACCGCCGGGCCGACAGCTCCGACGTCAAGAACGAGGTGTCGCTCCAGTCCTCGACCGACGACGGCAAGAGCTTCGGCCCGCGGGTCCGCCTCTCCAGCGAGGCGTTCAGCTCCAAGATCGGCTTCGGCAGCGAGCGAGACCTCCCTGACTTGGGCAGCCGCTTGGGCCTGCTCTCGACCGACTCGCGTGCCTTCGCGGTCTGGACCGACACGCGGGCGGGAACCTTGGCCTCGAACAAGCAGGACCTCGCCCGGGCCGTGGTGGCCTTCTCCGATCCACCGAGGCTCTCGAAGGGGGTCGAGTACCTCCTGCGCTTCGGGGGAATCGCGCTGGCACTCCTGGGGCTCGTTCTGCTGGTGCTCGCGGTGCTGCATTCCCGCCGCGCGACGGCCTGAGCGCCGCGCGGCGAGAACCCCGTTGAGCCGCGCGAAGGTTTGGTTCGTAGGCGGCGGACCGGGTGCGCCGGATCTGCTGACCGTGCGTGCGGCGAGGGTCATGGCCGAGGCCGACATCGTGATCTGGGGCGCGGCCCTGCTGACCGAGGCGGTCGTAGCCGACCACGCCCGCGCCGGCGCCGAGCTGATGCCCTGGCCTCCCGCCACCATGTCCGACATCTACGCGGCCTACGACCGAGCGAAGGCCGAAGATCTCGTGGTGGCGCGCCTGTTCTGGGGCGACCCCGCGATCTTCGGGGCGGTCCGCGACGAGGCCCGCGAAGCGCGCGAGCGCGGTGTTGCCGTCGAGGTCGTGCCCGGCGTCAGCTCGCTCGGTGCCCTGGCCGCCGCCCTCGGCCGTGAGTTGACGACGGCGCCCGGGGGATCACCGCCGGTAGTTCTCGCGGCGCTTCGCGACGACCCGCCCGCCGGGCAGCGCGTCCGCGACCTGGCCACCCACGGGGCGACGATGGCGCTCTTCATGTCGAGTAAGCAGGCCGAGGAGCTACAGGCGGAGCTGCTGGCCGGCGGCTTCGCGCCGGAGACGCGTTGCGCGGTAGGCAGCCGGGTCTCCTGGGCCGACGAGGTCGTGCTCGAGTGCCGGCTGGACGAGCTCGCCGCGACGATCGAGAAGGGCGGCCTCGAGCGCCACACGCTGATTCTCGTCGGACCGGCGCTGGGCGAGGAGACGCCCGCGGGCTGAGTCCGTATGCAGCGCGCGTCGAGGTGGCAGCTAGGCTCGTGCGGGCTGGCCGGCCAGGCGCTCGGCCAGCCTGGATATCGCAGTCACGCCCGGGCCGCCGGAATCGACGTCGAGGGGGGCGCGGCCGTCGCGGTCTGCGCGGGCTATGGCGGGATCCTCGGGCACCACGACGATCTCGTAGTCGCCGAGCGCGGCGCGGATGGCTTCGAGGTCGGCCTCGTCGCGTACGCGGTTCGCCACGACGATGACCTCGACCTCATCGGCGGTGGCCGCGGCGATCCGGACGCCTACGTCGATCGACTTGACGCTCGGCTCGACCACCACCAGCACCACCTGGGACTTCCCGGTGCGTACGACCGCGCCGAGCCCGGCCTCCATGTCGCAGATGACGATCCTGCGCGCGTCGTCCAGCTCGCCGAGAAGCTGCTGTGCGGTCATCCCGCAGCAGGCGCAGCCCGGATCGACAAGGGCATCCCGCAGCGCCACCACCAGCCGCACGCCATCGGGAGCGTCGGTACCGAAAGTGTCGATCATCGCCTCGACCGAGTCCTGGTGCTCGACCGTTCCGTCGTCGAGGCCCTGGCGTACCGCCAGGAGCCGGTAGGTCTCCTCAGGGCCGACGCCGAGCGAGATACCGAGCATCGGGTTGGTGTCCGCGTCGAGGGCCAGCACCGAGTGACCCGCTTGCGAGAGCTCGCGCGCAAGGGTTCCGGCCACGCTCGTCTTGCCCGCCCCGCCCTTTCCAGCCACCGCGATCTTCACTGGTCTGTCACCGGGTGGATCGTACCGCTTATCAGGCTATCCACCAAGCCCTCGATTGCCTGCACCGCGGGACACGACGGCGCGTGGTCGATCAGCGCGACGCCGAGGCGGTCGCTTGCCACAACCGCCTCGTCCGCGGGAATCGCCGCCGACACCGGCAGCCCGACGATCTCCGCCACGCGATCGGCATCGCGCCGGCCACAGACCTTGGTCGCGACCAGGAGCGTTGCGGTCCCGCGCGCCTTGGCGAGCGCGGCCAGGCGGCGCGCCGTCAGAGCGGACTTCCACGTGGGCTCGGCCACCACCAGCAGCGTGTCGGCGTAAGGCGCCCAGTCGTGCGCGGTCTGGCGCGGGCCTGCGGGATGGTCGCCGATCATGGTCCAGGTCCGAAACGACTTGGCCTCCGGGAGTCCGTGGATCACCTGGTAGAAGGCCTGCGACGACGGCGTAACGGACTGGACACCGCTGGTCGGGTTGTCTCCGACCTCGAGCACACGCACACCGTCCGGGGCGACCGTCGAGAAACGCTGCACGGCGCGCACCGGCCCAATCCCCTTCCTCAGCCGCCAGCAGCCGCCCTCGGCCTTCTCGACCGCTTCCGCGAGCGGGGGGGTGGGCGGAGCCTTGGTGCCAAGGCTCTGAGCCAGGCCCGGCATCGTGTCGGTGTCGAGGGCCAGCACTGGGCGCCCCAGGCGACCGAGGACCCGAGCCATGGTGCCGCTTACGACCGACTTCCCCGTCCCGCCCTTGCCCACGACGACGATCCGCAGCGGGCGCTCGCCCGGCGCCCACTCGCCGTCGTCGACCACGCCGGGCCGCCGCCGCGCCGGCCTGCGGCCCACGGTGGCCCAGAACCGGGGGTACGGTAGGGGCGTGGCCTGAGCGCGCGCGCTCAACGCAACGCCGCCGCCGTGTAGGCGATCCGGATCGGCTCGCACCAGATCACGATCGAGCGCGCCGATTCGCCGTCGAGACCCTCCGGCAGCAGGTAGTTCTGGCTGCCCTGGGTCGACTTGAGCAGGGCGAGCTCGACATGGGGAGAGCGTAAGACCTGCTTGGTCGTGCGCGGTTTCTCGGCCTCGCTCAGCCACACGAACAGGTCCGAGTTGGCGGAGGTCTCGAAGCCTTCGAGGCGCAGGGCGAGCCGCCCACCGGCAAGGCGGTAGAGGTCGGCCTCGCCGCCTCCGCGGCGCTCGATCGGGTAGAAGCGCCCGCTGGCCAGCATCTCGGCACCATCGGCCTTCATTGCCGCCGAGGGCGGCTCGACGATCGGCGCGGTCACCTGCTGCTCGACCACGGCGCGCCAGCGGCCCGATGTCTGCACGGCCAGCTCGAGCTCACCGGTGTCGATCGATTCCGCCTCCCCCGCACCGGGGCAGCGCCCGGCGCCGAGCGGCTTGCCTGCGTCGGGCGCGGGCGTCTGGCTGACCTCGAAGCGGCCGCGGCTGCAGCGCCAGCGCAGCCGCCACTGCACGGCCTCGCGATCGATGTCCACCGTCTGGGTCGCCGCGCCGAAGCCCTGGAGCGTGGTCACCTGCTCCCAGCGCGGTGCCGCCTGGGCGCGGGCGCGCTCAGAGCTGGCGCGCTCGTTCTTCTCGACCGCGGTGAAGGGGTCCCGGGGCTTACTCGCCTCGTCGCTGCCGCAGCCCGGACCCGCGAGGGCCGCCGAGGCCGCGACCGCGGCGCCCGCCGCCAGTCTTGGGAAGCCCAGCGAGCGCCTCACTGCTCCGCACCGTCGCCCTCGTCGCGCGCGACCGCCAACTTGCCGATCTTGAGCCCCATGCGGGAGCCGTAGAGGTCGTCGACCGGCCAGTGGATGCCCCCCCAGATACGCGACCGCCCGGCCTCCCGTCCCCGGGCGCGCCACAGGTCCGCCTGGTCGGGAAAGGCATGGGCGAGCACTTCGGCTGCGGCCGCGGAGTAGGTCGAGTGACCGGAGACGTAGGCGGGAAACAGCGGTGTGTCGAGCAACGGCTTGAAATTGGGGTCGATGCTGTCCCGGATGCCGTTCTCGGGCCGCGGGTACCAGTAGGCGTACTTGGCGTCCCACGCTGCGACGCCGGCGTCGGCCATCGCGACGGTGAGCGACGCGAACAGGCGGGTGCTCTTCAGAGTGGTCAGCGGCTCGTCGTGAAGGCGCTCGAGCACGACCTGCATCCAGATCCCGGGGGGCAGCGCCGTGCCCTCGCCGCCGGCCCAGAAATTCGCTGCCTTCTTCTGTTTCGGGGTGAGATTCTCCTGCGCCCGGACGACTGCACGGGCCTCCTCCAAGAACTCCGGTGTTCCGAACGGGGGCGGCGGCGGGGGGCGGAACTGCCTGCCGGACTTCATCAACCACGTCTTCCAGGTGCCCGCGACCGGAGAGACCGGTCGGCCCACCGAGCCGGGCGCCGGCTCCCAGTAGCGCGGCCCGGCTCCAGGCCTGGAGCCATCCCACTTGCGGTCGGCGCCGTCGTTGTCGGCGTACTCGATCACCCGCTTCGCGACTCCCCGGCCGAGCTCGAGGCCCGCATCCACGTCGCTGGGGTAGTTGACGCCCGCCGCCACGCGCGCATGTGAGATCTCCAGCGCCTGGCGTCGCAGACGAGCGGCCGGCTCGTCGGGGTAGAGGTGGGCGAGCACGCGCCAGGCGGCACTTGCGATCGCGGCATGCTCGGAGGGGTAGGAGGGGTCGGCCGACGGCTCGAAGAGGGCGCCCTCCTTGGGGGCCGCACGGTTGTACTCGTACTTCCAGTGGCCGGCGGCTATCGCCGCGTCGTGCATCGCCACGCTCACCAGGGCGTAGTTGCGAGAGGCGGTGACCGGGTCCTTGGGGCGCGCCGCCACGAAGCCCATGACGTCTCGCAGCCAGGGTTCGACGGCCGGTTCACGCTCCAGCGCGCGCGCCTTGTCCTCCTCGCGTTTGCCGCGCGACTCGACGGCGGACCGCAGCTTCTCGGTGTCTTGGCGGGCGGCCTGCGAGTCCTCCTTGGGTGGCGGCGGCACTTCGATCTCCGCGCCGGACTTGATCACCCACGGTTTCCAGTTCCCGGCCGTGGGCTCGGCGGCGAGGGCGCCCTGGGCGCCGTCCTTGTCGTCCTCCCCGCAGCCGCTCGCGAGCGCGACGGCGGCGATGGCCACCAAGACGGCCAGGAGCCAGGAGGGAGAGCGGCTCACTTTGGCGATTGTGGCTGACGGCGGCCCTGATCGCGGCGCCGACGGCGCGCACCGCGTTCCCCTTCAGACGCTGCACTCGCTAAACATCCTCCCATCACCAGCGCTCCCCTATATCGCCGATTGCGTTGATGCGTCGCCCAACTCGACACTCGAGTGTAAGAATAACGTGTGGTCATCGCAGCTCGCAGCGGGGAGGCGGGGCCGGAGCTCCTGGGCGGTGCACGCGTCTAGATCGCCGACCCGGAGTGCGGGGCTAGAATGGGCGCCTTGCCCTGGTGCCCTCGTCTGTCTCGGAGGGCCCACCAGGTCGGGCCAGGCCGGCTAACTGCGTCGGCGAACCCGTTCGCAGCCGCGGACGCGGTCGCCGCGGTCGCGGCGGCTCTCGCCCCAGTTAGCGCTGTCACGAGCGCGGCGGTCGCGGGTGTTCAGCCGGCACACCACGCGGAGCCGACCTTTGCTTCTCAAGCCAGCAGCCGGGTGCGTACCAGCGGCAGTGCCGCCTGACGCTCGTCCGCCGTGAGGAGGATGAGGTCGTGGGCGAGCGCCGTGGCTGCGATCCAGAGGTCGTTCGTCGAGAGCCTCCCGGTCGCTGCGCGCAGCTCGCCGTACCGGGCCGCGACGGCACGATCGATTCCGAGGATCGGCGCCTCGGCGAGCACGGCCGTCAGGCGTCGGAGGCGGCTCGCCCGGCGATCAGGCTCCTTGGCCAGCAGCACGCCCGCGTCGAGTTCACCGACACTGATCGTGCTGACCGCCCAACCGCCGTCCACTTCACCCTCCACCTCTGAGAGTCGACCAGCTCCGATCAGCACGCTGGTATCGACCAGCGTGCTCAATCTCTCCACGGATCGCGGGAGGCGAAGCGATCCTCTGCGCGAAGGTGCTCGAGATCCTCGGCCCACTCTGGGTCGACCGGGTTGTTCCCGAGGATCCGCCTCAGTTGCTCGGCGCCTGCGAGGCGGTGTTCATGGGTAAGCGGTCCGAGCTCCGCCACCGGCCTGCCGTTGACGGTGATCGTCAAGCGCTCGCCCCGCTCAGCGCGGCGCAGGACCTCGCTGACGTTGTTGCGCAGCTCTCGTTGGGGAACCCTCATCGCGGCCCTACCGTAGCAGATCGTCTACGCCGCGCCGTCGAGGCTTGAGAATTGACTCGTCTTGGCAATGCCTCGGCTATGGCCGGGGGCATCATCTCGTCGAGGCGCAGCGCCGCGGGTGCTTGTGGCTTTGCATGGGCTGGCACTATGGCCGCTTTGCGCGGCCTGGTTCGAGGCACTCGGCTGGTACCTTGGATGAGTGACCGAGTCCGGCCCGGCCGCCGGAGCGGTGCCCGGTGATACCTTGGATGGACGATGGCGCTGCGCCCCGACTACCTCCTCAACCCTCCCGGTGGGCCCGATCATGGATAGCCCGCAGGCAGAGGGCGTCGTGACCGGACACCTCCCGCCGGGCGGCAATCCCGATGCGGATCCTGGCGAGGAGCGCAGTCCGATCGATGATCGGGCGAGCACCGCAGCTTCCGTGGCCCATGCCGCGCTGCGCGGGGTGGTGGCCGCGATGGCCATGACCGGCATGCGCTCGTTCACCGTGAGCCTGGGGCTCGTGAACGAGACTCCTCCACGGGCGATCGTCCGGCAGATGTCCAAAGGAATGTTCCGGGTCGTGCCCAAGCGCTTGCGCCGTGTCGCCATCGAGCTGATGCACTGGGCCTACGGCGCCGCGGGCGGAGCGGCGTTTGCGATGGTGCCCGAGCGCCTGCGCCTGCGCCGCGGGGCGGGACCCGTCTACGGCCTGCTCGTGTGGCTGGGCTTCGAGCTTGTACAGGCGCCGCTTATGGGCCTCGACCAGGCCAAGAAGGCGCGCCCGCTCGAACGGGTGGCGCTCGCGGTGGACCACCTGATCTACGGGTTGGTGCTGTCCGAGACCCGCAAGCGCTCGCGGGAGTAGATCTGGACGGCCCGCGCAGGGTCCGCGTGCGTGTGATCGGCACGGTGCAGGGGGTGGGCTTTCGCCCCTTCGTGTACCGCCTGGCGAGCGAGCTGGATCTGGCGGGCTACGTGCTCAACGACGACCGCGGCGTGCTGGCGGAGGCCGAGGGCCCAGCAGCCGCCGTCGAGAGCTTCCTCGCCCGCCTGTCCTCGGAGGCGCCGCCGTTGGCGAGCGTCGAGCAGGTCTCACCCGAGGAGCTGGCGCCCACCGGAGGGGTGGGGTTCGAGATCGCCGCCAGCGAGCGCGGCGGGAGCCCGCTCGCCCTGGTCTCCCCGGACGTCGCCACGTGCCCGGCGTGTCTGTCGGAGATCGCCGACCCCGGCAACCGCCGCTACCGCTACCCGTTCACCAACTGCACCGACTGCGGGCCGCGCTTCACGATCGTGCGCGACGTGCCCTACGACCGGCCGCTGACCACCATGGCCGGGTTCGAGATGTGTGTACGCTGCCGCGCCGAGTACGAGGATCCGAGCGACCGGCGCTTCCACGCCCAGCCCAACGCCTGCCCCGACTGCGGGCCGCGACTGGCTCTGCTGGACAGGGGGGGCGAGCGCATGGGATCAGACGACCCGCTGGCGGCTGCCGCCCGCGCCCTGCACGGCGGCGCGGTGCTCGCGATCAAGGGCCTCGGCGGGTACCACCTGGCCTGCCGCGCGGACCACGCAGGTGCGACGGCGGCCCTGCGCTCGCGCAAGCACCGCGAGGACAAGCCGTTCGCGCTGATGGCGGCGGATCTACCCGCGGCGCGGTCGTTGGTGGCGCTTTCCGCCGAGGAGGAGCGCTTGCTGGTGGGCCGCGAGCGGCCAATAGTGATCGCGCGCCGGCGTCTGGACGCCCCGGTGGCGGACGCGGTGGCGCCGGGATCGCCGGACCTCGGGGTGATGCTGCCCTACACCCCGCTGCACCACCTGTTGCTGGCCCAAGCCCGGGCGACCCTGGTGATGACCAGCGGCAACGTCTCCGACGAGCCGATCGCCTATGACGACGGCGACGCCCTCGACCGCCTGGGCCAGATCGCCGACCTGGTGCTTACCCACGACCGGCCGATCCACGTGCGCGCCGACGACTCCGTGGTGCGCTCGCTCGGCTCGCTGCGCCCAGCGCCGCTGACGCTGCGCCGCTCGCGCGGCTACGCGCCGGCGAGCATCGCGCTCCCGGCCGAGGCGGCTCGCCCGCTGCTGGCCTGCGGGGCAGAGCTCAAGAGCACGTTCTGCCTCGCCCATGGCGCGCGGGCCTGGGTCTCGCACCACATCGGCGACCTCAAGAACTACGAGACGCTGCGCTCCTTCGAGCAGGGCGTCGAGCACTTCCAGCGCCTGTTTGCGGTCACGCCTGAAGTGGTGGCGCACGACCTGCATCCCGACTACCTCTCGACCGGCTACGCCCTCGCGCGCGAGGGCGTAGAGACCATTGGCGTGCAGCACCACCACGCGCATCTGGCGGCCTGCCTCGCCGAGCACGGCGAGCTGGGCCCCGCGGTGGGCGCGATCTACGATGGCACCGGGTACGGCACCGACGGCACAGTGTGGGGGGGAGAGCTGCTGTGCGGCGATCTCGCAGGCTCAGAGCGGGCCGGGTGGCTCGCCCCGGTGCCGATGCCCGGCGGCGAGCGCGCGGTGCTCGAACCCTGGCGGATGGCGTGCTCGTGGCTGGTGGCGGCGGGCGAGCAGCGGCCTGCGCTGCCGCGGGCGCTGAGCCAAACGGTGGCCCCGGAGCGCTGGGAGCAGGTGGCGGCGCTGGCACGCAGCGGCTTCGCGTCGCCGTCGACGTCGAGCATGGGCAGGCTGTTCGACGCCGTCTCGGCACTGTGCGGGCTGCGCGCGACGGTGACCTACGAGGGCCAGGCCGCCATCGAGCTGGAGGCGGCCGCCGGCCCGGCGCCGGGCGCAGATCCGTATCCGCTGGCGGTCCGCGAGGCGGCGGGCGGCCTCACGCTCGACGCCCGCGAGACCGTGCGCGCGGTAGTGCGCGATGTGGCGGGAGGAGCGTCGACGGCGCTGGTGTCGGGGCGCTTTCACGCCGCGGTGGCGGTCGCGACGGCGCAGGCCTGCGCGCGGATCGCCGAGGCGCGGGGCATCGACCTGGTGGTGCTCTCGGGCGGGGTGTTCAACAACCGGCTGCTGGTCGAGCGCACGGTCCCGCTACTGGAGGCCAGGGGGCTGCGGGTGCTGCTGCCCGAGCTGCTGCCCGCCGGCGACGGTGGGATCTCCTACGGGCAGGCCGCCGCGGCGGCCGCGCGGCTGGCCCGGCGTTGAGCGGCGAGGCCCCTTGGGTCGCCGCCCGAAACGGCAAAGGGGCGAGGGGCTCACGCGAACGGGTTGCGCACGTTCACCCCACCCAGTAGCCGGCCCTCGTTGAGATCCTCGCTGAGCAGCGTCGCGCACCCGGCGCGGCCGGCCGCGGACACGATCGCCGCGTCGAACACCGATAGCTGCGTGTCGGTGGCCAGCTTTATTGCGTCCAGCATGAGCTCGCGGTCGGCGCTGACCACAGGGAAGTTCCTCTACACCGAGCGCCGTGATCGCCGTGCGCGTGCGCTCGAGGGTGCCCGCGCGAGTCGGGCCGACGAGAACCTCGGCGTGCGTAAGGGGACTGATCCCGTACCGAGCAGGTCCGATGCGCTTGAAGTCATCGACGGCGCGACTGTGTAGAGGATCGGACGGGCCGAGGAGGGCGATCAGCGCACTGGCGTCGAGGACGATCACGACGGCCAGTCGTCGCGCAGCTCTTCGAGATAGCCCGGCGGGTAGGCATCGGGACCCGCCGCGCCAGCCACGTCGGTCACGCCTGTGTGAGTGGTGTTGCACCGCTGGAGGAGCCCCGGCCTGTGTCGGGCGCAGGCGGTGCCCGCTGGTACCTTGGACGAGTGACTGAACTCGGCCCCGAGCACTTCCTCAAGCCCGTCGGCGACGTCGATCCCGAGATCGCACGGGTGCTCGAGGACGAGGCCCGGCGCCAGGAGTCGACGCTCGAGATGATCGCCTCGGAGAACTTCGTACCCCAGGCGGTCCTCGACTGCCAGGGCTCGGTGCTCACCAACAAGTACGCCGAGGGCTACCCGGGCCGGCGCTACTACGCCGGCTGCGAGCACGTCGACGTGGCCGAGGGGCTGGCGATCTCCCGCGCCAAGGAGCTGTTCGGCGCCGAGCACGTGAACGTGCAGCCGCACGCCGGCGCGCAAGCCAACGCAACGGCCTACCACGCGCTGCTCGAGCCCGGCGATCGGATCCTTGGGATGAAGCTCGACCACGGCGGCCATCTCACCCACGGGATGAAGAGCAACTTCTCGGGCCGGCTCTACGACATCGTGGCCTACGGCGTGCGCAGGGAGGACTCGCGCCTGGACATGGACGAGCTCCAGCGCCTCGCCGAGGAGTGCAGGCCCAAGCTGCTCCTGGCCGGCTGGTCGGCCTACCCGCGCCAGCTCGACTTCGAGCGCTTCCGCGAGATCGCCGACTCGGTCGGCGCCCTGCTGATGGTCGACATGGCGCACTTCGCCGGGCTCGTCGCGGCGGGCGAGCACCCCAACCCCGTGCCCCACGCGGACGTGGTGACGACCACAGTGCACAAGACGCTGGGCGGTCCGCGCAGCGGGATGATCCTGTGCAGGGAGCAGTACGCGAAGAAGATCGACTCCGCGTTGTTTCCCGGCCAGCAGGGCGGGCCGCTCATGCACGTGGTGGCCGCCAAGGCCGTGGCGCTGAAGATCGCCGCGTCCGAGCTGTTCCGCGAGCGCCAGCGGCGCACCCGCGCCGGCGCACAGGCGCTGGCCGAGGAGCTGATCGCCGGCGGCGTCAACGTGCTCACCGGCGGCACCGATGTGCACCTCGTGCTGGTGGACCTGCGCGAGTCAGACCTCGACGGCAAGCAGGCCGAGGACCGCCTGCACGACATCGGCATCACTGTGAACCGCAACGCCGTGCCCTTCGATCCGCGCAAGCCGTCGGTCTCTTCGGGCCTGCGCGTGGGCACATCTGCGCTCGCCACCCGTGGGCTGGAAGTGGATGACTTCCGCGAGATAGGCCGGATGATCGTCGAGGCGCTGACCGGTGATTTCTCTGGCGCAACCAGCGCCGACCTGGCTGAGCGCTCGCGCGCGCTGGCCGAGCGTTACCCGCTCTATCCGCACCTGATCGCGTCCACAGCGACCGTCTGAGCCGAGCGCGCGGCTGAGTGGACTGTCGGGGTCCGGTGCTCGCCGGAGGAGGAAACGGTGCGGTGCTCGCCGGAACAGCGTTCCGGCTGCGCTCCTCCCGATGACTGCCGGGCTGTTCGCGCTCGAGGGTGTGAGTGCGTCGCGCGGCGGACGCGAGATCCTGTCCGATCTCGACCTCGAGATAGGAGCGGGCGCCACCGCCCTCGTCGGACCCTCGGGAGCGGGCAAGTCGACACTCCTGCGGCTGCTCAACCGACTGGCCGATCCCGATCGCGGCACGGTGCGCTTCGACGGCGCCGACGTCCGCGACCTCGACCCCCTGGAGCTGCGTCGCCGCGCCTGCCTGGTGCCCCAGTTACCGGCTCTGCTGCCGGGCAGCGTGGCCCACAACGTGCGCTTCGGCCCGTCGCTGCGCGGCGATGAGGCCGACGCGCCGCGCAGCCTGCGCCTGGCCGGGCTCGATGAGTCTTACGCCGGCCGCGAAGCCGAGCAGCTCTCCGTGGGCGAGCAGCAGCGCGTGATGCTGGCCCGCGCGCTGGCCCTGGAGCCCCAGGTGCTCTTGCTCGACGAACCCACATCGGCCCTCGACGCCCGAGCGCGGGCCGGGGTGGAGGCGACCCTCATGCGCCTGGTGCACGAGCACGGAGTCTCGGCGGTGGTGGTCACCCACGACCCCGACCAGGCGCGGCGACTGGCGACGCGGACGATCGACCTGACCGCACCAAGCCCGCGATGACTCCTGTCGACATCACCCTCACCGAGGTCTTGGCCTCTCTGGCGCTGGTGGCGGTAGCGGCGGCGGTCTCGCTCTGGCGCCGAGCGGATCTGGAGGCCGACATCGGGGTGGCCGTGGTGCGGTCGTTCTTGCAGCTGACCGCGGTCGGCTATGTGATCCAGGCCATCTTCGACTCGGACAGCCTCTGGCTGGTCGGTCTGCTGCTGGCCGCGATGGTGGCCGTCGGCACCTTCACCGCGCGCGGGCGCGCACGGAGGGTTCCGGGCGCGTTGGTTGCGATCGGCCTGGCGCTGGGCGCCGCCGCGGCCGTGACCCTGGTGCTCGTCCTGGCGCTCGGGGTGTTTCCTGCGGAGCCCCGCTACCTCGTGCCGGTGGGAGGGATGGTGATCGGGAACGCCATGACCGCCGCCGCGGTGGCGCTCAACCGCGTAGCCGACGAGGTCTCCGCACAGGCGCGCCGGCTCGAGGCCACCCTTGCGCTGGGCGCCACGGCCCGGCAGGCGGCCGAGCCGCTGGTCAGCCGCAGCCTGCGTTCGGGCCTGATCCCCTTGATCGACCAGACCAAGACCACGGGCGTGGTGACCTTCCCGGGCACCCTGGTGGGGGCGCTGGTGGCGGGCGCTGATCCCGTGGACGCGGTCCGGCTGCAGCTCATCCTGCTGTGGCTGCTGCTGGGCAGCGTAGCCCTGGCGGGCCTGATTGCCACGTCGCTCGGCTACCGCGGCTTCTTCACCGAGGCGCACCAACTCAAGGAGGTGCCACTGGACGCGAAGTGAGCGAAGAGTGCCCGGCATGCGCCCAGCGCCAGGAAGGATCGGAACCCCCCTCGAGCGTGGCGTCGCCCCGGCACCGTGAGCGAGTTTCCGCCGCCGACGATCACCAGGCCTGACACCGCAGGGACAGGCATCGGATAGTGTTGCTATCGTTGCGCGTCCGCCGCGGGGGCGGGTACGTTCGATCGAGAGGGGTCATGAGATGGTTGGTGGGGGTATGCGTCGGGCGGGGTTGACGGTCTTGTTTGTGGCGGCGGGGGTGTTGGCGGTGACCGCCGCGCTTGCCTATGCGTGCACGGTGCAGCCGACGATGGCCCTCGGCGACGGGTCGGCGGCCCCGGGCGGAACGGTTGGCGGCACGGGAGAGTTCTTCAGCAAGACCGGCGGGCCGGTGCAGCTTCACTTCAACTCGCTCGACTCGGCGGTGGTCTGGTCTGGCCCGGCCGATGCGGTGGGGCGGATAGCGTTTCGGTTCGATGTCCCCGACGTTGCGCCTGGCGACTACACGATCGTCGCGACCCAAGTTTCGGTCACGGGTCAGCCGGTGGCCGGCACGCCGTCGCGCGCTCCGCTGACGGTGGTTGCATCTCAGCCGCCCGCGGGCGGCCCGGCTCCGGGTGCGCCCCAGCGTCCGGAGCCTCGTCGCGCCCCACAGCCTGAGCGCTCGCCCGCCGCTCCACGGCCCTCCCCGGCCCCTGCCCCCGCGCCTCGCGGCGACCGCCCGGTGTCTTTGCCGGACCGCGCCGGGGCCGGGGGTGCCGAGCTCGGAGGCGCCCTACGGGCGCGGGAGCCGGCAGCTCCGGAGCCGGCCGTAACTGACCGCGGCGCCGCGCGCCCGAGGGAACAGGGGCGGGGCTCTGCCCGGCCTGGGGGGCAGGGCGCGAGTGTGCCCGAGCGCAGCGCCGGGGGGGATCTGTGGAGCGGCTTCGCCTCCGCGAAGGGGCCGTCGCTGACGGCGGGCGAAGGTCCGCCCGCCGCGGCCGGTGGCCCCGGCCTCGCCGTCGGCGTCGGGATGCTCGGCATCGGCCTGGTCGGGCTGCTCGGCGGGGTTCTCGTCGCCGCTCTGCGCCGACGCCGCGCTGTCGAGCAGCGCACCCGCCCGCAGGCGCCAGGGCACTAGGGCGTTCGGGAAGGCGAGAAGAGGATGAGCACCGAGGGATACGCGCTGCGGTGGGGCCTGCGCCACCCTAGGGTCCTGATCGGCGCTCTGGCGTGCCTTTTCGCGCTGGTGCCGGCGAGTCCGGGCCGCGCCGAGGTGGCCTCGCTGCCGGATGTGGCGGTCACCCCCGATCAGAAGGACGCCTTCCAGCAACCGAACCTGGCGGTAGATCCGACCGACCCGAACCGGCTCGCGACCGCCTACCAGGAGGGCAACAGGCACGAGTACTGTGCCGTGGCGCGCTCCCGCGACGGCGGTCGCACCTGGACCACAGAGAGGGTGGTGGGCGACGGCGCGCCGTTCGCCCTCCCGCCGACCTTTCCCCAGTGCTACGACCCCTTCGTCGCCTACGGGCCTGACGGAACGCTCTACTACCAGTACGAGCCTCGCCCCGGTACCAATCCCCTGCAGGAGCGGCGGGTGATCGTCGCGACGGCCCCACCCGGATCCGGGTTCGGGCAGCCGCAAGAGGTCGATCCCATTGACATCGATCACACCGATCTGTGGTCCGACATCGCCGTGGACCCGGCGTCCGGTCGGCTCTACGTGAGCTTCCTGCGCTACTGCGAGCCGAGCGTTCCGACACCTGAGGCGCTGGCCAAGTGCCTGCCGTCGCCGGGCCAGCTGATCGTCGCCTCCTCCGGCGACCGGGGACGGACGTTCTCGCCGACGGTGGTGACGCCGCCCTCGATCCCGGACCCCTCCCGCCAGTCGGTGGCGGTCGACGCGAGCGGCACCGTATATGCCGCCTTCACCGATGGTTTCTTCGACAGCACCGCCGGCCGGACGCTGCGGGTGTCCGTCTCGCGCGACGAGGGCAAGAGCTTCGGCCAGCCGAAGGCCGTGGGGCCGCTGTCGCCCTGCTCCGGCGACCTCTGCTACGCCCCCGAGAGCGGTGGTGGCTTCTTTCACGCTCTCGGTGGGAGGCCGGGTGAGTTGTTCATCACTTTCTGGGACAAGGTGGACGGGAAGTTCCGGGTCTTCTTTACCGCTTCCAAGGATGGGGGGGCTAGCTTCAGCAAGCCGCGGGTGGTGGGGATTCCGGCGGGCGGTGCGGGCCATGAGCAGCATCGTCCGCGGCTGGCGCTCACGCCGCAGGGCAAGCTCTACGTGGCCTACTACGACTTCCGTCCTGAGGGCGAGGGCGGCTTTCACGATGTCTATCTGATCGAGTCGACCGATGGCGGGGAGAGCTTCTCGGCGCCGAGGAGAATTAGCGACGTGTCCTCGAACGCGCGGGTCGGGTCCACCGGGCGCAGCAGTGGCCGCCGGCTGGCGAACTTCGGTCAGCGCCTGGGGCTCGCCTCCACTCCCGACGGCGTGCCGTTGATTGCGTGGACCGACAGTCGAAGAGGCACCGAGCTGAGCGGCAAGCAGGACATCTTCTTCGAGGGCGCGGGGGCGGGCGGAAGGGGGCCCGGCGGCAACGTCCGGGGCCCCGCCGTCAACGCCGAGGGCTGCCTGAACTTCCGCCCGGGGATTGTCGGCAGGCGGCTTGGGCCGGCGCGGCTGGGGCGCAGTCGCAGGGCCGATCGACGCTTATTCAAGGGTGCGCGTAGGAGGTTGGCGGCTGGGATGGATCGCTACTGCATCGCGGGTGGCGGCTTCCTGCGGATCGGCTACCCGAACCGGCGTCTGAACCGCGGCCTGTCCCGCCCAGTGCGCCGGCGGATCCGCGGCCGGGCGGTGCTGGTGGTCACCAGCAGCCGGCGCTACCGACTACGGGGCGTTCGCGTCGGGTCGGACGTGCGGGTGATGCGGAGGCGGCTGCGCGGTGAGCGGCGCGTCCGCATAGGCCCCAACGTCTGGTACGTCGCCCGCGGACGCGGCAGCCGGCATGTCTTCAAGACCCGCGGCGGGAAGGTGCGCGAGATCGGGATCGCCGACAAGCGCCTGACCGCGAGCCGCCAGGGGGCCGGGAATCTCCTGCGGGCCTACAGGAGGAGACGGGGCTAGATGGAGAAAGGCAAAGAGATCGGACAGGCGAAGGAGCTGCTGGACCGCTGGTGGGATGCCTTCGAGGCGCGCGACGTCGATCGCGCCCTCACGCTCCTCGACCCCGACTGCGACTTCGTCCTGCCCGGCCTGCGATTCCGCGGTCGCGACCAGCTCAAGCCGTTCATCGAGAACTACCTGACGGCGTTCCCGGACTTCCGCAGCGAGATCGTAAACTGGGTCGGCTCCGATGATGCGATCGCCCTCGAGGTCACGAGCACCGGCACCCAGACGGGAGCCCTGGCCACACCCAACGGGGAGCTCCCGGCGACCGGGGCGAAGGTCGTCTTCGAGTCCTGTTATTACCTCCGCGTCGATAAGGGCGTGTTCACCTCCTGGCACGGCTACTTCGACCACCCAGCCTGGGTCGGACCGACCGAGACTTAGCCGGCGCGCTCAGGACTTGCCCTCGCCTCCTCGGCGTTGTCCCGCCGAGCCGCACGGGCGCCGGGCTCGGCTCCCGCCTCGAGGCCGCGGGCAAAGATAGCCAGGAAGGCGCCGAAGAGCTCGTCGGGGACATTCTCCGGATCGGCGATCTTCTCGAGCGCGATCCCGTTGGCGAGCGCCTTGATCGCGGTGCCGATCTGCTCGGCGGGAAGCGGGAGCTTGATCCCTCGCTCCTCTGCGTGGCGCTCGACCAAGCGGCCGATCGCGACGCGGACCGCTCCGAGCGGGATCGTGAACCTTAGCCTCAGTTCCTCGTCTCGCACGGCGTGGGACCAGAACTCGATGAAGAGCGGGAACCAGTTCGGCTCGGCGGCGAGTTCCTCCATCCACTGCAGGGCTGCCTCGGAGGGCCCGTTCTCTGGAGCGCCGGCCGCCGCCACCGCGGCCTCGACCTCCTGCGCGCGGCCGGCGACGTAGTCCTGGAAGACCGCTACGAAGAGATCGCTCTTGCCGTCGAAGTTGGAGTAGAGGGCACCGATCGTGTAGCCGGCCTCCTCGGCGACTGCCTCGATCGACGCGGCGTGGAAGCCTCGGCTCAGGAAGACGGTGCGCGCCGCCGCGACCAGACGCCCGCGAGTCCTGGCCTTGCTCTCCGCCCGCGTCAAGCGACGTTCGTTCATGTGTTTTTCATCAGACATGCCCGACCGAGAGGCTAGCTGCGCACCGACCGCGGTGAGGGTTTCGGCGCGGTGGGAGGCGGGCTCACATCCAGGCGTTTGCGCCCCGCTGTCACCGCTGGCGAGAGCCCGATTCACCAAAGACCTACGACGCCGGGTCCGACGCCGTGCCCGCCGCCGGCCCAACTCTCGTCGACGACGCCTTCGTCGCCAAAGTCAACTTCGGGGACCGGGTACTCCCTATCCTGAGGGCAGTGACGGATGCTGCCCAGTCGCCTCTGCTGGTCAAGCCGCGCCTTCGGGGCGTCTCACATCAGTGGGCCTTCTTCGTCTCGATCGGGCTGGGGATCGCCCTCGTGATCACCGCCCCCGCGGGCACGGCGACCGCGGCTGCGGCGGTGTATGCCGCATGCGTGGTGACGCTGTTCGGCAGCAGCGCGCTCTATCACCGCATCACCTGGAAGCGCCCGAACGCCCGGCGCTGGATGCGCCGCCTCGACCACTCCGCGATCTTCCTCCTGATCGCGGGGTCCTACACCCCGTTCGCGCTGCTGGTGCTCGACGGGACGCTGGCCGACGTGATCCTCGTGGTGATGTGGGCGGGGGCCCTGGGCGGCATCGTGCTGAAGCTCGTGTGGATCGACGCTCCCAACTGGCTCGCGGCCACGATCTACGTGGCCCTTGGCTCCGTGGCCGTTGTCGTGGCGCCGGGGCTGGTGTCCGCGCTCGGGTTCACCGCCTCGGGGCTGGTGGGACTCGGCGGCCTGCTCTACACGGTCGGGGCCATCGTCTACGCACGCCGTCGTCCCGACCCCGTGCCGGCCGTCTTCGGCTACCACGAGGTCTTCCACGTGCTCGTGATCGTGGCTGCCGGCCTTCAGTACGCGGTCGTTGCCTTCTGGGTCCTTCCCGGCGCCTGATCACCGCCGGTCCCGGGACCGCCAGGCCCCCGGATACAGTGCCCCCGGATGGCCGACCTCGACGCTCTCTGGGCGTTTCTCGTGGCGGGCGCCGTGGCGTTGGTGCTCACGCCGCTGGCCGCGCGGCTCGCGCACCGGCTCGGCGCCATCGACCTCCCGCGCGAGCGCAGCCTGCACGACATCCCCACGCCCAGCCTGGGCGGTCTGGCGATTCTCGCCGGAGTGCTCGCGGCGGGCGCGGCCTTTCTGCCCTGGAGCGACGAGACGCGGGGCATCCTCGGCGGCGCCGCGGCGATCACTCTGATCGGCGCGGTCGACGACACGCTCGAGGGCGGCCTATCCCCGTTCCTCAAGCTGGCGGGCCAGTTCGCCGCCGCCGCGATCCCGGTGGCGGCCGACGTGCGCGTGGAGAACATCACGCTTCCCTTCGTCGAGCCGCTGGACCTGGGCGACTGGGGGGTGGCGCTGACGCTGTTCGGGATGGTCGCCGTGATGAACGTCGTGAACTTCACGGACGGCGTCGACGGCCTGGCGGCGGGCGTGTGCACGATCGCCGCGGTCACGTTCGCCGTGATCGCGCTCTCGCTCGACCGCGCGGAGGCCGGGGTGCTGGCCGCCGCGGTTGCCGGGGCGTGCCTTGGCTTCTTGCGCCACAACTTCCACCCGGCCTCGATCTTCATGGGCGATTCGGGCTCCAACCTGCTCGGCCTCCTGCTCGCGGCGGTCGCCGTGCAGGGGGTACTCAAGACGGCCGCCGTAGTGGCCCTCTTCTTCCCGCTGGTGATCCTGGCCGTGCCCGCGCTTGACGCCACCTTCGTGGTGGCCAAGCGGATCAAGTACCGGCGCCCGGTCTATTCGGCCGACCGCTGGCACTTCCACCATCGCTTCGCCGACATCGGCTTCTCGACGCCCCGTACGGTCGTCTACCTCTACGGCTGGACGGTCTCGCTGGCCGCGCTCGCGCTCGCGCTTCGCTTCGTCCCCTACTCCGACAGCGACGGCCATCTGGATGCTGGGTGGACGATCGTGATGGCGTCCTTCGGCCTGGCCGCCGTCGCGGCCAGCCTCTACCTCGTCGTGGTGCTCGAGATCCTCAAGTTCACGCGCTGGCGCGAGCGCCAGCTGCGCAAGGAGGCGCTCTCAGAGAGCGACATCGAAGCGGAGATCGTGCGCGAGGTGGAGACCGGCGAGTTCGAGGCGCTGCGGAAGCCGCGCTGAAAGAGGCGGGGGAGGGAGGACCGCAGCCGGAACGTCTCGGGAGGAGCGCAGCCCGAACGTTGTTCGGGCGAGCACCGCACCGGAGGCTCTCCGGCGAGGCACCGCACCGGAGGCTCTCCGGCGAGCACCGGACCTAGACCACTTCGACACGGGGCCGGCCCGAGGCCACCCGGAAGCGGCCGATGCTCCGGGCGCCCGCGCCCGGGGTGAGCGCGTCCACTCCCTTGAACTCGACCAGCAGCTGGTCGCGGCCGGCCTCGACGATGCCGTAGCCTCGGCTCTGCTGCTCTGTGTACTTGATGTGGGGGTTGGTGATCGTGAGGTTGTTGCTCAGCAGCGCGATCTGCTCCTTGGAAAGGGGAGCGCCGGTGGTGCCCTGAACCGTCTCGGGCACGCCGAGCGAAGTGATCGACCCGCCCACGAACTCGGTGGCGTAGCTCTCGGGCCCGCGCCCGTCGACGCCCACGTCGCCGGCGAAGAAGGTGTGGATGTCGCCCGTCAAGAAGCTCACGTTGGAGATCCGATTGGAGGCGATGTAGGACATCAGCTCCCTGCGCTCGGCTCCGTAGCCGTCCCATGAGTCCTTGGTGATCTGCGCCCCCTGAGCCAGCTCGAGGGACATGATCATCAGCTGGTTGCCCACCAGCCGCCAGGTGGCGCCCGAGTTGCGCAGCCCGCGCTTGAACCACTCGAGCTGGGTGCGTCCGAGAAAGCGCCGGGGCTCGGACTCGGCCTCCGGGCAGGGCACGAAGAACTCGTCGTCGCAGGGCTGGTCGTCGCGGTACTGGCGCTCGTCGAGCAGGAACAGCTCGACGTTGGCACTCAGCGGCAGCCGGCGGTAGATGTCGCTGCCCTTCTCCGGGTCGCCGGTCACGGGCATGAAGGGCATGTACTCGTAGTAGGCGTCATAAGCGGCACGGCGGCGCTGCTCGAAGGGGCCACGGCGGTTGCCCGCGGCGTCTCCGGGGAAGCCGCTCGCGTAGTTGTCCTCCACCTCGTGGTCGTCCCAGATGCCGACGAACGGATGGGCCGCGTGCATGGCCTGGAGGTCGGGGTCGGCCTTGTAGAGCTGGTACTTGGAGCGGTACTCGGCCAGCGTCTGGACCTCGCCGTCTGCGTTGGCGCCCAGCGTGTCCTTGCGCGGGCCCTCGTAGAAGGCGCGCTCGTAGATGTAGTCGCCCAGGCACACCACCAGATCGGCGTCCTCGGCGGCTATCGCACGGTGGGCATTGTAGTAGCCCGCCTGGTAGTCCTGACAGGAGAAGAAGACGATCCGAAACGGCTCCCGCGAGTCGGCGGGGCGCAGGGTGCGAAAGCGCCCGACGGGGCTCGAGCCGGTGCGCGTCTCGAAGCGGTAGAAGTACTCGCGGCCCGGCTTGAGCGCCTTGCTGCGCAGGCGCGTCTCCACCGTGTGGTCGCGCCCGGCGCGAGCCCTCACCTTCCTGCGCGCAACGATCCTGCGAAAGCCCGGGTCCCGTGCCACCTCGAGGTTCACGAAGCGGTCGCGGTCAAAGCCCTCCAGCCGGCTCCACAGCGAGATCGCCTGCTGGGAAGGCATGCCCGAGGCCACGCCTTGTGGGAAGGTGCCGCCTCGCGCCAGCGGCACCTTGCGCCGCCGGGCGAGCCCGGCCACGCTCGGATCCACCGCCACTCCGCCCAGAATCAGCGCGCCGGTGCCGATGCCCGCGTAGCCCAGCAACTGGCGGCGATCGATCGGGCGCTGCAGCGGGCCGTCCATCGGTTCGAGGCTACCGAGCGCTCACGCGCTCGGGTGCACCTCTTGTGAACGCAGAAGGGCGGCTGGGAGGCAGCCCTGAGCCGGAGCTCGACGATCGGCCCAACCGTCCCATCTAAGGGTCGTCCTGCGACCCTTACCCGGGACGGATTTCCGTGGCGCGGCAGTCGACACTCAGAACAACGTCTCTTGCTCCTGGCCGCGCGGTCGCTCCGCGCGTGGGGCGTGTCCAGGTGCCGGATCGCGCTGGCTGGTGGTCAAGCCCGCGATCCCCCGCAGCGGCCGGCGCGGCCGCCCGGCCGGGTTGACGAGCTTCGACAGCCGCTGCCGTTCCTCCGGCGGCGCGTAGGCGCCGCGGGCGTAGAGGCGCTCATAGGTGGGCAGCAGATCCGGCCGGTGGTCGCGCAGCCAGTCGAAGAAGAGGCCCTTGACCTCTCCGCGCAGATGGAGGGCGATGCCGCCGATGTCCACCGCGCCGGCGTCGCCGGCGAGCTCGATGATGCGCGCCACCTGCTCGGGCGAGTCGTTGATTCCGGGCATCAGCGGGGCGATCAGTATGCCGCAGGGGATGCCCGCCCGGTTGAGCTCGGCCACGGCCTCCATCCGCTTCATGGGGCTCGGGGTGTGCGGCTCGGTGGCCCGCCACGCCTTCTCCTCCATCGTGGGTATCGACAGGTTGGCGCGGATGCCGGGAACCTGCTTCATCAGGTCGAGGTCGCGCAGCAGCAGCGGTGACTTGGTGAGGATCGAAGCGGGTGTGCCGCTGTCGATCAGCGCCTGCCAGATATCGGGCATGAGCCGGTAGCGGCTCTCGACCCACTGGTAGGGATCGGTGTTGGTGCCCATGGCTACGTGCTGGCGCTTCCACGACGGCCGCCGCAGCTCGGCGCGCAGCACCTCGGGCGCGTTGACCTTGACCACGATCTCGCGCTCGAAGTCCCGGCCCGCGTCGAGGCCCAGGTAGGTGTGCGTGGGGCGGGCGAAGCAAAACTTGCAGGCATGTGTGCATCCCCGGTACGGATTCACGGTCCACTCGAACGGCATCCGCGACTTGGCCGGCACCCGGTTGAGCACGGACTTGGCCCGCACTTCGTAGAAACGAGTGTCGAGGGCCTCGGGTGCGTCGAAGGTGCGCACGGCGGCGGGCTCCTTGTAGCCCGGCAGGGCGCGTCTGTCGTCCTCGTCGACCTTCAGCTCGTCCCAGCGCATCTCCATGCGAACACATGTTCGCACAGGCCACGGCCGCGCGCCAGGCTACGGATGCTTTGGGGTGAACTCAGGCGCTGGGCTGGAGCGCCGCCCTGATGAACTCGCCCTTGGCCGCTGTGTAGCGCTCCCGGTCGTTTACCCACTCGGCGGCGAGCCGGCGCTTCAGCGCGCCGTAGCGAGAGGCTAGATCGGGCTCGTGGCGCAGCCGGTCACGGAACGCGAGCTCGTCGCGAAAACGCCGCGATCCGGCCGGGACGAGGTGCAGGTGGTGGGTGCGATGAAAGCGGCTGGGCTTGCAGAGCCAGTGCATCTCATCGTCGCGGTAGGGGGCGTAGAGGTAGCCGAGTCCCTCGAGCACACCCAGGCAGCCGCGCGAGGACTCGAGGTCGCACACGCCCACGAGAATGTCGATCACCGGCTTGGCCTCTAGGCCGGGCACCGCCGTACTGCCTACGTGGTGGATACCGCCGATGGCCCGATCCCCGACGGCGGCCTCCAGCGCCGCCCGCTCCGCATCGAAGCGCTCCGGCCACGCGGCGTCGTAGGCGACGATGCGCACGGGTTCGCACACGGTGGAGAGGGCTATTCGCCCCACAGCGTGGCGGTGAGCGTTCGGGCCGAGGCGCGGTCGCGGTGCTCGCCCAGGTAGATCCCCTGCCACGTGCCGAGCGCCAGGGCGCCGTCGCGCACCGGCAGCGACAGCGACCCGCCCAGCAGGGCGGCCTTGATGTGCGCGGGCATGTCGTCGGGTCCTTCGAGGGTGTGGGTCCAGTACGGCGCCCGCTCGGGGACGGCGTCGTTGAACCAGCTCTCGAAGTCGCGGCGCACGTCTGGGCTGGCGTTCTCGTTGAGCGTGAGCGAGGCCGAGGTGTGCCTGATGAACAGGTGCAGTAGGCCCGTACTCAGGTCCTCGATCTCAGGTAGCGACGACACCACCTCCTCGGTCACGAGGTGAAAGCCGCGCGAGTGCGGCGTGAGTTGGATGTCGCGCTGTGTCCACATTGACGAGAAAGCCTGACCAGACCCTATTGACCGAGGATGGATTCTCACGAGGCAGCTGCCACGTGGCGGCGGAGCCCGCGTCTCCTCATATAGAGTCAGACGCCCGCCCGGGCCCCCCTTGACGACACACGCTCTGGAAACACCCAACAACGCCGCCGAGGCCGGCACCGGCCTGAGCCTGCTCCGCTACCTGGACCTGATCGTTCTGGGGCTGGCGCTGCCGCTGTTCCTGCTCGCGGACCTGCCCCTGCTCGGCTACGCCGTGGCCGCTGCGGCGTGGCTGCTCCAGCGTGGCATCCACGCCCTGGCCACCCGTCGCGCCCAGACCTCCAAGGACCCCCGCACCGTGGTCGGGCTGCTGGCGGGCAGCATGATCGGGCGCGGCTATCTGGTGGCCGGATCGATCTTCGCCGTCGGCCTGATCGGAGAGCGCGAGGACGGCCTCGCGGCCGCGGTCCTCTCGATCACGCTCTTCACGCTCTACTTCACCGCTCAGATGGTGGTCCGCCCCTTCGACCAGCCCTCCCCGCGATGAAGACCCGCAACAAGGTCCTGCTCGCGGTAGGTGGTCTGATCGTCCTCGCCGTGATCGTGAACCTGCTCGTGCCGAGCGCGGGCAAGAACGACGCATTTCAGCCCCAGAACGAGTTCAAGCTGGAGCCGTGGATCGCGCTGGAGCTGGGGCCGTTCGACATGAGCATCACCAAGGCGGTGCTCTACCTGGTGCTCGCCTCCGGGCTTACCTGCGCGGCCATGCTCTACATCGCCAACCGGATGCAGGCGCGGCCCAACCGCGTGCAGACGGCGGTCGAGCTGGCCTTCGACCTCGCGCGCAACCAGATCAGCGGCGCCAACATGGACGACCGGATGTCGGTGAAGTGGTTTCCCTTCGTGGGCACCCTGTTCTTCTTCATCCTGTTCTCGAACCTGATCGGCTACCTGCCGCTGCCGACCAACGCCGAGCACCCCTTCACCCTGTTCGGCCTCGAGGTCCCGTCGTTCGCCATCTACGCGGCCACCGCCAACCTCTCGATCCCCCTCATGCTCACGCTGATGGTGTGGTTCGCCTACCACTACGAGGGCGTCAAGGAGCACGGCTTCGTCGGCTATCTCAAGAGCTGGATCCCGTCCGGGGTGACGGGGGCGGCCGCGGTCCCGATCTTCATCATCGAGGCGATCTCGCAGTTCGTACGGATCATCTCGCTCTCGGTGCGGCTGTTCGCCAACATCCTCGCCGGGCACCTGCTGATCCTGTTCATGGGCGGCGGGCTGGTGGTCCTTCTCGGCCTGGCGGCGCTCGGGGTCTTCACCCTGCCCCTGGCCATTGCCTTCTTCATGTTCGAGATCGTGCTGATCGCGGGCCTGCAGGCGTTCATCTTCGCGACTCTCACATCCATATACCTCGGCTCCGCGACTGCCGAGGGCCACTAAGGAGGAATCAAGAATGCCGGACATCGGATCCATGCTCGAGATCGCACAGGCCAAGACCACGGCCGACGGGCTCAAGTCCATCGCGCTGGGCGTCGGCGCCGGTCTCGGCACGATCGGACCGGGCATCGGCGTGGGCTACATCTTCGGCAAGGTGATCGAGTCGGTCACCCGCCAGCCGGAGATGCGCGAGGAGATAACGAGCATCCAGTGGCTCGGCTTCGCGCTCACCGAGGCGATCGTCTTCTACGCCTTCATCTTCGGCCTGATCGCGTTCTTCCTCTAATGGACGCTGGGCTGGTACTGGCGGCGGCGGAGGAGAGCGGGGGCGGGAGCTTTCTCGTCACGCCCGGGCTCGGGCTGATGCTGTGGACGCTGATCGCCTTCGGGATCACCTACTACGTGCTCTCCAAGCTCGCCTTCCCGCGCATCGCCGACGCGCTGGACAAGCGCCGTAAGGCGATCGACGAGTCGATTGAAGCGGCCACCCGGACCAAGCGCGAGGCGGACGAGTTGCTCGAGGAGTACCGCGCCCGGCTGAAGGAGGCACGCGAGCAGGCGGACGACATCGTGGCCCGCTCGCGCAAGGCTGCCGACTCGTTCTCAGACCAGGCCAAAGCCGACGCCAAGCGCGACCGCGAGGAGCTGATGGAGGCCACCCGCCGCGACATCGAGGCAGAGACCCAGCGGGCGCTCACCGAGATCCGCAAGGAGGTGGCCGACCTCACACTCATCGCCACCGAGAAGGTCACGCGGAAGTCGCTCGACGACGACGATCACCGCCGGCTGATCGAGGATGCCCTCTCCGAGGTGGACTTCTCCGCGCTGGCGGGCGAGACGCGGAACGGGAGCTAGATGGAGGAGATCGCGGACGTCTACTCGCGCTCGCTGTTCGAGGTCGCCTCCGACAAGGGCGACCTCGACCGCGTGCACGAGGAGCTGGGGCAGTTCGCCGATGCCCTCTCGGAAGACCGCGACATACAGGTCTTCTTCTTTTCGCCCTACTTCTCCTCGCAGGAGAAGAAGGAGGGAATCGGCCGGATGGTCGAGGACGCCGACGAGAACTTCGTCCGCTTCCTCGAGCTTCTGGCCGAGCGCCACCGGATGCCCGTGATCTTCCGCATCCGGCGGGACTTCGACGACCTCTGGCGCAAGCAGAACAAGCTGCTGCCGGTCACGGTCACGAGCGCCGTCGAGCTCGACCCCGAGCTCGTGGAAGGCATCGGCAAGCGGATCGAGGAGCAGACCGGGCACAGCGTGCAGCTGTCGAGCAACGTCGACCCCGAGGTGCTCGGGGGGCTCAAGCTCCAGGTGGGCAACATGGTGCTCGACGCGAGTGTGCGCAACCGACTGAACCAACTTCGAAAGCAGGTCGCGAAGGCTGCCTAGCGGCCGCGCGCGGGAAAGGTCAGAGAGCGAATGCAGATCAAGCCAGACGAGATCGCCAGCATCCTGAAGAGCCGCATAGAGGGCCTCGACGACGGTAGTTCCGACCTCTCCGAAGTGGGCACCGTCCTATCGATCGCGGACGGCATCTCGCGCGTGCACGGCCTCGACAACTGTATGTCGCTGGAGATGCTCGAGCTGCCCCACGACGTGACAGGCCTCGCGCTCAACCTCGAGTCCGACAACGTGGGCGCGGTGCTGTTCGGCGAATGGAACAAGATCGAGGAGGGGGACACGGTCAAGCGGACCGGCCACCTGCTCGAGATCCCGGTTGGCGACGCTCTCAAGGGCCGGATCGTCGACCCGCTCGGACAGCCGCTCGACGGCAAGGGCGATATCGAGACGACCGAGACGCGACCGGCGGAGTTCAAGGCTCCGGGAGTGGTGCAACGCCAAGGCGTAGTGGAGCCGATGCAGACGGGCGTCAAAGCGATCGACGCGATGACGGCCATCGGCCGCGGCCAGCGCGAGCTGATCATCGGCGACCGCCAGACCGGCAAGTCGCAGATCGCGCTCGACACGATCATCAACAACCGGGACTCCGAGCTGGTCTGCATCTACGTGGCCATCGGGCAGCGCATGTCGACCGTGGTGCAGGTGGCCGAGACGCTGGCCGACCACAACGCGATGGAGAACACGATCATCGTCGCGGCGCCGGCGGACGAGGCGGCGCCGATCAAGTTCATGGCTCCCTACGCGGGCTGCGCGATCGGGGAGCACTTCCTCTACAACGGCGGCCACGCGCTCACGATCTACGACGACCTGACCAAGCACGCCTACGCCTACCGGCAGATGTCGCTGCTCCTGCGCCGCCCGCCGGGTCGCGAGGCCTACCCGGGCGACGTGTTCTACCTGCACTCCCGCCTGCTCGAGCGCGCCGTCAAGCTCAACGACGATCTGGGCGGCGGCTCGCTCACCTCGCTGCCGATCATCGAGACCCAGGCCTCAGACGTCGCGGCCTACATCCCCACCAACGTGATCTCGATCACCGACGGCCAGATCTTCCTCGAGGGAGACCTGTTTCGCTCCGGTGTTCGCCCGGCGATCAACGTGGGCATCTCGGTGTCGCGGGTGGGAGGCGCCGCCCAGCCCAAGGCCATGAAGAAGGTGGCGGGCAAGCTGCGCCTGGAGCTGTCTCAGTTCCGCGAGCTGGAGGCCTTCTCGCAGTTCGGCTCAGAGCTCGATCCGGAGACCCAGGCCACGCTGGCCCGCGGCGAGCGCCTGGTGGAGCTGCTCAACCAGGACGAGCTCAAGCCCTGGAAGCCCGCCCACCAGGTGGCGGCGATCTACTCGGGCACCGGCGGCTACCTCGACCGGATCAAGGTCGAGCGCGTCCGCGAGTTCCACGAGT
>JAABUS010001653.1_pt1 | contig 47156 bp, 47 predicted proteins | sample 5560161 | NCBI WGS metagenome assembly JAABUS01 (sample SAMN10711885, study PRJNA513376) | rock metagenome | isolation source: Antarctica rocks | place: Antarctica: Victoria Land, Trio Nunatak nord | collected 2016-01-04 | reverse complement strand
TTGAGGCTGGTGGTAACCCATTGATAGATAGTCCTTGCCCGTCATTGCTTGGTAACGCATGTTCTTGGCTTCTCATTGAAAACATATTCTCTGAAATAGCTCTAGCAAGTTCGTCTTGTAGCTGCTGCTCTGCCTCGCAGCCAGAACGCGGATTGGCAGGAGTTCTTGAGCGTATAAAAAATATTCTTGTAGACTTCAGAAAATGTGAGAACATCATCATCCTAGCCAATAATGTAAGGTTGGCCCTTCGCTTGTGAAAATCTGTGGGGTTTGGTAGGCTTGGCAGGCAGTTTTACCCGAATGGTTTAACCGCGTCGGACTTAAGACGGCGAACTTCCGGCATTCATATACTGAGTATATCACAGACTTCACAGTATGTCACGACGTCTCCGTGGTCCCTCAGGAACCTTACGAAAAGTTGAGGCCCACAATGCGTCTCACACCTCTTCAAAAAGTCTCTGTTGTGTACAGTTGTCACTCTGAGCTTGTTGTTTTCTCCGCCAGAGCATACCTTTCCACCCACAACATTGCGCGAAGGGATCCTCGAGCCCCCAGAATTGTAGGCAAGCAAAGGAGCCAGCGATTTCATCATTCTCGTAATCTGGCGTCGAAGCAAGTTACTGACTACACAAAATGGCCAATTGCTATTATCACAGCGGCCGAAAAGTCAGGAGCTCTTACCGTTACTCCACAGAGGGCAATTACAATACTTGATGATTTCCAAGCTTTGGGCTCCAAGCCGGTTCAGACTTTCTGCACAGGTATGAATGAGTAATCGGGCTTCCCAACATGTTCCATCTAAAACAGTCTAGACCACCAAATAGAGCCAATAACCCTATCTCTGCTAGCAAAGATCCTCCTCAGAACGCGGACAAGAGTCCACAATCCCCTCGCGCAGAGACTCTTGTTTGTGGCCTCTGGACTTGGTGATAGCGCAGCCACGTTCTTACTGATTAAAGAAGCAATGAAGTTCAAGAGATTAAGAAGTCCTGATCTCGCTGGCCCACAACGACATCTCGGGACACTGGCTGATGACGGAAATCCAACAGCCATGTACTTGGCAGGTCAAATATCTGAGTATGAAGGAAAATTTGCTCATGCAATCAAAATTTATGAAACGGCCATGGAAAGCGTTGGTGGTGCGCCAGAAGGGATAAAGGCTGCTAACAACATCCTGGTTGATATATGGAAAGCCATGAGTAGAGCCAAGGCCTTTGCAGGTGATCATAACGGTGCCGAGGCTGCAATTAGAACTTGCGCACTGCAACTTGACGACCCTGTGGCATATTACGAGCTAGCAAAGACGTTTACGCCTCCATCGTCACAAGATTATGAAGTCTATATGCTCAAGGCAGCGGCATCCGGTGAGCCTAAAGCGGCGCATGAGCTCGGGGTACTCTACCACAAGCAATCTCAAGGAGGTACCTTGGCCTCTAGGAATAGTATATCAAGTGGACAGATTAAAAACTCGGCAATGCCAAAGGGTAAGAACGTGTTGAATGGCCAGGGTTCAGCCTTACTATCTCCAAAAACGGTTTTAGAAAAAAGCACTCAGGCTAGAGAATGGCTCACCATTGGCGCAGAATCCGATATTCCGATCAGCCAGCTTTACCTTGCGGTTTTACTCCGTGCAGCAGGTAAGCCGAACGAAGGGTTTGAATGGCTTGCAAGAACACCAGGCTCCACAAGCTGGAATCCAGCGATATCTTGGCTACGGAGTATGTGGGAGCGAAAGGACCCTATCAATATCAATACTGTCTCGGTTGGGAAATACAGCCTTGAGAGAATTCAAGTCACGGCCAGTGGCGAAAGTATCTCGATTCCGCAACGATTCCTACCAACGACATAACAGAGTTCGACCTTTCTTACTCCGGATATTTTAGCAAATTAGCCAGCGCTGGACAACATTCTCAAGATCGAAGCTCCAGTGATACTTGGGATGCGCAAGCCGAGAGGAGTGCAAGCCGGTCACTTAGCAAGGGCCACACCGAGACAGAACGAATGCTTACACTTGTTATTGTAGAGAGTAACGGTTTGACCCTCTGCAGCACCAATGAGGGCCATTAACGTTCTTTATTCGCTATTTGTGAGCATCGCTCTTCCCAGGGTATGCTAAACAACCTCAGATGAGCGCAAATTTACTACACCGCCCTGCGTTTCTTGTGACTTCAGCAACTTATGCTGCAGTACTACTCTCGTATGAAGACGGGAATATTACCGCCCCTGACCGTGGGACTGCCATATCTAAATCGGACGCAGCAGCCCAGAGTAAAACACCGATCCTATAATTCCTGCATGTGGCACCACTAAAAAGTTACGAATCAGAAAGGGGTCGCGCTGTGGAAGATAAGGAAGAGAACAGAACAAATCAAACCAACAGCCCACTGCCTGTTTCCACCCGAAATATTCGTTATACGAGGAACATGGACTTTTAGCGTCTTGAGCCACTACAGATTTCCCAAAAATTTGCCAGATCTGTTGGGTGCACGAGTCAGTCTTTCATTGCATCATTGTTAGTGCACATCAGCAGTTTTGTGTAGTCGGTTAAGGAGGAACTAGATGACCGTAATTGTATCGTCTGGGTTCCATCATCTCTTCGAGGGGATATATGGGCATTGCACCCTCGCTAAGGAATCCATATTCTGTCAAGTATGTTCTCCTTAATATGTCGGAAAGCAGGCTGATGTCTCAAAAAAGGAAGCCTACATTGGGTTTGCATGCTCCCCTTCACCAGAAGACTATGGATCTGGACAGTCCGCTACGCTGCTTCTCTGCCCAGATCAATTCTCTACTACCGTCGAGATCCTCCGACTCGCACGGTTCACGTCAACTCATCCCTTACATGTTTCGGTGCTGTCAAGCGAGCTCAACAGAACATCCATTGCAGTTGGTAGTGATGCGGGATGATCCGAGAATTCTCAGATATCACCAGAAGATCGATAGAGACCACGACTACCAATCGCTGGTCGTATTTCCACATAGGAAATCACCTTCTGATTTTCGAGACGTTGATAAATAATTCAAATCACGACCCTCTCATTAACCTAATTATCCTACTACTGCTTCCAACGCAAGTGCCAACTCACCATAGTATCAATCTGCGTTCTACGATCGCCGGAACATCTGACGCCCTCTCGCAGGAGCAAAAACCTCTTCAAGACTACTCCACACCACAAAGACAAAACTTGAATTCTATACAGCCATGACCATCTCACAAACTCCTTTCTCCCCTTCCCATTTAGTCCGTCTTGCCCACACACACACTGCAGCATTATGAAACCCACATCCCCACCTCCACCACCCCATCCACCATCACAGCAATCAACCTCTCCATCCAGCATAATCTCTTCTTCAGCGTCCTGAGTGAGACAATGGCTTTGCGGCTTGTGGCGGAGATGAATATGAAAAGGTGAGGATGTTAGAGGGATTCGGAAACATTAGGATGATTTTTTTCTTCTTCTTCTTCTTCTTCTCCTCCTATCCTACATTTTAGATAGAGGAATGACATGTTTCCATTCGAGGAACCATGAGCAACTTTCAACGCAAACCACGAGAAATCAATGTATTTCATAGAATGAGGTCTCTGAGGCTAATCCTGAAAAACACCTTTGTCGAGCTCTTGGGTGCCGCAGAGTAGATCTACGGACAAGGCACACGCCTTCTCACCCGAACAACCCAATCGAAGTCACCACCACTATAATGCCATTGATGATCTACATCCAGGAGCCTGACAAGGTAAACTCCTACCTCTCAAGGTACAATATCCTAGACTTTCCTAGACTTGAGTTCTGACTCCGTCTAAACGCCCACAAAATATCCCAATGCCCCTTCATTCCTAGAGAAGTCGCATTTCAAAACCCAACAGGCAGCTCCAGAAGCTAACATCTCTATACTAAGCAGGTTTGAGCACCTGGCAGCAACCAGCCTGTGACCTGGGACTAGATATACCTAGCTAACTATGATCACGTTTCTCTTCATTTGGCTTGTCTTCTCGCTGTCCCGATATGGGTATTGTGTACCTGAGATTCCAAGTTAGCTATCTGCCACCGGACGGTATGGCTCGTATTACCTTTGTTGCGAATTTTAAGCTAGTTAGCGTCTCGCTCAGGTGGGCTTGGAGCGGACTGATCATGACGAACATGAGGGTCTTTGAATTGCCGCCGAGAGAAAATTGCAAAAGGTACGTCAACTGCATGAATCGTTAGTCATCAATCCCCAGGTGCGTTAGAACTGTCGCAAGAACAACTTTCCAGCTCCAACTGCTTACCTTGCTATTCCGATACGGCACATGCCCTCCTTCCTTGCCTTGTCCTAATGCTCCAATAACATCACCAAGGCAGCTCAGGCTTTTGTTGATATTCTGGGTCTCTTTTAATCGTTCCCCAGTGGCTTTACTGTGGCTTAGTCGCTCGCTGCCTGCTAAATCAACCAGATTCAAGGTTCCCTCGCTCTTCTCGCCTGTAACACTATTCTCCCCTATCAGCTTCAGTATGAAGACGGAGTGGCTCCGTGAGGATCTTTCGTTGGCACCTGTGGCAGCTACGGATCGATTGGCTGATGCGCGGCGGAGAATAGACTCCACTTTGCTAGGAGTATCGAGATCGACGGTGGTGGTGTCTGTGATGGTGGTTTTACACTTTTGCATATCGTGACGGATTTCATGCTTCTTCTTATCAAACTCGTCCGGCTCTCCAAGAAGATCGTTCAAGTTCTCATTGTACACCTCGACGAAAGATCCTTCCATAGAGTACTTCCAACCCTTTTCCTCCAAGGTTTTAGCCGTATCGTAGATCTGATGGACCGCCAGAGGGATCATCCCATCATCTGCAGACATTGTATAAGTCTTACCCGAGCCGGTTTGCCCATAGCAGAATATACAGACGTTGTAACCGTCCAGTGCACTCTGAACCAGTTGGCTAATCTCTTCAAATACGTCGGCATTGTGCGAGTCAGGGGTGAAGACACGATCGAAAGCAAATGGGTGCGTTTTAGTGGTGATGTTACCGAGGCTACTTTTCTCCTCTAGCCCAAGGACCTCAACCTCCTTCGAGTCTTTGTCGTTATCTGGATACGTAATCTGGGCAGTAGCATCGACCGGATCCGACTCAAGAGATGGCCGGACACGGCAGAAAACCCTAATATTGCCTTTCAGCTCTTGGACTTGATTATGCAGCTTCCTCCGCATAGTCTCTTCGACTCTTAACTTGTCCTTCGCCTCTTCGGCAGCTTTCAAAGCGTTCTGAAGCCGCATTTCGAGGTCTACAAAGGCATGAGATTGGCTCTTGTTGTCCGATTCCAAGAATTCGACCTGTGCACGAAGGCTTCGCAAGGATGATTCAAGGCTAATAGCATTGCTCGCTGCTTCGGAAAGCTTCACCCTCAAATTGCTGTTCAAGTTCCTTTCGCATTCCAGGTTTGCTCTGGAGTCTTGCAACTCATTCTGCGCAGCTTGTATTGTCCTGCTTTGCTGTTCAAGTTCCAATTCTGCCTTCTGCCGAGATAAAGCACCCTCGCTAGCGAGTTTCTGTACTTCGGTCTGACGTCGAAGCCTCTCGTCCTCCAAAGCATCTTCAAGACGTTTTTGCAGATCTTTGATTTCATCAAGATATTTTGCGACTATGAGACGGATCTCTTCTTGAGAATCTTGTTGGGCATTGGAGAGCTCACGGCGATGTTGTCTCTGCATATCGTCAATCTGAATGCCATGATACCTTTTGGAATCCTCCAAGGCTATCGTCGAGGCTCTCAGCAGAGTTTTTGTAGTGTCCAGATCTGTCATCAAGGTAGCATTGTTCGAGGCCATTTCTTTCCTGATCGAATCCAGTTCCGTAACTGCAGTTGCGCCATAGTCAGTTTTACTAAAGCGGTAAGGGTTGGGCCTGACGTACTTCTTGACTTGTAGATTGTAAGCGTGTCTTTCAATCCATTGCTCTCTACAGTTGCCCCGTCTATTTTCTCCTTGAACTCTGAACACATCTGTTCCATGTCTTCAAGACGACCTTTGGTGTCCCATGCTATGGTGGTGTTAGAATCACGATTCAAGAACTTTGGCAACGGTTTAGGGGTCTTCTGGGGGGATTTGCTCGGGCTTAAGGCCTCTGAAGCATTCAGGGCGCTGGGGACGCGCTTTGGAATCTGTGACGGTGTGGATGGAGCATCCAAAACAACTTTGGAGTCATGTGTAAGGCTTTTCATAGCAGCGTTCAGCGATACTTCCCATAGAGATTTCCTGGGGGGGCAGCTCACCCGAGTTGAATCGTAATTCAACAGGGGATCATAGCCGCCATTGATCCTTTGGTCCATCTCCTCTTCTGCGCACGACCTGAAATTTAAACGAAATGGGATCCTACCCTTTCTTTTTCCCACTGCCGCTGTCTCTGGGTGGACGTCCAACGAGGTTGACGGTCGGCTTGGAGTTGCGGTGGGTTGCTGTAATCGTGATTTTGACATGGCCGTTGAGGGCCGATTCGCTTGCGCTGAAGGTGGTCGGCCACCGAGGCCACCGCTGCTGGAGAAGGAGCTGTTGGAAACACTTCGAACGGATGATACAGAGGCTAGGCGTGCGGAAGAGACCGAAGAAGAGAAAGGTGATACCCGAGGAGCACCAGCTATTGAGGTGGCTCTGACTGCAGCATTGACAGGTCTTGAGCTTGGAGGTGCTGGGGCAGGTCTTGATGTTTCGCCAGCTCGTTCGGCAAGAGTCTTTCTTTTCAGATGGTTCGGTGGAGGTGGCATCATTGATGAGAACCGGGCATTCTGAGCTGATGCTGAGACCTCGAGTAGTCTACCTGGAGAAGGAATTTTGCTTGGTGGCCGCAGCTGGGAAGTGTACTGCAGGATCTTAGCCTTCTATCGACAACCCGAAGCTTTGCAACTTACCAGATTCTCATTGTTATACTCCATGGTAGCTGACAGATGCTGGTTTAAGCCGAAGCGGCAGCAAAGAATGGGCGCTGTCTATGGATCACCGCATGTTGGTTTGTGATATCAAGTGCCAAGCTTGTAAACATTGGTCGTCGAACGGTAAACATACGCTAACGCGAAAGACTCTAGCGGGTTTGTCCTAGTCTCGTGTGCTCCTCGGTCACATGTAAATGGACAACATAAATCTTTACTCTACATCGACAGGTCATGATTTCCAACTCGAATTTGAAGCTGTTAGATATTCGTTCATGGTTATCCACTTCCAGATGGGTTGTCTTGTACTATCTACTTGCGCATCTACAAATTAGTCTCGACCCTTTGATTACGTGAAAGTGCGTAACGTGTGAGATGGAGAAGTACTCGCAATACAGGGATAGAGGTAACCACAGCATACTCGGGAGTTATTGGCTTTAGTGGACAATCATACTGAGACTGGGTAGGCTCTGGAATAGCACCATTCTTCCCCATCTCAACGCAGGCCTCAGGAATATACTTACCTTTCCACATTTTTCTTTTCCTCGCCCGTCTACCGTTACTATTCACTGTCGCGCTGAGCTACTTTTTGGTACTCCAATGGCTACCTATCGGATCCTTGGGCAAGAAGGCGTCGTTATGGCTTATCCTCGGCGTACCGGGTATTTGGTGGATTGATCTTCAGATTGACGGCGTTAGGAGAGGGTATGTATGGCTGCAGCGTAAGGAGCCACCCAAGAATACTGATTGAAACTCAAGTTCTTTGGCGCGACACAATCAAGCAAGGATACCGCAACCGTCTTCAATCATCGCATCTTCTCTTACTTCACCAATTGATGCCTTGTATCTGGCAGCAATCTTCGATCCCGTCTTTACAGCCTCTTATCCGTCAACTCGCCTCGTCCACCAAATATCTCTTTTTCAAGCCCTCTTTCGTGCCTTTCAGCATCCACAGAGCGATCCTCCGGCCAATAGTAAACTAGTAGACCTCCAATCACTGCTCAAGCAGCACCCAAAACGAGTTATAGTCGTCTTTCCTGAATGCACAACGACAAATAGCAGGGGAATACTGGCTTTTAGTCCATCACTACTGACAGCACCATCCACGACGAAGATATTCCCGATTAGTCTCCGGTACACTCCAGGAGACATTACGACTCCCATTCCAGCCTCATACCTTACCTTCTTCTGGAATCTTGTCAGCAAGCCTACGCACTGTATCCGCGTCAGGATAGCCGAATGCGTGTATAACACATCAACAACTTCAGGACGGGAAAGCACCGCTCCTAGAAGAGTCTTAGACACAACGCAGGACGACACTAGCAGCAGCACGGACACATTGCTGGGTTCAGAAGAAGGCGAAGGCGTGAGCATTGGAGAAAAAAAGGTTCTGGATCAAGTTGCCGATGCTTTAGCACGACTAGGAAGAGTCAAACGAGTGGCTCTGAGTGTAAGAGATAAAGACGGTTTCCTCACAGCATGGGCAAGGCAGCGTCGAGGATGAGATCGTCTGAATTATACACACTTTACGCCCCATGAGACGTATAGCTTTGTGGAAGGCACCAATACTTGACGGGACTTAGCCATGGAAGGCAATATATCTGCCGTCTCATCGCTGAACGAGGAGAATTCTACGTAGGTTATTGGAAGTTGAAACTTCAATAGCGGATGGAAAGCGGTGCATCACCTCTTGATGGCACGAGAAACGAAGATGAGGATTTTAGGCTCTGGGCAGTCAAATCGACACAAGTCCTCAATCAATGCCAGATGTCCGAGTTTCGATTGGAGGGCAGGCAACTCAAGAGCGCCAAGTAACCCAAAACTTCTGTGACGCAACGAGACTCGAGTGCATCGCCACCAGCGACAGGAGGCTTAGCATAGAACTGCAGGTTGTGTTGTGTTGTCCTGGTCATGTGAGACGAAGCGTGGTATGACGATTGTTGGGGAAGTATTGGTATATTGCGAAAGTCGCCTAGGAAACTGTGGTGGTACCGTTGGGTATTTTCTTTTCGAGTAGAGAGCATTTGAAGCACAGTGTCATGGTATCGTAGGTGTAGCCATCGCATACACAGTATTGAGGCTTAAGAGTTCAACGCTGGGTTCCATTCAGTAGAATTGGAATTTATTACCGCTCATACATTATCCATGCTTGGATGATGTAGATAGTCGCAGATAGATGCTAGTATAGATGCTAGTCATTGTTGAATTGAATAAAAAAGATTATTGCATTATTGTCATCTATCAGTCAATCATCGCCCTAGAGCAGGCATGAATTCTTAGCGCGGCGGACAGAGATGCTTCAATAATAATTGCTTCAATCCACATCTTTCTATAGACCTGATGAGGAATTAATTGCACAAAGCCTAGTGGTTCACTAACTACTTTATGAACAACCTCTTGTTAGTTCAATCTGCATGAGCGCCAATGTCTGGCCGTTTTGTGCGCTCGTCGAAATATCGTGGGTATTCCCTAAAGCTCTGAGCTCTGAGGAAAGCCCTCTTAGCTAACCATCATGCTTTAGGGCACGTCTTCGGAAGGTCGACTCGAAAAGTGAGACCCGCTCTACCAGCCAGTAAGGCGTCTACAAGAGGTCGCAAGCTCTAAACTATACAGGAATCATGCTATGATAATCTGCGGATCTCAAAAAACGCCTGGGACACAAACTTAATCAAGGTAGCTGGGCGCCGAAATTTTCAAAAGTATCATGTTTGACAGGATACTAGGCGAATCCACACTATATTTCAGTAAATTGGGAAGCCAGCGGAGGAGGCACATTTGCGGTGATACCGATCAATGAGAGGGGCCGTCTACCGGAGCAACTACCTCTGTTCAGGGGTCACACTGCTGTTGTTCTGGATACGGACTGGTAGGTGGAGGGGGGTTCGGCCACTTTTACAGGCGCTGAATAAGTTTATAGGCATCCATTCAATGATTCTATCGTAGCCTCGGGTTCCGACGATGCTAAGGTGAGGCAAGGGCCCCAGCCAACCAGAGAACGTTGCACTGATGGATGTAGATTTTCATATGGAAAGTTCCTGAAGGATTCACGCTACACACCGAAGAAGGCGAAGAGCCTTATGATATCGCGCCTGTCGCAAAGCTTACTGGCCACTCTAGGTAACATTTGTCTCGGATGTGTGTGGTGGAAACATGCTCACTTAGTGATTCAGAAAGATAGGGCATGTCCTCTTCAACCCATCGGCCGAAAATGTTCTCGCATCTTCATCAGGCGATTACACCGTTAAGATATGGGATGTGGAGGCTGGATCTCCACGGCTCACCCTCAAGCACAAAGACGTCATACAATCGTTGTCCTGGAGCGCGAACGGGTCCCTATTAGTGACCACTTCTCGAGATAAGAAATTGCGGATATGGGATGTACGACAGGAGAAGCCTGCTATAGAGGTAACGGGCCACCCTGGGGCCAAGAATAGCCGAGTTACGTGGATGGGAGAGTACGACAAAATAGCTACAACAGGCTTCTCGCGAATGAGTGATCGCCAACTGGGGCTGTGGGATCTCAAGAACCCGCAAGAGCCAGTAGGCGGTTTTAATAGCCTCGACTCGTCGTCTGGGGTCTGCATGCCCTTCTGGGATGATAGCACGCAGTGTCTATACTTGGCTGGAAAGGGGTAGGTCACCAAGTATTTGTTACAAGGCATATGTTGACATTTTTCAGTGATGGCAACATCCGGTATTTCGAATTTGTGCAGGATAGATTCGAGCTTCTCTCCGAATACAAGTCTGGCGATCCTCAACGGGGACTGGCCTTCCTACCTAAGCGCGGTGTTAACACTCATGAGAACGAGGTCATGCGCGCCTTTAAAACGGTCAACGATTCCTACATAGAACCGATCTCCTTTATAGTTCCGCGACGAGCCGAAGTATTTCAGGACGATATATGTAAGTTTTGTGTCCCAGCCACAAGGATTCCTTTACTGACAGCAAAACAGTCCCCCCAACATTCGGCCTCAAGCCCGCCATGTCCTCTGCTGAATGGTTTGACGGCATGGAAGGCCTCCCCCCAAAGATCGATCTCGCCAGCGTCTACGCCGGCGAAGAGCCTACAGAGGTCCCCACAGACTACCAACCCGCCACAAAAGCCCCTGCCGCAAATATCCCTTCACCCACAAAGAAAGCCCCCGAACTAGAACCGACAATATCAGATTCACCTCCCATAAACCGCCGTGGACCACCTCCATCCATGAAAGAGCAGACCACCTCCATCGCCAATCTAGCCAGCAAATTTGCGGACAAGGATGAAACTGAGACCGCCGATGACGACGATACCTCCAGCTTCGAAGAGGTCTCCAAGCCTATTGATCGCTCCGAGAAAACCCTTGCTACGCCACAAGAAAGTCCCGAACCCACCGCCATCTCAAAAGGCCTCAGTAATCCACCCCCATCCCAGGAGCAAAAATCGACCTTCCAACCCTCCCAACCCGCCCCATCCTCGTCAAGCCCACACGTCTCCGCACAACCCAGCTCCCTCCCCTCCCCCATCCCCGCCCCCACTGACTCCTTGAACTCAACCACCCAACCCATCCAAGGCTATCTCTCCGAAATCAAAACTCTGCTACAGCAACAGAACGAGACTATGAAAGCGCAGAACGAGAAAATCGCGGCGCTAGAGGCTGAAGTGGGGGATTTGAAGGGGTTTATGGGGAGGGATAAAGATGAGAGGATTAGGGAGTTGGAACGGGAACTTGAGGGGTTGAGGAATTAGTGGGAGATTAGGTGGGGATTTTAGGTGCCGGACGTAGCTTGTCTGAAAACGCTGTAGTGACGAGGTGGATGGCTTCCTGGATGATTGACTTTCTCATTTTTCTTCTTTTTTGATCTCGCAAAATTAGGTAAATCGAGTGCTCAAAACCAAGACCATTCTGAATTCCCAAGCTTTCTCACCTTTTGCCTCCCGTATGAAATCGTGCCTTGCACTTTGACTTTTGGCTCACTAGAAATGCACCTGTCCGAGAAATAGCGAGTGGAGTTATTGTTACAGTGAGGGAACCCTAAGTATCTTCGATTTCTCTCCCTTCGGAGGCAGTGCACAACGTGCTTGTCTCTTGGAGGGAAATTGGTGGAGGGGATTAGAGGTTGCTGAAAGGTTATGTACATCTGGATAGACAGGATGATCTCGCTGATGGTGTAGAAGCTGATGCGGTGTGCTTGGACTTGGGCTTGATATGTGTGGGTGTGGGGTGTACATGTATCACGGTGATGCTCGAGCAACGGAGTTGAATTTGGAGTGGTTTTTCTTACCTACTTAATGTAGAACGGAGGGGAGTGGATAGGACGCGGAGGGATATGATAAACTTAGTGACGAAAACGTATTTTCGAAACACAGAGAATCATGAGCAATCTATCTTCTTGTCATGTTGTACTATAATACGTTCACAACGTTTTGTTCTCGTTTAAATCATATATATATCATGATATAAACATCGAAATGTAAAACTTGCTGCATACTCGTATATGTTTAACAAAGATCTCACTTTGTAAATGTTGAGTAATTCAAAGTGATAATTCCCTTTGTACAATTGTAAAAGTAGAAGTTAAAAGTGATACTTTGAAGAATACATTCTTTTCATGTAATTGATTTTGAGTTTTCGATTCCTCGTTGGGACGTCAAAATTAATCCTCACCAGAATATACCTCAATCTATGAGTGTTTGTCTCTAAATCACCATCAAATTCTTTATGAAACTCATAAGCATCTGGCATGTATGAGAGCTAGATTTTGAAGTGCATTCATGAGTTGTAAAGCAGTGAAAACTGAAACTCTTCTCCACAGGTTAGTACAGGTTTTGATTGAAGTTTACCATAATCGAGACAACAACAGCACTCTACCTTACCACATGCTGTAAGAAGGCGGTATCGCACCTTCCTGCCCAGGTGAGTAATCTCCATTGGCTTGAAAGTCATCAATGAAAGCCTCCCAATTTGTCCAGGCCATTTGGTTCAGTTCATTGTTGTAGTCCGCTTGGTCTGATGGCCCGGTGTTTACCCACGGGTCAAAGTTGATCGGTGCCGGCTCGGTGCTCGTTACGGTTTGTTGTAGCTGTGGCACAAGTCCGAGAGAACCACCAAGCAGCTGCGGCATTGCCTCCATCTCCATCATGTTGAAATCAAAAGGTTGAGTATCTGGCCATGGAGCCGTTTGATTGGTAGGCTCCAGAGCTTTTCTAGTTGGAAGAAAGCTCGGAATAGCGGCAGTGTCTTCCAGATGCTTCTTCCTGACTATTTGAGCCTTATTCATCAACTTCTTGATCGGACGCCATAATCTTCCTTTGTCAGAATCTGCAACATGCCGAGCGGTTTCCTCAAACACGGTGTTGACAATAGTCCATGCCCGCTCGACCGTTGGACCCTCGGTCTGTACACAAAGCTCGGCGATCGTGACGGCAAGAGAGTGCCATTGAACCCATATACGGGAGATCCATCGGAATGGCCCAAAAGAAGGATCACTAGATACCCGTATGGCCTTCTCCATGACTTCCACAGAAAGATGGAGAATTCCGGGGTGTGGTATCTTGACCAAGGTAGGGCTATCCGGATGCCTTTGTAAGGGGCGGTAGGTGCAGAGCCACATAGTGGCTATCATAATGTCTGCAACCAACCTAGTGTAGCGTTGGGTAGGTACAGTCATGTCACAGTGCCGCAGGTATTTGCTTTCAATGCGCCGTTGGCATGCAGTTACCCAACCTCTCCTCTGGGCCCATGGATCATCCATCCTTTCCTGTGAGCAATCGAATTCACCGGCAGGAACATAGTTGAGGCGACGCTCGACGTCGAATATTTCATGGCAGACTAAGGAGAGGGTGATTTCAGTGTACTCTTCTCGTGGGGGGACCTCATGAGGGTCGTCTGGGGTTAACTCCTCATCATTGATATGGAGAGGAAGCTGGGTACTGAAACTATTGGTAGTGATGATCGGGTCTGAACCACGATCGACAGATGCTTGCCTATCGATGAGGCATATCTGCCACCAAAGGCGACGTCGCATCTCCCTCTCGAATGGTCGACGCGGCAAAGTGTATTTACCGCCGCCCTTTTCGCGGTGAAGATCAAGGGCATGGGCGATGCGAACAGCGAGACTCATCAGTGTCCAAGTACGTCGAGAATTCTCGTTACTCCGAATGGCATACTGTACGGTATTTCCAGTCAGCAAGCGTAATCGATGTCAATACTGACTAGCATTAGCAGCGGGAAGAAGGTGAGCGAGTAACTCACTAGATAGAGAACTAGGGCTTGTAATGTCGACATGTCTTCAGTATTGACGAAGTCAGCTCTTGCCAGTGCAAGTTCGGTGCTAGATCGAAATCGAGGTAACAGCACAGCTTTCTCTTCGCCGAGTCGTTGTAAGCATTCATCGGGTGTTAAGCTTGTCGTAGTAATGTAGTATATAGCAAATTTGAGCGCATTCCATCCTTCCGGCCCAGGACTGCAGTCTAGTTCTCCAGTCTCTTCAACCAAATATCGTCGTAATGAAGGGCCGTGCAACATTTTCACATTCGATTCCACATTTGTCATGAACGCTAAATAGAGGGAGCGGACGTGCGAGCGAGTTGGATGCTTCAGAGCACTTCCCCTGTCGGAGAGGACATCAGGTGCGCATATTACAAAGTTTGACTGACTGGATTGAGTAATGCCCGGAGGATGTGGATACTGCGTCAGGTCGCTGTCACCTTCCTCATCGTCTGATGGTTGATTTAGAACCTCACGCATGCCATGAATCTAAGCTTGTTAGATTGAACATCTTGCCGACCTAACCCTCCTCGAATCCAGAGATCATGAGTAGAATGACACTTGCCTCGTCGCTGAGGCTCATCCATAGACTACCTCCCAAATACCGATCCAACCCCTCTTTAGGCAATTTTGTGCCAGATTTTACTGGCCGCACCTTGGAGACTCGAGTTCCTGATAACTCCGACACCTAATGGTGGATCAATTTAGCGGGATGCCCTGATGTCCTCATAGGCCAGACGAGGTGTCATACTGTCCAGTTTCCGTCGGCTGCTACTGATCCTGCTGGTGTCGTTCCAGTAGTTCCTCTTTCAATATCATTTACAAGACTTTCCAATTTCGCCACGCGATCCAAGAGCTTCCTGTCATGTTTGCGACGACCTCCCTGTCTTCCTCTTGGCACACCTGAAGGCGCGAACGAAACGCACACTTCCCCAGCGCGCACACAATTGGAGCACGGGTCTGTCCTATTACACTTGACCTTACGCCGTCGGCAGAGGTTGCAACTTGGTTGGTTTGTCTTTCGTGTTGAGGTTAGAGTGTTGGAATACGGAGGTGCGCCGGAAGGAGCTGTAGCCTGTTCCGATGGAGCTCGGTTTATAGAAAACATTTCTGCGCCCCTAGAGACCGATTGTACGGCCTGATGAGGCTCGAAGGGCGAGCTTTGATTCATATTGCCATCAATCTGGAAGCATGGGTCATTAAAGAGCATATTCACGTCCAGCACAAACCACAATCCTCGTGAGTCAGAGTCTTACAGTAGCTGTGGCTGTGGCTGAATGGGTTACGAGATAAACTCATGACGCCACCATCTGTAGAGCCCACTGCATGTGCTCCGACCAATCAACAGATCAAATCCTAGTGTATGTCAGCTACCTAAGTTGAGTCTTCAGAGATGCAGAGTCTAACCAAGCCTTTGGATCCTCTACTCTAAAGTCTTCACTCTTCAGTCCCCTGATCCACCTTAAGTTCGTAGAAGACGCTAACGGATCGTAGAAATGATACATACTTCAATGGCGTTTATCCGGGTGATCCTGGAGCAAAGTCGCCTAGAAGGGTTCACCTAGCACTCGGCTAAACCTAGCAGTCGTCCAGCCCTATAGGGCTGGAAATCCACATTTCATTTTATTGCTTCAAACGATGAACTACATAGCTAATAAGACCTCTTTGGGGCCCTTCTGATACGCATGTCTCGCCCTGATTGGCCAGTTGTAGATATCACGTTATTCCTTTGCTTCTGATCCTGATTCTGCTCCTGATTCTGTCTGACCCGTAGCTTAACTATCAGCTGCTTCTTCTTCTTTTGTCTAGAGCTTGCTGTCATTGATGTCGAAGTGAAGAGCTCAGAGTCTAGACGTAGTAGATCATTGATCTCTCTATTTCACATCTTTGTTTGTTGAGCTGAGATTTTGAAACAAAGGTGTGAGATCAATGATCTACTACGCCAAGGCCCTGAGCTCTTCACTTCGGCATCAATGACAGCAAGTTCTAGACAAAAGAAGAAGAAGCAGCTGATAGTTAAGCTACGGGTCAGGCAGCTGAAGCTGAAGCGGAAGCAGGATCAGAAGCAAAGGAATAACGTGATATCTACAACTGATCAATCAGGGCGAGGCATGCGTATCAGAAGGGTCCCAAAGAGGTCATGTTAGCTACGTAGTTCATCGTTTGAAGCAATAAAATGAAATGTGGATTTTCAGCCCTATAGGGCCTGACGACTGCTGGGTTTAGCCGAGTGCTAGGTGAACCCTTCTAGTTGTCGATATAGTGTGGAAGATGGAAGAATTGTGATAGCGTGGCTAGAAGGAATTGGGGGCGTGTAAAGTATTATTCCCAGTCTGAAGTAGTGCTGAAGTGATCGGGGAGCGAATAAGCGAGATTTTGAACTCGAAAGCGCTTGGTGTGATGATGAGACAACTTAATATAAAGAAATAGCCCCAAAATTTATATTCGTCAAGTCGCATGGTCTAATGGTTATGATTTTGTGTTCACACCACAAAGGTTCCGAGTTCGATCCTCGGTGTGACTATCCTTTTGCTCTTTGTGAATCGTGGATGCTGGGATTTAGTGGTAAGTGCGGGGAGCTCAGCGTGGGTGGGTGAAGTTTGGTTGGTTGGTAGCGGTGAATGAAATGCAGGGACCATGAAGTAAAGATATCGAAGTGCATATGCCTTGTTGTTAGTCAAATGAACTGAGAAGGTAGATGTGGAGAGAAAGGTAGGTCTGCGTTGGGAGAACGGTGATATAGCAGTCTTGAGATTATATGTATATATACGCTATATTCGGTATCTTTGAAATCTACGGATCGGTGCTATTTGCTCTTCAGTCGATGATCCAAACGAGTACATAGATATATAGGATTTGAGATCGTATATGGTAGAAAATAAATGTTGGGGCACGGCTTGAATTTGGCCTAAGCAATCACCCTGTATATCATGGATAACCAGCTTTCCACACCTTGAACACGAAGCATCGGTAAAGAACAGAAGCAACATATAAGTGTAAAAGGTAGTGATTGTTGACCAACGTATGTTCTCCGTTTATTCAACAGAGGGGTAGAAATTCAGTAAACAACAGGTCTCCGGAGAGATGTCTAAACGGACAGCTGAAATCATCGTCTTCTTGAGATAATACATGCATTAACTCGAGGTCCATTGCAGAGGCTGTGCGATGAGAAGAAATGAATAAGAGAAAATATGGACTTGGTCATCCTTGAATTTCCATACTCAAATTGTCACATAGTTCAATAATTGATCTGGCGTATTCGACTGTCGGCTACTGTTTACTGACTTTCTGCCACCGGTGACTGATGTGTGAGATTCAGGTTCGCACAAAAGGATCTGGCATGAGCCTGATCGTTGATAAGGAAAAGCGTGCGAGAAATCCAGACAAACCGGCCCAAAGTGGGATTCGAAAGAATAAGAGGTCGTCCTATCAGTAAAATTGATGCCCGTTAGCGAACAAAAGTCTGCTACATAACTGCCCAGTCGGATATCTTGATACTCACAATATTGTTGCTCCCTTGTGCTTAAACTCCATCAAAGTCCGCAGGGGTTCCAATCTTCCTTGCTCAGAGTGCGATGATCTCGTAGCCCTTCAGAGCTACTTAAAAAGTATTATATCCTTATTTGAGCATGCTTCTTACCTGTTGGGCGATCTGTTTCGCTCACACGACTTTCGTAAAGCCATGTCTGCTACCATCAAGGCCAAGCGGCAACCTGCAAATCAAGAATATGATCAAACAAATGCAACCTCATCAAACAAGCTCGCTCTGACTTGTACAATAGCCGCAAGTTCTAATATAAATTCCTGAAGGATGATCACATTAGTCAGCAGGTGGCTAAGGCTGATTTCCTTCGGTTCGTCTGCAGTATTCGACGCAGGCTCAACAGAGTCACTCCGCACACTGCTGGTTTCGCTACTCCCAAGACCCCGGCTGTGGTCCTGCTGCGACAGTGGCCGAGTGATCATTTTGATCTTCTGCCGTAGCGCGTCTACTGGTCCTATGGGAGCGTTGGTGAACCTAGGGGGAGTTGATGAAAAAGAATCTTTACGGAGAGGTGAAGGAGAATATGCTCTTGATGCCGGGTTCGAAGAGCTCGGCGAAGGAGGTATCTGTAAGTGGCTCAACCTGCCAACCAGGGTAGATATTGGGGGGTCATTCCGTTGTCTGCCGCGCGGAGAGCTGGATCGAGATGCACCGGCTGAGATATTCTCGGATAGCAATCGTTGCGAGATGGAGCCTATTGGAGCCGCATCACGAGCCCTTGTAGGTGAAGTGCGTTTCGAGTCTTCGGACTTCCGAGATGGAATAGGATTTCCCGCTAGAGCGCTGTCGATCTCTTCCCCAACCTTGAAGACATGTCGGCGCTCAGCCAGATACGTGTCAAAGTCGAGGATATCTCTTCGAAAGACCTCTACTTGATCGAGGAGAGAATGGAAGACAGAAAATACAGGTGAAGACAACTCAGAGGTCGGATCTTCATGGCGAGGATCTAAGGCGCGGTTGTTGGTAGCTCCGTCATCATCGGAAGCGCTGGTATTCTGGTCCTCTAGCTTTGTCTCCTGGTCTAAATCACTGCTCAAGGGTTTTCGTGTGCTAGGGCAGTTAGTCCTGCCAGTGTTGCTAGAGTTTGTTATGAGCCAGCCCTCTAGGCGGGTGTAACCACATGACGCATATGTGGAAAAAGCCTGCGTTAAACTGAGGTTTGTCTCGATGTCATTGTGCAGAAAACTTGTGAATAACAACAGAAGTGTTCCCAATAGTGCATCCTCAGGCGGAATAGTATGTGCCTGCACTAAATGTGATTTCCCCCAGGGGTCTTTCGTGGTTGATCGCATGGTAAGCGTTTCCATATTAGGGAGAGCGAGCAATTGTACGGAACATGAATGAGACTCGAGAAGGCTATGTGCGTCTTGCAAATGTGTTTCATAGGCCATTTCCAGATCGTCGGAAGGAGCAAGATCCTCCGCTAGCGACAAAAGGTAATCTAGGCCCCGATCATGGGCCCCGACTGTACGCTTAGCACTCAAATTTCTAGTTTGAACCTTGATCAGCGTGGACAGGGCACGCTGGTGATGATTGCGTAAGATGACGGAGATCAATCGAAGAGTTGCGGTCACTGTTTGCTGGTTACGACTCTGAAGACTCGTGAGTATCAAATCAACCAAAGTAAACAAGTTCGGTGAAGGCTTCTCATCGCCAGTGGCCAAGGTATTGACAAGTATTTCGGACTTACGTCCCCTCACAAGCGTAGTGGGTCTTGCCTTCGACAAGTCTTCAGGTGGTCCTTTAGGCAGGGCAAAGAGATAGTGTAATATGAGATGAGTAAGTTCCGGATGATCGATCGATTCGAGTATGCATCGGAGGTAACTCAAGACTGCAACGGCCGAGCCGCCATCAATGTCTGACGATTCCATCAGGGAAGGATACCTGGAGGTAGTGAGCAGGAACGACAACGACAGTCGATAGACTACGACCTACAACAATTGCTGTAGAAACAGGTGTTCGAAATGGTCAAGCAGACTTTGTTTCACATCGTTCGAGGTACAATGCTCCAAAATATCTTGCCAGAAAACTAAATATGACAAGAAGGTTGCAAGGTGCGCTTGGAACTCTTCCGAATTTGACATTTCTGTGCCTGGAGGAGGTTGAGGGCGAGCGACATCCGAGAAAGCCACTACCGCAGGGATTGACTCTTTGGGAAACGATAAGACAAGCTTCCTACAAAACTCAGTTATGTAGCTTGTATTCAAAACGAGAGAGGAGTACCTGCTAAGTTGGCTATATAACGCTCCTAGTCCACTTGCCATTAACATCGCCAGATCGCTCTCTATGATCCATCTTTCTAAATCCTCTGAATGTGTAGCGGTTTCGATAATATAGAGTAGTCCAGTCCTCGCAAAGTCCCCAACTTTGCCTTCGTGATGCACATAGTCAAGGAGCAAGTAGAACAAGGGAAACTCCTGCTTGTGTGCCCTTGAACTGGATCCGATCTCAGGGCCCTCAGACGCGACATCTTCCGGATCGAGGGTGCTAGGTCTAAACCAAGTCGGCAGAACTTTCGGTTGCAGTCTTACCTTTGCCGCGATCCCGAACAGGAGTTCAACCATGCTGCCCTCGGTCTCCACCAGAAGTGGGATAGACACCGATATTGCATTGACGAAAGCTATCAATGCATCTGCGAAGCGTGGATCTTCGAGGAAACTACTCTCTTCGTTCTCGACAAGTATATTCGACAACTCAAGGGTCTCACGAATGATGCTCTCATTGTGAGATGTGGATGCCATTTTTGTCACAACAGTATAGGTTCGCGAGACCGCGAGGTATTCGATGCAGACATGAGGTGCAAGCGTCTGAACCTCATTTTCCAGCATACGCTTGAGGCCTTCGATACATGTGCGAACATTTTCGGCGGTAGTAGGATCGCTGGATAGAGGTTTCTTTGTACGCCATAATTGCTGCCCGACATTTAGAAAATCGCCAAGTGGATTCATTGAGGGTTTACCAAAAGCTGATCATTGATCCGTTTGAAGCGGGCCAAACGTTGTTGAGGATCATTGAAATATGCTTGCTTGGTTGAAGGCGATGCGCCAGTTCCTCCGATCAAGCGGGACCACTGCAGAGGTAGACATTAGTAGCTAGATCAGCAGTTCGAGATACCTAAGAAGGTGCGTACCAAATCCATAACCCTTTACCCTTCTCGCATGTTGATATTCGAAAATTATACACGCAGATAGATTACCACGTCCAAAACCGCGTCACGCGTTTCCTTAGGTAAGAATGACGCAGAGGCCGAATATTACGATCACGTACCATCTCTTTGACTGCTACAGCTGAAGCTTTACGGGAGGTAGATAGACTGTCACTCTTGCTGAAGGCCCATGAATTGATCTTCACACTCTTCGAAGATGATGTTCCTTGACACGCGCTCTGCATCGTACCCAGGGGTTGAATATAGTTCTATTAGGAAGCTCCACGAGCATCAAACGATGGGTTGTAGGAATCCGGTTGTCTATTTCGGTAAGGAAGGGATATTCTACATGTTAAACTCCTAATAACAATTTGATACTTGCCCCTTTATGTGGAATAAGCAGCGGAGACTTCCAGCAACACACAGGCTTGCACTAGATCTTCTTGAAATCTATCAATCGATGCCCGGAAAACTGACAAATGACTTGATATGCGCAGCCTTGGCGTACTTCGTGATAGCCTCTTCAATATATATTTTCCCCCACTAAAGCCATTCTTTCCGTCCTTGCCTGTAGAATGCATTGTATCATAGAATTGGATACGAATATTGTTGTCCTAACGCACTCGGAATGCAACTGTAGCCTGTGATATTCCATATAAGAATGCGATTTTGTAATATAGAGAGGAAATCGTCATACGTGCCATTGGTGTATCTTGGTCAATGCTTTGGACAGACTCTGCTAGCAGTGGTTCTATATATGTGACATGCTTCTTGGGAGGAAATGTGGTCAAATTCTGCGTAGCGTAGAATGGATTTATGCATTTGAGCGGGATGTCTGTTGCGCTCCTAGTAGTGGGGGAAGAGAAGAAGGGGGGGAAGCTTAGGTAGGTGGAAAGTGAGGGAGGTGGTTGAGGGTAGAGGATGGGGAGGGAGGTAAAGGAGATAGAGGATGATGGAGCGTGTCGGCTGTCGAAAACAGTGGAGTGTGGGTAACTCTGGAAAAGACAAAGGACCAACGGTTCATAGAAAGAGGATGAAGGTGACATTTCAGGGTTAAAAGTCCAATGTAGCACCGTCTCAAAATTGAACATGATGTCCGCTTCGATAATGCGTAGGCCGATTTCCGGCGCCAACTCCGCCTTATCTCCCACACATCTCCATTCCTCCTGCCACTCCACCCACCCCAAACATCACACCACCACCCCCACGCCCAACCTCTCCAATCTCGTCTGCGTAGCTTCTACAAGCGCCGACCTGCGCCTTAAGTTAGCTCATAGATCACACCTCACCCCCTCATCAACAATATCACAAGCGCCAAAAAGGGGAGAGGGAAGCTTACTCTCGTTCCAACAAACCCATCACTTGCTCGACCTTAGCTTTTCGCAATTCAGGCGGGACCCTGGGATCAGCATCAGGGTTCGAGTCGCTGGAGTCTTGGGCGTCCTGGGCGTGGGAGAGGAGGTCCATGAGGAGGTGTTTGGCTTCGTTGTAGCGTTGCCAAGGGGGTGGTGGGTGCTGCCCATCTCGCCGGTCGCCGTTTTGGCTCTGGTCTTCCTTTCCGTCCTTATTCTCGTCACTTTCACTTTTGGGCTCTAACAGAGATGTTTTCAGCTTGTCAATTTCGGCCACCCACGCCTGCTCCCTCTCGCTTAGATCCTTGCCGCCAATCTTCGCAGACTTTTTCCTCGTCTCCTCGTACCTCGCCAGCAGTTCTTTCTGTCTCTCCCTTGCCATGTCCAGTCTCTCGCTAAGCACAACCTTACCCTTCTTGTCTCCGCTGCCCTCATAACCATCGGCGTCCTCTCCCAACACCTGATCAATCCGATCGGAGGTTTCTTTCACCCGTTTGATTTGTTCACGGAACTCAACTTTCAATCGCTCGCAGCGGCGGAACAGATCTGCGGCTGCTAGGCCTAGTCGGTGCGTTTCTTGGCTGAGAATTCGATGGGCTTCGGTCATTAGGTCGAGCGTGGCGTGGGAGAGGCGGATTTCCTCCTTCATGGTTTTCTTGTGGCGGCTTTGTACATGTTTGTCGAGAAAGTTTGTTAATGATGATTCTTGCCAGAAGGAAGCCGGAGGTTGATATGCAGATCTTGCGGGGCCAATGGCTAAAAGATTCGCTTCTTCGTCGTAGAAGGATTCAGCGTCGTCATCTAAAGCTTTGATGAGTCGCACATCTGGTATATCAAGTGTTGCCGCTTGGGGCTGTCCGTCTACTGTGGTTAGAAGGAAGTAGCCAAGATCTGAGTCTTGGAATACCACACAGGCTGTTGTACCTATGTCCATACTAGGTGGCTGGTCTTTCTTGAATAAGAGCATTCGTTCTTGAAGTGTTCCGGGTCCATTCCTGAAGACGTCGATTCGGAATGGGGTGCCAACGCCGCTGCCTTGGAGTTCGTTCTCGATGGTCTGCAACCAGGGGTTCAGCGCAAAAAAAAAGACTGCTCTGCTGTTATTAGTGAAAAAAGAGTAGCGCGAAGATGGGTCAGAGCTGAACGTAGGCCATTCAGCATAGTCGATCTCGCTAGCATCTAGTGTCTCTAAAGCTTCAAGCACTATCAGGTAAGGATTTTCCGATAGAGACATCACGTGAGAAGGCTATGTCGATGTAGCGTAAAGCTGTTAGCTGAAAGTACAGATATAAATTTTCAAACATGTAGCCCAAGGTTCGAAATATAGGTCACTCACCCTTTTGCGAGGTAGCCATTGCCCCTCTACCCCTTCCAGATCTAGACACAAATAGACCCTACCGCTTCTGGTCATAAGACAGACGACGGATGCGGATAGACCAGTGTCGTCAATCAGATCCAGCTCAGAATCTAGGTCTTCGCCAACCATAAGCTCCTCTGCATCAACCTTTGCTGCAATAACGTGAATATCAGACAATTCCAGCTCTTCTTCCATATTCCCAGGGAGCAGTTGGAATGGCCCTTGCAATGCAGGAGTTGGCCCTGGATGTGCCGGGCGACTGTAGAATTCAGAATCTGCAGAAAATTCTGTGGGCCCTGGGAGGAGACTTGGGATTTGACCGTCAATTTCGGCAATCCACCGATATTGCTCGTCGTCCTGTCTCGTGTCTCCAACTGCTGCTGAGTCTTCTTTTGCTAGATAGGAGGCTTTTGATACAATGGCAGTCGAGAGCGATGGCAACAGAGTAGGCGAAGGCTGCCACTTTGAAGGAAGAAGAGGACACAAAGCATATATATCACCCTCTTTCATGGCTACCCACAGTGTCATCGCGGACCATGCAGACTCTCCACTAGACCCAGTCCCTCCAAAGCAGGCTGATGCAACATCCATACCGATATCATCGGTAGAGAAACCTCTATTCCTACCGATTCTATATGGAGTTGTATCATCTTCTTGTGAAGACGCCAAGGAAAGTTTCTTCAAATCTATAGCAAGCGAAGGGCTGTCGAAGGACCATCGGTTCGTCCGGTCCAGTTCCCACACACGTACCGCAGCATCCGCAGTGACAGTGACCAGACAACTCCCAGCCACACCACAAGGATGCCAGAGAACGCTCGCCACTGGCGGTTGCGACAAAACATGAGTGGTGGGGCCAATCGTATGAGTCTTGAGTCGTATGGGTTCCGAGTTTGTCTGACCGAGATGGGAAGGATCAGGAAGAACAGCAACGTGAACGGTGTGAGAAGTCACAATGGCAAGAAGCTGCCCATTTGGAGAGGTTTTGAGCTGTCTGATTTGCTCATTCACACCAACTTTGAGAACCTATAATGTTCGGTCATTAGATTATCAGGTATGTAATCCATAACAGGAGCCTATACCCTGTAGCTGCGTTTAGTCAAGAGATCTTGCTCCAACGCTGGTGACCCGCTTCTTTCGCTGTCCTCGTTTGGATATGTCTTGCTTTTCTGCTGCTCCTCCCAATCGTCTCTCAGCATGCAGAGCTCAGTCCATCGAATCTCGTTGTCTATAACCACGAAGATCTCTATGCCTCTCGTCGCTATGGTTCTTTTAGGCCCTCCATATATGTCTCCAGTGGTCCCTCCATTCTGTCGTGCTTTTGGCCCCTGCCCATCTACACCTCTAGAATTCGGTCTGCTGTGTGACGAAGTAAAGATCTGGAACCCTGGGGAGGGCCTGGATAGCCAAGAAGGTGTGTAGCTAATGATCTTCGGCATTGTTGAGCAGCTAGTCCATGACGCCAAAGCCGTATGAATCTAGTAATCAATCCTGGAAGATGTGAGCATGAGGTCCAAGTATGTTAAATATCGTCGCAAACACGCGCTGGGAAGCGCGCCGTTATGTAGTAAATTTATGCCGGCAACTTTAAGCGAGCTGCAGCTCAAAGCTTCAACAAGCGTCTCCCCGCAACAAGCTACACAAACAATCAAGCTCTTTCTGCAACAATGCCCGCAGCTACGCGGAACACAGTGGATAGGCTTGATAAGCCCAGTGCTTACTATCTAGGTAGAGTGAGTCACTACTTGCCAGTCTTTCAGTTCCTCAGTGCAACCGTAAACAGCGCTGACCAGGAGCGGAGTAAAGCAGAACAAGAAGCGAAAATATGGTAGAGATCGAGATGATGAAGATGAACGAGACAGAACGCCTGAGGAACCAGAAGATCCTTTGAAAGACGCCACAACACTTTACGTGGGAAACCTGTTCGTTAAGCCAATCCACATAGGATAATGTCCGGACCAGATCGCTAATGTACCATAGTTCATTCTATACAACAGAGGAGCAAATCCATGAACTTTTTGCAAAGTAGGTTTTCTTTCTCCCATACCACGGTTTTGAGCTTATTATTGAATGTAGATGTGGTGAGATTAAGAGGCTCGTCATGGGCCTGAATCGGAACGACAAAACCCCCTGTGGGTTTTGTTTTGTGGAATACTACACGCATCAAGATGCTTTGGATTGCATGAAGTATATTGGCGGAACAAAATTAGACGAACGAATAATACGGACTGACCTAGATCCTGGTTTTCAAGAAGGACGCCAGTATGGGTACGTTTTCCCCTTTGCCCAAAGCCTAGAAGCTGCTGAGGTAGCGTAATTAACTCTGTTCACAGACGAGGAAAGTCCGGTGGCCAGGTTCGTGACGAGTACAGAGAGGACTTCGATCTAGGGCGAGGTGGCCCTGGCGCTGCACAACGTCGGGCGGAGGCGATGGAGGCGGAGCGCAGGAAGGAGGAAGATGAATATGGCAGGGGAAGGTAGGGACGATACATCTCCACCGACTTTAAAATTTGACACTGGAGCGGGCGTTTGGCGAATCAATGTGCCTTTTAAGTGCAACATTCGAGCGTACGTTCTGTACAACAACCATGACATTGGGCATTTCAGGCTTTCCAGTCCACAACTCGGGCAGCTGTGGAGAGTACTGAAGGCTCTCAAGCTGTTCTGTTCTGATCTCTATTCTGGACGACCTGTTGCACCTGATCTAACCACCAGGTATGGATCCTTGCATCTTCGGTGAGCTCAGGGTGAAAGCTAGTGCCAAAAACGTTGCCTTGCCTGACGGCAATAATATCTCCTACCTCCATATCCAAACCGGCCAAAGAAACCTCTTCTATCAGCCTCCGACTTCTTCCTGGCAACCTTGCCATTATCTCGACGGATCGATCAGTATGGGATTCCTTCTGCGCCGGTGCAATTACTGCGTCCTCACGAGCGCCTTCCTCTACCTGTTCTCCTCGAGTTACGGGCAGAATCTCCTCCACCACCGGCGCTCGTATGAATATTCCGTTGAAAGGCTTAGCCTTGCTTGACCTATCTCCGACTGGCAAGAACGGGAGATCCATCTCCGCCTCGAAGCTCTCAGTCTGCCTTCCAAAATGATTCCGGTTTACTCTCACGTCCAATCCACCAATGAGATCCTGCCCGCCTTTCTTTGTTCGATTGGCGGACTCGGCGAGTAATATGAGCCCTGCGCAGGTGCCCCATGTTGGCTTTCGATTTACCCTGGTGCCATAATTTTAGCCTCTATCGGAGCACAACTCGCAAAAATAAAGGCTATACTTGACGAAGTCTCGCAGAGGGTCCAAAAGGTTGGAGCGAGCTGCGACTAGCGAGACTGTGGTGCTCTCTCCGCCCGGAATGATCAGAGCATCACATATTGCGAGCTCACCCGGTGTGCGGACCTCGACGAAATTCCATTCTAGATTCTCCTGTAGCGGTAAATGTTCGGAGGCTTGGTGCAGCAATTTGATATGCTCACTAAATGCACCTTGTAGGGCCAGTACACCTACTGTGATGTTGGTTGTCATTTCATGTAGGCATAATCGTGTTGTAGAGTCATAGAAATAAAATGTTCTCGCATGCGTCATATCGCGCCGGGAGTCTGCCGACCACTCCACTCCGCTCCAGGGAGTTGCTCCGCAACCCTTCACACGGGAGTTGTTCCATTGTCACAGGCCGCAATGCATAGTTCTGCAACCATTGCCTTGAGCATTAGAGAGTCGTATCGCCATACGGTATGGCATACGCACAGAAAGGATTGAAGAACATCCTGCAAAAGTACCCCAATGACGTGGTCCTCCTTTCCGCTCTCCGAACCCCAGTAACACGAGCATACAAAGGTGGGCTCCGAAATGCCTACACAGAGCAGATGCTCGCGGCAGTGCGTTAATCAGCCCAATCGTGATGCCAAGATACTAAAATCCATGCGCAGGTTCTGAAAGCCACCGTCTCCAGAAACCCCAATCTCGACCCCGCAAGCGTCCACGATGTCGCTGTCGGCACCGTTCTCTCTGAGCTCGGCGGCTCGAAAGCCGCTCGTATGGCGCTGAATCATGTGGGCTATTCCAGCACAACATCGCTCTACACCGTCAACCGCGCATGCTCCTCTAGTTTGCAAGCTATCACGACCATTGCAGATGCTATTGCTATGGGAAGAATAGATGTAGGCATTGGAGCGGGGATGGAGAGTATGTCGCGTAATTACGATTCTAAAGCCGTGCCTAGGGTACTGTGGCCCGAGTTAAGAAATTCGCCTGTCAAGGATGCGAGAGACTGTACAATGGCCATGGGACTGACCAGCGAGAATGTGGCGGAGCGGTATGGTGTCTCGCGCAAGGACCAAGACGCGTTCGCAGCAGCAAGTCACGCCAAAGCATCAAGGGCGCAAAAGGAGGGGCTGTTCGACAGTGAAATCGTCCCCATGACGGTGGAAAACCCCATTGAAGAATCAGCCGTTGACAAATCCGAGTCACGGACCGAAACCGTCGAGGTATCCAAAGACGACGGAATAAGACACAACGTCTCTGCGGAGAGAATGGCCACCCTAAAACCCGTCTTCAAAGAAACCGGCTCCTCAACCGCCGGCAACTCCTCCCAAGTCTCCGACGGCGCAGCCGCAGCGCTGATGATGCGTCGCAGCACAGCCGAAGCCTTCGGTCTGCGCACCAGCATCATCGGCAAATGGGTCGGCTCCCAAATAGTAGGGGTCGCGCCGGACGAAATGGGCATCGGTCCCGCCGTCGCCATCCCCAAGCTCCTGGATTCGCTCAAACTCCAGACTAGCGACGTTGGTATCTGGGAAATCAACGAGGCGTTTGCCAGCCAGGCTGTGTATTGTATCCGGAAACTAGGCCTGGATATGGACAAGGTGAATCCGAAGGGCGGAGCGATTGCGCTGGGGCATCCGTTGGGGGCTACGGGGGCGCGACAGCTGGCGACGCTGTTGCCGGAGATGGAGAGGAGGGGGGAGGAGGTCGGGGTCGTGGGTATGTGTGTGGGGACAGGGATGGGGATGGCGGGGTTGGTGGTTAGGGAGTGATGTAGGCGTGCTGAGGGTGGTTAGTGAGGTATATATTTCTCTGTTGTACCACGTCTGTAGTCTGATGTCTGTCCAGAGAGAGTCAATTCTTGCCAAACTACATTCTGCCATTTCTCTCTCTATATATATACTTCCAACCAACCCAATCCTTTCAAATCCCAAACCTCTTCCCGCCGTCCTTCTCACCCACATCCCTCTGCATCCCTCCCATCCCCAAAGATCTGTAAGCCATACGCAACCATTTTGGGTGTGTGATCTTCTCGTTCATGCCTGGAGAAATGGCTAGGAAGGTAGTGACAGGCACTGCTGCTGGCAGAACCAAAGGCGAGCAAGGCTGTGTATGACTTTGCTAGATGCGCGGAACTTTTCCTAGATACACTTAGAGAGACTTGTAGACTGCATTTGAGAGATCAGGTTCAGATCAGATTCAGATCAGATTCAGGCTAGAGAAAGCTGGCCGTGGAAGGTATCCAAGCATCCGAGGCTTAACCATCAAGCCACTTTCGGAGATATAGTAGTGAACGTAGGGAAAGCATAAACAGACAACCATTGACAGATGGAAACAAAGCCACGCACCAAATACGAGTAGACCATCAGCTCATGGGGGTATACCCTACTTCATTGACGCCAGAACAAGTCACGAGACAAATGAAAGACAAGATTGCAATATTCATTCAACACCGAGCCTGCACACTCTCTGCCCGACCTTCAGCACTCACGCCAGAGCGCATTGGTCTTCGCCCGTCCAGTATTTCTTTCTTGGACTGGGCTCTGTACGACGTGTTGACATGACGGAGCATGTCTGTATCTGGGAACCGCTGTTGCGCGACAGAGTCGATCAGACTGAGTGATGCGAGATGGTATGGAGGTGAGGTGGCTAGGGGAGGACTCGGAGACAAGGGGGGACTGGCTGGAGCTTGGTAGTTGGAGTCTTCTTGGTCAGCGTCAGCTCCTGTTTCAAGCTCGAAATGATTCCTTAGATTGAACGGAGCGCTTTGGGTTTCAGGGCTGGGTTTTAGTTGTCGGCTCAGAACGGTGGGTTTTCCGTCGTCGAATACTGCCGGAACAAGGGCTTCCTCAGCCACTCGTATCTCCGCTGAAATGTTCTTAAGCTTCTCTTGAGCCAAACGACATTGGTCTACTGGGTGTTCTGGAAGTTTGATATCAGCTCCTAAGTTACGCGCCATGTCATCGAGGAGGATCTCCATGGGAGATATGTAGGCGGTGTTGTTGGCCGAAGACCAAGCAAGCACGTGTGCACAGACACCACCGGAAGCGTTGTCAATAACCCAAGCACCAGAATCGCCGCCCACTGGAATAAAGGTCAGAAAGAAGACACCTCCACAAAGAGACAGCTGGGCTTACTTCCAAAATCTCCCATGACTCGCCAACTATGTGAAAAGGAAATCCTTCCTGGCATTTTCACCATAGTCATAGCTGGTAAGATTGTTCCGGTCTGCAACCCACTTGTCCGCCCAAGCGCATGTACTTTCAGGCCCCCAAGCTCTTCAGTCTTCAGGACATGACATGGATAAGAATGGGGATCATTGTGGGAGATCTTGCTTGCGTTAGGATTTGGAGAATCAGCTTGTCGCATTGCCTTTTGCTTGCAATGGCGGCCCCCACCCAGGACGAAGTTCGTCTTCCCTAATCGTTCTTCTTTGATATTGATGAGAGCCCAATCGACTTCATGAGATATACCACCACAATATGAGCGCTTGAGGCCAGAGGAGGCATGGACATGGCCTAAAGTGTGCGAGGAGAGATGATCATCGTCCATATCCTCTTCTGACGGGAAGAAACCGCTATCCACGTCATCGATGGCCGGCTGTGTAACGATTAGGTCCGGTCTTTGACCGAGTGCTATACCTAACGTATCCCCCATTTCTACATCGGCTTCTTCCGGAACCTCGTCTCTTTCGTCGTGGTCCTCCCACTGAGACGCATCAAAAAGCCATGATTCCTCATCAGCTGCTGAGGATTGATACCCTTCGTCCTCATCTTCGGAGATTTCGAACGGATAAAGAGCTTCGGGAAGATCTTCTGGACACCACGATTGACCTGAGATACTCTCGTCGAACGAAACAGTCTGATCGCGTGGGGCCATTGATCTAGAAAAATCGAATTCGTCGTCTAGCCCAAGATCCAGCTCTTCGTTCTCGAGCATGTGATGGACACTCATCCCGTAAGGTTCTCCATCAACTAGTACTGTCCCACCAAAGGACACGGGAGGTAAGTGTTGGTTATCCGCATACGCCCCGATAGATGCACCACACGCTGGCCTCTCCTGATAGTACTGGTCAAGTGTCTGGGAACACTCAGCAGTTGCTTGAGAGCTTTTTGTCATTGAAAGTTGGTTCTTTTTATTATTATTATTCTTCACCCTTCTTCTTTTCTTGCCTGCTTTTGAACGGGTCATTTGGCCTTTCACTACCTTGATATCAAACATTCGCCTGTCCCTGTTCAAATACTGGAGGGCTTTTCGAGCCTTCTCTGTGCTGGCACACACCATGTAAATCGTTGGTCTCGCTACTTCTGCGGTCTCCCCCACCATGACCAATTCTATCTCGACAGACTCCCGTCGATCGACGACCTTACTGAGAATTCGGCTTAGTTGTGGTAGCATCGTTGCGTTCCAATGTGCTGTGCATGACGCCGGAAGATCATGCGACCAGACTTTGCACTTTCGCTTGGGCGGTATGATTGGCTTTATCTTTTCATCCAGTGTGGGCAGAACGCTTACAGAATCAGGCTGCAGGAAATCTTTCGCTTCTTCTGAGCTGGGTGCTTCTTGTTTGATACCAGCATTCCCTGACATGGGGGTTTGTACGTCGATTTTGTCAGTAATGCTAGCCGAATTGTTCGGCTCAGGCCCAGACATTTCGTCAATCTCAGTATCAATCATACAGCATCGCTCCAACTCTTTGATGACTTTCCAATAGAACTCTGTCTGTAGTCTGGGCATTCTACTGTCCTCATTGACTCCTTGCAATGAGTCTCGAGCTTCGGGGACCCGATCGGCTGCTCTTAAGCAGTACTCCACAAGCCGCATATAAGTACTTCCACATTTGGCAGCCAACTTTTTGATATAAATGCTCTGTAGCCTTGACTTGAAGCTCCAACGGACGTACTTCGTCTTCCATAGTCTACCTAGTGGCATCCACAATCCAATCTCCAATAGAATGAGCCCGAGGCTGTAGATATCATAAGTTGGTTTGTAAGCAGACCTCTCACCACGCCGAGTTTCCGGATGACGATAGATGCTAGACATTAGGGGTTCTTCATGGTCTGAAGGTGCATCGTCTGCACATTGATCGAACGATGCGACATATGGGCGTCTAATAACGCCGTTTTTCCACAGCTTGTCGTCGGGAGAGCTTGGTGCCGCTTCGTTTGTGAAAAAGAGGACATTAGTGCTGTTGATGTTTCGATGACATAGCCCCTTGGCATGAAGATGTAGTACGCTCGAAGCAAGATTAAATGCCAGCCGAAATCGATCCTCCAAGGTTGGCATATTAGTGCTATCAGTATCGGCCCCATGCTGCAAAAACGATAACAAACTATGAGGCGAAGTCGTTCCTCCTGAACTTATAGGCGCACTCGGCAAAAAGCCGGGCACTTCATAGACGAAAGCGTACCGAGAACGTCGAGGGTCTTCAAACCAGCCAAGCAGCCTCATGGTCCCGGTATAGGTATTGCCTACAGAGCCCTGCTGAGGCAAAGCTAAAGCTGTGAAAAGTTCTCTGTAGCGTTGGGGACAAGGTAGTTGGGCTTCAGTGGGATTGGTAGCACCGGTGGAGCCATAGTCTAGTAGTACTGGTTTGTCTAATTGATTATTTTGCGATTTGCCCTCCGAGTCTTTCCAGTGTGGCGAGGTCACCAAAATCGCGAAGACTCGATCGTCTGAGCCTGCAGCAACAGAGTCGTACGACGGCGGTGATGGGCCTGGTGCTGTGCTGACTCTGGCCATGCGAATTCGACTTGGATCTATACGGGTTGTAAAAGCTAGTGCTGGAGAGGCGAAAGGTGAAGATGCAGAAGAACGACGTGTTATTTTAGAGATCAGTTGTGCATCCTTTTCAGGACTTTTGATTGATGTAGACATTGGAAGAAGTAGCTTTTCGTCCCCAACGTTAGATTTTCGCCGTAATACTTGCTGTGTCCTTGAAAGGTCACATAATGTGTCGATAGAAGCAGTAATATCCTTGACGATGTCATTAAGACGAGTCAGCTCTTTCATATCCCATTGAGCCTCGGTACTGAGAACGTTTCCACCTTTGATATCTGGGAGAGACCGGTGCGGCTGGATATGGTCGGCTTCATCCAGCAGTTCTCTGATGGATGACATGATGCTTGCAACCAAATCACTGATACCTGCACGGTCCAAGGAGCCATCGATGTCTCCAGATTGAGACGTATTTGAGTCGCCCCATTCAATACCCCAGGCGATGAATCTATCCTTTTGGATCCGTAGCTTAAGAGACGTTGATGATAATTGGCGATTGCTAAAATTTGTCTGTACCACCTGCTCATAACTTCTTTTGGTATCTGCGTACATCTGAGTCAAGCGTCGTGGCAGCATGACACTTCGAATAGCCTCCATGTTGCGGTTTCGTCCTGCCAGAAGTGCAACAAATTTGCCCAGCTTTAGACAGAATCTGACAATAAATAGAAAATCAGTTGGTGATTAATGCCATATTAAAGTGTACCGTTCCTGCTGCCTAACCTTGCCCTTCGACGATGCCTAAATGTGGCGACGGCGAATCCTCGTGTCGCACAAGCAGTCCACGTAAAGGCTTGGATACGCAGCGCACATAGACCTTTGACCACTAAGGCCGGTTCAATTTGGGTCTGATATCTTGGTCACTGAAGTCAATTCTTGATAATAGATGGGGAATTCTCTGTGTTGAGATTGCGCAAACTTGCCGAATCAGGCAACCTACAGATTAGATAAGATTAGATACGCACCGTAAGCGGTGGATCTGTCAACACAAAGCATGAGCCCTTAGTGCTCCGGATATGCTCTTCTTTCCCGTACAAAAGATTGATTCAAGACATCGATTAGGGCGATCAGGGATGGTATATCTCATGTTCAGTCACCCCAACCGCGAGGTAGTCCGAATGGAAATGTATTTCTGCATTCTCGCATGCAACTGAGATTTGGCCCAAGTACATATTCTATGATCCGGAGTGTCCTGTTCTATGTGTAGTTCGGTCTATCTGTTTTTAATTTCATTCAATCGTAATCAATGACAGGTAAACACCCACATGGGCAAAAGCAGAGATCATCCAAGATCTCCCAGCGCAAGTATCACCGCCACACGTGCCGGCCCGTGATAGATTTCCTCCAACATCCACTAGCATGAACAGGCATGTCATATTCCGTACCGCATTGGCCTCCAGGGACTGCTATCCTTTAGGAGACTAGGTCCGCTTAGGAAAAATCTTTATTTTATCCTACGGCGATGGTCGAGCGAAAGAACATCCTCCTTCTCAGCAACTCAGAGTATGGACAGGCCAATGTTATGCTGGCCGTGGTACACGAGCTCGTGCTTCGGCGCGAATTTAACGTACATATTGCCTCTTTCCCGGTCCTCGAACAACGCATCAACGATGTGTACGCTACTCTCACCTCGAAAGTGGTCAGTAGCCTTACATTCCATGCTCTGCCTGGCCAGAGTTTGACCGAGGCTATTGCTTCACGCGGCGACGAGTTTGGTACGGGTCACCGCCCGGTGGCTCAGGGCTCAATCAAGAGCTATGACGCGATCCAAAACATCGTTACGCCATGGGACGGCCCTGAATATCTCAAAGGCTATGATCGTTGCTTGGAGCTTTTCGAGACCCTTGATCCTATCGTGGTTATTGTGGACCCTGTGTACAGTCAGGGCCTTGATGCATGCCGGCGGACCTCGAGAAGACATATTGTTCTGAGCCCTGTATCCTTGAAAGAGATAGCCATTCATGTTCAGCCTAGACTAGCCTTTCTCTGGAAATATCCCGCGTACGTGTCCATCAAATACCTGATGAAAGTCTTGCTAATCTACGCTTAAGAATGGGTTCTGGTCTCCCGTATCCATTATCATGGTACCAAACGCTTCTGAACATATATGTCAACATCCGGTTGATCATCAGCCTCCTCACATCCCCCCGAATCAAAGAGATTGGAAACTACCGCAAGAAACACAGCATCAAGGGCACCTTTCCCTGCCTCGAACCCTACCAACCACAATCACAATACATCTGTCCCGCTCTGTCTGAGATTGACTTCCCTTTCGTCATACCCAAAAACGTCACGACTGCCGGCCCAATTCTACTCCCTGCAAAGCCCGTCTCAGAAGGCGATCCTGATCTCGCGGCCTGGCTTCAAAGGAAACCAACAATCTTGGTCAACCTCGGTACTCATGCCAGAATCCTCGTCGAAGATGCCCGGGAATTGGCCAGCGGCTTGCGAATGGTGCTAGCCCGCCAGTCAAAGCTCCAGGTCTTATGGAAGCTCAAATCCAAAGGTCCCCTCGATGATCAGATCTCCTCCATCTTGAACAAAGAACTAGCCTCCGACACCGTGCGCATCAAATCCTGGCTTGCCGCCGACCCATCCGCAATACTACAAAGCGGACACATTGTATGCTCCGTCAACCACAGCGGCGGAAATGCCTTCTACGAGGCTACAGGCACTGGGATACCTCAAGTCGTGCTGCCGCTGTGGTATGATTGCTATGATTTCGCTTCGCGGGTTGAGTACCTGGGAATCGGAATCCGGGCTAATCATCGGGATGCGCCGCATGTGGATGCTGAAGAGTTTGGCTTGGCTTTGGCGACGGTTGTCGATGAGAAAAGCGAAAAAGGAAGAGCAATACGCGAGCGGGCAAAGGCGCTTGGCGAGGTCTGCCAGAAAGCTGAGGGGCGTGTTACTGCCTGCGAAAGGATTGTGCAGCTGGCTCGGAGGTGGGAGTGAGGCTCTCTGCATTTGAAGTGCCCGGTTCGGCCTATTATCATACCTCGTATATCTTTGTACCCTTGACCCCACAAGAAACCCGTCTTAATCGAATGGTCTCGCTAACCCCCTCACCTCTTCAACCTTACCCTCCCCACCCAAATACTTACTCTCGATTCCACGCATCCTCCACATCCTTCCCACATCCCTAATTTATTAGCAGGGCACCGAGATCTCCAATGCCCGGATGCATCAACGCCATCTACTCCTATGCACAACATCTATCAACCCCCTCCTTTCCTCTTTTCGAAACAAACTGTGTGTTCTCTCAGGCTGCAATCCCTCAGCGATCCAAGACCGAAACAGAATGATTACGGGAAGAATTAAAGATTTAGACAACTCGACTGTAATCGAGAAATCTATACTTGCAGGGACGAGAAGCGTAAAAGAAAGAACGATGAAAACGACATGGAAACTTCGGTTGATTAATATGTATTACGTCGAATAGTATTGTATATACACAACCCCCAACCCCTCCACTCCACACCCTCAAACCAACCCCCCTCCAGCCGCACACCCATTCACCCACCCCCGAACCCTCCCCTCCGCCCCAACATGCAAATAATCCGCCCGCCCATCACTATTCAAATCCGCCAACCGCACCCCATCCCCCCACCCTCCATCCCCTGGCACAACACGCATCCACCCCCCCCACCTCACCCTCACCTTCTCCACCTCCATAGTCGCCGCCCCCAAATTCATCCGCGCCTCCACACTCCCATCATTGCTCACCACCTGCAGCAAATCCCAGCGGCCATCACCGTTCAGATCCGCAAAACGCACCTTCGCGCGATCAAGCCCCGGGTTCGTGGCAACGATGCCGGCGTCAGACCAGCTGACCCGCTCGCTGTCGGCCGGGGCGCCGTTGTTGCGGAACGCCCGCACGGAGCCTTCGGGGCTGACATAGAGGTACTCGGGCAGGCCGTCGCCGTCGAGGTCTGCAAAGCGCACGCCCGCGCCGTCGAGGCCGATGCTGTCGAAGACGAGGCCTTGGGCGCGCCAGCCGATGTCGCCGGCGCTGGGGCCGTAGGGGTCGGGGCTGCCGGCGTTGAGCCAGGCGGAAACGGACCCGTTGGGGTGGACGATGAGGTAATCGGCTCGGCCGTCGCCGTTGAGGTCGGCGAAGTGGACGAGTTCTCTGCGGCCGCCGACGGCGGGGGCGACGACCCCCAGTGGGTTCCAGCGGATGAGGGCGTTTTTCGGGTTGGGGACGTTTTGGTAGGCGGGGTCGGGGTCTGGGAGGCGCTGGTTGAGGTGTGCGGTCACGGCACCGTCTTCGGAGAGCCAGAGGTATTCTGCCCGGCCATCGCCATCGAGGTCGGCGAAGCGTACGGCGGGGGAGGTGGGGATTGACATGTTGGCACAGCCCGCGGCGGAGCGAGCAACAGATTCGGTGCCGCTGCTTTTGTCAGCGCCGTAGGTACAGGTGCATGTGTTGTTGTTTTCTGGGCTTTTGCATGTGTCAGTATTGCCATGCAGAGGAAGGGGCGAACAGACTCACTCGTCTTTACAGATGGTTCCAGGAGAGGAATTTGCATCCGGACTAGATTCTTGGAAGAGCTCATCCTGCTGCGCCGTCCAAATCGGTATTGTATCGCAAGTTCCATGCCTATCTTGATCATCGGCTGATTTGATCCACCCCATTCCATTTGCCCGGTCGAGAGCGTCGTACCAAGCATCGGCCATCTTTTTATACCCGTCGGGATTGGGATGTTTGCCGTCCGGTGCAAGATCTGCAACCGAAACTGCTTTGTACATGTCAACCGCCATGACATGTTTTTGCTGGTCCGTAAATGCCTTCACAACCTTTGGGATTTCGTTGTTGAAGATCTTGGTGAGTATGTCCATTTCTGGATCTTTCCTGGGTACAATCTGCGCCACGAGGACAAGGACATCAGGACAGTTATCGACGACAGCTTGGATCAAAGTTTCGAGGTTTCGAGGCGCGTCGGCTACATCTGTCCGGTTGCTGCTGTCCAGGTCATTGGTGCCAGCGTGGATAAGTACAACGTTGGGTTTTTGCTGGTATGCTTGGGCTCCAGCCTGTTTGACCGCATTGATCGTATATCCTGAGTAGCCACTATAAAGTTTTTGAATTTAGCATGTCTTCTTTTAACGTAAACCGATCGATCTCAGACTATTCCAATAGAAGGTTGAACAACTTACTCATTATAGTTATTAGCCATATATCCTTCTCGCCGCGATCCGAGTACATCTACTATATTTCCTGCTAATTTTCGGACAAGGTCTAATCGAAATCCATTCAGACCAGACGATTGGCTGCCTTCGCCAGTCGTGATTGAAGCTATATTGAGAAATGTCAGTCTGTGCCAGCAGAGCATCAGGAGACCTCAACGTACCTCCTAAAGGTAATATCCTAAGATTCAGATTGCTGAAAGCGGCAGCGCTTAATGTGCTCGAAAGCAGTAAGGACAGGGCGTTAATTCGCATCGTTGAGACGGGGAGCGGGATGTGGTAGTCGACGCAGCCCAAGAAAGGATATAGGCAAAACAAATTTCTGAATATTGTACAGCTGAGGTACGAATATTGCGTAAAGTCCAGCTGTAATGAAGATGAAGAGAGCGTAATAAAAGAATTTCAAAGAGCCTCAGATAAATTTAGGCGCTTTCGAGCTCTGCTCCTTTGTTCTATGCTTACAATGTGACCTTTTGTTCCTTCGTGACTCTGTGCCTCTGTTCATCAATCGACACACCGATCTGGACACATGAGCTCTTTGTTATAAGTCGACTGAGCAATTACGAGTGAATTCCTTTTTTTGGTGGCGGATTGAGCAGAATAAAGACAAGACAAAGAAAACCATATTAGGATTAGAGCTTTTATAGTTCATACTATAATCAAACATAGTGTGCAATGGAGAATGATACGATTCATTACGAAAAGCCAAGATGATGCAAATAAACGGTGAATATACTTACCCATGGATAAATTGCTCATATCCATGGATCAAAACATAATCCACGGATCGGTGCCTCAATTGACGGGACCCTCCACCCTTGAATGGGCGTGAATCCCCGCAAATTCAAGTCCTTCATCCGTGGATCGAATAGCCATAGAAAATATAAATCAATCCCCATTCTCTACTACAACTAGCTAGCAGACGACCTCGCTGCCGCAGTCCCACACGACACGCATCGTCACATCATAATTCAAAATATGGCACTTAGCCAGATACGACCAAAGAGAAGGGAAAGAGGAAACAACACAGCTAAACTTCTCAGTGATGAACAATTAATCGGCAGAATGAAAATATACTATTTGAATAGCGATCAACCATCCATGGAAAATTCATTTTTGTCATGGATTGATTGCAGCAAGAAGATACAGAAAGAATACAGTGAAGTGAGAAAACTGAAACGTAGAGTATGCGACAAGAAATAACAAAACTCTCCTAAACAAGGCATCCAAGGCATTTGCGCCGACACGCGGATGCCACACTTCGAGGCCGAGAATAAGTAAACAGTACTCCGATAGCTAAACGTCTCTGTTGTAATCCACTGGTTCATGCGTAATGTCTACGGGAAGAGCTAGTACTTACTTTGTTATCGGGACATTTTCCCCATTTGTAGAATGGTTTCGAAAGCACCAAGGCACGGATAGCAGCTGCAACCATGAGAAGACACATTAACTTACTTGAAGTGTTCCGCCAACTGTCAATAGTAAGGGTCAATACGTGTCCCCAGAACGGACGGCTGATGCAAGTCCACAACTTGCGCTACTAAAGCTATTACACTGCAATGTGCTAGAAGCAGCGCTCTGCGACTCCCTGTTTGTCTTTGTCTAGAATACGGAACAGCTCAGTCGGCGTAACCAACATCGCGATGCTTGGAGCCACCCCCATCGAATGCAGGGGTATCATAAGTTCCGTCAGGATCTGATCGTTCTTGTCAGCGCTTGAGCTTTGAGGGAAAACTGTCTACATACCTCTACCTGTCTTCATGATATACTCCTGCGTCTTGACCAGATCATGCCGAAGATTGCTCAGCGTTTCATGCATATCCAATTTGACTTTCTCATTCCATTTTGCTGCTCCCTTGATTGCCGCCTCGGCAACGTGATAGCGGCTAACCCGGTTGCGGAGCATCATGTCCAGAGGCGTGGTGGTACTACCCTCCTCGCTATAGCTCTCAATGGTGACACGATGCAGATCTGGACGGCCAAAAAGTAGACCTTTGAGCTCGTTTGCGTAACCGTGATAATTGAAGTGGATGGGGCGATCAGGCGTGAAAAGTGCGTTAAAGTCCTCATTGGAGAGGGAGTGGGGGTGAGAGCCTTCATTTTCGAGTACCATAAGGTCAGTTACATTGACAACACGGAGACGGAGGTCTGGAGCGCGCTTTCGGAGCATCGCTGCTGCTTCGATGACCTCGAATGTGATTTCGGCACCAATACCAACCACAACAACATCTGGGTCCAGTCCATCGTCTGTACTGGCAAACTTCCAGACCGAAGCACCAGCACGACAGTGTGAGTCAGCTTCCTCAGGCGATAAGAAGACAGGCTGTGGCTGTTTTGAACCGACCATTAGGTTGACGTAATTCACTGAGCGGAGACAATGAGCTAAGGTCGACAGGAAGCTATTCGCATCTGGGGGTAAATACACTCGGGCAGCGCCGGGCTTAAGGTTAAGAACGGCTCCAATGAAAGAGGGGTTCTGATGTGAAAAGCCATTATGCTCTTGACGAGTCCATGTGCTTGTCTCGATGTAGTTGATACTGCTGATGTTCTTCCTCCAAGTAGTCTCACGAGCCATCTTGTTGAATTTGCTGTATTGGACCATCATAGTGTGTACTATGCCAAGGAAGCTCTCGTAGGACGGGAAAAGGCCGGTTCTTCCGGTCAACGTGTATCCCTGAAGGAAGCCTTGGCATGTGTGTTCCGAGAGAATCTCGATCACTCGACCACCAGTTGCATGGGAGAACTCGTCCCATTGAAAGTTCCTACCAGTATGACGGAAAACGGCGTCCAGCTTGTTGCTGACAAGCTCATCTGGCGAAAAGATTCGTACACTATGTGGGTTATCAACCAGCGTCTGGTCGAGTAGCTCGCCACAGGCTTGCATGCAACTAGCTTGGTCTCCTTTCTTCACAGCGAATTTCTTCCAGTCGGCAATCCTGAGAACCTCATGGGATCCGTACGTATCTATCTGCTGTCCAAGCTTCTTGCTGTCGTCTCTAGGAATGATGCTGGATATCGCTTCAACCGGGGCGCCTTCTTTAGTAAAAAGCTCCTTTGGCTTGTAGCTGCCAAGCCATGATTGGAGCTGCTTTAGCTCATCCTCATCTTTTTTGGCGGCCATCAAGGGTACTTGATGGGCCTTGAAAGACCCCTCCATGAACTCGCCGTGAACTTTCTTCGGCGCCCCCCACCCTTTGGGAGTCCGCAAGATCAGGACTGGCCATCGAGGCTTCATGATGGGTTTTCCGGATCGAGCTGCCTTCTGAATTCGATGGATCTCGCCCAAAGCCCATTCCATGGATGCATTCATATCGGCATCGATATTTTCAAGGTCCTCTACAAACCGGCATTGATAGCCATAGCCAGTAAACAGAGACACCATCTCCTTGTCGTCCATGCAGCCATAAATCGTCCGTTCACTAATCTTAAACCCGTTGACGTGCACAATTGGAATAACGGCCCCTGATTCTTTCGGATCGATGTATTTTGCAGCATGCCAAGCTGTAGCCGTCGGTCCACTTTCTGCCTCGCCGTCTCCGACAATGCATCCTACCACAAGGTCTGGCTTGTCCATAACGGCACCAAAGGCCACAGAAAGAGCGTACCCTAGCTCTCCGCCCTCGTGGATAGCGCCTGGGGTTTCTGCATTGATGTGGCTGCATGCAGATCAGCCAGGATATTCATCAGAATCACTGATTTGGTGAAACCAAGATGCTTGAAGTGAGCTGATCTCATAGCATCAAGGTCTCGCGGACAATAAAGCACGGAAGTATTTAAGGAATTACTCATCGAGTCGAACTGCCTACCTTGGGAACCCACTTGGAGTACTGAACTTGGTTATAAGGTTGCGCAACCCTGTCATGTTCCTGCTATAATCGGGGTAAAACCTCCCAAGAGATCCCTCAAGCCACAAACATGCAAGAATGGCTGGTGCACCATGACCGGGGCCAACCACATATATGATATCCTGCTTGTGCTTCGTGGCCAGTAGATTGAGATGCGCGTAAACCAAAGTCAAGCCCGGGCAGGTCCCCCAATGACCTTGTAATACCTATTAGCCACTCGAAGCGGAGAGCGGTAGCCTAGGAGGCACAAACCGAGTAACCGAGGCTTGATATCGTCGAATTTGAGATCTCGCTCGAGTAGAAAATTGTCTGATAAGAAGATCATAGCTGGTGGAGAGATATTAGCATTCTCATGATCCTTGAAGGATTCTCCGTTTGGTTTGAACGCTTACAAGCAGCAATGTAATTGGCAGCACGTCTAAACACCTGCAAACCTTCACTAGTCGCCTCATCGAGCTTGCTCGCCTCGAGCTTGACTGACAGGGAGCATACATCTTCGGGGATGTTCGAAGCAAGGGGTTGAGGATTAGGTCGGTCTATTACTTCTCCAGGCATGTTGGCTGTACTTGAAAGGCTCCGGAGACTGGGCACCACAGTCCACAAAGGTTAGATATGTTGAGATGTTTATGTACGGTACTTGGAAGAGTGTGGTTGCATCAAGGGTCAAGGTAGGTTAAGTACCATATACGAGACCGAGCGGAGGTAGCGGAAAGGTAGCGTTGGAAGTGAATCCGAGCTGCCCTTGAGGTTGGGTGCTGCCGCTTCCTCTAAGTAAAATTCACGTTATCATATTCACGGCCGGTAAGAGCCAAATAAAGCTCTCTGTTTCGCCATGCATCACAGGCGTGTGCCGCTGGGCTGATGTTTAGTCCTTGCAGAAACTGCATCCCTGTCGCCAACGTGCAGGACGATCTTGCGATTGGAGGAATTAATATCTCACAATAAGAGCCTAGGCTGTGCCGCAGGTTCTCATCGAGAGATCTGTCGCCAAAGGTCAATTTCTTGCGCCGAGGTAACGCCTAAGCTAACCACTTTATCGATAGGTAAGAGACCGGGCAAGGAAGGTTGCCCTGCGACTCCTGCAGCCTGCAGGTCCGGAACTTTACGAGCGCACAGTCTTACAAAGTGCTAATTTCTACAAAGGTCATTCGCCCTTCAGCTCTCGTTCAATCCCCAGCTTGCGAAAATGTTAATTTTATCCATCAATGCCGGCTCTTCTTCCGTCAAAGTCTCCGTTTACCTTGCCGAGAAGCCGGACGATGCTCCGATACAGCTCGCAGAAGCGCAGATAGCTGGTTTGACAGCTCCCCCATGTAAATTGACCTATGAACGCGGATCTGAAAAGGTCAAAGACCAAGGCGTTGATGGCGTAAAGTCGCAAGAAGACGCCTTTGAATATATACTGAATCATCTCACAAAGGATAAAGGATTGTCTGAGATATCCAGTCGAGAGAGCATTACCCATGCTTGTCATCGAGTTGTCCACGGAGGCGACTACTCAGACGCTCACATCATAGACTCGGAGACGTATCATCATCTGGAGGACCTTACAGACCTTGCTCCTTTGCACAACGCCAGTGCCCTTGCCATTGTCAAGTCATGCATGAAGGTACTTCCAAAAGCCAAGAACATTGCGTACTTTGATTCCTCTTTCCATGCGACAATGCCGAAAGCCATCCAGACCTACCCAATTGATCCTGACGTCTCGTCAAAGAATAAGTTGCGCAAGTATGGTTTTCATGGGATCAGCTATGCTTTTATCACCAAATCCATAGCGAACTTCTTGAAGAAAGATCCCAGTCAGACAAGTATCATTGCATTGCATCTGGGCAGTGGTGCTTCAGCTTGCGCGATCAAGAATGGAAAGTCTCTTGATACTAGCATGGGGCTGACTCCGTTGGCTGGTCTTCCCGGAGCCACGAGAAGTGGTAGTGTCGACCCAAGGTCAGTACTGGCTATTGGGGGGGAGAGCTTGCGATTGCTTTCCGACCAGCTGATATAATTAAGTCTGATTTTCCACTTCACACATGATGCTGGCAAACCGAGTCCCAGTAGCACCAAAGAGATGCACATCAGCACCGTGAGTTATATCTCTTGTAGAAACTCTAGCCGTTCCTAAGCTGATCCAAGCCCCGCCACAGGCAGAAGAAATTTTGAATAAGAAGTCTGGTTGGAAAGCCCTGACAGGCACCACGGACTTTGGTAAGATTTCTTCCTCATCGGATCCAAATTGCAAGCTTGCGTTTGACATCTTCGTGGACCGTATCATCGGGTACATTGGAAGCTATTACGTGAAATTAGATGGTCAAGTTGATGCCTTAGTATTCGCAGGTGGTATAGGAGAGAAGGCAATATTGCTGCGAACCCGAATTGTTGCAAAATGTAGCTGCCTTGGATTTGAATTAAACAAAGAAAGCAACGAAAAGAAAATTGAGGACATTGTTCAAGACGTTGGGAAAAGAGATGCCCGACATCGAACGCTGGTTTGTCAAACAGATGAGCAGGTGAGGAAGTCAAAGATACTGAGGCGGGGTTCGTGGATACTGACATGGTGATAGTTCGAGATGGCTCGGCAGTTTGCAGCAAGTACAAAATTCTAGAAACAATGCTGCAGTAAAGCTACTATGATCCAAAGAGTGATGACTTGATTGGGATACTTAGAAGTTGGCTCACAACCCCTCCCTAGAACCTTGAGTGAAGTTGCCATTACAGATGCTTGAGAGTCTGAGCATCCCTAGACGTAGCTTGGTGTTTGCGAAAGTCCATCAAGACATAATCATTCGATATCTGACGAAGTATTTCTGTTCAAGAAATAATCCCACATAATCCCATATTTCGCGCATGTGTACATATTATTACCTTCTGTCATGCAGCCCTCGCCTGAGAATTTCTTACTCCTGCGCATTCGGCCCCCCTCATAGCCTATGTAGTACTACCCTCATCATATTTTCTTACTTCAGTAAGATTCAGCGGTCACTGCTGTTCGACGTGCAAGACTGCATTACGCCAAATTTGATGCACTCCGGCAGCATCAACTTCCCAAGTCGGCCCCAGAAGCAGATTCATATTTGAAGGCGTATCCTCTCTTGATATGACAAGTTGGCGAGTTGGGGAGCCAAGTAGGCGCTTGGGGGCATCTGCGTAATGGCAGAAGATCCCTTGCGGTTCGTCTAGACTAATTTGAACAGCAAGAACACGAGCTTCTGGAATGGTATGAGCAGTCTCGTTCCAATAAATCATGGCAGCCTTCGGTGGATCAGATGATGGTGAACTGGCCATAGTCGCAGTATGAGTCTGGTCCTTGAGCGCACAGATGTCGACGCCATGATAGCGTCTTATATATTTGGTTCAGTCGCTTTGAGTTGCTATCGTACAGTAGAAGAACAAACCGATCACAAACCGAGTAGACGTGGAAAGCATGTTCCTGTATTCGTAGCTTGGTGTTGGCGAACAGCTGTCAAGGCAGTGGTCCGTGCATAGATACCCCTATTTCACATTGACTGTTCCGGATTTTAGAATTTCCAAAATCGAGGGTCCACCCTCTGCAAATTTTGCACTGCAACCAACCAATTCGCTGGAGGAGCCTAACCACCACCCCACAGACCTTTAACTCCTTCCATTTGGTATGTAATATGAGGTTATACAAAGACGGCCCCTTCATGTAAATCTGACGTGTTGCAGGATCAATTCCAGCGCGATTCCAGCGCGATTTCAGCGCATTCCAGCGCGATTCCAGAGCTCTATGCCCCCCCCTCTTGCCTCCATCCAGAAGGATCGGATAGCAGTGCATCTACAGCAGGGACTGTCGCCTAAGGTCATTGCCGACGTCGAAGGGATCACTGATAGAACTGTCAGAAAGATCAGAGGTAGATTAAAGACATACGGTCAGCACTCACCTCCTAAAATGAGTGCTATGAGGCAGGCGCCCTTGATTCATTCTGCTGCCAGGATTGATCTTCGGCATTTCCTAGAAGATCAGTCATGATCATATCAGGATGAGATGCTATACTACCTCTTCGACGACTGGGACATCACCGTCGCTCTTTCCACCCTATTCAACGCTCTAAAGGTCATGAAAATCAATCGAAAATGCCTTAAACGGGAGGCTTTGGAGCGCTCGCAGGAGTGTCGGAATCTATACTTCCTAGACATCAGTCAGTTCACTCACGAAATGCTCGTGTTTCTGAATGAGAGTGCAGCCAACGAACATACGATGCATCGTAAACGTGGCTGGGCCCCCTATGGCATATCGCCACGTATAATCCGACCAGTCAAACGAAGCGAAAGATGAAGCATTCTACCGGTCTACTGCTCTGACGGCATTCTGGCCAGACATACATCAGGGGGGTATTTCTGAAGCTCGCTTTGAATGGTTTCTGGCCAACGAGGTACTTCCGAGATGCAGTCGCTTTCCAGAGCCTAAATCGATGTTGATTCTCGACAACGCTTCTGTGCATCACACTCAGGTGAGTGACGTCGATGTCGACGTCGAGCTGAGCCCTGCTAACTATCAGTAGGAAGTCAAAGATCTATGTCGTCAGGCCGATGTGATCTTACTATATCTGCCACCCTACTCCTCTGACTTCAATCCCATTGAAGAGTTCTTTTCAGTGCTTAAGGCCTGGCTCAAAAGACATTACAAGCTGGCGGAAGACATGAGTTTTGAAGCCTATTTGCACATGGCGGTGAAAGCTTGTAGCAAGGGTCATTTTGCAGCCGGTCACTTCAGGCATGCGGGCATAACAGTAAATATAGATACGGATTGATTTGTTTTCTTGTCAATACTTCGTATGCCTACTATTTTTGCTGGTATGGCAGGTACTTTCGAGTAAGTGCATACTTAATAAAATATATATTCTATATAGTTCACGATCATCAAATATACTACTTTTCTGCTCTGGAAGGCTTCGCATCTTCGCCGAATGCCTGCGTTTGTTTGCTGACTGTAGTCTAGCCATGACTAAATGGAATGAAGATTTATATATATGACTGTTTGGTTTGTGAGGTGGTGGTTAGGCTTCTCCAGCGAATTGGTTGGTTGCAGTGCAAAATTTGCAGAGGGTGGACCCTCGATTTTGGAAATTCTAAAATCCGGAACAGTCAATGTGAAATAGGGGTAAGCCGCCTTGTGCAAGCGAGGATGTGTGGTAATGAAGATGCCATACACCAATAAACTCACCACAAATCAGCTCATGTTGGAAGCTGTAGATGAATACAAACATTAGGCTTTAGCAACTTGAAAGAGTTTGCTGATTACAAAGACCTTGGAATGGCCCACGTTTACAATAGCCAGCTGGTAGACACACGCATCTGCAACTACAACCTGCCATGCTGATGTAGTCTCATAGGATGCTTTTGACCTCTATCACCTGACCCAAGCGCCTTCCAAGCCCCCGAAATCGATTCTAAACGGGCCGGCTCTACCAGCTCTCGGCCATGCGCTGGCCGGCTCAACAGGCGCTGCTATATCCAACGTTATCACCTATCCGCTAGCTCTCATCATTACCCGCCTACAAATCCAAAGACAGCTACGTGGCA
>JAABUS010001652.1_pt1 | contig 47165 bp, 37 predicted proteins | sample 5560161 | NCBI WGS metagenome assembly JAABUS01 (sample SAMN10711885, study PRJNA513376) | rock metagenome | isolation source: Antarctica rocks | place: Antarctica: Victoria Land, Trio Nunatak nord | collected 2016-01-04 | reverse complement strand
GAGCACGGCGGAGTTGCGGCCGTTCTTGGCGAGGAAGTCGCGCGTGCCGACCACCAGGGCGCACCAGACCTGCTCGTCGGCGGAGATCTCGGGTGCCGCCTGGGGCCGGGGCACCGGCTTTCGAGCCCGGCCCGGGCGCGTGTGCACGGTCGTGGCTCGCCCGGCGACCCGCCGCGGCGGCCCGAGCGCCACGTCCACGCAGAAGTCCTCGGTCTCGAACTGCGGCGATCGGTGCAGCAGCTCGCCTTCGGCGTCGAGGACGAGTGAGCCGCCGTCGAAGACGAGCTCGTCCTGGCCGCCGACGAAGTTGACATAGACCACCGGCGTCCCGTTTCGCCGCGCGACCTCGCTTACCAGCGCGCGGCGCCCGGCCGGTTTCTCCTGGTGAAACGGCGAGGCGTTGGGGACGAGCAGGACCTCCGCGCCCGCGGCGGCCTGGGCCTCCGGCGGGCCGTCGCCCGACCACAGGTCCTCGCAGATCGAGATGCCCGCGATGGCCTCCCCGATGCGCCACAGCGCGTCGGGACAAGAGCCCGGCGCGAAGTTGCGAGCCTCGTCGTAGACCTCGTAGTTGGGCAGCATGATCTTGTGGTAGAGGCCCCGCAGGTGCCCGTCGCAGAGCACCGCGGCGCTGTTGGCGATGTCGCGATCGCGCACGTCCCAGGAGCGCCGCGCTGGCACCCGTGAGATCGTGCCCACCACCGAGGCCATCCGCCCCGAGCTGCGCGCCAGCTCGTCGAGCGTGGCCATCGCGGCGTCGACGAACTCCTCCCGCTGGACCAGATCGGCGAGCGGATACCCGGTCAGGGCGAGCTCGGGAAAGACGAGGACATCGGCGCCGGCCTCCTCCGCCTTGCCCATCGCCGCGAGGATCCGCTCCGCGTTGCCCTCGAGGTCGCCGACGACGTTGGGAATCTGCGCGCCGGCGACCCGCAGGACCCGGCCCTCTGAAGGGCTTGCTTCGTTCGCGGCCATGGAGCTCAATCGTGGCAGCACTCCCCGCCGCGCGTCCAGGCCGCGAAGGCTTACCCGAGCCTGACCCCGCCCTCCGGGGTGAGCGTCCAGTGCGGATTGTGGGCGATCTCCCAGGGATGGCCCTCGGGGTCTATGAACACCGAGCTGTAGCCGCCCCAGAAGGTCTCGGCCGGCTCGCGCCCGATCGTCGCACCCGCGGCGCGCGCCTCCTCGGTGGCGGCGTCGACCTCCTCGGGCGAGCCGAGGTTGAGCGCCAGCGTCACGCCTCCCCATCCCGGGGTGTCCTGCACGCAGCTGTCCTGCGCGAGGCTGGCGCGGTCCCAGAGTGCCAGCACCATGTCGCCGGCCTGGAAGAAGACGACGTCGTCGCCGGCCGCGGCGCCGGTCTCCCAGCCCAGCGACTCGTAGAAGCGACGTGCTCTGGCAAGGTCGCGGACGCCCAGGGTGATCACGCCGACTCGCTGTCGCATGCGCACAGTCTGGCGTTTTCGTCGGACCGACCGAAACCGTCGCCCACAAACCGCTTGACTTCAAGCGTACTTGAACTTGTAACGTGTGTGGAGCCCTCCGAGAACCGACCCTGAGGAGCATGGCGTGAGCGAGTCACGAACAGCGAGCGAGCAGATCACCGAGGAGGTCACCTCCTGGCCCGGCGTCGAGGCGGGGGCCGGCCGCCGCGGCGAGTTCGCCTTCACGCTCGGTCGCCGTCAGCTCGGCCATCTCCACGGCGACCACGCGCTGCACACCGGCTTTCCCAGGGCCGTGTGGAACGAGCTCCACGAGGAGGGCCGGATCGACTACCACCCGGTCTTCCCGGGCAAGCCGGGCTACGCCGCGCGCAGGATCGAGACCGAGGACGACGTCCGCGACGCGATCGCGCTGCTTCGGCTCAACTACGACCGGGCGGTCGCGCGCCACGGCCTGCCGGCCGCCAGTGGATGATCGCCGCGGGCTGGCTTCGCATCGGTGACCGAAACGCGCCCCTGCGACCCATCAGCCACGCCGGCAGCAGCTCCTCGAGCTCGCCTCTGACCTCCGGCGTGTCATCCAGCAGCAGCCAGTCGCGGTAGCGCTCGACCGCCTCGTCCACCGTGGAGTAGCGCCTGCGGTTCGGAAGCTCGACGACCTTGACCTCCGGTGCGATTCCCAGCTCGCGCAGGACGGCGAGCGCATCGAGGTAGCTCGGGCCCGGCGCCCGGGGCGCGCCGTGGAAGTGGCGCCAGATGGGATCGAGCACCGCATCGGCGCAGTAGGCGCCGAGGTAGAGGAAGATGTGCTCGCGGGCCGCGGCGTCGAGCTTTTCCAGGAACGGTCGGGCCTCTGGCACGAGGGTGAGGACGAAGGCCGAGAAGACGACGTCGGCGACCGAGGTGTCGGCCTCCTCCCAGGTGCCCGGGACCGTTTCCACGTTCGTCGCGCCCATCTCCTCCGCGTCGCGCCGCAGGATCGCCAGCATCGCCTCGCTGGGATCGACCGCCGTGACATGGCCGACGTGCCGCGCCAGGGACAGGGAGAAGCGGCCCGCGCCGGCGCCGACGTCTATGGCCGTGCCGTCCAAGGGATCGGTCATACGGCGCAAGCGGTGCAGAAGGGGATCGCCCTCCAGGTCCGTGCGAGGCATGCCGGCTGCGTAGCGGTCGGCCCGGCAGTCCCAGAAGGAACCGCTGAGCGACCCGAGGCCGGGCGCCAGCCGCTCTCTTTCCTGGAGGCGGTCGGTGACCAGCCGGCGCCATCGCTGGGCAGCAGGGTTGTCCGCGCTCGCCATCGCGGGATTGTCGCGCGCCACAGCCGGGGTAGCCGGCCTCGGTCCTAGCGGGCGAGCGCTCCGTCCCGCGGCGAGTAGCGCGGCGCGCCTTGCTGCTTGGCGCGGTAAGTTCGCGCGCGCGTTGACCGCGGTGCCGAGCCAACCGAAGATGCTCGAGCGCGAGGGCGAGCTCGAGGCCATCGTCGAAGCCGCCGAGCGCGGGGCGCGGGCGCCGTGGTGTTCGTGGAGGCGCCCGCGGGCATGGGAAAGAGCCGGCTGTTGGAGGCGGGCTGCCACGAGGCCGACCAGCGCGGCTTCCAGCTGCTGCGCGCTCGCGGCGGCGAGCTCGAGCAGGATTTCGCCTACGGAGTCGTGCGCCAGCTCCTCGAACGGCGGCTGACGACCGCCTCGGAAGAGGAGCCTGGAGCAGCTGCTCGGCTCCATGCCCCAGAAGCGTGTCCTTGCCGGCGATGAGTCTCGGCCCGACCCGCGGTCATAGGGGTACGTTTCCACCACCAGGCGCCGGGTGCACCGGCGCGGAAAGGGAGAGAGCATGGGACAGCCGGTCATCCACTTCGAGGTCATAGGGCAGGACCGGGAGAAGCTGCAGAGCTACTACTCCGAGCTGTTCGGGTGGGAGCTCGACACCGACAACCCGATGGGCTATGGACTCGTGCAGCGCGACGGGAACGTCAACTCCGACGGGATCGGAATCGGCGGCGGAGTAGGAGGAGGGCCCGACGGATACGAAGGGCACGTCACCTTCTACGTCGAGGTGCCCGACGTGGAGGCCGCAATGGTCAAGGCCGAGAGCCTCGGCGGGACGCGCGTGATGGGCCCCGACGAGGTGATGGAAGGGCTCGAGATCGCCCAGTTCAAGGACCCCGAGGGCCACACCATCGGCCTGGTCAAGACAACCGGCTCCTAGCAGTCCCCCGCGCGCTTGGGAGGGGCCCCTCCGCCGCTGGGGCCCCTCTCAGCAGCGCCTAGGCAGAAGACGGGCGATCCATCCCGCGCGGGCCCGCAGCGACCGGCGCCGGTCGACGGTGTCGCCGATCAGCCAGAACATCGGAGGCCAGAGGCCCACGAACAGCGCCCGTCGCTCGGCGTTCCCGCGTTCGTCCTCGCCCACCGTCTTCGCGCGGATCCACAGGACGATGCACAAGGCGATCGAACCCAGCGACATCGCGTGGAAGGGCCAGCCGCGCGGTTCGACCTTCCTCAGCGGCTGACCGGGCATATCGGTAGCTTGACGGATCCGGATCAGCGTCGGATTTGACTGCCGGAGCCCCTTGGCGCGTAGAGCTATCTGATGCCGCGCCGAGCACCCGCCGACCAACCTCTCGCGACCGCGGCCCGCTGGCCGCTTGGGATCGGCCTGACCTCCTGGCGCTACATGTGGCGGACGACCCCCGTGCACCGCTGGGAGATGACCGGGTCGATGCCCGAGGACGCGCCACCTTCGTATCCGGCCGACTTCGACCTCGAGGGGGTGCAGCAGCCTCAGGACGGCGTCGGACCGCTGATCCACCGGATCTACCGCACACGCATCGGCGGCGTTCGGACCTCCGCCGAGCAGCTCATGGAGGCGCTGACGGCCGACCTCAACCAGGTTGCACCATCCGAGTTCGCGAGCTTTCAGAAGGTGCACGGCGAGGCGAGGCGGCTGGCGATCGGCGACGAGTACCTCGTGCGGATGCCCGGCCCCTGGAACGGTCCGGTGCGCGTGGTGGCGGCCAGCTCCACGGCCTTTCGCCTGGTCACCCTCGAGGGCCACCTCGAGGCGGGGCAGATCGAGTTCAGCGCGCGCTGCGACCACCGCTCGCTCGAGTTCTCGATCGAGTCCTGGGCGCGAAGCGGCGACCGGCTCTCCGACCTCATGTACTCCAACGTGCGGATGGCCAAGGAGGTCCAGTTGCACATGTGGACGTCGGTGCTCGAGCGCCTCGCCGAGCTGGCCGCCGGCAAGCTCGACGGCGGCATCGTCGTTACCACCCGGCGTCTGGATCCCGACGACGACGAGGAGGACGGCCGAGCTCGCGATAACGCGCGCGGCGGCACGGGCCCCGGCCACCGCCGGGCCCGGAGTAGGCTCGCCGAGCTCTCAGATCGCGGTGTGAACTTCGACCACGAAGCCCGCGACGTGGCCGCGCCCGAGGGCGGATGGCGCCTCGACGACATGGTCGAGCCCCTCCCCCACGAGCCGCCCGGACCTCCGGTGGAGGGCGGAAGCTGGCAGGTCGCCCGGGAGCTGATGCTCAACTACCAGGTCGCCGATCCGGCGGTCGTCCGCGCGTCCTACCGCGCCGACGCGGAGCTGGCCGGCCGCGACATGCTGCTGCAGATCCGCTTCCTCGGCCTGCGCTTCCACGTGGGCGTGCGCATCGGCGAGGTCTACGAGGGGCCCGACGACCTCGATGGGCGCCAGGCGCACGTCTTCGGCTGGTACTACCAGACCCTCGAAGGCCACTTCGAGCAGGGCCAGATGCACTACGAGGTCTGGAAGTGGCTGGACACCGGCGACGTCGAGTTCCGCCTGCACGCCTTCTCCCGGGTCGCCGAGCACGGCCCGGCCCTCCTGCGCCTCGGCTTCCGCCTCCTCGGCCGCCAGCAGCAGCTGCGGTTCTACCGGACCGCCTGCCGGCGAATGCGCCGGCTCACGGAGGCGCAGCTGGAGATCGAGCAACGGGCCGAGCCAGGGCAGAGCGCGGGCGGCAGTTAGCTTTCGCCACGTTGCGGTGTCGGTCGGAGCCTTCCGCGCAGAAATCGAGCGACGGTGATCGAGGAGACGGGACCCAAAGGCCTCTTGCTCCTATCGGAGCTCTTCCGCAGGCCCCTTATCAACGTCAACGTCTGCGCGAGTGCTCGGAGTCACCTTTCCCACCGCGAACCGCCTGATAAGCCGCTTCGAGGATCTCGGCCTCGTGCTCGAGGTCACCGGACAGCGCCGATCGCGCCTGTTTCGGTTACGAGCCCTACCTGCGCCTGTTCGACGAGCCCGGCGACACCGCCGACGAGCCTGCCTCGACCGCGGTCACCGAAGGGCCCTTGCCAAAGGCGTAGTCGGACGTTCCCAGCCCTCCCGTCGCTGGACGCGCCGCATGCTCATTCCTTCACGGCCGCGGTCAACGAGGCCTGCGCCGCCGGGCCCAGGCGAGATATCAGGATCGCTCGCCTGGGCCCTCGGGTCGCCGTGATCAGAGGATGCGCGAGCGCGTCACGCTCCGTCTCTCGCCTCGACGGCAGTGTCGGGGTAGTCGGAGAACACACCGTCGACGCCGAGCCCGAAGAACTGCTCGTACTCGGCGATCGCGTTTCCCCACGCCGCCGGATCGGCGCCGAAGCGCAGCTCGAGCGGGAGGAAGGTGTTCTCGTTGCGGAACGTGTAGGGATGGACCACCAGGCCCACGCTGTGTGCGTCCGTCACGAAGGACGTCGGAGGCAGTGAGCTTCCGGCCGCATCGCGCGGGACGATGTAATCCTTCGACGGCCCGACACCGTCCGCGTAGCGGGCAATCTCGCGCAGTCCCTGCGGCGTTGCCATCTGCTCATAGGTCAGCGACCCGCCGGCTGCCACCACGTCATAGGGCTTAGTGGTCTTCGACCCCAACAGCTGGACGAGCGGCGTCGCGATCTGCCGCCGGAGGCGCTTGAGGTTCTCGGTCTCGAAGGACTGCACGAACACGTTTGAGTTCGGCCTGTCGAGGCCGTTGCGGCGCAGGGCACGCACGAGCCGTCCCTCGAGAGGGAGGCCGATGGAGCGGAAGTACGTCGGGTGCTTGGTCTCCGGGTAGATGCCGATCGGCCGCCCCAGCTGGTCGGAGAGACGCGCGGCGAGATCGATGATCTCCTGGAGGGTCGGGATCTTGAAGCGCCCGTCGTAGATCGTGTTGCGCTGACGGATCTGCGGGAGGCGCTCCTTGGCCCGCAGCGTGCTGAGCTCGTCGTATGTGAAGTCTTCGGTGAACCAGCCCGTCACAGGCTGCCCGTCGATGGTCTTGGTCGTCTTGCGCGAGGCGAACTCGGGGCGGGCGGCGACGTCCGTCGTCCCGGAGATCTCGTTCTCGTGGCGCGCGACGAGCACGCCGTCCTTCGTACTGACGAGGTCGGGCTCGATGTAGTCCGCGCCCATGCGCGCGGCCAGCGTGTAGGAGGCGAGCGTGTGCTCGGGCCGGTACCCCGAAGCGCCTCGATGGCCGATGATCAACGGGCTGCCGGCCGTGGGGGTTCCCCGGCCGCCCCGGTTGGCCTTGTCGCGTTCCTTCGCGCTGGCGAGGGCGGCCATCGTGCCGACCATGATGAGTACGGCGAGGGCCGCGAAGACCCCGGCGCGTCGAGTGTGTGTTGTCATGGGGCCACCGTCGTCGATGGACAGGCACCGCCTGTAACCCTCGTGTTGATCGGCGGTGAAGTTCCCGTGACAGGCAGCCCCCAGCGCGGAGCCCGTCGGGCGCCGCGCCTCCAGGCGGGTCGAGAGCTCCTGTCGCAGCCTCGAAGTAGTAGAGGTCGTACTTCGATTTCTTCGACGCCGAGAGCGCGATGCGATATTCACCGGTTCGTCACGGCGCGACAACACCGGCGGCTCGGGTGACATCGAGCATCCGTGCTGCCGCGGCGCCTTGCTCGAGTGGAGGCGACGCTCCCTTCCGGCTTCGAGGAGATGTCCGTGCGTCGCATAGCCCTGATTATCGCCACCGCCGTCGTGGCTCTGTTGGCCTTCGGCGGCCTGTCCACAAGCTCTGTCGTCGCCGCGGGCGGCGGCACAAGCGCCAAGGCGGGATCCGCGAAGAGCGGGTCCAAGGCGAGCCCCACCACGCGTGCGAAATCCCGCAGGGCGGCGGCGCGGCAGCGGGCGAAGGCTCGCGCCCGGGCGAAGGCTCGGGCAAAGGCGAAGGCCCGGGCCAAGGCGCGTCGCCGTGCCGCGCGCGGACCCCGCGGTCCCCGCGGGCCTAAGGGCCCACCGGGAAAGCCGGGCGCGACGGGACCCACCGGCCCGCAGGGAATCCCCGGCGTTTCCGGGCTCACCGGTCCGCCCGGACCCGTCGGCCCGGGCGCGCCCGCGCGTCCGGACGCGACGATGCGCGTGCTGGGCATCAACGACTTCCACGGCAACCTCGAGCCGCCCTCCGGCTCCTCTGGGCGCATCCAGACCGGCCCCACGACGTTCGTCGACGCCGGTGGCGCGGCGTTCCTGGGCACGCAGGTCGCACAGCTCAGCCAGGGTGAGCCGAACACGGTGTTCGTCGGCTCCGGCGACCTCATCGGCGCCTCCCCGCTGATCTCCGGCATCTTCAACGACGAGCCGACGATCGAGGCCCTCAGCCAGATGGGGATGGACTTCGCCGGGGTGGGCAACCACGAGTTCGACGACGGACAGAACGAGCTGATCCGCATGCAATACGGGGGCTGCCACCCGATCAAGGGGTGCCAGGACGGCGATCCCTTCCTCGGGGCGAGCTTCCGCTACATCTCGACCAACGTCCGCCTGAAGGGCAGGAGCACCACCCTTTTCGCGCCGTACCTGATCCGCCGGGCCGGTGGCATCCCGGTGGCCTTCCTGGGGCTGACCCTCGAGGGCACGCCAAACATCGTCTCGCCGGCGGGGATCGCCGACCTCTCCTTCGATGACGAGGCAGACACGGTCAACCGGTTCGTCCGTGAGCTCAAGGAGGAGCAGGGCATCGAGTCGTTCGTCGTCCTCATCCATCAGGGCGGATCCCAGAAGGCGCCGTACGCCAACGGGTTTCCGGACATCAACCGCTGCGACAACCTGGAGGGCGACATCGTCGACGTCAACGACCGGCTCAGCGACGAGGTGGACCTGGTCGTCTCAGCTCACACGCACCAGGCCTACGTCTGCCCTGACCTCGACGGCAAGGTCGTTACCAGCGCCGCAGCGTTCGGCCGGCTCGTCACCCGAGTCAACCTGACCCTCGACGGCGTGACGGGCGACGTCAAGCAGGCGGTGGCCAACAACAACATCGTCACCCGGGACGTCACGCCAGATCCGACGGTCGCCGCGACGGTCCAGAAGTACAAGGACCTCTCGGCGCCCCTGGCCAACCGCGTCGTCGGCACGATCAGCGCGACGATCTCGCGCAGCGGCAGCGAGTCGCCGCTGGGTCGCGTGATCGCCGACGCCCAGCTCCAGGCCTCTGACGGCGCCAATGAGGGCAACGCGGTGATCGCGTTCATGAACCCGGGCGGCGTCCGGGCCGACCTGCTCTACAAGGCGAACACGACGCCGTCGCCGGGCCAGGTGACCTACGGCGACATCTTCACGGTGCAGCCCTTCGGCAACAACATCACGGTCAAGACCTTCACGGGCCAGCAGATCAAGGACATCCTCGAGCAGCAGTTCAACGCCGATGGCTCGCTCCGCATCCTGCTCCAGGTATCGGACAGCCTGCGCTACTCCTACAACCGCTCGCGGCCCGTTGGGCAGCGCGTACTCGCGGACACACTGAGGATCAACGGGACCCTGGTCAACCTGACGCAGTCCTACCGGGTCTCGATGAACTCGTTCCTGGCGGACGGCGGCGACTCGTTCCCGGGCTTCCGCGCAGGGACGATGACCCTGGGCGGCGTGACCGACACGGACGCCTTCGAGGCCTACCTCGCGGCTAACCCGGGGCTCGCCCCGCCGACCACGCCGCGCGTAACCGACGTGACGCCGTAAGAGGGCGCCGGGGTCCGGGGGGTCAGTTCGCCAGTCGATTGCCGAAGGGCCCCGTCCGGGACGGCTCAACGGTCAGGTGGGAGTCTGGTGCGTCGAGTCGGTCGATCAGCTTCATCAGGTTGCGCTTGGGTTTGTGGGCGACGCGAACCTCGTCGACATACCGCGGGAAGTCTCCGGAGCGCCCGGACTCGGCGAAGAGCGGACGGATCGTCTGGTCGATCAGGCGCACGGCTTCCTCGTAGGAGCGCTTGTCCTTGCGGCCGATGATCTCCTCCACGTGCTCGCGATAGACCGTCAGCGCGTCGCCCGGGTGCTCTGCACGCCGCCGGCCGGCGAGCTCGAGCCAGAGGTCCCGCGTGCAGCCGCCCTCGACCGCCGCCTGCCACGCAGCATCGGGATCCCCTTCCCAGAGGAAGACGCGCACCAACTCGGAGGACCCTACGCTTCGCAGCGACGGATGCCGAGCAGATGGACCCGAGTCAGGCTGAACGTCGCGCAGCAAAGCCAGCGCCGCCTCGCGGCGTCGCTTCCACTGGCCCAGTACCTTCGCGTCGGTTGCGAGCTCGCGGTAGGCCTCCAGCGCGGGCCGCGCAACGAACGCCTCCAGCGAAAGCTCGAGCGCGTCGTCGATTCGGCCAAGGCGACGGTACTCGTCGATGAGGAAGGCGCGCAGGCGTGGGTCGGGGTCATCCGGGAACGCTGCCATGCCGCGCTCGGCCCACGCGAGAGCCGCGTCGTCGTCGCCGTGCGAGCGGCACAGCTCAGCGATCTGCAGGAAGCGGTATGCGCTGGCCAAGTCTCGCTCGCGAACCGCGACCTGCTCGGCGAGACCGCCGGAAAGCTCCGCGAGCGTCTCCATAGTGCGCGTGATCCGAAAACGCCTGCCATAGCGCCCGCGCGAGTCCTCGCCGGGGCTCAGCTGGGGCACGTTCGCCCAGCGCTCTTGCGCCAACACGCGGTAATGGGCGATGCCCGCCTCGCCGAGAACGTCTGCATAGCGAAGCACCGCGCGATCGAAGATGTCCCACTCGCCCTCGACCTCGCGCACGAAGAGCCGCTGTGCAAGTGCGACAGCGTCCGGCTGGGCGCGACGGCACGCCTCGAGATGAAGCGCCTCGAGCCGCTCCGCCACCTCTCCCATCTGGCCGCCCGAGTCGTCGATGTGCTCGAGCGAGCGCTCTATCGCCCCGAGCGCGTGCTCCGCGAGCTCGACGACATCACCCGGACGTCCTTCCTCGAGCATTTGGTCGAGAACGTCGATCGTCTCCTCGATGCCCCGGACGTACCCCCACACCTCGCGGTAGGGGATGAACCCGTCGTATGCGAAGGCCTGATCGATCAGCGCGCGAATCGAGACTAGGTCCGTCGACGCGCCGCTCGCGGGACGGGTCGCCATCAGCAGCAGCTTCCTGGCCAGCCGCTCGTCGTCGTGAGCATGATCGATCAGCAGGTCGACGAGCGCCGACGCAGAGAGGGTCTCGAGATAGGCACGCGCATCGTCGAGCGTCGGCGGCCGCGCACTGCGACCGCCCAGCCACCTCAGCGCGACCGCGACGCAGTGCTTGCAGAACGCCCCGTCGCGGCCCACAGGGCAGGAGCAGTCGAACCGCAGCTGGCCATCGTCACCGCTCAACTCGACTGAGTAGCTCTCGGCTCCCTGCACCGTCGCGGCGACGCGCCCGACGCTCACTCGCAACGTACCGACGTGGCCCTCCCCGAGGTAGACCACGCCGCGCTCGAACGAGCGAGACGATGCGAGGCGCGCGACAGTCGACTCGTTGAGAACGGCCAAGAGCGGGTCAGACACAGCGAGTCTGGAGACTACGTGGCAGCCCGGAGCCCGGAGATCCGCCGAGGAAGCGTCGCCGCAGTCGCCCCTCAATCGCGACAACCACAAGTTGTCTATGACAGGATGCTCACAGCGGCGCGCACGATCGCTACGAACTGGGGCCAGTACTCTGGCCCGCGCGCGTGGCTGTCGTAGGCCGCCACGCCCGCGTACCGCAGCTCCGGCGCGAGTTCCTCGATAAGCACGCGCGCCTCGCTGGCCAGCATGTAGGCGGAGAGCTCGTCGGCGCCAGTGTCGTGAAGCCACCGGAGGATCCGCCGTAGCGCATGCAGGAGCTGCGGCCAGTCAACAAGCACCGGAAGCTTGTCGAGGTCTAGCAACTGCGCCCAGCGGTCGCGGTCCACCCCGTAGCGCTGCTCGTTGGCGATCGTGATGACATCGATGACTCGGGCGCGGGCGAGGGAGGTCAGCGCCTCTTGGACGTTGCGCTTTGAATAACCGGCCGCTTCGGCGAGGACGTAGACAGAGAGGCGAGGGGCCTCCGAGCACAACAACGCGCGCATCACCTCGGCCCGAGCGCCGACACCGAGGAGGTACCGCATGCGAAACGCAAAGTTGATCGGGGCCTCTAGGTCGGGAGCCTGTGACTTGTGGCTGGGCGCGACCTCCGGCCTGAGCAGCCCGTGGCGCAGGAACGCGTCGTCCGGCCGGTGGATCGCGGCGTCGGTCGCTCGAAACAGTGGCCGCCCAGCGGCATGGTCGCCGGAGGTCGCCCGCGCCCGCCGGGCAGCCAGCCGCGCACGAGGGCGCCACCGCGAGAGCCACCCGAGCGCCGCCTCAACGAGCGCCCGGTCTTCCTCGTCGCGCGCCAGGTTGCGTAGCCGCTGAATGCTGATCAGGCGCTCATTGACGATGAGCCAGTCGAGCACCTCATCGAACAGACGAGGGTCGTCGCGCCCCACCTCGAAGGTCAACAGCAACAGCGCCTCGGGATCGGCAGTCCGCCGGTCTGGCCGGCCAGCGCTCGCGGACACGCCCATCTGAGCCCACTGATCCCACGCGAACGCGAGCAGGGCCTTGCTGACCTCGCGCCTAACCGCCGAGATCCGCATCCGCGATCCCCAGTCGAGACAGCGTCAGGTCGAGCAGGTACTTGAAGCCAGGCGACGGATCGTGCGTTCGGGTCCAACGCGCGGCACGGACCAGCTCATCGGGCGTTGGATTAAGCGCCCGCAGGTCGGACTCGTGCTTGCCCGGCCCCTGGTCGATGACCGCGTAGAGCTTGAAGTGGATCTGATCAAGGCGCGAGGCGAAGTGCACCGTGAGGGCATCGCCATAGGCCCTGGTCTTCAGGCGAGCGACGAATCCCTCAGGTAGCCCGAAGTCGAGGAGGCTCGACGGGCCCGCGTTGAGCCACGTCTCAAGCACCCCGAAGTCGCGGCTCACGCGATCCCTGGCGGCTACCAGCTCGCTTGGAAGCGGCTCAGCCTTGACCAGCTCGCCGCCGACGCGGAGGGCGAGAACGTCCACATCGCGCGTCGGCCGGTCGATGATTCCAAGCGCCAGGAGCCCAGCCCCGCCTACGACCACCAACTCGGAGCGCGCGCCCGCGACTGCGAGCTGCTCGCTGAGCGCGGCTAGCAGCTCGTCGGGCCACGCCTGGTTCGTGATGCCAGGCATCTCGAAGCGAGATGATAGGCATCCAAACCCGGGGGGCTCAACTCCTGCCGCTCAGGCCGCCGCGGTGAATCGCGCAAAGCGCAGCTCGAGCCTCTCCGGGTCAGGACGCTCATCAGACCTGCGAGGCTGAAGGATCGTGCCTCTGTGAAAGCCCTGCAGGCCAGTGCGCAGCATTGGTCCGTCGGCCTCGTCAAGCAGGCGCCGCGCAATGTGGACCACACCGCCGGGATCGATTCCCAGCAGGTTTCGATCGTAGGCAAGGTGATGGATGGCGCACAGTGAGATGCCGTTGATTACGGTCGCAGCTCCGCCGGGATCGCGGTCATCGATGATGTGGGCCGCCTGGAGGAGAGCTGCCTCACGAAGCGCGCAGACCGCGCATCGGTTCGCGTAGGCGCGCAGAACGGCGTCGCGGAAGCGATGTTGATGCAAGCGAACGAGCGCTTCACGAGTCGCATAGCGTCGGACATCAGGCTTCGAAACCAGGCCCGCAGCAGTGGTGTCAGCGACCGGGAGCGCAACCTCGAACTCGACGAGCCTGCGGTTGTGATCGACGGCGGTGACGAACACAGGCGCCACCACGGCGTACTGCTTGGGGGCTATCCCGCGGAAGTAGATCAAGGGAACAACCTCCTCATGCGCAGCAAGCAGCGCCCGGTTGTCTGCCTCGGCATGGCGGTGTGATGCGAGCGATGCGCCCGCAGCATCACGAAACCGATACGCGAATCGGCCGGTCGCCTCGTCGAACTCATCTTCGTAGGGCGCCGGCCGACCCTCCTTGGGCGGCGCCGTCACCAGGCACAGTGCGGCGGGCCCAGCCATCTCCTTGGGCCGGAAGATACCGCTGTAGAACGAGCCGAAGCTGACTCGCTGGTCCCGGAAGACGAAACCGGGCCGGAGGGCGTCCAGCGGAATGAGGTCGTCGTAACGTCGCTGCAGGTCGCGGACATGTTCCAGTGCTGCCCGCCGCAGGTCGACGTCGCTTGGATCTTGCACGCTCCGAGTCTCGACTGCTGAGGGGTCGAGCGCAAGTCGTCACGCGGGTGCGCGCCAAGCCGAGATCCGATAGTCGCTTCTCCGACAGCGCGACCGAGCGCTCGAGAACAGTTGGTGACCGCTCGAAAGTAGCCGAGGGTTTGCGCGCGGACTGAAAAGAAGCCGACGCCCGGACTCGAACCGGGGACCCCTTCATTACGAGGCCGAATCGGCCACTTTTCTATGTTCTAGCGTGTCGTCGAAAGTGCTGAATCTAAGCCGATGCAGCGTTTTGCGGTGCTATGGCTTGGGACACCGTTTGCCAGGCTGATGTTGACTGGACTGTTGACTGATCAATTTCAGTGGATTTGTCGAGTTCGGCGACGTTTTGGTCGGTTCGCCGTCCGATGTTGACCGAAATGTTGACCGGGTGCTGACCACTTCATGGCTGGTGACGGTGTCGCGATTTGGGACAGCTGAGCCGGGGCCGGCTCGTGGTGGCTTGTCCCCTCGAGGCCTGAGCGCCGCCCTCCTCCGTTCGGCCGTCAGGACGGTGGATCCGGAAGCACCGTGTACCCGAAGATTCGGCAGGCGCGATCGGCGAGGTCGTCGGGGACGTCCCGTGTCTCGGTCGCGGGCAGCTTGCCGAGCGCGGCTCGGGTCGCCGGCCGGACGTCGCCGAACCACGCGATACCGATGAGCTTCTGCCGGAGGTCGTGGCGGAGGCGCCAGCGAACTGCCGGCTGTTGGCCTTGCAGCGCGTCGGCGAGAGTATGCGCATCGGGGTAGTCGCCACCCGAGGTCAGCGCCGCAGTGACTCCCGCGTGCAGCGCACGCCGGACCGTGAGGTCGCGAACTACCAGGTCATCGTGGAGCGTCGCGACGCTCCACGCTCGGGCACCAAGCTCGCTGTCGGCCAGCAACATTCGGGTGCGAAAGACCTCGACCCATGCGCCGAGGGGGTCTTCGGCCCAGTAGCAGGCACCTCGACCGGGGGTCCCCGTGGGATCGAACCGGCCGTTGCCTGAGTCATCGAAGAACCATGGTCGCGACTCCGCCCGGTGGATGCGATAGAGCAGCGTGCCGGCCCTGAGAGTCTTGCCGGGAAGCCTCGCGACGTCGACTGTCACTGCGCGGCGCGCGCCGCATCCCGACCGGCTGCAGCAAGCAAGCGATCCTGGGCTCCGCCGGTACGTACCCAATCGACTGGGTCGCGGCCGTCGAGGTCCGGGTGACCGGTAAGAAACCAGCTCGCAGCCGACCACGGGTCGATGCGCCCGGCGTCGACGAGCATCTGCTGCGCCTTGCCCAGAGAGTCGCGGTCTTCGCTTGAGGTGCCGGCAAATTGCCACGCTGGGAAACGAGCGCGACCACCGTCTGTCACGACGATCAACCGGTGGGTGTTCGCAAGCATGCTGACCCGCTGCTTGCTGACCCCAAGCAGCGCAACGACGTCCTTGGTCTCCCACAGCTCACCCAGCCGCTGCTCCCAAGCCTGTTCGGCAACCACTAGGCGTGCTGCACGCCTGACCGCGCCTGCGTCCAGAGGCGCGTCACCCACCAGGGAACGCAGCTCATCAACGAAGACCTCGGCCACCTCGCTCAGCGCGCCTGCCGCGATTGCCTTATCGGCCGCCTCGATCCGAAGCTCTTCGATGATCCCCTCGGCCTCTTGCAGCTTGCTGGTCAGATCACCGAGCAGCTCATCTACGGCGTGGGCCGGGTGTCCACCAACGCCAGCTCTCATCGAGGCGACGGCTGACTTGGCCGCCGAAGCCGTCCCCTGGCGCGACCTCCCGGCTACCGCCTCGAGTTCTGTGGGAGCCGACTGGCCGGACTCTCCGGAAGCCTCCCCCGCGTCTCCTTCGCTCTTCCGCCCAGGCGTCGCCACCTTCTGAGACGCCGATGAGTTTTCCCGTCGGCCCGATTGCTGCTTGACAGACATGACGACCATACTAGCGCTCCTGTCAATCGTGACAATCGCTGGCTGACCCACCCGGTTCCTGCGACAGATCCCGTCGCGGCTCGCCCTCTAGGCTCGACTTCTCGCGCACACTTTCACTTCCCGCGCGCGGAGCAGCGGTTCCCGCCCGGCGTGAACCCGGAGCTGTCGGTGCCGGGCGGGCTCCAGCAGCTACACCGCCGCCCGCCTTCCAAATTTGCTACCACTTCAGGACCAAAGGGGGAGCGGGCGGGGCGGCAGCTCAGACTTCCGGATCTCGTCCGCTGCGGGCGTCCGCGGCGCCGTGGACCACCTCCGCGCCGCCGACCCGGTGGTGGGCCCGATCGTCGATGAGGTGGAGGTGAGCCGAGGGCTGGGCGAGCGCGCCGACGAGCCGCCGCTCCCCGCCACGCTGCTTCACGGTTTCGTAACCCTGCGTGCTCGAGGCTGCGGAAGTGTTCCGCCGCACACCGACCCGGAGGAATCCATGCGAACCCCGTTGGCGCTCGGCTTCGTTGCGGCAGCAGTGTCCCTTGCCTTCGCCGTGCCGGCGATGGCCCGCGACAACAAGGCCTTCAGCCACTCGGCCAACCCGCTGACAATGGCGGTGTTCGGCGATGAGCCCTACGGCACGAGCCCGGCCGACACGGCGCAGTTCGGTGCCACGCCGGGGTTCATCGACTCGATCAACCGCGATCCGGCGGTCCGCCTCGTCTAGATGTTGGGGACATCCACTCGGGCAAGCAGTACTGCACCGAGAGCTACAACCGGTCGATCTTTGACCTATGGATGCGATTCCAAGACCCGCTTGTCTACACGCCGGGCGACAACGAGTGGAGCGACTGTCACAAGCCTGGCGAGGGGGGCAACGTCTTCGTCGACGGGCAGCCAGTCGACTACGCCAACGGCGACCCGATCGCCAACCTCGCGCTCGTGCGCTCGATCTTCTTCGCCGATCCCGGCCGGTCGCTCGGCGGCCGCGACAAGCGCGTGCTCAGCCAGGCCGAGGCCTACGACCCCGCCCACCCGACCGACGCCAACTACGTCGAGAACGTGATGTGGGAGCAGTCGCGAGTGCTCTTTGTGACGATCAACCTGCCCGGCGGCTCGAACAACGACAACGACGTCTGGTACGGCGGGGCAACCCAGACCCAGGCGCAGCGGGACGAGGTCGCTGAGCGCACCGGCGCCGACCTGCGGTGGCTGGATGAGGCGTTCGCCATCGCGCAGGCCGATCGGAAGATCAAGGGCGTCGTAATCGGCGCACAGGCTGACATGTGGGACCCCGAGAAGGGCGCCGCCCACCAGGCCGCCTACGAGCCGTTCGTGTCGAGCATCGCGTCACACACGACCGAACTGGGAAAGCCGGTCCTGATGTTCAACGGCGACTCGCACGTATACCAGTCCGGCAACCCTCTCTCGCCGTCAGACCCCAACTACTCCATCCACCCCGGCTACAACGTGCCGAACTTCCGCCGCGTCGTCGTACACGGCAGCACCTTGCCGCTGGAGTGGCTAAAGCTCACGATCGACCCGCGCGCGAGCCAGCCCGCGAGCGACACCACGTTCGGGCCGTTCACCTGGGAGCGCATGATCCAGCCGTAATCGCCCCGTCAGTTCGGTGGGAAGGCGCGGACGCTCCCCACCGCGCTGGCCCCTCGTGTGCCTCGAGACGGTGGCCGTCGGAGTCGTCTCGTGCCTCGCCCTGCATTCCCGGCAGGAAGCAGCAGTCCGCGCCAGCGGCCACGTCACTCCCGCAGCGGTGGGAGGAAGAGGCGAAATCTCGCCTTGCTTGTCGGTCTCGTCCCAGTGATCCGCTCGTTTCCGGCCGATCTGACCACTGTTGTCCCACGATCAATTGACGGCCCGGTTTTCGGACTGGTTTGTGCAACAGCCACGACGAAGAGGAGAAGCCCGCCCCGCCGACCCGCGGAGTGCTGCTTTGCGCCCGGAAGCGATCGTCTGCGCGGGCGGCGCCGTCGCTTCTGCTTCTCGTCGTGGCTGGTTGAATGAATCGCTAGTGAGCCCGCTGGATCGCCTCTAAGCGTGGGTTACGACAACGGCCACCTCGGGCTCGCCAACAGTCGGTGCCAAATGAGCGCGCTGAGCCGCACTGGCGCCCACCTGCCGCGAGCGGCGGCCACCGGGACTGTGCAACAGCCTCCGTCCAGAGCGGAAGTCCGCGGGCACCGCCCGCACGGCATCCCGATCGCGTCAGGGCTCGCGCGTACCGTGGAGGGGTGCGCTCGCCTTTTCCCGTGCCGATCTCCGCGCTGACCGCCGAACATGTCCGGGCGTTCCTAGCCGAGGCGGAGGAGGAAGGCGTGACCTGGGAGGGCAAGGCCGACGGACCCGAGGGCCGCGGGCGACTGCGACCCGAGCATGTGCGCAATGGTGTCTGCGCCCTCGCCAACCAAATCGGCGGCCACTTCATCGTCGGCGCGACCAAGCGCGATCGGGAGTGGCAGCTCGTCGGTGTCGGCCAGCGAGGTGAGCCCGCGCTCTGGCTCGACCGCGCCCTGGATGGTCTCCGGCCCTTGCCGCGCTGCGAGCACCGCGTCTTCGATCTCGGTGACGGACGGTGGGCCGCGGTCATCCGCGTCGAGCCGCTCACACAGACCCCGTGCATGACCCTCGACGGCCAAGTGTTCGAGCGCGTCTCCAGCGAGAGCGTTCGCGTCACCGAGCCCGTGCGGCTCGCGGCCTTGTTCACGCGCGGCGAACAGGCGCGTGAGCGTGCCGAGGCGCACGCCTCCCGAGCGGTCCGCGTGCTGCAACAGGCAGTCGGGCAGCCGCTCGGCGTGGGCGTCACCCTCGGGCTGGTTGCGGCAAGCTACGAGGACGACATCGGCTCGCGGCTGTTTCATTCGCGCTTTCGCACGCAGCTCGATGGGGCGTTCGAGGCCCGCCTGTTTAGCGAGCTCTCGCTGCCGACGCGCGCGCCCTCGCCCGAGGACCACGCTATACGGCAGAGCTACATGCAGCGCACCTACGGCATCGGAGAGGTCTCGTGGCTGGTGCGCGCGCAGTGGGACGGCACCGTCGGCGTCTCGGCGAGGCTCACGGGCTCGATCCTCAAACACGGTTCGCTATTCGACCTCGTGCTGCTGCCCGCGTGGAGACTCGCCGCTGACCTCGTGGCTGCGCTTGGCGGCTACGGCGACGCGCGGATGCACCTGGCCCTCGAGCAGCGCGCCATCGCTTACCAGCTCGGCGATTTCTACCGTGGACTGCCCGGGCTCACCGAGCTGACCCGATGGGCGGACGTCGCCGAGCCGAGCGGCGACGTCGTCGGCTCCGTGCAGCGCGAGCTGCAACGGGCCGCGGGGCTGTGGAGCTTTGAAGGCTTGCCTGATCCGCCGCCCGACGTGGCCTAAGCGCGTCCGAGCTCGCGCTTACCCTCGGACAGCGCATGTCCGAGTCGCTCGCACAGCTCTGCGGCGAGACCCAGACGCTCTTCGCCCAGGCGGACCTCAGTGACGGGCTCGCGTCGCTGCACCTGCGATTGCAAGGCGCAGGTCCTGGCGACCAGTGAGAAGACGCTGCTCGGCCAGGACGCGGACGCGTGGGCCACGCAGCTCATAGATGCGCTCCCCGTCGAGCTGGTTGTCATCCGCTCCGACGAGGTGGAGCTGGAGGATCTCGGCGAGTGCCAGGTCGATGTCCGCCACGACCAGCGACGCGTCATCGTCGACGCCTGGCGGCCCGTCCTCATCCCGGGCGCACTGAGGGCTCGGCGCGACCAGCTGCGTTACGCCCGCGCCTGGTAGCCCGAACGCTGGTAATTGACGAGCCAGCCGCGCGAAGTCAGGACGATGTGCTTCCGCCGCTGATCATCATCGGAGACGCTGCTCATGGCAAGGTTGGCCTCCTCAAGGTCCTTGATGTGCGGTCGCATCGCCATCGGCGAATTGAAGTCAAAGGCCTCGCTGTCGCTTGGCGAGCAGGTCCCACCGAACGCGACAAGGTCATCGAAAACCTGCCACGCTCGTGCCTTTACGTTGCCGGTTGCCTTCAGGTAACGCTCGGCCTGGTCGGCCATCCAAACCTCCAGTAGCTGAAGCCTCTCCTCAGCGGCCGCCGGACGCTCCCCCTGGTCATCGAGCCAGAATGCGAAGTCCTCGCAGAACTTCAGCGCGTCGCGCAGATTGCGATTGAGCACGCGGTGAAGGTGCTGAAAGCCCTCAGCGTTGACCGGAACGAAGACGTCGTCGGCGAGTGCGAAGGCGTCAATACGCCGCCGCACAACCTCGGCGATGTCCGTGTCGGAGATCGGACCGAGCTCGATGGGTTCGGACAGGACTCCGTTCAGCCGTGGAGAGGATGCGGCGCTCCTGACAATGCCCCGCGCACCGCACAGGACCCACCGCAGCCCCGAGCGGTTGATCAAGGTATCCCGGAGGGCCTCGAGTTGTTGCCGTGCGGCCTGGGACGTTTCGAGGAGCTCTAAGTTGTCCACGAGGCATACGAAACCGCCTTGTTCCCGAGAGGGAAAGCATGCCTGCAGCCATGCATCGACCGTCGCCTGGAAGCCGTCGTCGCGGAAGCCCTCGCTCTCGTTGATCGTCGGGGTCCGACTTCCACTTGCACCGAAGCCCAAGGCCTGTATGCCACCGCCCGTCCCCGTAATGACCGCGGACTGTAGCCAGCTCTCGACATCCTCTGTTCTCGGAGCATCCAATGCCGCTGCCTTCAGAGCCTTACGGTGCTCGATGAAAGCGCGGGCAACTCTGTAGTAGGCGCGCCTCCGGAAGTCATCGAGATTTCCGCCGGGCAGGAGCTGGAATGGCTCGGCGAGCGGTAGGAAAAGCTGCGACATCTCGCTCCTGGTGTGCTGCTGCTGAAGAGCATACGCGGCAACTGACACCAAGCTCGTCTTCCCTACGCCGTTGTCGCCCTCAATCGTGGGAACTGTGTCAGCCGAGGTGATCTTGCGGATGAGCTGCCTGAGCGACTGATGTCGGCCAACAAGGAGCTGCGCCCCCTCTCCAGTGGGAGGGATCGGTGTGGTGCTGTAGGGATTCGCGCGGAATCCGAAGTCGGTCCAGAGCGACATCGCGCTAGTTTACGAACGCCGCAGGGGTGCGATGACGGCGGCCATGAGAATCTCCCCAGGGGCGGCCGTCGAAGTTCCCCGTTGGCGGCCACCGGTTCTCCCCATGGGTGGCCGTCGGTTCTCTCCACTGTCCTGTCCTGATCGGCCTGTAGCTCGGGGCGCCTTGCCATCGAGGCGTATCTGGGGAGGCGGGCGTGAAGAGTTCGGAGGAAGTGATGGAGATTTTGGAGGCGTTTGATCTAGCGGGCTCGTTGCGGGGAGCGGCTGGTCGCGATGGGCTATCTGGGATCGGAGCGCACGACGCGTCGCGCGGTCGCCCGGGCGAAGCGGGTGTGGCGCCAGGAGCACGGGCCGCGGACCAGGCCGTGGGTGCCTGAGCCGGGGTTGTGGATGCAGTGGGATTTACGGTGACGGGCCGGAGGTGGGCGGCCGCTCGACGGTGTTCTTCTGCGCGTGGCTGGCGTGGTCGCGCTTCCGCGTGGTGTTGTCGCTGTGGGACCGCGCGAATGCCAAGCGTGGTGATGGGCCTGGACCGCACGTTGCGGCGCTTCGGTGGGGCGCCGACCTACGCGCTGACCGATAACGAGCTCGATCGATCAGGTGTGTAGCAGGAGCCGCTCGGCGCGACGCTGAAAACGCTCGACGAAGCGTTTGTCCTCAATCGCACGTGAGAGAAACAGAACCCGGTCCACGGCTCGCATGCAAGCAGAAGGATGGCGGTGGAGAGTCGGGCGGAGGGACCAGAGAACGCTCGCTTAATGCTGTGCCGCACGACTGACCGACGGCGAACATCGTTTGGGCGACACGCGCGGGAAGGCGTCGTGTAACACGGGCAGCCCGCGCTATCGGACGGCGCGAAGCAGTCGTGCCCAGCCTCGCCCACGAGACGCCCGCAGGGGACGACCAGGAGGAGCCCGGATAGCCGGCCGGGTCGCGCCCGCTTCTGTCAGCGATTGCGGAAGCCGAAACCTGCCTCCGCCCGCGCTCGCAGGTCGTCCTTTGCGGGTGTCTCTTGATCGAGGCAGGAGACGACTGCTCGCGTCAAGAGGAGTCGCCTGCGCAGGCCTTGCGGGCACTTATTAGCTACTTGCCGATAAACGCTTGAACGGCTGTCTGCCCTGTCTGGCGTGAGGTCGCTCGGCGGGTGGTGAACTCCGGATCGTTGTTTCGCCCTCGCGCGTGGCGGTGATCAGGATAGGTTGACCAGTCTAGATATCTCTGACAGAGTGGGGAGTACGCGGGGAAGGGCTTGTCGAGGATTTTGAAATGGGCTTAAGGACAATACGAAGTGTGCTGCTCGCCATGGGGCTCTTCGTGGCGATTATGGTTGGTGCCGTCTCTATGGCGTCAGCGGACCCGACGTTTGGCGTTATGAATGCCTCGGGTGGCATCTACTGGCGCTCGGCTCCGGATTGGAATACCGCCGAGGCGACGGCAGGCAACGGCTTTTACCCCGACACCGTAATTGCCGTCAAGTGCTACCAAAGCGGCGCGGGCAACGTCCCAGGGTCCGCTAACACGATGTGGGAACTGGCGAGTGTCGCGAGCGGGTCGGGCACCGGAAGCGGATGGATCAACGAACACTTCATCAACGACGGCGCCCCAATCAACGCGCCTTCCCCCGGAGTACCGCCTTGTCCAGCGACGCAAAGCGGCGGTGGGGTAACTCCGGGTGGTGGCGTCGGCACCCAGTCGCTGCCGGGAGGTTCTCTCTTCTTCCTCCCCAAGGATAATAATTTGCAGACCGCAGCATCGAAAACAATCACCTATCCCGGCTGGCGTGGCCCCAACTGCAAGTTGAACGGTGGCCTTCCGACGATCGACGGCAAGCGTGTAACGACGCTCGCCGGATGGAGCAACGGGCGCCTTGGGCCGATCTACTATCTCAACGCCGCCAACCGCGACCAGCGCGCCCAGATCAAATACGTCCTGCTTATCGACCCAGGCGGAACACCGCAGTTCACGGCCCAGGGATCGTGCGACGGGTCGGCCCGACCGAGTCAAGTGCTGAATCAGTGGCTGGCGCTGGAGCCGAAGAGTTCCAGGCTGGTGATAATCGCGGCTAGGAGCACCAACAACGATAAGCGCGTCGGGCTGGGGAAGTACTACCTCAAGAGCCTCACCAAATCGCAGCGTTCCAAGCAAGTCCTGGTCTGTAACGAGGGGAATCTTCCCCACAGGACAGCCTTCGACCAGTTCGCCGCACCATCGGGCGCGCAGACCGCGTTCTTGAAATCGCGAAAGTTTCGCTGCCCGTACGGCGTTCCAACCGTTTAGCCCTGACTTGGCGGACTGGCCGAATGGTCGCTGGTTCAAGTAATGCGTGATTTACCAACTGCAAAGATGGAACTCAGGTTTACGACGAAATGGATCGCACGTGACTTACCTCATCAGGCGCCCGCTCACGTAAACAAAACCTGACCGCTGTGCGGAAAGCGGCCCTCATCCCAATCCCCGCGGCGCCACGACCCTTGACGATTTCCCGGGCGGGTCGTCCGAGGTCTGCCTCCGCTTCTTTTGGCCGCACCCAGAGATAGCATGGGCTGGCTCGCTGATCCGCCTGAACTTCTGCGCCACCATCAGTGGACGGCAGCACGAGACGCTCGCATCCGGCCACACGCGCGAGCCGTCAGTGGGGCGGCCACGGATGCTCGCTTATGGACGATAAGCAGAAGCGACGGCGCCGCCCGCGCAGACGATCGCTTCCGGCGCGTTGCGATAACGCCGGCGCACCGAGCGCCGGCTTTCGCTTGGGCGGAGAAGCCGCTGCGCAAGGCCAGTGGGTGGACCAGTCGCCTCCTTGCCCCACGAGAAGCAAGAGCGACGCCGGTCTATTATTTCGCTCGTGCAGGGGTCTGGTTAGCAGCGGAGCAGAAATGCGGTGCTTCGGTTAGTGGAACTGCGAGTCGCGGTGGCGGAGTCGCCCGGCGGGGGTGTCGCTGATAGGGGTTCCGACCCCGTGTAGACCGTGGCGATGACGAGCAGCGCCACGAGGTCGTCGACGACCGCCAGGGAGAGCAGGAACACACGCGCGCGCGTCGCCGAGCGCGGCGTCAGCAGCGCCAGCGCGCCGAGCGCGAACGCCGTGTCGGTCGACATCGCGGCGCCCCAGCCGTGCGCGCCGGGGCCGCCCGCGTTGATCGCCAGGAAGATCGCGACCGCCACGGCCATTCCGCCGACCGCGGCGAACGCCGGGACCGCGAGCCGGCGCCGGTCGCGCAGCTCGCCGAGGTCGAGCTCGCGCTTGGCCTCCAGGCCGACCACCAGGAAGAAGAACGTCATCAGGCCCTCGTTCACCCAGTGGCGCAGGTCGGCCGAGATCGCGCTGTCGCCGATCGTGATGGCGAGCTGCGTCGTCCACAGCGACTCGTAGGAGTCAGGCCAGGGTGAGTTGGCCCACAGCAGGGCGAGCACCGTCGCCGCCAGCAGGGCCATCGCCCCGCCGGTCTCTGTGCTCAGGAAGTCGCGTACCGGCGCGGCGAGGTTGCGCGCCCACGCCGTCCGCCCGATATAGCCCGAGCCGTCTGCGCGCTCGACCGCCACCTGCGGATTATCTACGGCCGTATCTCGCGGCACCGGCCGGGGTGCGCGCTCGCGCCCGAGTCGGCCGAGCCTTGCGCCTCGACGCATCAGCGGGATAGGTTAATCCGGCCGCTGCGGCGGCGACGATGGCGTCACTTGCTCCCAGACCGAATCCATGGTGGTTGCTGCGGCTGCGCTTGACCGCCGCGGGAATCCTCGCCACGGCGCGCAACGACCTCGGCGAGAGGCTCTCAGCGCGCAAGGGACACCAGGAGCACTGGTCGATCGACCTCGACGGTCGAGTCGAGACCCTCGTCGTCCCGCGCGGCCTGCTCGAACGGCTGCGCGCCGACGGGCGCCTGCTCGCCGCGGGAGCACGGCGCCTGCCGCTGTTCGTGGCGCCGCCGCCAGCGCTCCGGGCGCTTCCATGGGTTGCAGCCCTACGCCGGGTGTTCGAACACGAAGGGCTGAGCGATGTCGAGCCCGTGCGCCTGTCGCTGCTGGGCTGGAGGAGGCGCGGGGAGTTCGCCTTCCCGCTGTCCGGACTGACGATCGAACGCGCGGAGCCGGGCGACATGCCGTACGTCGATCTCGGGCTTCCCGGCCTGGCTCGCTGGGAGCGGGTCTCTTCCGATCTCGTCGACGACGCCCTGCGCGAGCTGCGCCCGGACATCGTCGTCGCGCCGCCGGAGGCGCTCGGCCGGCTGCGCGACATCGACCCGCGGCTGATCGTCGTGCTCGACCGCGGGCGAACCGACCCGAGCTGGCGTGCCATCCAGGTCGCGCGGCCCGGATCCGCGGTCGTGTGGGCCCCGCTGGTAGCGGACGGGAGCGGCTCCTCGTTCGTGTCCAAGCTCGTGTCCGAGCTCGTCGCCGACGAACACGTCCACGACGCCCATCAGTTCGCGGCCGCCGAAGCCGCGAGCGAGCTAGGAACGACGCCGTGGCTCGTCGCCAACCCGGAGTCCAACCTCGGCCTGGGGCTCGGCGACGTCGCCGCGTCGCTGCGCGGGCGCGCCGAGGCGCTCCAGGGGATCGACCCCGGCGCGCGCTGGCAGGCGATGGCAAAGCATGCGGTGTCGCCGCTGCTGCGTGACGTCCTCCTGGACGTCGCGCCCACCGCGGATCTTGTCGTCGACACGGCGCGCGAGGCAGTCGAAGCCGCGACACGCAGGCCCGAGTCGCTCGCCGATGCGGGCGACATCCTGCGCGACCTCGCCGATCGCGGGCACCGGCTGACTGCGGCCGAGTCGACGGTCGACAAGATCCAATCTGCGCTGTCGCGCGTCCACGCCGATCCCGAGTGCGTTCAGGAGGTCCGCGGGCGCCAGCAGCGCGTCGTCGACGTCACGATGCGCCGCGACGGCGACTCGGAGTCCGAATGGATCGGCGCCAAGACGCCGCTGATCGCGGAGGCCACGTATCTGCTTCTCGTCCAGATCGGGCACCCGAGCACGCACAGCCTCGTCGTCGGCGCACCGACGCCGCTTGATCCCTTGCTCCCGCCGCCCCTGAAGGACGACGGCCACGAGATCGAGCTGGTCGTCTTCGGACACGACTTCGACGTCGTCGGCGCGGCGCGCCGGTCCGTCTTGCTGCCGCTGGTCGGCACCAGCGAACGCGCGGAGTTCGAGGTCGTCGCCCCGCGGGCCGCCGAGGGCGCAAGCCTGAACGCGCGGATGCGGATCGGCGTCTTTCACCGCTGCAACCTCGTGCAGTCGCTGCTGCTGACCGCGCAGGTGGCGGACTCCGACGGGGCCGCGAGCGACGATGGCGGCGGGGTCGTCGTCGAAGTCGAGACGTCGCGTACGCACCGCTTCGCCGACGACATCGCGGAGCTGCGGCCGCGCGCGCTCTCGCTCGGGCTCAACGCGTCCAACGGAACGCACACCGTCTGGCTGAAGGGGCCCGACGCGGTGGATGACGTCACGCTGCCCGAAGCGATGCTCGACGACCAGATCAACGCGTTTCGCGAGATCATGGCCGCCGCCTCCGCGAACGGAAAGGTGCCGCGCTTCCCGGCGCTGCCCGAGCCCGAATCGCCACCGTCGCCGCAAGTCCACGGGTATCTGCGCAAGCTCGCCTACCGCGGGCAGGTCATCCACGACGCGTTGTTCGGCAAGCTCGAAAGCATCGGCAAGGATCTCAGTGACTTGCTGGACGCCCCTGACAGCACGGTGCAGATCACGTGGCACGAGCCCGGCTACGCGTTTCCATGGAGCATCGTCTACGACTTCGAGCTGCCCGACGAGGCCGCCCAGCCCAAGCCGTTCTGCCTCGGCTACCCGCCGGACGACCCGCCCGCGCCCGGCGATCCGCCGATGAAGCGCTGCGACCATGGCGCCGAGAAGGGCGGCTTCTGCGTCTACGGCTTCTGGGGAGTGCGTCACCGGCTGGAGAACCTCCTCCCCAGCCACGGAACGCCGGTCGAGTCCATCGAGCGCCGCAAGGAGGCCGGCGTTCACGTCTCCACGCGGTTCACCGGCGGCCAGACCGCCGACCTCGTCGGGCGACTCACGACCAAGCTGCCCGGCGCGGTCACGACGCCGACGGCGGGCCAGGATCTCGCGGCGCTCATGTGGTCGGATCCGGACAGGCCGAGCGTCGTCGTCGCGCTGGGACACCTCCTGCTGAAGTTCACCGAGCCGCGCATCGAGCTCGCACACGACGGCTATCTCAACGCCAACCTGGTCACCCGCGGCCTGAAGAAGCACCTCTCCGCCTGGACGCAGCCCAACTCGCTGGTCCTGCTGATGGCCTGCGAGTCGGCCGCCGTCAGCGTCGCCACGATCAGCGGTCTCGTCGACGCGCTGACACAGTGCGGTGCCGCCGGGGTCGTGGGCACGGAGTGCGACGTCTTCTCCGATCTCGTCGGCCGGTTCGCGGGCGAGCTGACGCTGCGGATGTGGAGCGACGGGCAGTCGCTCGGCGAGGCCATCGTCGCGCTGCGCCGCGAGTTGCTGCTGGAGGGCAACCCGCTCGGCTTCGCGTTCACCCCGTTCGGACCGTCGGAGCTGCACCTTGCCGCGTAGTCGCATCGCGGCCGCGGCGGTCGTCCTGCTCGCGCTCGTGCTCGCGCCGACGGTGGGTGCGGCCCCGCGCGCGGCGATCGAGCCAGTGAAGGCCGCGCTGCAGGCCCCGGTGATCGACGCCGAACGCGTCGAGCTGCGCGTGCCGATCGCGATCCGCTCGGGCGTGCGCGCGCAGTCGCTGTACGCGGAGGTCGCGTCGGTGGCGTTGCCCGGCCGCTCGGAGGGCTCGCTGGTCACCGCCTTCGAGGCGGAGATCGTGCCGGCGCAGGCGGGCCGTGGACCCGCCATTCGCCTGTACGTCAAGACCCGGCCGAGGCTGCCGGCGGGAACCTACGCGGTCACGGTGGTCGTCCGCCGGCGGTCGCCCGCGCGCCCGAGTGCGCGCAGCGTCCGCATCGCGGTGCGGATCGCGAGCGCGGAGCTCAAGCCTCCGGCGAAGCTGCGGATCCGGCGGACCGAGCGCTGGCCATTTCACGACGGGGTGTCCGGGCCGCCGCCACTCACGCTGCGCGAGCAAGGCGGCCGGTCGTGGATCGACGCCATCGACATCAGCGTCAGCCCCCCGGCGACCGTGGCCGGCGAGCTCGCCGACGGGACGGTCACGGCCGCCGCACCGGCCGAGCCTGTCCCGCCGCGCGGCAGGAAGGACGCGAAGCTGACGCTCGCAGACGGCTTCCCGCTCGGTACCTCGTCCGGCACCATGACCGTCGACTCGCCGCGACTCGCAGCCCCGGTCGAGGTCCAGTACGAGGTCGTCAACAAGCGCTCGCTGCTGGCGCTGGTCGTCCTCCTGCTCGTCGGGGTCGGGCTCTCCTACGCGACCCGTCGCGGGCTCCAGAGCAAGCTCGACGAGGACACAGCCAAGGTCGGCGGGCTCGATCTCATGAGCACGATGGACCGGCGGATGCGCGAGCACGCCGACGCGGAGTTCGTGCGCGAGGTGACGGGCGCTCGCGACGACGTCGCGGCCGCGCTGGACGGCGGTGCTGCCGGCATCACGGCGGCCACGACGAAGGCCGAGGGCGTGCTGACCGCGCAGATCACGGCGCTGCAGACGCGGGCCACGCAGGCGGCCACGGCGCTGGATGCCTACCGCGCTGCGCTGGGCACCGGGTGGACGCTGCCGACGGACGTGCAGGCCGTGATCGTCGGCGAGAGCCAGCGCCTGGCGCGGATCGCGGCGACGCTTGGCGCGGGGAACGTCGGTGACGCCCAGCAGCGCCTCGACGAGCGCACGGACGCGCTGCGCGCGGAGCTGCGCGCCGCGTCGTTGCCCTGGCATGACGCCGCGGCCGCGCTCGTCGCGCACATGACGGATGCCACCGGCGGCTCGCTCGCGCTCGCGGATCCGGAGCTCTCGGCAGCAGCGACCGAGGCGAAGACGGCACTGGCCGCCGTCGGTGGCGAGCAGACGGCAGCCGTCGGCGTGATCCTCGAGCGGATCGACGCGGCGTTCGCGTCGATCGGCGAGCTCCTCGTGGAGCTGCGCGTTTCGGCGGCGGTCGTCGTGCGCGACGTGTCCGTGGCGCTGGGCGGCGACGAGCAGGCGATCGAGGCCGCGCTTGGCGCGCTGCTCGGAGCCGTGAGCGCGGGCCGCGACAGCGCGGATCTCGGCACGCTCCTCGTGGCGCTCGAGGCGCTGGAGAGCGCGATGGGGACCGCGGTCCGAGCCAAGGTCCCGGCGTCCGACGCGCGCGACGCGGCGCTGCGGGGCGGGAAGTTCGACGCGGCGGCACAGGCGGCTGCCACGAACGGAGCCGTGCTGCTCAAGGACGGGGAGTCCACGCCGGCGGCGATCATGACGGCGGCGCGCGGTCGGGCGCGCTCAAGGCACGCCCCGGGCACGCGGCTCCCCGATCTTGCCGTGGCCGGGCCGTCGATCGCCTCGGCTGCCGAGCGGGCGAGTGGGCTGCGGCGCACGATCGCGCGGACGCGCGGGCTACAGGATCTCCTCGTCGCCGTCACCGTCGCGATCGCCGGCTATCTGCTGTTCGCCGACGGCTGGACGGGGAGCACCGACGACATCGTCAAGGTGCTCGCCTGGGCGTTCGGCATCGACTTCTCGGCCGCCACCCTGCAGACCGCGTTCCAGCGCCCGCAGCCGGCGCCAAACCCACCGGCGCCCAACCCGACACCCGCGCCCACCCCGACACCGGCGCCCACCCCGCCGCCGGCGCCCGGCACCTGACCGCGCCACACTTCGGCGGTGTTCACCGCGTTCACGCCTGCGCACCGCGGGGGCTCCGGCTCGCCGCTCGTCCTGCTGCACGGGTTCAGCGACACCTGGCGGATGTGGGAGCTCGTGCTGCCCGCGCTCGAGCGCCACCACGACGTGCTGACGCTGAGGCTGCCCGGCCACGCCGGCGGGCCCCCCACTGCCAGACGAGCTGACCGCGTCGCTCATGCCCGAAGCCGTCGAGCGCGCGATGGACGCGGCGGGCTTCGAGACGGCGCACATCGCCGGCAACTCGATGGGAGGCCTCGCCGCGCTGCAGCTCGCTGCCCGCGGGCATGCGCGGACCGTCGTGGCGTTCGCGCCCGCGGGCGGCTGGCCGCGCGACGACGACTCCTACAAGGAGCTGCTCGCGTTCCAGGCGACGATGGTCGAGCAGGCCAAGGCCGGCGCGCCGCACGCGCACACGATCGTTTGGACGCTCGAGGGTCGGCGCCGCGCGACGCGGCTGAGCACCGTCAGCTTCGAGCACATCCCCGAGGAGCTGCTCGCTCATCAGCTGCTCGGGATCGCCGGCTGCAGCGGGGCACGCAGGCTCACCGACTTCGGGATCCGCGAGGGCTTCGCGCTAGTTCGCGCCGCGCCTCGCCGGGCTGACCGACACCCGCATATGGCGCACCGCAGCCGCGCATGACAGCGCCGCTGGCCGGCTGCTGCGCAACCGCGTCAAGCTCGATCACATTCACGGCCAGTGGGACGAGCTGCTACGTGTCGCGGGCTCTCTGCACCAGGGGACGGTCACCGCCAGCCTGCTCGTCGGGCGCCTGCACGCCCAGCAGCGCCGCAGCGCGCTCGCCGCCGCGCTGCAGGACTACGGGCGCCTCGTCAAGACCGAATTCATCCTGCGCTACCTCACGCGCCCCGTCGAACGGCGCGGCATCCACCGCCAGCTCAACAAGCACGAAAGCGTCCACGCCCTCGAAGACGCGATCTTCTACGGCAACGAAGGCCGCATCCGCCTGCAGACCCTCGATCGCCAATCGACGCAGGCCGCCGCGCTCGCGCTCGTCTCCGCCGCGATCGTGACCTGGAACACGCACCACATGAACGAGATCGTCGAACGCGAACGCGCTGCCGGGCGGCCCCTCGACGACGTTGACCTCGCACGCCTGTCGCCGACGCTCCACGCGCACATCAACCTCAACGGCCGCTACCACATCCACCCCGAGCGGCCGCCACGCCACCACGCCCCGGACCGCGACGCCCTCACGACGTACAGCTGAACGCCCAGGCGGCGGAATGTCGTTGGTCCGAGGCAGCGTACTTCCACTAACCGAACGCCCGCAGTTCTGCTCCGATGCTAGGTCGACCCCGTGCAGTGCGACGAGCTGAGGGCGATGCAGGCGCCGCTAAAGGAGCGCTACACCAACCAGCCCGAGGCCGCGAGGGTCACCTTGTCGGCGAGTGGCACCCTCGGAGAGCATGTGTCGTGCTCGGTGCAGACTGGGCGCGAGATCGCTGAGGCCGGCCTTCACCCGGCAACGGGCGGCGACGGGTCGTTCTTGTGCTCAGGTGACATGCTGCTCGAGGCGCTGGTCGCCTGCGCCGGGGTCACGCTGCGAGCGGTCGCGACTTCGCTGGAAATCTCCGTGGCGTCCGGGAGTGTGCGCGCCGAAGGAGACCTCGACTTCCGCGGAACGCTGGGCGTCGACCGCGAGGCACCGGTGGGCTTCTCGGCGATCCGCCTCTCCTTCGAGCTCGACACCGACGCCGATGACCAGCAACTCGCCACGCTGGTAAAGCTCACCGAACGCTACTGCGTCGTCTACCAGACGCTTGCCGGGGCGCCGGCTCTCTCGACCACGCTCGCCACCGGATAAGGCAAGACCGCCCGGCGTAGTCGACGCTACCTACGCCCGGGAGCGGGAATGAGGTACGGGACGGCCGGGGCGTAGCCTGTGGCAGATGGCTGACTCCCACGAGCTCCCCTCGCTGCCACCCATCACCGCCGAGGTGGAGCCGATGTTTGATTACGTCGCCCTCGACTCCCCGCGGATGCCCCCCGACCTCGATGTCGTGGCCCGTCTAGCGCGCAAGTACAGCGAGGAGGACGGGGGCGGCGAGCGGCTGCGACTCGCGCTCGTCGCCGGCCACCCGGTCGACAGCCATGACCTGATCATCGTCGCCTACATCTGGCGCGCTGAGACACGGGACGTCGTGTGGGGGCTCGAGCGCTGGCCCTCACCTGAGCGCCGGCTTGTGCTCTACCGGCTCGACCCCGGCTTTGAGCTGCTGCCCGCTCGCCAACTCCACGCCGAGCTCCAGCACGCGGGCGCGGACGCGCTCGCGGACGAGACGCGCGCGGTCCTCGCCGCCTGAATAGCCGCACCCCTTCCCGCCCGCGGGCAGCGCTCGGCGGACGAACCTCGCCGAGCCATCGACCGGGTGGCCCGGATTACACGCCGCGCTCCTCCTTCGACGGATGCGAGCGTTCCACTGCCCCAAACTGACATTCGCTGCGGACAACGAGGAGGAGCGCCCGCACCCACGCGACTCGCTACTCCTTCCGGCGCGCAGCGATCGCGAGGACCGGTGACGGTGCCACTTCTCCCCGCCCCAAACCGATCGTGGGCGGTTGGCCCGCCGCACCTTTGCCGTTGACGTCGACCGGCGAGCTCATGATCTTGACCGCGGCCCGGCGGGCCAGTGCCTTCGCTCGTCGGATTATCGCGTCAGACCCCAGGCGGCGGTCGTTGTCGGGGGCAACGAGCAGAAGAAGGCCCTTGGCGCGTCAGCCCGCTGGTCGGCCTTGAGTTAGCTCGGGAGCCGATCTCCTGGTCAGGTTCGCATCGGCCGCCCGACCACCAGCTCGAAGTCGCTCGACAGCGTCGTACAGATGATCGCGCTCCGCGCCTGCGCGCCGCAGAGCGAGTCCGCTCCAACGAGCTGACACGGATTAACAGGAGCGCCCCAACCGGCGCGGTGCAACAAAGCTGCCTTTACACCGTTTTTTGGAAAAGGGGGGAGGGGGGGGCAGTTAAGGGCGCTGGTGGCCTCTATTGGCTATATGGACGTTTTTTCACCGCGGCGGGGAACCGAACGATCGCCTCGAGTTTGCTCTTGTCATGCATCGGGAGCGCTTCGGGCGTGCCCCGCATGTCGACGCTGGGGAGGCTCGCGCCTCGCACGAGGAGGGTGCATCTGGGGGACGCGATGGCCTCTTCCCGTGTATGGAGGCTTTCCTCTCGAAGGGGGCGGAGCCCTAGGCGTTGACGGTGCAGTGCGGGGAGGATCTGGCCTCCTAAGCCCTACGGGGGCGCTTTCAGCCGCCGCGAAGCTGCGCGGACAACCGTCTCGACATCGACGGCTCCAGGCAAGGCTGGACCCTGCCGAGCGCGCCGCGCGTCGGCGCGCTCTCAATTTTTTTCGCGCCAGGGGGGTCCAAATCGACGGGTCACTGCACTCCAAGCATGTAGTGAGCCGTTTGTCGCCATCGTCGATTGTGGCGCGGAGAGCGAGCCGAGCGCTCGGTGTCGCTGATGACCAGGCGGCCAGGGTGACCCGAAGCGTGTCCCTCGTTGTCGGCCCCGTCGTGCCCGGGGTGACGCGGTGAGCCGGCCGACCGGGGTGGGAGCGGACCAGTTGTCCTTTGAGGCCGCGTTGAACGGAACCAACCAGGACCGGGGGTCGACACCGATCACCCTGATGCTCACGGTTCCCAGCGAGTTTTTGTCCCTGCTCGCCGAAGGGGTGGCCGGCGGGCTCCACCTCCCGATCGACGCTGGCGAGCCGACCGGGGCGAGCGCGACGTTGGAGCGGCCCGGTGAGTCGCGGTTGTTGTCGGTCAACGACGCGGCGAATTACCTCGCGGTGCATCCGCGGACGATCTACCGGGCGATCGCCGCCGGTGCGCTCGAGGGGCGCAAGGCCGGCGCTCAGTGGCGGATCGCTCCCGCCGCGCTCGACGCGTGGCTCAAGGCCCGGGAGGCGCCGCGGGAGAGCCCCGTTGGGCCCGCGCCCGCGGCGGTAAGCAGGCCGGCGAGGAGCCTGCGTGCGCCGGTCGCACCCGGCGAGAGCTCCTTCACCGCACGCGCCCGCGCCTCGCGCGGGCGTGCTGCCTCTTCGATGTCCAATCAAAGGAGGACGCATGAGTAAGTCAGCTCTCACACCGCGACGGATGGGGAAGCGCGATCGGCGACGGATCGCTGCGATTGGCCTCGGCCCCGGAATCGTGGTGGGTTCCCTGCGCGGGGGCAGCGAGCCCTACGCGGCCGTCATCGATGAGGGCCATGGGGTGTCCGGGGCGATCATCGCTCCGACGTTGCACGCAAAGCCCGAAGTCGTGGGCCGCCTTGAGTCGCTCCTGGCCCGTGGGGCCGCCCTCGGCGCGGTAGCGGAGGCGCTGGAGCGCGTCGCGGGCTCGGGCGACTCCGGCGATGTCCTCGCCCAGATTGGCGCGGATGTAGAGCGGCATGCCTTGCTCGCCCCAGAGTATGAGTCCTCTTGGCCGGGCGACTGGTGGTTTCCAGGCAGACGGGAGACGTCCGGCTTCGATTTGCCCATTTCAGTGACGGCTCCGTGTGCGCTTGGCCACTTCAATGCCGGTCCCGCCGACGCGCCACTAGGCCACCTCGTGACGGTCTACGGCGAGGGGTGCAAGCGGATCGCGCCATGGATCGGCGTCCGCGAGCTGATGGAGGCCTACGAGGTCGTTCATCTCCTCAAAGTCGCGCTTCACCGAGGGGAGGATCCGCCGCGGGTTGCCGCGGCTCTGACCATGGCGGCGGTCATGCCCGACAGCCTCTCGGTGTTGCAGCGCGAGCTCGACGGAGCTCAGTCGTGACCTCGTCATCGGGCGATAAGAACAACGAGGAGCTCGCCTTTGGGGCGCTGATCCTCGCGGCGGCGTTCCTCGTCTTGAGCCCGGTCTTCTACGCGGTCGCCGCGACGGCGACGCTGGTGGGCTCGGGCAGTCTGCCGCCCTACTGGGAGGCGGCGATCGGAACCGTGCAGATTCCCTGGCATCTGTCGGATCCGGCCTCGGCGTACGGGCCGGAGCTGGCGGCCAGCATGCCTGCAGGTGGCCGCTGGTGGTTGTCGGTCGGCGCTATCGACGGAGCGATCCTCGTGGGAGTCGGCCTCTGCCTGCTGAGGGTCGGGCTAGTGGTCGGTCGCGTCCGCGGCCGGCGCCGGCTTGACGTCCGCTGGTGGGATCCGCGGCGGCGCCTCAAGCCGCGTGCGTGGGCGCGGCCGCGTGACCTCATCCATCTGCAGCCCCGTGGCCGGTCGGGGTCGTCGTCGGCCTGGGCGCGGGCCACGGGCCGCTTTCTGCGCTGGGCCTACCGCGAGCGGCGCGCGCCGGACAGGGCGGGCGGTGACTCGTGGTTCATGGGTCGCCTGCGGGGCGCCGAGCTTCGCTCGGTGCCAGAGACCCACCTGCTCGGCCTCGCGCCAACACAGGCGGGCAAGACGACGCGCATCGTCATTCCCGAGGCGATAGAGCACCAAGGGCCGCTCGTCGTGCTCTCCAACAAGACCGACGTGCTCGACGCGACCGCCGAGAGCCGCTCCGCGGTCGGTCCGGTGTGGGTCATCGCGCCGCTCACGCGGCTCGGCCGGCACGGCGACCACCGGCGCGGCTGGACCCCGTTGAGCTCGTGCCGTGAATGGGAGGGAGCGCTGCGCATGGGACAGTGGATGTTCGACGCCGACCCGGCCGCAACGGCCACCTCGACCAGCTCAGGCGGTGCCCGGTTCTATAACCGCGAGTCGGTCTCGGCGCTGCTCCCGCCGCTGCTGCACGCCGCTGCGCTCGATGGCCGCGACATGGCCACGGTCCTGGCCTGGGTGCGGGCCGGGGTCGAAGGGCTCGACGAGCCGAGGGAGGTGTTGAGTGAGCAGGGTGCTACGGCGGCGGCGAGTGCGATAGCTGGCGTCCAGGCGCTCGACGACCGACCTCGCTCGTTGTTGCTGATGTCCTGCGCACAGCTCATCGACGGCTACCGCTTCCCCTCAGTCCAGGCGAGCGATCGCGAGGGCTTTGACCCGCGGGCGCTGCTGCACGGCGGGACGCTCTACCTGGTCGCGCGCGAGAGCGAGCAGGAGCTGCTGGCGCCGATCTTCGGAGGAATCCTCGGAGCGATCCTGCGCGTCTTCGAGGACGAGGCGGCCGACTGCGGCCGACCGCCGCAGCGACCGCTGAAGATCCTCGCCGACGAGGCGGCGCACCTGGCGCCGCTGAGCAAGCTGCCGACCTATCTGGCGGTCTCGCGCAGCTGGGGCGTTCGCTGGTGCCTGCTCTATCAGAGCGTTGCTCAGATGCAGCGCCGCTACGGCGACGAGCACCAGGCGTTGCTGGCCAACACATTGGTCAAAGTGATCCTCGGGCCCATCCACGACGAGGCGACCCGCAAGGTCGTCGTCGACCTGCTCGACGAGGAGGCGACTACGGCCAGATCCCGCACCTCGCGCAGCTTCGGGGGGAATGACTCCACGACCCGTCACGAGCGCCACGTGGGCAAGGCGAGCGCGGAGTCCCTTCGCCAGTTGAGCGAGCACGAGGCGATCGTCATCCACGGTCGCGACCTGCCCGCCGTCACGACGCTGCTTCCGTGGTGGAAGCGCCGAGATCTCGCGGGGTAAGGGCGATGATGACTGCGTCGAGCATCCCCGCGAGCTCGGCCGCGGGCTATGCGTCCTATCTCGAGGGGCAGACCGTCGCGCCTGACCAGGGCGACTACTACCTCGGCCCGGACGGCTCGCCCGCTGAAGCGCCCGGCCGGTGGCTGACCAGCGAGGACGCGCTGGGCCGGCTGGGGATCGTCGAGCCCGGCGCGGTGGCGGGCGATGACCTTCGCGCGCTGATGGCGGGGCGCGCGCCGGGCACCAGGCCCGAGGAGGAGCGCTGGATTCGCCAGGCCGGACCGGACGGAACCCGGGCCGGGGGCATCGACGTGACCTTCTCGGCGCCCAAGTCGGTGAGCATCGTGTGGGCGCTCGGCGACGCGGACGAGAGAGCGGCGGTCGAGGCGGCCCACCGCGAAGCCGTCGAGGGCGCCGTCGGCTATCTGCGCGAGAGCGTCGAAGTCACCGTCGAGTGGGACTGCGATGCGCGCCAGAGCCGTCCGGTAAGGGCGAGGGAGCTGCACGCGGCCGAGTTCCTGCACACCACCTCGCGCGGGGTGGCCGGCGGCACACCCGATCCTCAGCTCCACAGCCACGTAGTCATCACCAGCGTCGAGCGTGCCGACGGGACGATCGCCGCGGTGCGCTCGCGGCCGGTGCTGCGCTGCGCGCGCGAGGTCGGCGCCTACTACCGCGCGCAGCTCGCCGACCGCCTCGGCGAGCGAGGATACGGGATCGAGGGAGCAGGCAGAGACGGGCGCTACTTCCGTGTCAGCGGGGTGCCCGAGCCAGTCGAGCGGGCGTTTAGCCAGCGCACCGAGGAAGTGCTGCGCGAGGTCGATCGCTTCCGCGCGAGCCACGGGCGAGAGCCCAACCGCGGCGAGCTTCGAGCCGTCGCGGTAAGGAGCCGCGACGCGAAGACGCCGAGGACGCGCACGGAGCTCGATCAGGCGTGGCGGGCCACCGCCGCGCAGCACGGATTCGCGTCGATCGACATCTCCACGATCCGCCGGGGACAGCCGCGAGAGGCCCACGAGCGCGGGTGGGGCAAGGGCGTCGAGCGCGAGCTCACGCGCACCCGCGCGATGTTCGTCGAGAGCGAGCTTCGAACCGTCGCTCTCGAGCAGGCCCCTGGCAAGGGCCTCTCGGTTCGCACCGCTCTCCGGGGCGCAGAAGAGCTCAAGCGCGGCGGCCGTGTGCTCGAGCTCGAGGATGGCAGGCTGACCACGGCTCGTATGCGCGACCTCGAACGCGACGTGGAATCCCGCGTCCGCGCGATTGGCAGGGAGGCCGCTGGAGTCGTAGACCAGGCCGCGAGGGACGAGGCGATCGCAGCGACCGAGGAGTGGCTGGGCTCGCCCTTGACCGTGGAGCAGCGTGGGGCGATCGGCCGGTTGACCGAAGGCGCTCGCGCCGCCGTCCTGATCGGGCCGGCGGGCACCGGGAAGAGCGCGGTCATCGAGGCGTGCGCGCGCTGTGACCTGCACCGCGGCCGGCGGGTCATCGGAGTGGCGGTCGCCGGTCGCACCGCCCAGCAGCTGGGCGAGTCCTCGCCCGCCCTGAACGGAAGGGTGGACACCGTAAACGCCGTTCTCGCCGCCGGCGAGCGCGGGCACCTGCCTGTGGACTCGGCCACGACGGTCTACCTCGACGAGGCGGGCATGGGCGATACCGAGCGTCTCGCCCGGCTCGTGCGCCTGGTCGACGAGCGCGGCGCCTGCCTGCTCGCCGTCGGCGACGGGCGCCAGCTCCCGTCGGTCGGCGCGGGCGGCATGTTCGAGCGGATGGCCGGCACGGTCCCAACCGCGCAGCTCGGTGAGGTCAAGCGCACCGCCGACCCGGCCGAGCGCCGGGCGTGGCGCGCCCTGCGCGAGGGAGATCCGGCGCTTGCCATGGCTCACTATCGCGAGCGCGGGGCGTTGCGCTTCGAGGACTCCCGCGGCCAGGCTCTCGAACGCGCCGCTCGACGGTACGACCAGCTCGCACGAGTCCACGGACTCAACCGGGTCGCCTTGATGACCGACGCGACCAATCTCGAGGTCGACGCGCTGAACCTGCGTGTCCAAGCGCTCCGCGCGCAGCGCGGCGAGCTGGGCTCACCCGAAGTGGAGCAGAGCTCAAGCGGACATCACTTCCATGCCGGCGATCGCGTTGCGTGGCGGGCGTCGATGAACGTCGCCGGAGAACGGCGTGTGGAGAACGGCGTGCGTGGCGAGGTCGCCGCGATCGACGCCGCAGGCGGATCGCTCACCGTTCGCCTGGACGGAAGCGGCCGCGAGGTGCCCGTACCCGAGGACGCCGTGGAGTCCCTTCGCCTCGGCTATGCCGGCCACGTCTACCGCCAGCAGGGAGCGACCGTCGACCGCGCGGTCGCGGTCACCGGCGGCTGGCAGACCTCCCGCGAGGCGGCCTACGTCGAGGCCTCACGGGCCCGGCTTGGAACCGAGTGGTACGTGGCACGCGACGAGCTTGGTAGCGAGACCGACGCCGAGGGCATCGACCAGCTCGCGGCGAGGATGCGCGTATCCCGCGCCCAAGCGCCGTCGATCTCCCTTGATCTCGCCTCGTTCGATGGCGACGAGCTGGCGCCGGAGACGATCTCCGTGGCGGTTGGAGTCGGGCATCCGTCGATGGAGGCGCCCGCGATCGGCCATCCCGGGATGGAGCTCGATCCGTGACACCGGACCATGGAAAGCAACGGGGCCGACGGCGACCAGAGCGCGTCGCGGTGAGCCTCAGTGCCGGGGAGCGCACAGCGCTGCGAGACCTGGCTCGTGCGAACGGCGAACCCGAAGCGACCACCGCGGGACGACTCCTCCGCGCGGGACTGGCGAGCGCCGGAGCAGCCCTCGACGCGCCGGTGAGGCGTCGGCGCGGACCCACCGCGACCTCGGCGCCGCGCGATCGAGCGACCACGGGCGCCGCCGGGCCGCCGTGGCTTCCTACAAGCGACCGGGCGGCGGCCATCGCCGCGCTTGGCGATCGTTACCCGCAGGAGCTCAGGACGGTTCCAGCCGACCTCTCGGGCGACCGGCTCCTGGCCGAGCGTTTGGCGGCGCTCAGCGTGTGGAGAGACGAGCTCGACGCGGGGCTCTATCCCGATCCGCGCGCCGAGCTGTCCTTCAGTGGTGAGCTCGTCGCGATCGCCAGGTGGCTCGAGGAGCGCAGTCGTCGCCGAGGTGCTCCTGGCCGATCGGCCAACCGATGAGTGTCCCGACGACCTTCCTCGAGCGGGCCGGGAGTGGTGTCACCGTTGTACACCGTGCATCTAGTCTGTGCTGGCTCCGCGGTCACGCGCGACCAGCGTCGCTTGAGGTTGATCCGGGCTGGAGCCTTCGCGGCCTGACAGTCGACGGCGGCGAGCATTTCACTGTCTGCTGCCGCGGGGAGCAAGCGGCCGGCGCGCGCTCAGCAGTGCGCCGCGGGCTGGGATTCGCGGCTCAGGCGAGGTCGAGAACCCAGGAACGGCGCACGCCGACAGGACCGCCGACCGCGGTCAGCACCATGCACACCACGGTCACCCTTCGCCGATCTGGATGGTCGGCGGGTAGCCCCGCGATGATCGGAACCAGGTACCACCTGCGCGCGCCGACGACGGCGGCCGGCTCACCGCGAAGCATGATCATCGTCGTCACGTCTTCCAATAGCGCGGAGGAGGCGTGAACTCGCCCCCTCCGCCGCCGATGCAGGTCGGCTTAGTGGCGCTCTCGCGGGTCGATGCCTCCGCGACCGAGACGCTGCTTGAGCTGCAGCCGCGCGCGGTAGATGAGCTCTCGCGCCCGCTGCCGGCTGATGCCGTGCTCGGCTGCGATCTCCTCGACGCTGTAGCCGGCGGCGTGTTGGAGGAGCATCTTGCGCTTGCGCGGGTGGAGTGTCGCGAGCGTGGCGATCAGCTCCTCGAGCGTGAGCCGAGCCTCGGTCCGCTCGCTTTCGGTCGGACACTCGATCCCCTCGAGGACGCCCTCGTCGGCGCCTTCGTCGCGCCGCTGGATGCGGTCGAGCCGCCATGCCTCCCGAATGGCGACCCGGATGAGCCAGGGAAAGACGGTCTCGCGCCTCGGCTGGTTCGCCGTGAGCTGGAGCCACGCGAAGGCGCAGGCGTCTTCGACGTTGACCTCGGCCGTGCTGACGTCATGGCTGACGATCTCACGCAGCCGCGATCCGTAGGTCGCGACCAGGTCTCCCTCGTCGCCGCGCAGGTTCGCGCGCTGGTCGTCCTTTCCCTCTCGGGTCATCGTGCTCCTCCGGGTCGGGCGCTGGGCATGGCCCGGCCACAGCGCGCCGGCGGCCCGGGCGACAAGGCGCGTCCCGTCAGGGACCGGCGTCAGCCGGCGCGAAGCGAGCGCCTTGCGCCCGGCGCCGACGGTGCGCTTGCCTGCGGCCTGCCCGGCTGGCCCGTCCCGGAGGCTCGATCGGCAGCAGGGGGGACGAGTTCCGTGGTGCTCGCCTCTATTGGGAGAGAGACCCTGTGAGCGTCCACGAGCGAAAGCGAGCCCGCGGCAAGAGCGTCTTCCTGGTGACCTGGCGCGACGACGCCGGCCGCCAGCGCTCAGAGACCTACGCAGACCGACGGACCGCCGAGCGCCGCGACGTCGAGATCTCAGACCTCAAATGGGAGGGCCGCCTCGAGACGATCGACGCGGGCACCGAGCCGCTACACGACGCCGCCGAGGCCTGGTGGACCGACCACGTCGAGCCAAACCTCGCCCAGACGACCACCGAGAGCTACGCCCACGTCCTCGACCGCCACCTGCTCCCCCGCCTAGGGCACATTCCGGTGCGCGACATCACGTCCGCTCGGGTAGTCGAGCTCCAACGCGAGCTTCGCGCCGACGCCGTAGGGGCGTCGATGTCCCACCGCGTACTGATGGTGCTCAGCGGGATCCTCCGCCACGCGGTCATCTGCGGGCGCATCGCCCGAAACCCGGTCCAGCCCGTGCGCATAGTCCAACCAAGGCGAACGCGCGCGATTCGCCCCGTCGCCCCGATCACCGTCGAGGCACTCCGGGCGTGGCTCCGCGAGACCGACGACTACGCGAGCGCGACGCTCGTCGTCCTGCTCGCCTACGCGGGCCTACGTCCCGGCGAGGCGACCGCCCTCACGTGGGAGCACATTCGCGAGCACACGCTCCTCGTCGAGGCAAGCCGCGACACCAGCGGCGCCACCACGACGACCAAGACGAAGACCATCCGAACGGTCCGCGTCCTCGAGCCGCTCGCAAGCGATCTGCGCGAATGGCGAGCCCGTTCCGGCGATCCGGCCGAAGACGCGCTGGTCATCCGCCGCGCTGACGGCCACCTGTGGACCCCGTCCGACTACCGCAACTGGCGTCGACGGCACTTCGACCCGGCCACCGCGGCGCTCGGCCGCGAAGGCATCCGCCCCTACGACCTCCGCCATTCCTTCGCCAGCCTCATGATCCAGGCTGGCTACTCCCCCGTCGAGCTCGCCGCCGAGCTCGGCCACTCCCCCACCCTCACGCTCGACACCTACGCGCACCTCTTCAGCGAATTTGCGCGGGGCGAGCGGATCAACCCGGTGACTGAGATTCTTCGCGCCCGTACGTCCAACCCGTAGGGGGATACGAATGCCAGCTAACGAGCTCGCCGTTCCTCGCCGGCGCATGGTCAAGCCACGGAGGGAGCGGCCCCCACACCCGTTCCTGACGCGATCGAGTCCGCCAGGAGGTCTGTGACGGCCCGGTCAATCTGGGCGGCAACACCGCTCTCGATGAGTGCTTCACGCATAACTCTGCGTGCCTTCTGGAACTGCGATGTCGCGTCCAATTCGACCTGGGCGGCGATCTTCTCCGCGTTCTCCCCGAGCCGGGCGAGCGCTTCGTGTCCGTCGTCACCAGGGTCGAAGGTCGGAAAGGCGAGCGCGAAGACGTGCAGGTCAAAGTGGCGCGGGTTGTGCTGGCCACGGGCCTGGAGCGGGAGCACCGCGTCGGTGAGGGACTGGCTGTTCAGGATTGCGGTCAGGTACCGGGCCTCGTCCCGTGAATGGACGGCGGCCCAGTAAAGGATGTGGTCGATTACGGCCTCGGGATCCTCGATGCGGCATGCCGCAAGGTGCTGACCCGACTTGGTGTAGACAACGCGATGCTCAGGCACGGGAAACTGGTGCGTGAGCTTGGTTTGGAAGTCGATCTGCTCGCGCAGCGTCAGCCGCGTCGCTGGGCTCTTGTGGCGGTTCCAGACGCGTTCAGCTTCGCGCCACCAGGCCGCCAGACCCGGGAACTCGTCTAGGCGCTCACTCTCGCCGTCAAGAAGCGCCCCATCCACCCAGGGTACGATCGCAAGCTCGGCGTGCCTCGCTCGATAGGCGACGATGGTGGCGCCGAGATGCATAGGGCGGACAAACTGCTCTTCGACGACACCCTCCAGGCCCGGCAAGCCTTTCCACGGCTGCTTTTCGACCGCTGACCGTGCGCTACGCACTCGCACCTTCCCAGCTGTCACTCCGAGAGGGGATGCCGAAACCCGTTCGACGGTGATGAGCATTCGCGGGACCAGGTTCGCCCCCTGTCGGAATCGCCTTCGATACGGCGACTCTGCGGCGTCGGCAGCCGCATTCACATCTCCGCGTTCCGAGTGCAGATGAGCGGCCGCTTCCGGCCAACCAATGTGGTGGCTGGGAACTCGACCAGTCCAGATGACAGCCTCCGCTGAGAGGGTGTAAGGCGCCTCCCCTCTGGTCCCGGCGATTACGCATGACGGCACGGGAAAGAGCGGCGGCTTGACGCGTGCGAACTCCTCGGGCATGTCGAAATTGGCGAACGTTGCGGCTCCGCCCTTCGGCGACCAGTTGCCGGTGCGGAACCCCGCGTACTGACGCCGTGAGAGTGCCGCGAACGGCATGACGAATGCGAACCGTCCCTTTGGCTTGAGGTACTGCTCGATGGCGCGCGCCACGAACAAGTCGGAGAGGTCCTGGTGGGTCGCGACCTTGCCACCCGCCCAAAGTCCCCGCGCCTTGGCGAGCGCTTGATAAGTCCGCTGAAGCTTGTCGGGCATATGGCGATATGCGAGCCACGGCGGATTGCCGACGAGCACATCGACGCGCCCGTCCGCTCTCATGAAGGAGAGGGGACGAGCGAGGTTGCGGATGTAGTACGACCAGAGATGGTCGCGGCCAGCATCGTGAAGTCGGCAGAGCTTGGCGAAGACCAGCTCCACGGCCTCCCGGTCCGCTTGGCCTTCGATGTGATGAGCATTGAGTACGCCCCCGATCTTGGGAACGGAACTCGTCTTGCGCTCGCCCGCCTTCGCAGCGAGCGCTGCGACGAGCCGGTCGAAGCGATTGGGTTGTTCGACTACGCCCTCCGGGAAGTGCAGGTCCTGGGCAAACAGCTCAAGCCCATCGGAGGTGTGCACTGTGATCCCACCCTGTGTGAGCAGTGTCTCATCCTGCTCCCATCGCACGCTGTCGCCCAAATAGACCGGAATCGTCAGGTCTCCCCGGTCGGCGAGTCGCTCAGGCGTGAGAGCGAGCAAGTACGTCACTCTGGCGAGCGTTACCGCCACGGGGTGCAGGTCGAGACCGTTGACTTGAGCAACGACTTTTTCAAGGGCGGTGCGGTTGTCCACGCCCGTGCGGTCACAGGCGGCCAAGAGGCGGCGGATCGCCCAGAAAAGGAACGTGCCAGAGCCGCATGCGGGATCAAGGAGGCGCTGGTTGAGCGGGTCCGTGAAGACCTCATCAACCATGCGCTCGGCCAGCCAGTCTGGCGTGTAGTACTCCCCGAGCTTATGCCGCGTCTCGGGGTCGATGACGCTCTCATACAGCGCCTTGAGCACGTCGTGCTCAACGTGCGTCCAGTCGAAGCTCGACAAGCGCCGGGCGATGCCCTTGATGATCGGCTCACCCGCTGGCACCAGTGCTGGCCAGTCGAAGAAGTCGGCCTCAACGACCCCGTGAAGGCCAGCCACATCGAACTGGTGACCCTCCAGCAGGGCGCGCACATTTGCCCCCGGCGCATCGACGGCTATGCCCATGACCTCGTGCGCCAGCAGCTCCGCGGTAAGGACCAGGTAGGTGTGCGTGACGAACAGCTCGTCGCTATTCTCGAAGTTTGTGCCAAGCGCCGAAAGCAGCAGACGCGCCCACAATTCGCGCTTGAGCTGCACCTCGGGGTGATTGCGAGAGGCGCCGTAGAGCGCGCGAAGGTCGGCTAAGTCGAGCTGGGTAGCGGGCGATCCGGCGCCGAGGCGGCGCACGATCTCCTTGGGCGTCGGAGTGATCTGTTCTGTGGTGGCGAGCACGGCCTCTAACCATGAGGCCAGCCGCTCCGCATCTTCGCCCCCCTGAATCTCTAGGCGGCCAACCTCTGAGAGGCGCCCATCCGGTTCGAGGTGGAACAGCAGCCAACGCTGGCCGTCAGTAAGGACGCCGACATAGCGTTGGCCGCGCTCTTCCGTCCGCTGCTTGACATAGCCGGCAAGCTGATCGACTGCGGTCCTGACGATAGCGTCCGACCTGAGGTTCTTCTTAACCTCGATGGCGGCGCAGCCGGCCTCCACATCGATTCTCCGGCCCCCGCCGGCTTGCGCCTCGAGGGATACATCGAAGAGTTCCCCCTGCTCGAGATCGAGCGGCGCATCCAGCAAGAACTTGCGAACATCAGATTGCAAGTCCGCCTCGGTGCGACCCAGAGAGCCAGCTGCAAGTCGGACGACGGTGTCTCTTAGCGACTCCATGATGGGTCAACCGTACCTGCGGGCGCCCGCCGACCTGCAGCACGCGCTCGAGACCCCTCCGCGCATCGCCAGCGCCGCCGTTAGATCAGAACCGGCGACGAGCCTGGCTCGTGCGCCAGGACGCCAATGGCGTCGCGAGTCGTCAGGGGAAGGTTGCTGCGAAGTCGCGCTGCAACGAGGGGATTGGTGACTTCCCATTGACGCTCGGCGGGCTGGGTGATGAGGCCGGCCTCGTGGAGACGGCGCACGGCGCGATGGATCTCTTGGATGGAGGCGCCCTTGCGGCTGGTGTAGGGGCCGGCGCCATGCGCGATCTGTTCGAGCACATGCCCCCCGAGGCGGTGGAGAGTTCGGGCGTGCTGCATCGACCGGCCGGTGTGGCCGTCGTCTAGAGAGAGCATGAACTGCCACATCTCCAGCGGAGACAGGAGACCTACCTCCCGTTCGAGCCGCGGCGGTGCGTCGCCTCGCTGACTGGACGTTGGGCCCGCGAGCCCCTCGAAAGCCAGCGCGAGGGCGAGCAGCATCGTGGAGGGGTGTCGACGCGTCATCTCCGCCATTTCGGTCACCCACACCGCGGGTCGGGAGCGGTCATCAGTGAGCGCCGAGGAGGTCGCTATCCATGTCTCGACGTCGGGCCGGCCAATCTCCAGCCACACACCGTCCCCGTGAAAGGCGCCCTGCGTTTCGTGCGCGATCGCCGTTGCCACTCGGTTGCCGGAGAGGATGATGGGCAGCTCGATGCGCTGCTGGAGCGCGCGGACGCTCCACAACAACTCGCTTACGTCCAGCGGATGCCTCGGCGTTAGTCGAGGAGCCTGGAGGTGGTCGATCCACAGCACCGGGGGCGCCGCCGCGTGCTCATAGACGCGGCCGAGTGCCTCGAGTACCGCCCCGACCTTGATGTCGGGGTTCGGAAGCTCCCCGGTCGCCAGTTCCGCGATGGGCTTGCCAACCTGCTCGGTGAGGTCGATGAAGTCCTGGATGGCGGAGGTCGGGCGCAGCCCGATCGGCGCATGCATCAACGACAGATTCGTTCGCCCGATCACGGCCACCGCCAGTTCACGCGCCATCACCCAAGCGACGTACGCCTCGTCGGTCGCGCCGTCGAGGTCGACACGGATGGAGGGCTGTCCACTCGCCCGGATCGTCTCGGCGATCAGTCGAGTGACGCCTACCTCCGGCTCACCGTGGACGCCGGTCATCCCAAAGCGCCGCAGGGCCTCCTCGATACGGACGATCTCGCTGTCTCGCGCGGCCGTCAGCGCGGCTTGGAGCCGAGGGATGACCTCGGTCAGTCGGACCATGACGGGTGACCCTTGGCCGTCTCGATCGCCTGCTCGATGAGAACGTCCGAGACCTCGAAGACATCGCCGTCGGCGAGCTGCTCGACGTGCGCGCAGACGCGCATAGTTCGCTGCGGATGCCCGCCACTGGCGTCGAGGATCTGCTCGATGTTCTCGCGCGTGACCGTCAAGCCGATCTCGGCGAAGCGCGGGGGAAGCTCCGCGTGCCAGTCATCAGCACGGATCTCCGGAACCGCAAAGGTCATGCCGTCGTGATGGAGCGGCCGGCCGACCGCCATAAGCTCGCCCACCGCTTGCCCGTCGCTTCCCGCCACGAGAACCACGACGTTGCCGTCGGCGAGCTCCATGATCTCGGCGAGGATCCCCTGCACGTATTCGCTGTCAGTCGGGTCGGTCCAGTGAGTGATGAGCCGCTGAATCTCGTCCACGAAGATCGTCGCCTGACGGTCGGCGGCGAGCGTGGCGGCATGGATTGCGAGGAGCACTTCGCGAAGCTCCGGCGCCCCGACCTCATCGTCAACCGGTGCGAGCGCCTGGTCGATGGCGGCGCCGATCGTCGCCGCGTCGACCGCCTCGTCGATCCCGAGCGCCGCACCTGCCGCCTTCAACGCGGGGGAGAGCTTCAGAAGTCCACGACCGCGGCGAAGCCACGCCTTGCTGTCGGCGCCTTCAACGTGGACGCGCGCGGCTCGCGCCTGCTCGGCCAGGCGATCGGCAAGCGTCGCTGACGTCGTGATCGGCCCACGCGAGAGATCGACTTCGAGCGCCCACCCGGCATCGTTGTCGCGGATGCGGTCGAGGACCGCCCACGCCATGCTCGTCTTCCCCACGCGGCGAGGCGCGAGCAGCAGCGTGTCCTGGCGCTTCTCGACGACTTGACGGTAGAGCGCGTCGATGGCGGGGCGCCGCCCGACCTGACGATGTTCCGGCCGGATCGGCTTCTGAACGGGGAAGGCCCTTATCGGTC
>JAABUS010001651.1_pt1 | contig 47230 bp, 53 predicted proteins | sample 5560161 | NCBI WGS metagenome assembly JAABUS01 (sample SAMN10711885, study PRJNA513376) | rock metagenome | isolation source: Antarctica rocks | place: Antarctica: Victoria Land, Trio Nunatak nord | collected 2016-01-04 | reverse complement strand
TCCTCGCAGGCGAGGACGCTCAGGCAGGCACAGGCTCAGGCCGCCGGCCGTCACCTCCCTCGCTCGAGTCGCCCTCTGCGGTGAGTGGCGTCGCGATGCTCTCGAGCGACTTCTGTTCGGCATGCACACCCAGGAAGATCGCGACGATGCCGCCGGCGATCATCAAGGCCCCACCCACGTAGTAACCGGGCGCGATCTCGGTGATCAGCTTGCTGGCTTCGGCATCCTCGATCAGCTTGCCGAAATAGAGTGGGCCCGCGATACCGCCAACGGCCGTGCCGACCGCGTAGAAGAAGGCGATGCACAGCGCGCGGGTCTCCATCGGGAAGATCTCGCTGGCGGTCAGGTACGCCGCGCTTGCGCCCGCGGAGGCGAAGAAGAAGATGACCATGCCCATCACTGTCAGCGTCATGGCACTGAACACGTCCAGATAGAAGCCAGCGACGACCAGCAGCAGGCCGGAGATGATGTACGTGCCAGCGATCATCTTCACCCGACCTACCGTGTCGAAGAGCTGCGACAGCAGTAGTGCGCCGAGGAAGTTGCTGGCGGCGAACGCGGCGATGTACCAGCCGGTCTGGGAGACGTCGTAGAACGTTTCAATCGTGGGCCCGTAGGTGAAGAAGAACGCGTTGTAGAGGAACGCCTGCCCGATGAACATCGCCAGGCAGAGCGTTGTGCGCTTGGGGTACAACGTGAACACCGTCTTGGCGATCAGCGTGAGGGGGATGGTCTTGCGCTGTCGGATCGTGATGGTGTCGGAAACCGGCTCGAGTTCCGCTCCCGTCTCCTGAGCGACTCGCTGCTCGATGTCATTGACGATCTGCTCGCCCTCCTCTTCACGGCCGTGGATGTACAGCCAGCGCGGGCTTTCAGGGACGTAGCGGCGTACGAACAACACACCGAACGCAAGGATCGCCCCCAGGCCGAAGGCGAGCCGCCATCCGTACTCCGGGTTGATGACGGTGGGGTCGAGCAGCGGGATGGTCAAGATGGCGCCAGCCCCTGCACCCACCCAGAACGACCCGTTGATGGCGATGTCGACGCGTCCCCGGTACTGAGCGGGGATCAGCTCGTCGATGGCGGAGTTGATGGCGGCGTACTCGCCACCGATACCGGCGCCGGTGAGAAAGCGGCACGCGTAGTACCACATCGGATTCATCGAGAAGGCTGTCAGCACGGTGGCGACCGTGTACACAGCCAGCGTGATCATGAACAGCTTCTTGCGTCCGAACCGGTCGGTCAGCTGGCCGAAGAAGAGCGCGCCAATGCACGCGCCCGCGACGTATAAAGCGCCGGCGAGAGCGACATCGGATGTGGACAGGCCAAGGCCGGTGCCTTTGGGCTCAAGCGCCGCCGACATCGAGCCCACGATGGTGACTTCGAGGCCGTCGAGGATCCAGACAGTACCGAGCCCGATGACGATGAGCCAGTGCCAGCGGCCCCACGGAAGCCGGTCCATGCGGGCCGGTATGTCGGTGGTGATCTGGCCGGTCTCTACTCCTGCCATGGGTCTCTCCGTCCGATGCGACGTGTGGGGTGTCGCCGGGAGGCGCCGCCCGCAGTGCGCCTCTTACCGTGGCGAAAGTCACACCGATGCGCAACAGCCTGCGCCCACTTTCGCGACGAATCGAGCGGTGGCCTGCAGGTTGGTGACCTCGCTGCCGACCTCCTCGACGATGCACATCGGCTCGTGGCCGAGGATGTCTCCCTCGTCCATGAAGGCACCGAGCGTCTCGTACAGGTGCAGGTCGGATCCGCAGATGTTCGTGGTGGTCACGCGCACGATGGCGTCGGTGGGTTGCTCGATCTTCGGGTCGGGCATGTTGTCGACGCGTACGTCGCGCTTGCCGTGCCAGGTCACTGCCCCCGCTCGCCGGAGGTGGGCGACACCTGCACAAGTGCTGACCTAAGTCCGTAATCTGCCCGGGTGATGGGGTCCGGAGGCCACTTCGGTCAGGGGTTCCGCAGGGCAGTTGTCCGCTGAGCGCGGTTGGCGGTGGCGAGCGGTAGCGTGCAGAGCAGGTGAGGAAGGAGGGCGTGATGCCCAAGACGACGAAGAAGGGGACGGCGAAGCAGAGCGAGATCCCCAGCACGCTGCAGCGCTCCGATGAAAAGGCGCAGCGGACGTTCGCCAAGGCGCACGACTCAGCCGAGGAGCAGTACGGCGACGAGGAGCGTGCCCACCGAGTAGCGTTCTCAGCCCTGAAGCACACCCACGAGAAGGTCGGGGACCACTGGGAGCCGAAGGAGGAGCCCGGGCCGTCTGACGCCCAGGCCGAGGGAGGGGTCGGCACCAACCGACCCACCGCCGGTGGTGTGGACGCCAACGCGTCGAAGCAGCACCTATGGGATGTCGCCCGCCGCCTGGACATCTCCGGACGGTCGAAGATGGCCAAGGAGGAGCTTGTCGAGGCGATCCAGAAGGCTAACGACAGAGAGACGCGGAAAGCCCGCGAGAACTCCTGACCTCACGCGCAGGTGGGTGGTGCAGCCGAAGCTCCACCACCCACCCCTGTGTCACAGGCGGCGGTGCCTGCGCGTTGGGTGCCGCGTCAGTAGACGCTCACGCCGTACGCGCTCAACGCCTCGGTCACCGGCTGGAAGTACGTCGTCCCGCCGGTCGTGCAGTTTCCGCTGCCGCCGGAGGTCAGCCCGATGGCGTAGCTGCCGTCGAACAACGACCCCCCGCTGTCGCCGCCCTCGGCGCACACGTTGGTCTTGATGAGCCCGTACACCGAGCCTTCCGAGTAGTTGACGGTGGCGTTCAGGGCCTGGACGCTCCCGCCGCGCAGCCCAGTGGTGCTGCCGCTGCGCCGGACGTACTCACCGACGTAGGCGTTGGCCGCCGCTGTGATGTCTTGATAGCTGCCGTTGTAGAGGTAGACGCTTCCTGGCTTCGACACGCTGCTGTTGTAGCGGACGATGCCGTAGTCGTTGCCGGGGAAGCTGGTCCCGGCCCGCGAGCCGAGGTACGTCGTCTGGCTGGAGTTCGCGTACCAGTACGTCGCGATGTTCGTGCAGTGCCCGGCGGTGAGGAAGTAGTACGTGGTGCCACTGCGGACGTTGAAGCCGAGCGAGCAGCGTGAGCCGCCTCCGTAGATCGCCTGGCCGCCGGAGATGGTGGGCTGCAGCCGGTCAGGGGTCCGGTCCAGGTTCGTGCGGGCGGCGAACCGGCTCGTCACCGCGCGCAGCCGCGCCAGCTCGGAGCGCGACACGGTGCGGTCGGCGGTCACGTCGACCCGGTTGCCTCGCGGGTCGATCGCCCAGGCGGTGCCGGGGATGGTCGCCCGAGCCGTCAGGGCGTCGGTGACCCGGTCCAGTTGGCGGGTGCTGAAGTCAACCAGGCGCGGACGGGCGCCGACCGATCGTACGGCGGCGAAATCGCGACGAGTCGTGACGTTGACGACCATGGTGCCTGCGCGGGGTGCGTAGTACGTGCCGGCCGCGTCCCGGCCGAGTTGCCGCTCCACGCCCATCGCTGCCCGTGCCTGGGCTCGCGCGACGCCTGCTCGTTCTCCTCCGGAGCTCGATTGGGTATCTGGAGCGGTGCCGTTGGCCACGGCGTTGGGGGTGGCCAGCAGGCCGGCTGCCAGCAGCCCGGTGCTCGCCAAAGCCGCGACGGCGCTGCGGCGGACGGGAAATCGGGTCATGTATGCCTACCTCTCTCACGGCGTGTGCCGTCTGGGGTCCGGTGGCGTCTCGCTATGAGGCGAATGGCCCGAGAGTCGGGCGCCACCGCAAGGTCATACCGGAGCATACTCACGGTAACGAGATTGTCACCCCCCCGGATTTGCCTGCGGCGCGTGCGCCGGTGGTGCAGGGGTGGGTGTCACAAGTCGTCAACCAAGTTCACCAGTTGCACTTGGTTTATCAGTTGGGCAGCCAAACACCCGAGCTGGAAGCGGCCGTAGCTGCACGCCGCTGACAGCATCGGCAGCGGGGCGATTGCTACCCACGACATGGCGCAACGCGGCCTTCTTCCGGGGAGTGAGGCTGGCGGCTGGCGGCGGCACAGCGCCCCGGACACCACTGAAGGTGGAGCATGACGCGGGAATCCCCTCCTTTTTCTCACGGTCCTATCTCGATCCCGAAGGCGCTCACCGCGACAGCCAGGCGAACTTCGGCATTTTTTCAGCGAACCGCCTAAATAGACGGCCTTTGAGCGCCGCGTCATGGCGGGACGCCTGAGGTGTCTTCATTGGTGTAAGCCCGAACAGGCAAGCAACCGCCTGGGGCACCGAGCACCACCAGAGCAGAAAGGCTCACAAAATGAGCTACGCAAAGAAGACGATTGTCACGCTGTTCGCGGGAGCCGCACTCATGGGGGCCACCGCAGGCCCGGCGATCGCATCGACCCAGAACCAGGATGGCCTGGTCAACGTCGCCGTAGGCGACATCACCCTTCAGGACATCAACATCGGGATCGCGGCCCAGATCGCCGCGCAGATCTGCGGCGTCAAGGTTGGCCCCGTCGCTGTCCTCGGCGCCGCGGTGGACCGCAGTGGAGCCATGCGCACCGTGTGCCAGTCCGACCAGGGTGACGTGGTTCTGACCCAGAACTAGCAGGTCGAACGAACTAGCAGGTCGAACGCCGCGGCCCGGATGCGGCACTCAAAGACGCCCCGGCCGGGACTCCCGGCCGGGGCGTCTCCTGTGTGGGAACGGCGACCGCATAGACGCCGACTTCGGGCTGTTTCCCGCGTTGAGCTCGGGGAACGACGAGGCCGGCACGAAGTGACGGTAGGACGGAGCGACGGAGAAGTGAACACTGGACCGGCTCTGGTCTCCATCCTTCGGCAGGGTTCCTACCTGATCGCGTCGATCCACACTGCCCTTGACGACTCGCAGATGGTCAGGTTCCAGCAGGACCTGGTCGGGCAGATCGGTCAGCACCGGGCCCGCGGCGTCATCATCGACGTCGCGGCGCTCGACGTACTTGACTCGTTCGGGTCGAAAGCGCTGCGCAACATCGCGGAGATGGCCCGGCTGCAAGGGGCGACGGCAGTCATCGTCGGCACTCAGCCCGACGTGGCGTTCGCGATGGTGGAGCTCGGCATGGGGACGGGGTCGGTTCACACGGCCCTGGACCTTGAGGAGGGCCTGGCCTACCTTGGCCGAACTGCGCCTAGCAGCGCAGCAGATCTTCGTCGTATCACCACTCTGTTCGGTTGAGGCTTCCAAGTGCACCGGGCTTGCCGGGCGCGCGGCCGCTGGCTGGAGTCGCGCGGCCGGTCGACAACCCCGAGGATGTCGTCGACGAACTGATGGCCCGGGTAGCATTGTGGCCGACGTTATTGGGCATGCCGCGCAGTGAGGCTATCGAGCCCTGGTTGATGATCACTCCGCCGCCACTCGCCACTAACCGCGGCCACGCCTCGCGCATCATGCGCCACGCGCCTTTGACGTTGATGTCGAAGGCAAGATCCCAAGCCTGGTCTGTGACTGTGACAGCGTTGCACCGCATTCGTCACCCCTGCGTTGTTGGCAAGGATGTCAAGCCTGCCGAGGCGCCGCTCCACCTCAGCGACGGCTACGGCGGCGGAGTGGTCGCTGGTGACGTCGAGTTGCATGCTCCAGGCCGACTCCGAACACTCATCCGCAACGCGCTTTGCGCTGTCTGCGTCCACATCGGTGACGGCCACCAGCGCGCCCTCGGCATCAAACCTACGCGCAATCTCGCGGCCGATGCCGGTGCCAGCTCCTGTAACAATCGCGATCTTGCCGGAAAGACGCGCACTCATCACTGAGCTCCTCTACCTCTGCGTTTGTGGATAGGTTCCGGAGCGCGCGCGCCGCGGAGCGGCGATGTCCGCTCCGGGTAGCGCCTCAACATCGCGGCTCAAAGGGCGTTTTGCAGAATTCTCGATGTGCGTCGACACAAGCCGTTGAGCTGCCGCTGGACGCCCTGCCGCGATTGCCTCGACGACGTCCTCGTGCTCAAGGAAGGCGGCCGCTGTCCTGTCCTCTGAGGCGGCCGAGCGATACCTCGCAAGAGCCAACTGTCGCTGGGTTTCTTGCGCTCGAAGTTCGAGCAGCGGGTTGCGCGCGATACTGAGGATGATCTGGTGGAGGTCATCATCGCCGCCCTGCGAATAGCCACTGCGTCCCTTGCGTACCTCGCTCCTCGCGAGCTCCAACGTCTGGTGGAGCCGAGCCAGGATCGCACTCATCATTTATCAGATTTCAGCCTCGTATCATGGTCGGCTCCGTCGCGCTGTTTAGGGGTCGTAACGGTTCGCACGGTGGAACTGTCCACAACCAAGAATTGGGGCTAGCGCGGGAGGTCATCGGTACGGCATGCTCCGGGTGAGTCATAGGCACGGGGAAGAATTGCATGAGCCGCACCCGCCTGTCGGAGCACGCATCCGCGATCGACACGTTGGACTTCGACGTGCGCGAGGAGGTTCGCCGGCGCGGTCTCGACCCGCTGACCGACGTCGAAGCCGTACGCCGGTTCGCGCTGTCCGCCGTGCGCGCACATGACGTGCGCAGCCTGACCGGAGTCGTGCGGCCGGTCGAGAACCCCGAGGAAGTCGTCGACGAGCTGGTTGCCCGGGTGGCTGGGTTCGGTCCTCTGCAGCGCTACCTAGACGACCCGACCGTCGAGGAGGTCTGGATCAACGAGCCGCAGCGCGTCTTCGTGGCCCGCGATGGGCGACACGAGCTGACCACCACGATCCTCACCGCGGTGGAGGTGCGTGACCTCGTCGAGCGGATGCTCAAGACCTCGGGTCGGCGGCTCGACCTGTCCACGCCCTTCGTCGACGCGATGCTCCCCTCGGGACACCGGCTGCACGTCGTACTCGACGGCATCTCCCGAGGGTTCAGCGCCGTCAACATCCGCAAGTTCGTCGTGCGTCGCATACCGGCGGCTGACCTGGGGTTATGCGCCCAACGGACCTGTTCAGTCCGCGAAAAGTCCGCAGGAGAGTCGATGTTAGGTTCGGGTCAGTCGTGGCTGCCGAGGGCTGACAAGCCTTTCTCAAGGTCGTCTCGGTCCATAACCGGGAAGATCTCGACGCGTGCGTTGAACTCCGAGAACAACGGCTCGCTGATTGCGGGAAGCTGGGACGGGTCATCCATCTGGAAAATAATGAATGCGGTGCGCTTTCCGTCATCTGGGCCGAAGTATGCGGCCTCTGGCTTGAGCTTCTCCATCATCGACTGCATGACCGTGGGCATGCGCCCCTCTTGGATTGCCTTGCTAGCGGCTGCCGTGTCCATCTGAGCCTTCAACATCATCCGCATGGTGCTCTCCCAACCCTGGCTTACACGAAGGCGCCGTGCCTTCTCAGTGTCATGATGCTCTCGTTGGGTCTTGCTTGGAAGATGCCCGTGACGTGGAGTCCGCCGGAGCGCCAAGAACGGCGTCGACCGCCGCCCGTGTCAGGTCATCCGAATCCGGCCACAAATGCGAGTACGTGTCGAGCGTCTCGCCGGCTGAGGCATGACCGAGCCTAGCCTGCACGACCTTGACTGACTCGCCGTGCCGGATGAGCAGCGACGCATAGAAGTGGCGTAGGTCGTGCAGGTGCGCAAGCTTGGGCGCGCCGGCGGCTGCAGCCGCAGTTCGGAACGCACGCGTGATGTTGTCCCGGTTGACCGGGCGACCACCAGGACCGCAGAACAGCAGGCCGTCGTGACCAGTGCCGAAGGTTGCGATGTGAGCGGCGAGCGCGTCCAAGACCACCTGGGGGAGCGGGATGGTTCGCACCGACGCCCTCGTCTTCGGGGGGCCGAAGGTCGGCGGGCGGGTAAGCAGCAGAGCAGCCCCTTAGCTCCCCGCTTGCCCGGTGCCATGGGCAGGCGGGGCCAGCGGCGCCGGGCACCTGGACGCAACGTGGCTCCTAATCCACGTGGCGTCAGTTTCAGGCGGCTTTGGCGGGCCGATGCCCGGCGCCGCGCCCCTCACGAAAGGAACCACACAGCCGATGACCGACAGTTGGTGGATACCCGCGGCCCGATCGGTGACGTACTGGTCGCCGCTGTGGAGAGCTACTGGCGGAACGACCGGCTGAGGGCCGCTGGTCTCCCTCCGGTGAACTACACCGACTGACCTGTGTTCGGCAAAGTCCCGCGGCCTCGGCGCGCCCTGCTGCATCGAACTGTCAGAGCTGACGGCTTGTGACCCCGGTGTCCGCGTACCTTCGCAGTCCCGCCCACTATTCGGACCAGCCCAGCCCGGCGCAACGGCCGCGCTCCTTGGCGCGGAACGGGCCTTCGGAATACTCTAATTCTCCAGACGGCCGTCTGGGCCTTCACATGGCCCGTCGTGGGCGTCTGCCGGCGCGGCACCAGCGTCCCCATCGTCCCGCTCGCAAAGAAGAGGCTCAGCACATGTCCAACACCGAAGCAAAGAACCCGTCCACCATCCGCCGTGCCCTGCTCGCCATCTCGACGCCCAACGGGTTCGTCCGTAGGAACCTCGCCGGGATCATCGTCCTCGGCATCCTTGTCGCGTTAACCGGACCGGCGGCCGAGGCCGCCAACGGTGACCCCGTGCTCCTCGGCAACATCAACATCGCGTCAAGTACGACGGCGGTCCACACAAGCTCAGGTTACGGTCTTGACGGGCTCACCAGCGACCCGAGCCGGGGTTACGCGAGCGTCCTCGGACAAAACACCGGCGGCGGCAACGGTGTCGAAGGAAGCTCCAGGAACTTCAACGGAGTGTATGGGTATACGCAGTCGTCCACCGCGAGCGGTGTCTACGGAGAAAACAACTTCGGCGGCTTCGGTGTGGCCGGACGGACTTTCAACAGTGGAGTCGCGGTCCTAGCCGACGACGCCGACGGCACCGGTGTCGCGCTTCGCACCACCGGCAAACTCCAGTTCCAGAACCGCAGCGGGATCGTCAGGGTCGCTTCGGGACAGAAGTCCATCACCGTGACCCTGGCCGGAGTCACCGCTTCCAGCATGGTCACGGCGACGGTGCAACGCACGGGCGGCTTCTTCGTCCAGGCAGCGGTCCCGGCCGCAGGCTCCTTCAAGATCTACATCAACAAGGCACCCGTTTCCCCCACGACCGTGAAGGTCGCCTACCTAGTCCTCAACTAGAACTGTGTGAGCAAGCCTCGGGGTAGATGGGACGATTCGAGAAGTCGCAGGAGGGGTAAGGGGCTGGGCTCCCTCCCGCGCCGTCCGCGCCGCCGGCCACCTCGAAGCGTGGCGGCGTTACGGCGTGTTCTCGCGGACCCTTGCCGCCTCGACCCATTCCAGGTGGCGCTGCCCAGTCCCGGTCGAGTACCTGACGAACGCCCGCCAGTCGTCATCGTGGCGCTGCCACGCCTCGAGCTGACCGGGATGCCACGATGCATCACGCTCCACCTCGACTGACTTCGGTGGGTGGACACGGCGCATGGCCTGAGAGTAGGTCAGGCAGCCGCTATCGTCACCAGGCATGAAGCCGGTCGACGGAGTGACGCTGGCCGAGGCCGCGTGGATCGTCGGATGCTCCCTGCGGACGCTGGTCCGTCACATGGACGCCGGACGACTGACAGCCGCGGAGCCGCACACCAGGAGGCGCGTGTCGAGAGCCCACGCAGAGGCGCTGGCGTTGAAGTTGCCTAGCTCGCGGGTGGTGTTCGACCCTGACGCGTCGTACTGGCTCGGCGCAACGCGAGCGGCCGCGATTCTCGGCGTGAATGTCAGCCGCTTGAATCAGCTCGTCGCTGCTGGCCGTGTCCCGTTCGAGGTTCACGCGGACGGGCGGCGCATGTACCGACGGGAGCAGATGCTCACCGTAGCGAACGCACGCGAGGCCAGGTGGCACTAGAGGCGCTGCGTCAGTCGACCATCGACGCGCGTCCCGAAGCCAGCGGATCGTGCCCGGTCATGCCGATGCCAGCATGTCGCAGCCGGCGTTGAGCGCCTTCGCCAGAGCGCGGGCCTCCTCGACCGTCAGGTCGTGTACCCCGTTGAGCCACACCCTCTGCGGCTGGTTGTCGTTGCCCGCCAGGTCGGTGCCGCCTTTCGGCAGGTCGCCGCGGATGCCGACTTCCCAAAGCCCACGGCCGTGCTGAATGCGGGAGCGGTGTGGGAGCGCGGAAGTCGAAGCGTGGGCGACGCGGGTCGGTCGCACGGTGTACGAAGACTGAGCCAGTCCGCAGATAGTCCGCAAGAAGTCCGCAAACGGTCAACGGAAGCCAACGACACCCAACGGCATAAGTGCAGGCCAAGGTGACTAACGGGCGCATCTTCGCAGGTCACCAGCTAGGCGTGCGGATTACATCCGCAAGTTCGTCGTCAAAGCCAGTCGTCTCAGTGAGCTGGTCGAGCTGGGCACGCTGACCGCCCAGGCGGCCGCGTTCCTGGACGCCTGCGTCGTTGCAGGGCTCAACATCATCGTCGCTGGGGGCACCCAAGCTGGCAAGACCACGATGCTCAACACGCTCGGCTCCGCGGTGCCGGGCCGCGAGCGCATCGTCTCGGTCGAAGAAGTCTACGAGCTGCGCTTCCAGCACCCCGATTGGGTAGCCATGCAGACACGCCAATCGGGACTGGAAGGCACCGGAGAGATAAAGCTGCGCCACCTCGTGAAAGAGGCGCTGCGGATGCGCCCATCGCGCATCGTGGGTTAGGGGATAAGCTCTGCGAAACGCCCCACCCCCAACTCCCGCACGGCATCAGCGGCGCACGCTCCAGACTTTTAGGGAATTGCGGGGGCCTACCCCTCCCCCTCCCCCTACAGACCCACTCCCGGCATTGAGCACTTACACACACACTGGATCGTGAATCCACAGTGGGGAGGTTAGGCGGTCAGACGCCCCACTCTCGTTCGTCCACTTCGATGACCGAGCGCAACCATTCCGCTTCCGGTGAGAGCATCAATGCAATGCCGTAGGCGGTCACCTTCTTGGTCAGTTCGCGGTACTCGCTACCGTCCGCTCTCACTTCGCTGAACGAGTCCACGGTGATGGATGACTCGACGTTGGTTGTGACTATGGCGACCGCACGTTGTGGCTCGTGTACGTAGGCAACGACTCCCCCTGCTGGAACCGCCGGGGACCGGCGCACTCAGCTCTCCGGCCCAATACGGGCCACTCTGACTCGGCGTGAAACTCATGTGCCGCTGAAAGTGGCCCTTGAGGATCCGCTCGGTCGGGACGTTTCCTTCGCCAAGCGGGTAGCTGAACCCGACGAAGTCGCCGCCGTCAACCATTATGTTCCGAGGCGGAAGGAAGACTTGAGAGCCGAGCGGCTCAGGCTCATCCATCCCCGGCAGATGGATGACTGCTAGGTCCTTGTCCGGATGCCGACTGACCCGGTCCGCCCGGACGGGCTCCTTCAGACCACTCCGAACAATGTAAATGGCAGGCCCCTCTGGTACGCAGTGGCGGGCGGTCACCCAAGCACGGCGCGTTTCGAGGGCGCCGCACGAGCCGCCTGGCGAGACGTGACCATCGGTGTCAGTGAGGAGAACCAGCCCTGAGGCCCAGCGTTGGAAGAACTCCATGCCGTCAGCCTCGCGGGCTCTCGACGAGGAGCGGTGCCCTAGGCATGGAAGCGTCTAGGGGCGGCCTGTCGCCAGTCATAACAAGCCGGTTCGTCGAAGCCGCTGGGCGCCGAGGATGTCCAAGGCGCCCTCGTTTTCCTCGGTCACTAACCAATCGTCCTCCGCGACCCACAGCGCCTCCAGGGCTTGGCGGTCGTCGGCAGACAATGGCTCGACCCACGGCTCGACCTGAGCCCGCGGCAGCGATCCCAGCGCATTCAAGGCATTGAGTCGACCAGCCGCTTCGCGGTCGCCGACGATCTCAACGAGGGTAGGGAGCTCGGCATGCCTCGCGAGAACGTGTGCGGCGAGGGCGGCTTGCCGAGGGTTGCCTCGACGCAGCCAGCCCACGAGGAGTTCCATCAGCGGCTCTGTCAGTTCGTCCGGGAGGGACGCGGCCGCGTGGAGAGCGACTCGGTCAACTTGGTCGTCCAGGAACAGCGCGACGGCAACCGGCGAGGGAAGCCGCCCCACGCCCAGACCCCAGACGGCCGCCGCTCGGACCTCCTCGTGACGGCCGTCGGCAGCTCCTGCCACGTCAACGAGGGCCTCGACGGCGGTCTCGGTCCCCAGTTCCGAGAGCACAAACACAGCCTCCATCTGCCGGTCGAGAGGAGCCTGCGCGCCTGCCGCAACATCGCGGATACGCCGCGTCCACTCCCCGGAGCCCGATTGGGCTAGTGCAGCAGTGGCTTCTAGGCGGACACGCCAGTCCTCACCGGTGTCGTCGGCAATCGCGATGAGTTCATCTTCGACGTCCTCCGGTCCGAGAAACCGAGCTGCCTTGATGGCCGCATAGCGGTCGTCTACGTCGTCAGACCATAGGTCCGTTCCCAAGGCCCACTTCTCTCCGGCGCACAGCACGTCAGCAGGGGGCACGACAGAGGCCACGATGTCTCGGCCGCCCTCAAACTCCTCTCCGACCTGTCGATGCAAGGCGGGGGTCCACCTGGCGGGGTACGTGCGTTGCCCGCCTTCCGCACGTTCCACGGTGATCACGTTGCCCTCGATCGCGACCACCCGACCGCCGTACGACGGCACCCATGAGGGCCAGCTAATATCCGCCTCGGACCCATCAGCGATGGCCTTTCGAGTACCGGCCTTGACCTGGTCGATCTGGGCTTCCAGCACCCCCCTGGTGACGTAGAAGGGACGGCCGATCGGGTCGTCTTCGCGCTCGCCGCCAATCCAAACGAAGGCGAAGACATCGTCATCCCGCATGCCGCCGGAGAACCACTCACGACCCTCGCCGCCGTGCGACAGCTTCAGCTCAAGCTTCGACTTGCCCTTCGACTCGAATCGCCGACCGCAGCGCAAGCAGAGCAGATCCGGCATCCGCAGGCGCTTCGGACGGACGCCCCAGATCTTGTTTCCGGCCGCGTAGCGTTCCAGCTCAACGATCGAGTGACCATGACGCTTGAGGTGCTCGCTTACGGCGAGCGTGCCGCGCACTCCGTAGGTCAGGAACCGGGCGAACTTGACCTCTTCCTTGAACCCCATCAGGCGTCGCTCTCGACGAAGAGATCGGCAGCCGAGACGCCCAAGGCACGCGCCAAGGCATGGACGTTCTCAATGCCAACGTTCCTTTGCCCTCGTTCGACGCTGGAGACGTACGTCCGGTGGAGGTCAGCGCGGTGACCGAGCTCCTCCTGCGAGAGACCCCGCGCTTCCCTCAACGCTCGGAGCCGCTTGCCAAAGGCGACACGGACGGCGCTACCAGCAATGTCCCCCGCGTCGGTCATGATGGGAGAGCCTCGGGCCAGTGCAGCCTATCTGGCTACAGACTATGAGTAACATCATTTCACCATCCGCAAGCACAGAGGCGAGAGCATGACGCAGGAGCAGGCAGCGGCGCCCGCTGAGGAAATCGCCGTCGGTCGAGGCGACCCGGTCTATATGGCCCACGCCTACCTCACGAAGGTGCCCGTGCCCGCGATCCTGCCCTTCGTGGAGACCTATTGTCCGCCCGGCGGCATCGTGGCCGACCCGTTCGCCGGGAGCGGCATGACTGGCGTGGCGGCGGCGATGCTTGGACGCGGCGCTCGCCTGTCCGACATCAGCGTCTTGGGGCGGCACATCGGGTCGAACTACGTGAACCTGGTGCAACCCACGAGCTTCGAGAAGTACGGCGTCGAGGTCCTCGCGGCTAGTCGAGTGCGTGTTGGCAGCTTGTACGACGTCGAGTGCCGGCTCTGCGGCAATGTCGGCCGACTGGCGAAGAGCGTTTGGAGTTACCTTGTCGAGTGCCGCGGTTGTCGCCGGGGCATCAACTACTACGAGGCTCTTGAAGCTGCTGATTGGTCGAAGGCGGACATGCGATGCCCGCATTGCGCAACTTGGGTGTCCAGTCGTAATCCGCGAGTGGGCGAAGACCCCGTCCTCGACTATGTCGTCTGCTCTTGCTCGAAGCAGCAGGTAGAGCAGTCCCCGTCTGTACGACCAGAGGTCGACTTCACTGACCTTCGCGTCCCGGACGTTCAGATCACCCCGGAACGACAGATGTATCGGGCCTCCGCGCTCGGAAAGAGCGGACTGGTCACGGTGGCCTCGTACTACTCAGACCGCAATCTGGCGGTCCTCGCGAGCATTCACGAGGAGATCCTCCGCGTCCCGGACGAGGCCGTCCGGAACAAGCTCCTGTTCGCGTTCACCGCCTGCCTGACCAGGGCGTCCAAGCGTTACCAGTGGTCGCGTCAGCGTCCACTCAATGCGGCCAACGCCAACTATTACATCGCTCCCGTGTTCTACGAGTGGAGCGTCTACGAGCTCTTCGAGAGGAAGCTCGCCGCGGTGAAACGCTCCGACGACTGGATTCGCGACTCGCGCCGGAACCGCGTCCCCGCAGAGGAGGTCGACCGGCCGGACGTGACATACCGATCGGCCAGCGCTGACGCACTCCCACTAGATGCGGCTTCTGTGGACTACGTCTTCACCGATCCGCCGTTTGGCTCGAACCTGTTCTACGCCGATATGGCCCTGTTTCAGGAGGGCTGGCTCGATGGCTTCACTGATGTGCAGCGAGAAGCCGTGATCGACCGGAGCAGCAACGGCAGGCGTTCGGCGGAGTGGTACGAGAAGCTCCTGACTGCCGCACTCCGTGAGTGTCGTCGCGTCCTGAAGCCGGGCGGCCAAGTCTCGATGGTCTTTGGTAACTCTTCGGGCAAGGTGTGGGCACTCGTTCAGCGATCGATCGCCACGGCGGGACTACGCGTCGTTCCGGAGGCGCTGGTAGTTCTGAACAAGGGACAGCGTTCAGTGAAGGGTCTGGCCTCCGGCTTCGAGCACGTAGCAACTTTGGATCTGATCATCACTATGGAGCCTGACCGGTCCGAACAAGGGCAGGTGCTCACTGACCCGGCCGTTACGGACGTCTCCGACCTCGTCCGGGAGTTGGCCGAACGCGAGACATCGAAGACGCCGAGCCACCTCTACCTTGAACTTCTCCGGGCGGCACTTCGCCGCCATTGGAACATGAGCGAACTCGATCTGAAGCTCGTTACATCAACGCTTTTGGCCGACGGATGGACGGTCGACGCCAAGCGTGGCACGTTGACCAGGAGCGTCTAAGCAACTTCGAGGCGCCAACCGCATGACTTGACAGCCTCGATCATCTCGGACAGTCCGCTATCGAGCCGAAAGGGTTGTGCGGGGTCATCGGCGTGTCGAGTTTAGGAGCGAGCACCGTCCGCTATTCCTCGGTCGCTCGCTGCCGCTTCGTGGCCAGGACGTTTTGCTTCGCCTGCTTGATAAATCCCATCGGCAAAGCCCATCCCGACCTCTCTGAGCGGCCCCCAATGCCGTTGGTGTGGGATCAATTGGCCGCTGCGGATGCGTGAGCATGCAGATACTGATAGGCTCGTCGCGCGCATCATTGCGGACAGCGGTACGGCTGCCAAGGCGGGAAGTATTTCGGCTTGGTACCGGTTCCTCGTCCAGTAGGAGTCTTCTGCGCTCGGTCGCCAACCCGACTCCTCATGCTTTCGCTCAGCCAAAGACTGAGACCGTTTGGCTGCTGCTGCCGGGGTGTTCGTTGGGTCCTCGCCGGCGGCGCGTCGAGCGGCTAAGGCGTTGTTGGCTGTTGCGTTGCGCTCTGTTGCTAGGCGCTGACGTGTGACGGGCCAGCAAGCGGAGCAAAGTTGCCGCGATCGTTCACTGAGCCCTATTCCGCAGTTTCGGCACGTCGGTGGAATCACCGGGTCGGTGGCTGGTTTACGGTTGGCGCTTCGGTTTCCGATTGATTGTTGTCTCTTGGTGTTGGCCCGGCTCAGCGGTGTGCGAAGTGCGATGTCTCCGGGGCTGCTATCAGCCACGGTGTGGGCGACGGTTTCTGCGTGGGCAGCCACGGCCTGGGCGTAGGTGGGCATCCATTGGGCGAGTTGATGGGTCAGCGGTGCTAGTAGGCGGCAGGCGCCTTGCCGGGTTTCGTGGAAGTCGTTTGCTCTGAAGTGCCGCGTCTGCAACAGCAGAGCGAGGTGGCGTTCGGCGATCGGGCGTAGTGGCTCCAGGAGGTCCAGAGCGAGGCTGTCTCTGTCGCGTTTGTCGGTGTGGACGATGCCGAGTCCTGGGTCGAGCCCGAGGGCTAGGGCGGCGAGGCGGCATTCAGCTTCGGCGAGGGTGTAGCTGTAGTTGAGGAGGGCGTTGACGGGGTTCGAGGCGCCGCGTGCGGAGCGCCCTCCTTTGTGTAGTGGGCTCCCGCGTGTGGCGAATGTCCACCAGTGCTCGGGGACCCGATCGGCGTCCCGTTGCGCGAATTGACATTGGATGCTGGTGGACCAGGCACCGAAGTAGACGTTGCTGGCTTTTGCTTCCAACTCTCTGCCTTGGGCCACGTGATCACTGCTTCGTAGCCGCTGGGCCAGGTCGCGGATGGTCCCAGCGATGGTGGCGGCTCCGAGTTGTTCAGCTACCGCTGCTTGCCCGTCGAGCTTGGATCCGAGCAGTGCTTTAGTGACTTCGAGACCGACTGGGGATGCGGCAGCTGCGGCTTGTGCTCTGCGTAGCCGGGGGTCGTTGATGCCCGGATCTCCGGAGACGGAGAGCAGTCGGGCGTTGCGGTCGATGTGGATAACGGCGACGCCGAGGTCGGCGCACCACCGGAGGGCGTCCAGGGTGAGGTTTCCGGTGTCGGCGAGGATGACGAGCCGGCGCAGTGTGCGGTCGGCGCGGCTGTAGCGGCGCTGGCGGCGGTGGGGACCGATGCCGTCCTCGATGATGAGGTGTCCGCGGTTGACGTGGACCCGCACGCCGTATCCGTCAACGACTACAACGTGGCTGTCTACGGGGTCGCGTGAGAACACAGCAGCGATGTGTTCGGCTGTGGCGGTCTGGTGATCTGTCGCTGCGGCCGTCATACGTGGTTCTCCTGTTGGCGTCTTTGGAGGGAGCCGATGACCATGAGCAGATTGGGGCAGGCGCTGTTGACCAGGTCGCTGGCGTCTTGGGTGCCTGTCTCGGTCAATGATGAGGCGAAGCCGGCTTGGAGGAGTTGATAGTCGGTCAGGCTTTGGCGCAGTTCGTGTCGTGCTTCTTGAAACATGTCGTCGTTGATTCGGCCGCGTAGGAACGCCAAGGTGCCTTGTTCACGTAGCAGCACGGCGTTGAGCCATGCGTCGGCATCGATTCCGATTCCTGCCGGGCCGATCCGCCGGTTTTCGGCGTGCGGGTCGAACACCGCGCGCAGGGTGGCCCGGAGGTCGGCCCGATAGGTGATGCGTCCTTCGTAGGCGGCTTCGGTGAGCAGCCGCAGAAGTTTCCGCTTGGCCGTGGGGGGTGCGTCGGGGTGGGCGAGCTGGTCGACAACGTCTTGGGCGACTCGTTGGGCGTAGTGCTTGGCTGGGTGCCGGGCTTTGCCTAGACAGGTGCCGAGGGCGCGTTTGGCTTGGCGTAGGGGGACGTAGTCGTCGCCCCAGTACACCCAGATGGTCACCGGGAGAGCGGCGAGGGTGCTGAGGCGTTTCACCGTGGACCGGTGACGAAGAAGCAGCGCGAACAGTTGCCGTTGATCCGGGGTGACGGTGGCGGGATGCGAGCCCTTGGCGCGTCCCTTCCCGCGCCGTGCGGGGTGGTCCAGGAGTCCGAGTTGGATCCACGCGGTTAGGACGCGACGGGTCATCGGCTGTCCGGCTTTGGCGGCGTCCGTGAGTAGGTCGTCGAGGGTTGCCTCGGCCTTTACCGTCACAGATAGATCTTACACCGATATTACAACAGGATCTATGGAAAGGTGCTTGTGTAAGCCGGAGGGGAGGTGAATCCTCGATTAAGGACTTACATGACGACATGATGAAGGATGGGGCTATGAGATGGCATCCGCCGATGCGGGTCCTCACGACTGAGGGTGAGAAGTGGATTGAGAACCTGCCCTACGACGAGGCGAGCGCAGTGGGCCAACACTGGAACGCCGTCCGCAAAACGCTGGAAGGCGACGACTGGCCACTTCAGCAGATGTGGGGCACCACCGTGGGCGGCTACCAGTTGGAAACCGACCCGTTGGTGATCTACGTGCTTGGCCACCAAGGCGAGGTCAACTTCGATGATCTCTACGGCTACGGCGGGCAGTGGTGATGGCCGCCGGTGTCTGCGTCTGCTGCCAACGCCAAGCCCAACACCTGGAGGAGCAACACGTCGCCGGGCGGGTTAACCACCCCTTCACGGTGCCGGTCTGCGTCAAATGCCACCAGCTGCTTACCCTTCGGCAACGTGCCCGCGGTGTCCCCCTGACCCACGACCTGCCGGCGGATCCGACGCGTGAATTGTTGGCGTTCATCGACGGTGTCATGGACCTGTTCGCTGTTGCCGCTGAGCGTCGCCCCCAACACACCGCGGTACCAACGGCCATCTGGCGATGCGGCAGCCGTGTCCTCCATTATGCTTCTTGCTGAGGATGGCTTCCGACCCGACGCGCGGGTGCCCACTCTCACCGCGTTCTCACAAAGCGGGACACCGCGCCATAGTGACGAACTGCAGGTGGCGGCCAAACTGGCCCCAATGCTCCAAATTCTGGCTCACCTGGTACCCGGCACCCCGCAAGTTTGGCGGGACCTAGCCGACCGCGCCGTGACACTAGAGCCGGCCGCCCTGGATGAAGTGTTCGCAGCTGCCCTGGACCCCGACTGGTTCGCCAAGTTGGTGAAAGCCCTCAACGTTGCGAATAAGGAGCTCATCGAACTTGTGTTGGCCGAGGCTCCTCCCGTCACCCAGATTCGGGGCGGGCTGCAACGGTGGGGGTTGGTAGAGCAGCAAGGGACGGACATGGCTCAACGAATCCTGGACGCGATGGCTGATGCAACATGAAGGTCACCGGAGCCGATGACCCGCTGCCCATCGCTGTTCGGGCATGGACGACACCACACCGGGCGGGCGGCCAAGGGCGCTCCCCGGTGGTGCCGATCAAGCACTGGTTGGTGTTCGACACCGAAACCACCACCGATGCCACCCAAGCCTTGACCTTCGGAACAGCCCGATACCTCAGGGCCGACCCAGACTCCGGCGACCTGGTGCCGGTCGCCGAGATCATCTTCCACGCCGACGACCTGCCAGAGCGCGACCCCACCGGGCACGCCATCTTGGCAACATTCGCCGCTGACAACCGAGCAGACGTGAACATGCAAACACTGCTAGGTGAACCCGAACCCCGGCTGCTGTTCATGTCGCGGCATGAATTTGTGCGGTCCTGGCTGACCACTCACGTATCGGCGCGACAAACCCTTGGGCACCGCCGGGGTAACACTGTTCAACGCACCCTTTGACCTGTCACGGATCGCGGTCGCGGCTGAGCCGTCCCGAGAACGCAGCTACGTCCCCGAAGGCCAACAGCTGCCGCAGTGGGACGGCTACTACGGCGGCTTCACCTTCACCCTGCTCACCGACGACGAAGGTGACGAAACCGGCTTCACACCCAGGATCCGAACAAAAACCATTGACAACAAACGAGCGCTCAAGGGCTACACCCGCACCGAGCCAGGCCGCCGGGACAGATTCCGTGGCCACTTCCTCGACCTCCGCACCGCCGTGTTCGCTCTGACCGGGAGCGATCACAACCTGCTGTCAGCCGGAGAAGCCTTCGGGGCATCTGTCCTGAAGAGCACCGCCGACGGACATGGTCGCATCACAACTGAATACGTCGCCTACGCGCTCAACGACACCAGGGCAACCGCTGCACTACTTGAGAAAGTGCTGCAAGAGTTCCAACGGCACCCCATCGACCTGATGCCAACCCGGGCGTTCTCCCCGGCCTCGATCGCCAAGGCCTACCTGCAGGCAATGCGTATCCCACCCCTCATGGACCGCTGCCACCAGCTGCCGCAATGGGTGCACGCGGCGGCGATGGAAGCGTTCTACGGTGGCCGCGCCGAGTGCCGCATCCGCAAAGTGCCGCTACCCGTGGCCCTTGTCGACTTCACCAGCATGTACGCCACCGTCGACACCCTGATGGGTTTGTTCGATCTACTCACCGCCGAGGAGTTACACGCCGACACCGACGCCACCGCCGAGGTGCAGACCCTGCTGGACGGCATCACCGATGAGGAGTGCTTCAACCCGTCGGTATGGCGAGACTTCGTCGGGCTCGTTCAATTCGTCCCGCAAGGGCACCTGGTTCCCGTGCGTACTGACTACCAGCCACACATCACCGGAGAACAACAAAACGAGGAATCAACGGCGGTTGCGTCATTCGGGATCGGGATTAACCCGCTCACCACCACTCAGCCGCTCTGGTACACCATCCCCGACGCCATCGCCACCACCCTCAACACCGGCAAGGCACCGAAGATCCTTCGCGCCATCCGCTTCCGACCCGCCAGCACACGCAAGCTCGCAAACCTGCGGCCGGTCGCGCTACGTGGTGAGGTGCCGATCAACCCCGACAACGAAGACTTCTTCGCCCGTGTCGTCGAACAGCGACAAGTAGTCAAGGCGCGCACCGACGGCCACGACAACACGTGCTCATGTGATGACTGCTCCACGGCGGCCTTCCTCAAGGTGCTCGCCAACGCCGGCAGCTACGGCATCTTCGCCGAAATCATCCGCCACGAAGTACCCCGAACCCGCGGCGAAACCGTCACCATCCATCTGCCCGACGCCACCAGTCACAAGGTCACACCAACCGCGGTGGAAGAACCCGGCCGCTACTGCTTCCCCGCAGTGGCCGCCTGTCTCACCGGCGGCGCCAGGCTCATGCTGACACTGCTGGAACGCCAAGTCACCGCCGTAGGAGGCAGTTACGTCTTCTGCGACACCGACTCCTTGGCTATCGTCGCCACCCCAGCAGGCGGACTGATCAACTGCCCTGGTGGCCCAAATCGCACCCGGGACGACCAAGACGCGGTGCTTGCCATGTCGGCGGAACAAGTAACCACCATCAGACAACAGTTTGAGACCCTGAACCCTTACGCCGACGGAGCCCTCGCCGATGGGTTGCTCAAGCTCGAATCCACCGGTCAATGTCTCGCGATCTCCGCCAAGCGGTACACCATGTTCGACCTCGACCCCAACGCACCACTCGGATTTCGCATCGACCCCGACAAGCACTCCAAACACGGGCTCGGACACCTGCTCAACCCCACCAACCCAACAAGCGAAGACCGCAGCTGGATCCGGCAACTCTGGGAAGTCCTCGTCGCCGAAGCCCTCAACCTCCCAGTTCCCCGACTTGACTGGCTCGACCGACCAGCCATCGGACGATTCACCCTCTCAGCCGCCGACCAACTTGCTGTCTTCCGCGACTACAACCACCACCGCCCCTACCCGGCCCAGGTCAAGCCCTACAACTTCCTCATCACCGCCATCCCCACCCACTTCGCCACCAGCAAGCGGGTGCGACTCATCGCACCCTACGAAACCAACCCCGCGAAATGGTTAGACCTACAGTGGCGGAATCTTCACGACCCTGCCTCTAGCACTGCTCACATCACCACCCCGGTACCGGCGCCAACCGGACAGACGCCGGACGGCGCGATCGCAGTGAAGACCTACCGCACCGTCCTTGGTGACTACCGAACCCGGCTGGAAGCCAAATCCCTCGCACCCGATGGGGCACTCTGCCAACCCGGCACCATGGGGCTACTGCGACGCCGAACTGTCACCGCAGGAGAGAAAGTCGTTCGGATCGGGAAGGAAGCCGACCGCATCGACCTCATGGAAGCCGACCTCCTCGACGCCGACGAAGCCGTGACCGTCTATGAAGCAGCAGCCATTACCCGGCTACAGGACGCATTGGTCCTGCTCGATACCCTCAGCAGTCGGCAAATCGCTCGATTGGTCGATAAAGACCGTCGCACCATCGACCGAGCGCGGCGAGGCGCGCTGCCGCGGGCCGACCTTCTTTCGCGTCTCATTAGCTTGGCACAGGCGCGGCAGTCACAGTCCACGGTAACCAAGACGACGCGGTGATCGTCAGACACCCGGAAGTGTCAGCATCTACGACGGCACGCGCTTAGCAAACCCTATTTTGGTTGATTTGCACCGCGAACGTTGCGTTGTAGTATGGGGAATATGGACTCTGTAGATGTCGTCGGCCGCAAAGCAATGTTGGAGTGGTTGTCATCCCACATCAGTCAGTACCTGTCTGAGGCGCCAGACGTACTGTGGCACTACACCGATGCCAACGGAGTCCGCGGCATTCTCGCCGCCGATAATCTGTGGGCTACAAATGCTCGCTTCCTCAACGATTCTGAAGAGATCGCTTACGGAATGGAACTCGCCACCAAGGCGCTAGCCAGCCATGACCTTGGGGGTCGCAAGCCAGCCACGATTAGATTCATCCAGGGACTTGGTGACCCGGATAGGAAAATCGTCCGAAGCTTTTTGGACGGACACCTCGACGCGTTTGTTGCATGCTTCTGCGGAGATGGAGACCTGCTCAGCCAGTGGCGCGCTTACGCAGGTAACGACTCCGCAGGCGGTTACGCGATTGGTTTCCGGCCCGCCGGGGCCCTTCCCGCATGGCCTCAGTCAGCTCCAGGCGGTCATGATCTAGCCCTCAGGCGCGTTTTGTACGATCGCGCGCAACAGGACACCGTTCTGCGGGATCTCATCACGAGCCTGCTCGACATACTTGACACAGATCCCGCTGACATCGAGCGGCAGAAAGCATTCGCAAAACATCTCGTGAATGGCTTAGTAGAAGCGGTAATGTGGTGCAAGCATCCAGCCTTTGAAGAGGAACAGGAATGGCGAATCGTATATATTCGCAGCGATGACCCGAATCCGCTTAAACTCCGACACAGGGTGGGACGCGGTCTGATCATCCCGTTCGTCGAGCTAGCCGTACCTAGAGGTGTCGGAGCCAATTTCCAGTTCCTGCCCGTTGCGCACATCAACTGCGGCCCCAGCGCGGAACCTGATCTGAAGCAGCGTGGAGTACGCAGCCTGCTTGATACAGATCCCCGCTTCGCTCATGTCACGGTCGGGGGTTCGCTAGCGCCGCTTCGCCTCTAGCTTGCGGAGCACCTGCCGAGGATCGCTGAACGCGGCCCCTCCAGGAGCGGACACTCCATCTCCATTAACCTAGTTGCGTGGCTGACGCGAAGACAGAGGCGCGCGCTGCACTCGCACGGGCTGCCACTGCCGTCGCATTTGTGGCCGGTATTGTGTCTTTTCTCTATGGCCTCTCCCGTAATGATCAATCTAGATGGCTTTGGATACTGCTCGGTGTGGGCGCTACCGCAGCCGCTTCGAAATTCATCTGGATGTTCCTAACAGTCCTCACCGACCGATACCGTAATCATCCAAAAATCTTGAGACTGTTGGTCGAAACGCAAGACAAGTTAGGTGACATAAAGGGAAGGCTTGATCTCGTCACGGAGACGGCCCCTTCCGTCTGGAATTCCGGCCTCCAAGAAGGTATGCAGAGAGTCATCGGAAGCTTCTTGGCGGATGACATTACGCCTCAAGCCAAGTATTTTGACATCGAAGGCGGGTTAGTAACGCTTTCTGCTGTGCTGCCGGAAGGTGAGGTTGCAACGGTCGGTGCACGCTTTTCACTGATTCATGCGGATACAGCTCGACCAATAGCGATCTTCCATGTAGTGGCGGCTGGACAGACACCCTCTTTGCATCCCACGCCGTATGCTCATCCCGATTCGTGGGATCGCATCACAGAGAGAGCGGTCGCTGGCGACTCGGTCCCCCCGGGCTTGATCCTGCGGCCGTGTTCCCTGGACGACTATGAGAAGTTTCCGGATATGGGTCCTGCTGACGAACACGACGAGGAGTTCCAATGAGCACGGTTCGCATAGACGGAGCAGTAGCCGAGATTATCGACGAGCACCAATTAGCAATCAATCGCGGGTCAGAGCATGGGGTGTTGGTCGGTGCACGGGTATCACTATACCGGTCGGTGGTAGTAACCGATCCAGATACCAAAGAGGACCTCGGAACCGTTCGCCTCCGAAAGCTCCGACTCATAGTCAATCACGTTCAAGACCGGCTATGTGTCGCCCGAGTTGCGGACAGGCGACCAAGCGAGCAAGAAACGTCAAGTGCACTCCGAGTGATAACCGGCACACAGCAGCCGCTGATTCGTATTGAGCGGACCACGTCTTCTGCTGATAGTAACTGGCGCCCTGGCGTCGTAGGAGTTCAAATCGGTGAACAAGCTCGTATCGAGGTGGAGGTCGGAGATCCAGGCAAGGAGGATGACCCACCATTCTGACAACGGTCGCCGCACGCAGTGACCGAGCTTGCGAGTCGAGAAGTCACCTGAAAACGCCAGAGGTGGCCTACTCATACACCTGACGAATGCAGCGCCCCACCACTGGACCCGTGGTGCGCGGGTGGGGCGTTTCCGGGTGCTTATCCCCTAACCCCCATCGCGCATCGTGGTTGGCGAGGTGCGGGCGGAGGAGTGTCTGGACCTGCTCTTGGCGCTCAACAGCGGACTGCCGGGCATGGCGACCGTGCACGCCAACTCCGCTCGCGAGGCGCTGGTGAAGCTGTGCACGCTGCCTTTGTTGGCGGGGGAGAACATCTCGGCTCGGTTCGTCGTCCCGACCGTAGCCTCGAGTGTCGACATTGTCGTGCACGTCGGAGTCGACGCCGACGGTAAACGGCGGGTGCGCGAGGTGGTTTCAGTGCCAGGACGAGTCGAGTCTGACGTGATCGAGACGGAGGCAATCTTCACAGCCCGTCAGGGGCGGCTGACGCGTGACCGCGGGATGCCCGCCCGTCTGGAGCGCTTCGCGGCGGTTGGCGTCGACATCCACGCACTACTCGGGGCGCGCGGTGAGCCCGCTCGCGCCACCCAGGACGCCTAGACATGGGCGCCGTGCTCGGGCTCGTCCTTGGCCTTGGCCTGCTGCTGATCTGGCACGCGGTCACAGACACAGCGCTGCCGCGACAACGCCATTCAGCGGTCACCGGGCGAACCGCCGAGATGCTCCGGAGCGCGGGCATCAGCACGGTGTCGCCGCTGGGATTGGGCTCGTTGTGCCTCGTAAGTGGGGTCTTGGCCGGTACAGCCGTGCTCGTCGTGTCCCGTACGCCACCTGTGGCCGCCGCGTTCGGCTTCATGGCGGCGTATGCGCCGGTCGCCTTGGTGCGAAGCCGCGTACGTCGGCGCCGACGCGAGTTGGCCGAGGTCTGGCCCGAAGCTGTCGACAACCTGGCTTCGGCTGTGCGCGCCGGACTGTCGCTGCCAGAGGCGTTGACGCAGCTAGGTGAGCGCGGGCCAGAGCCACTGCGGCCCGAGTTCTCGTCCTTCGGGCGTGACTACATGGTGTCCGGGCGGTTCGGTGACTGTCTTGATCGGTTGAAGGAAAGACTCGCCGACCCTGTTGGCGATCGCGTCGTCGAAGCGCTCCGGATCGCCCGCGAGGTCGGTGGAGGAGACCTTGGGCGGATGTTGCGGTCCCTGTCCCGCTTCTTGCGCGACGACGCGCGCACGAGGTCTGAGCTGGAGTCTCGGCAGGCATGGGTGGTGAACGGCGCCCGGCTGGCCGCGGCGTCACCGTGGGCGGTGCTGCTGGCCCTGTCGCTGCAACCGGAGGTCATCGGTCGCTACCGCTCCGCCACCGGCGTACTTGTGCTGTGTGTCGGTGCGGCGGCCTGCGCGCTGGCGTACCGCCTGATGGTGCGCGTGGGCAGGCTGCCCGAAGAGCGGCGGGTGCTCCAGTGACCGACGCCGTCCTCGGTGCGGTACTGGGTGCCGCCGTCGCGCGGGGGCTCGTGATGGTGACCAGCCGGCTGGTGGCGACCCGGCGGCCGACGTTGGAGAGCCGGGTGGCGCCCTACATCCGAGACGTCCCGACGGTGTCGGTGTCGTGGCAGCCGCAGCTCGCCTCCGATCGGGCGTCGTCGGCGCTGATGGCGTTGGTGGCACCGCTGTTGCGGCGTAGCGCTGACCGGCTCGAGCGCGTCCTGGGCGGCCGGGAGTCCATCAGGCGTCGGTTGGAGCGCGCCGGCTCGCCGACGACGGTTGAGCAGTTCAGGCTGTCACAGGTCGTGTGGGCGCTGGCCGCTTTCGGCGGCGCAATGGCGGTAGGTGTCCTTGGCCCGGCTCGAGAGCCGGGCCGTGCGCTGCCCTGGTTGCTGGTGTGCATCGGCGCCGGCATGGCGGGCATCGTCGCGCGCGACGCACTGCTGAGCCGGCACGTGAGCGCCCAGGAGGAGCGCATCCTGGCCGAGTTTCCGGTGGTGGCCGACCTACTGGCCCTGGCGGTCGCCGCTGGAGAAGGTCCCGTTGCGGCACTCGGCCGGGTCGTGGCAAGCAGCCGCGGTGCGCTGCCCGACGAGATGGCCGTCGTGCTTGCCCAGTCCAGGACGGGTACGCCGATCGCGGCGGCACTGGACGCGTTGGCGAGTCGGACCGGGCTGGCCGTCGTGTCACGGTTCGCCGAAGGCTTCGCGGTCGCGATCGAACGCGGCACACCTCTGGTGGACGTGCTGACAGCTCAAACGGCCGACGTGCGTGAGGCCGCGAAGCGGTCACTGATCGAGACGGGGGCGCGCAAAGAGATCGCCATGATGGTGCCGGTCGTGTTCTTGATCATGCCGGTCACCTTGCTGTTCGCATTCTTCCCCGGAGTTGTAGGACTCAATCTGCTGGCTCCCTAGCCAGCGACAAGGAGGTAGGCATGAGGCACTGGTGGGCTGCGCGTCTGCACGCGCGAACGGAGCGCGGCGACGTCCCGGGCTGGGTGATGATCACCGTGATGACGATAGTCATCGCGTCGGCGATCCTGGTGATCTTCCAGGACAGGGTGACTTCGTTCTTGAACGAGACGCTCAACCAGTACATGTAGGTGAGGCCAGCACTCACAACCGTGCGGAGACGGCGGCTGGGGGGCTTGCACCCGCACGCCGGGCGTCGTCGAGGCGACGGTTGCCTGAGATCTCGGCGGTCGGAGCGCGGGTCGGCGATCGTCGACTTCGCGCTCGTCTCGGTCGTGCTGGTGCCGCTGTTCTTCGGCGTCTTGCAGCTGGCGCTGGTGTGGCATGTCAAGACGACGCTGACGTCCGCTGCGTCAGAGGGCGCGCGGTACGGCGCGGCGTACAACCGCACGGCGTCCGACGGGCAGCAACGAACCGCCGCGGTCATCGACGACGTGTTCGGCGCCGGCTTCGGCGACCACGTCACGGCGGCGGACGTCTCCATCAACGGGCAGCCGGCGGTGGAGGTCGCGGTCACGGCTGAGGTGCCGGTCCTGGCGATTTGGGGACCCACGATCACCGTGGAGACGCGCGGCCATGCGGTCAAAGAGGTGCTGCCGTGAGACCTCCCGGCCGACGTCGAGACCAACGGGGTTCTGCCCTGGTCGAGCTGACGTGGCTCGGGCTGCTGCTGCTGATCCCGTTGGTCTACGTCGTGATCACGATTGTCACGGTGCAGAGGTCGGCGTTCGGAGCCACTGAGGCGGCGCGCGCTGCAGGCCGAGCCTATGTGCTCGCGCCTGACGTCGGCACGGCCGAGACCCGGGCCTACGAGGCGGCCCGGATCGCGATGGCGGACCAGGGCGTCGGGCTCAACCCGTCCGACGTGCTCATCGTGTGTCACCCCAGCCCGCAGGCGTGCCTGCAGCCGGGCTCGACGGTGGAGGTGCGGCTCGATCTGCAGGTGTCGCTGCCGCTGCTGCCCTCGCTTCGCGGGCAGTCGATGGCCAGCATCGCCGTCGAGTCGTCGCACATTGAGCCGTACGGCGTCTACCGTGAGGCAGCGGGGTGACCAGGGAGCCGCGTTCGCCGAGGCGGTCGGACCGGACCGAGCGCGGCCAGATCACCGCGATGCTGGTGCTGTTCACCATCTGCCTGTTGCTGGCGATCATCGCCGTCACCGATGTTTCCGCCAGTTATCTGCGACGGCAGGCGGCGATGTCGTTGGCCGACGGCGCCGCGCTCGCGGCCACTGACGGTGCAGCCGCCGCAGGCGTCTACGGTGACGCGGACGACCAGTTCGTCACCATCGGACAGCCAGCTGCCGAGGCGGCAGTCGACAGCTACCTGCGCGACACCGGTGCGTACTCGCAGTACCCCGGTCTGCAGGTTGGCGTTCAGGTGGATGGCCACACGCTTAGCGTCTCCCTGTCGATGCCATACGCCTTGCCGATACCCGTGCCGGGCGTCGCGGGGACGACGACGATCCACGCCGACGGCTCGGCCGTGATGCCGATCTACTGAGTCCCGGTCGGGGCGTCGCAGCCGGGCTAGCTCCCGACTCTCGCACGCATATTGCAGGGTGGTCTACAGGCGGCAGGCGATCGGTGAAGCGAGCGCGTCCTTGTAGGCCCTCAGCTTGGCCGCCGTCTCGTTCAGTCGCCAGTCGTGGCCGGCCGCAGAGTTCAGTGTCGAGTCGTAGTAGGAGACGATCCCGACCTTGTCGGTGTGGTTCACCGCCCACCGCCAGCCTGCGGTGAACCATCTCTCTGGTTGGGGCGACTGAGCCAGGCAGCAACCTGTTTCACCCACACCCACCATGGGCCGCGCCACACCATGGTCCCCGAGCCACCCGAGGACGCGTTCAAGCCGCTCGCCGAACCGCTCGCCGCCAGCCTCCTGGTAGACGTCGATTCCGAGGAACGGCATCCGGCTCAGCACGCCCGGCGTCAGGTAGTCCTCGGGCTGCCCGTCGGGATCGCGGGGGTTGAAGATCCAGTCGCTGAACGTCGGCACGAAGGTGACGTTGGCAAGGCCCGTCTCGTCCTTCATGACGTCGTACTGGCGGATGTAGGCGGCAGCGAACGCCGCACCCAGGCCTCCGTCGTCGGTGGGCTCGTGGTGGAACGTGCTGATGACCGGTCGCGAGTACGACGCATAGCGGCGGGCCCTAGCTCGGATGTCGGAGTCGAACGCCCCGATGCCGATGAGCGTCCAGTCGAAGTTTGGTCCTTGAGGAGGCTTGTAGGACACCCAGGGCAACCGGTTGGCAGCGTGATCCTGCTTGATTGTGGCGTCTTCCTTCGACGCGTCGCTCCAGCGGAAGAACGAGCGCTGTGCGCCGACCGGCCCGGTCCGTCCCAAGCTCGCTGCCAGGTCTGGGCTGGTCAAGCCGAGATAGACCCGACCCGGCTTGTGACCCGGCCACCGCGGCAGGGAGACCGCCAGCGCGGCAGCAGAGGTGGCGTCGCTCCAGGCAGCACCGGCTGAGCCACCGGGTACGGCAGCGGCGGCCAGTGACAGTCCACTGAGGGAGAGAAATTTCCGGCGGTCCAAGGTGATGGCTCCTCGAGAGGGTTTTGGTGCGGATTCGCGGACACCTGCTGGTTCGCGAGTAGCTCCATCGAGCGGCGTACAAGGTAAGGCCTAGGGGCAGCGTAGGCCATTTGCAGCGGTTTCCGGCGATCTCGAACCGACTTTCGACCCACCGCGACGACGCAGTTACGCATCGTTTATGGGAGTCGGCGGTTCTGGCCGTATCGCGTGCTCCTAGCCCGGCGCATCCCCCTTGCGTCACTCGAATATGCCGCCCGTCATGCCGGGAGCGAGCACCTCAGTTCCGAGGGGCACGGAGCCGACGACAGTGTGCCCGTCCGCACCGAGCACGACGAGCTCGACTTTCGAGGAGTCGTCTCGCTGGTGAAGCATGAGGCTGGACTCCTGGTCGATGGGGCCTAGGAACGCCCAGCCGTCGGTCCAACTGGACCGGGGGAGGTTGTATCGCGCCGCACCGGGCGCTGCGCCGTCGGGGCTGCACCAGCCCCTCACGACCGCCGTCGGGACGACGCTGTCACCTTGCGGGCGGAAGACCACGGTGGCGCCATCCTGGTCCGTCGACGTCTCAGGCGCGACGACGAACGTCATCGGAACACCCTCTGGTCCAATCAGGGTCTCGTTGTCGCGAAGGCACGCACTCAGGTCGCGCACAGGCCCCGGCGGGCCTAGGCCAGGCTGTTCGAGCTCAGACTCAGCGGTGTAGAGGCTACGCTCCTGCAGCGTCTGCACGATCGGCCACGGCTCTCCATCGACCGCGCGCTGGAGGTCAGCCATCGACAACACGTTGTAGTACGCGCTGCCGACCTGAGTTGGCAGCAGTGTTTCGTCAGCCGGAGCCGGCTCCACCACGACGTCCAACTCCGGGTTGCTCGTGTAGCCGACATGGACGATCGCGAAGGCGGTCACCTTGTCGCCGGTCCACTGCGCCAGCACCAGGTCCAGATAGTCCTGGCTCCAGAAGTACGGTCGCCATGTCGAGCCCGGAGGCCCGGCCGGTACGTCCACGGACAGCTCGCCGTCGTACACACTCGCGACGGTGAACATGCCTTCGTGCGGGTAGCCGACCCACGCTCCGTCGGTCGACAGGGTGACGCCCTCGAATCCGTGCTCGGCCAGCGGCTCCGCCAGCTGATCGGGCAGGGCGAGGTGCTGGCTGCTGTCGTCGACGAGGCCCACCTCGCAGTCGCCGGCTCTGCACTCCCGGTAGAGCAGTGCGACGGGGGCCGCTGCGCCGTTCATGCGGACCCCGTGGTTCTCTTGCTCGGTCGCGGTGGTCGCCGCGGTGGTTGGCTGGTTGGTGGTGATGTCCGTCGTGCCCTGACTGCTCGGTGTGCCTGGAGCAGCGGGTGGCGTCGGCGTGGAGCTGCTCAGCGAGCTTGCGCCCACGGCCACAACGGCTACCGCAGCGGCGGTTGCGACGGCTGACCCGGCGAGGATCCGGCTCCGGCGTCGGCGGCTGGCCGCGGCAATCGCCTGGGTCGCGTCGCCGTACGATCCAGCCGAGGCGGCGGCGTCCCGAAACGCCGTACGCAATGAGTCGTTCATTCGTTGACCTCACTTGCCCGCCACTTCGGCGCGAGCTCTGGGGCGACGCTGCGAAGCTTTGCCAAGGCGTCGTGGGTCTGGCTCTTGACGGTCCCGACTGAGCAGCCGAGTAACCGGGCCGTCTCGGCCTCGCTCCGGTCCTCGTAGAACCGCAGGCAAAGAACGGCGCGCTGCCGGGGCGCCAGGTGGCGCAACGCCGCGAGCAACACTGTGGCCGCATCGGAGCTAGTGGTGAAGTCGACGGACTCGACCTCGTCTGGCACGTCGGACACCGGGTGCTCGCTCGCCCTGCGCCGACGGCGCCACGCGGACCGCACGTCATTGAGCATGATCTGCTTGATGTACGCAGTGGGGTCGCCCTGTGCCGTGACGCGCTGCCAGCGCTCCGCGGTGCGGGTCAGCGCCTCCTGCAGCAGGTCTTCGGCGGCCACTCTGTCGCCGGTCAGCAGGAGCGCCGTGCGGGAGAGGTTGAGACGCTGGGTCGAGAAGAACTCCTCGAACCCGTCGTAACGTCCCACCGCACAGATCCTTCCGATCGATGACCTCTGGTGACTACCACGCCCGAGGTGCCCATTAGGTTGGGTTCCTTGCCGCAGCGCATCGACGTACGGGGGCAGCTCTGTCAGCAGCATTCGAGCTCATGCCGCGTCCCGACTGGGCCGCCACCACAACGGTTGCGGTGACCGATGCCACCCAGCGGACACCGGAGCAGTGGGCGCGCGCGATCTTTGACACCTCGGCGCTGCCGCGGTGGATCAAGGGCTTGTTCGCGCTCCGTGAGCTGGCGGCGACGGCGCTTCGCCTTCCGCCGGGCGATACGACCATGCTCGCGGTCGACAGGGTCGTTGGCGACGAGGCGATCGTCGACACCGACGACACCCACCTGCGGTTCGTGGCCGCCGTACACGCTGACTCGGACCTGGTGCACGTGATCACCGCCGTCACCTTCAAGGGCCTCCGGGGGAGGCTGTACTTCCTACCGGTGCGGTTGCTGCACGACGCCGTGACCCGCTCGATGATGGAGTCCGCCGCCCGCCGGTTGCCCCCCTGACGCGGACCCCCCTATCCCGTCCGTGCTTTGCAAGGATCCGACGCTGAGCAGGCTATGACGTGCCCAGCGTCGGATCCTTCCCACAGGGCCCGGCTAACGATCCGACGTGGTGAGCGCTATGGCGTGCGCAGCGTCGGATCTTAAGGCCGAGCGGGCCGGATGTTTGTTACGACGCGGGGGCGGACGTGCTAACGGGTGTCACAAGTACTGCGGTATGCTTGAGCCATGGACGGCAACGACTTCTCCGAGCCGCAAGACCATGACTCCGACGACCGACAAGCCGGTCCTGACGGAGGTGGTCTCGACAATCAGGACCACCGAGTTGCGGTTCGCGAGCGGTCCCACCTCGACGCCCTTGACCTTGAGGCTCCCGACCTGGAGGCAGCGTTCCAGGCGATCCTCGACGGCGACGGTCGCATCGAGCCCCGCGACGCTATGCCGGAGGCGTACCGCAAGACGCTGATCCGCCAGATGGCTCAGCACGCGCACTCCGAGATCATCGGGATGCAGCCCGAAGGCAACTGGATCAGCCGGGCTCCCAGCCTGCGCCGCAAGGCGATCCTGATTGCCAAGGTGCAGGACGAGGCAGGGCACGGCCTTTACCTCTACGCCGCCGCCGAGACCCTCGGCGCCGACCGGGCCGACCTGCTTGACATGCTCCACAACGGCAAGCAGAAGTACTCCTCGATCTTCAACTACCCCACGCTCACCTGGGCCGACATGGGTGCGATCGGCTGGCTCGTCGACGGCGCCGCAATCGTCAACCAGGTGCCGCTGTGCCGCTGCTCCTACGGCCCCTACGCGCGGGCGATGGTCCGGGTGTGCAAGGAGGAGTCGTTCCACCAGCGGCAGGGCTTCGAGATCCTCAACACGCTGTCGCACGGCACCGCCGCACAGCACGCGATGGCGCAGGACGCCGTCAACCGGTGGTGGTGGCCGAGCCTGATGATGTTCGGTCCGCCCGACGCCGAATCGCCACACACCGCCCAGTCGATGGCGTGGGGCATCAAGCGCCACAGCAACGACGACCTGCGGCAACGCTTCGTCGACATGACCGTGCCGCAGGCGCAGGCGCTTGGTCTCACACTGCCCGACCTGGAGATCGCCTGGAATGCCGAGATCGGGCACTACGACTTCGGCGAGATCGACTTCACCGAGCTGTTTGAGGTCATCAAGGGCAACGGACCGTGCAATGCCGAGCGGATGGCGCAGCGCCGTCGCGCCCACGACGAGGGCGCCTGGGTGCGTGACGCGGCAGCGGCGTACGCGGCCAAACGGCGTACGGCGACATCGGCCGCATGAGCCCTGCCGACCCGCAACACCGACGACCCGGTGAGCCGCAAGCGGGACAACCAAGCGAGTCCCACGTGGGGCAGCCAGCCGGACAGCCGCTGGACCTCAACGCGGAGGGCGGGCACGGCGCCGTACCGACCGCAGGAGTGCCGACGCAGCAGGCTCCAGTCGAGGCGGCCCGAGGGGAGTGGCCGCTGTGGGAGGTGTTCGTGCGGGCCAAGCGTGGGCTCAGCCATGTGCACGCCGGTAGCCTGCACGCCCCCGACGCCGAGATGGCCGTGCGGAACGCCCGCGACGTCTACACTCGCCGCCAGGAGGGCGTGTCGATCTGGGTGGTGCCGGCCGAGCGCATCACGGCGAGCAGCCCGGACGAGAAGGACGCGTTCTTCGACCCCGCGGGAGACAAGGTCTACCGCCACCCCACGTTCTACACGGTGCCCGAAGGCGTGGAGCACCTATGACCCCCGCCTCTTCCCCCGCGCCCTTCTCCGACTTGTCAGGGCGGCGTACGCCTGAAGCTGTCCCTGGGACGCTAACAAGTAGCAACGCGGTGGCGGAGACCGCGACGTACGCGCTGCGGTTGGGCGATGACGCGCTCATCGGGGCCCAGCGGATGGCGGAGTGGATCGCCTCCGCCCCCCAGCTGGAGGAGGACATCGCGATGGGCAACATCGCCCTCGACCTGCTCGGGCAGGCACGCGCGCTGCTGTCGTACGCCGGTCAGGTCGAGGGCGCCGGACGCGACCAGGACGCGCTGGCCTACTTCCGCGACGAGCGCGACTTTCTCAACGCGCAGATCTTCGAGCTCGCGGGCGGCGACTTCGGCCGCACGATGGCGCGGCTGCTGATCACGTCGGCGTACCAGTTCGAGCTCTACACCCGGCTGCAGACCTCAACCGATGACACCCTGGCCGCGGTGGCAGCCAAGGCGGTCAAGGAGGTCGACTACCACCGCGACCACGCCACCCAGTGGACGCTTCGCCTGGGCGACGGCACCGAGGAGTCGCACCGACGCATGCAGAAGGGGCTCAACGACCTCTGGCCGTACGTCGCCGAGCTGTTCGAGACCGACGGCCTCGTCACCGCGCTGGCGGCTGAGGGCACCGCCGTCGATCCGGCGACGCTCCTCGACCCGGTGATGACGTACGTCGACGCCGTGCTCGCCGAGGCCACCTTGATGCGGCCGGAAACCACCGTGGTCCACACCGGTGGCCGCAGGGGCATCCACACCGAGCAGTTCGGCTATCTGATCGCCGAGATGCAGCATCTCGCCCGCTCACATCCGGGGGCGCAGTGGTGACCCCGTCAGTCGCCCGAAACTCCACCGTGGTCTCGACAAGCTCGACCACCGGCGTTGGGGCCGGCTTGACCCCCGACGGTGAGGTGCGGGCCATCGTGGCTAGGGTGCTCGACCCCGAGGTGCCGGTACTCACGATCGACGACCTCGGCATCCTTCGCGACGTCACGGTCGACGGCTACGGCCACGTCGAGGTGACGATCACCCCGACGTACTCCGGCTGTCCAGCGATGGAGGCCATCACCGCCGACGTGACAGCCGCTCTTGCCGACCACGGCTTGCACGACGTGAGCGTGCGTCTTGTCCTCGCCCCGGCGTGGACCACGGACTGGATGAGCGACGCAGGCAAAGCCAAGCTGCTCGAGTACGGCATCGCGCCGCCGCAGCCGCGCAGCGACACGTCGGTGGCAGTCACGTTGACGCCGCGTTGCCCGCAGTGCGGCTCGCCCGAGGCCCGCGAGCTCAGCCGGTTCGGCTCGACGGCCTGCAAGTCGCTGTGGGTCTGCAACGCCTGCAAGGAGCCGTTCGACTCCTTCAAGGCGATCTAGCGTGGCTGAACCCACCACGTCGCGCACCGGCAAGCGACGCCCCACCTTCCACCCGCTGCGGGTGAGCGACGTGACGCCGCTGACCGACGACGCGGTCATGATCACTTTCGACGTTCCGCCCGAGCTGGCGCAGGAGTACGACTTCATCCAGGGCCAGCACCTGACGATCCGCACGTCGCTCGCCGGTGACGACGTACGACGAAGCTATTCCATCTGCTCACCGGCCAAGTCGGGCCGATTGCGCATCGGCGTCAAGGTGCTCCCGGGTGGGCACTTCTCCGGTTTCGCCGCTGGATCGCTGAAGGTGGGGGACACCCTTGACGTGATGACGCCTACCGGCCGGTTCAACACGCCGCTCGACCCCGCCAACGTCAAGCACTACTGCGCGATAGCGGCGGGCAGCGGGATCACCCCTGTCTACTCGATCGTCGCCACGACGCTGATGCAGGAGCCGAAGAGCCGGGTCACGTTGATCTACGTCAACCGCACGAGCCGGTCGATCATGTTCCTGGAGGAGCTGGAGGACCTCAAGGACCGCTACCCAGACAGGTTCCACCTCATCAACGTGCTGAGCCGCGAGGCCCAGGACGCCGAGCTGCTGTCGGGGCGGCTCGACGCGGGGCGGCTGACCAAGATCACCGAGACGCTGGTGCCGCCCGAGACCGTGGACGACTGGTTCCTGTGTGGCCCGTACGCGATGGTGGTCGACCTGCGGCAGGCGTTGCTCGACCAGGGCGTCCAGCCGGATCAGGTGCACACCGAGCTGTTCCACGTCGACAAGAGCCCAACCGAACGGCGTACGACACCGCCGGACTCTGGCGACGGCGCCGACGTCACGATCAACCTCGACGGCCGGCGGTCGACCTTCAAGCTGAAGGGTGACGACGTACCAGTGCTCGAGGCGGCCCTTCGGGTGCGGTCGGATGCGCCGTTCGCCTGTCGGGGCGGCGTCTGTGGCACCTGTCGAGCCAAGGTGGTCGAGGGTGCGGTGACCATGGACACCAACTACGCGCTCGAGCCCGAGGAGATCGCGAAGGGCTACGTGCTGACCTGCCAGAGCCACCCAACCACCGACACAGTCAAGCTCGACTTCGACGCCTAGAGCTGCGGCGTTCGGCGCTGCGGGCGCCGACCTTGGGACCGCACCCAACCCCTGACCTAAGTCGGGTACTCGGCCCGCTGAAGGGTCGCAATCGGCACTTAGGTCAGGGGTTCGGCTTGCCACATCCTGAGTCTGGCGAGTCCGCGTCCAACAAGGAGCCGGCGAGGGGGGCCGATGTTAGGGTCGGGCGGTGCGGCAGTACCTCGACCTGATGCAGCGGGTGCTCGACGACGGAACCCCAAAAAGCGACCGCACCGGCACCGGCACGTTGAGCGTTTTCGGGCACCAGATGCGGTTCGACCTCGCCGAGGGATTTCCGGTCGTCACCACCAAGATGATCCACCTCAAGTCGGTGGTCGGCGAGCTGATCTGGTTCCTTCGCGGCGACACCAACGTTGGGTGGCTGAACGAGCGCGGCATCACGATCTGGGACGAGTGGGCCGACGACCACGGTGACCTCGGGCCGGTCTACGGCTACCAGTGGCGCTCGTGGCCGACCGCCGACGGTCGACATATCGACCAACTGGAGCACGTGGTCGAGCAGATTCGCACCGATCCGCACTCGCGCCGCCTGCTCGTCAGCGCTTGGAACGTCGCCGACCTGCCGAAGATGGCGCTGGCACCCTGCCACACGATGTTCCAGTTCTACGTCGCCGACGGACGGCTGTCGTGCCAGCTCTACCAGCGCTCGGCCGACGTATTCCTCGGCGTGCCGTTCAACATCGCCTCGTACGCGCTGCTCACCGCGATGGTCGCGCACGTGACGGGGTTGCAGGTCGGCGACTTCGTCCACACCTTCGGCGACGCCCACCTCTACCGCAACCACCTCGACCAGGCGCGCCTTCAACTCAGTCGGGACCCTCGACCGCTCCCTGAGCTGTGGCTCGACCCGGCCGTCACCGACCTTGCCGGCTTCGACCTCGAGCACGTCAAGGTCTCGGGGTACGACCCCCATCCGGGCATCAAGGCGCCGATCGCCGTATGACGGTGACGCTGGTCGCAGCGGTCGCTCGCAACGGGGTGATCGGCCGCGACGGTGGCCTCCCGTGGCACCTGCCGGGAGAGCAGCAACGGTTCAAAGCCACCACGATGGGGCACGTGCTGGTGATGGGCCGACGCACTTACGAGTCGATCGGGCGGCCACTCCCCGGCCGCACCACCGTGGTGGTCACCCGTAACGCCGACTGGGCCCCACCGGGCGGCCGGCCGGACGGCGTACTCGTCGCTCCCAACGTCGCCGACGCGCTGAGACAAGCTGTCAGAATTGACCACCAGGTGTACGTCGTCGGAGGCGCCCAGGTGTACGCCGAGTCGTTGCCGCACGCGGACGAGTTGCTGGTCACCCACGTCGAGGCCGAGCCTGACGGGGACACCTTCTTCCCTCCGCTCGAGTGGGCGGACTGGGACACAGTGAGCTGTGAGCAATTCGACGGTTGGTCGGTGGCACGATACGCGAGAGCACGGGCCAGCGAAGGGTACAAAGGACGGCATGACAACGACGCCTGACGAGGGTCCGCCATCCGGTCCACCGCGCCGTCGTGAACCGGCGAGCCTGCCGGTCGAGACGCCGACCGGATCGGCGGTGTCATCGCCGACGTCAAGCACCGCCTCGACGGTGCATGGTGAGATGTCCAGCCACGCCGCTGCGCCGCGGACGGCAAAGTCCGCCGGGACGACCAGCCCGGCTGCGACATACCCCGCGGCTGAAGTAACGCCGGGCGCTCTCGTCCCGCCCGGGGTCCGAGTTGCCTCGGAGTGGGCCTGGCGGCTCGGCGTGATCGCCCTAGGCCTGTATGGGTTGAGCCTGCTCGTCCGAGAGTTCTCGAACATCTTCGTGCCGCTCGTGATCGCGCTGCTGCTCTCCGCCCTGCTCTCCCCACTCGTGGACCGGATGGCTCGGGTCATCCCGCGCGGGTTGGCCGCGTTGGCGGCGATGCTGGCCACGCTGATCTTTGTCGTCGGTCTGTTCACCCTGGTCGGGCAACAGGCGTCCAGCGGCTTCCCCGACCTGCGGGACCAGGCAGTCGCCGGCCTCGATGAGGTGCGCACGTGGCTGCGCACCGGGCCTTTGCACATCAACGCCGACACCTTGGCTGGCTACGTCAACCAGGCGGAGAACGCCGCCTCGGCCAACCAGTCGTCGCTGGTTTCGGGGGCACTCGGCCTCGCCTCCACCGCCACCCACCTCGCCGAGGGGTTCTTCATCGCGCTTTTCGCGACGTTCTTCTTCCTCTTCTCAGGACAGCGCATCTGGGCGTGGCTGCTGCGGATTCTCCCCAAGCGGGCCCAATGGCCCCTTGACGATGCTGCCCGGTCGGGCTGGGTGACGTTGAGCTACTACGTGCGGGCCACGCTGATCGTCGCGATGATCGACGGCATTGGCATCGGCGTGGGCGCTGCGCTCCTCGGGGTGCCGCTCGCGCTGCCGTTGGGTGTCCTGGTCTTCCTCGGTGCGTTCATCCCCATCGTCGGCGCACTGATTACCGGTGTGCTCGCCGTCCTGGTGGCTCTGGTAGCCAACGGCCCCGTGATCGCGCTGGCCGTGCTGGGTGTGGTGCTCCTCGTTCAACAGTTCGAGTCACATGTGCTGCAGCCCTTCCTCCTCGGGAGGGCGGTCAACGTGCATCCGTTGGCGGTCATCTTGGCCATCGCGACCGGCGCGACGGTTGCAGGCATCGTCGGCGCGCTGTTCGCCGTCCCGGCGGTTGCGGTCGCTAACACCATGATCACCTCGCTGGCGAGTCGTGGTCGCGCCGACCCTGGGGAACGGATCGATGACGCCGACGCCCCACTGGCGCCGGACAAACCACCCGCCACCAATCTCGACGAGACACCAGACCCGCAACGGTCAGCAGTGCCCGGCCGGCCAACCGGCGATTAGATCGCCTTTTCGGCGATCGCAGCGGCGACTACGACCGCCGACGTGGCGACGGCAGGTGTTGACTTCGGTGGCGACCGTTCGATTCTAAAGTGACGCCATCAACGCGTGATCGTAACGCTGGTGACGATTGTCGACTCAGTTTGGGCGATATATGCCCGGAAAGAGGCGGCGCCCGGGTGCAGGTCGTCAGGTAGGCGGACCTGCCATGAGACCCGTCCCTTCGCACCGTTGACAAGTTCGCTGTCAGCGAGCTCCCAGGCGCGTTGGCCTTGCTTGATTGAGAGCGGCACGGACTCGTAGGTCGCTGCCTCCGGGGCAGAGCAGGAGGAGAACACGCCTTGGGAACCAGTGTCATTGCACTCCGACGAGAATGCCGCGCCTTCGACGGTGACCAGGCTCCCCGAATGCAGAGAGCGCCCGTCAGCCGCCTTGATCGCTGCGATGTAAGGATCAGGACAATCGGCGACGCTGGACCGCATCGGGACGAGCGTGACAACGAGCAGAACAGAGAATGCTGCGGCCAAGCGCCATCTGGCCCCACATCTGTTCACCTGCCCATTATGCGACCTGGCAGGGGTCGCGACGGTCTCGAAACCGTAACACTGCTGCGGATGTTGTACGACTCTTCGAACTGCCACCGCCCGCCCGTCCACTGCGATCCGAGTCGCCGCAGGCACGGGCTAGCCACTTGCCTTCGCACGACTTGCCAAGTCCAGACCTGGCGCGCTGCTCCCTCTCGCCTGCTTCCTGTCCTCGACGCGGGCGTAGGCCCGGTGGCGGGTTTCGAGGAAGCGAGTGGTCCGGTTGTGGTGGTGGTGGCGGCGAAGGCCGTGACGCGGGCGCCCACACCTTGGCGGGCATCCGCTTGACCGCCTCGCGAAGCTTCTCGGTGACCGGGCATCCCGCCGAGCAGTCGACCCGGCGGCGCGGACCCGGTTCTGCTTGGGGAGCCCGTCCAGCAGCTGGTGGGACGCGCCCGCGCCGTCGGCACGAACCAGCAGGTGCTTGCGCTGCGCGGCCGGGTCCTGCCCGATCGCGGCTGTGACCACCTCAATTTGATCCGCGGCGGCATTCGCGCCCGCGATCCGGGGGCCGCATGGGCGCTGCCAGCGACTCGGTGGCGTTGTCACGCCACACCGCGAGTGGGTGAAAGCCAGAGGTTTTGTCAAGGGGGGCCACCTCGCCGGTCCCGCCGCCGGTGACAGACAAGCGAGCCGACCAAGACGTATCCTTCACCTACGGAGTGCCTGCCACGTTGAGGAAATTCGCCCCCAGCAGGTCCAAGGTTCCCTCCTGGGCAAGCACTTCCGTGCGCTCAGCAGCCGTGAACGATCGGGCTAGCGCGCCGGCACCGTTACGACTACGATGACCATCGGCGGGAGCTCACCAATACACCGCCGTAAGACGCCATTCCAAGAAATACCGCATTTACGGGGGCCTGATGCTTAGAAAGCTCACTACAATTTTGGGGCCAGTGGCAATCGTCTGCGCCGTGGTTGTAGCCCCAATAGAGTCGGCGGCGCTGGCTCTTGCCCCCACGCAACCGGCGATGACCGAGCCGGAATGCGAACTTCCCACTGGGGAGTTGACCACCAGCGATCTTCCCGAGGGCAGTGACACGGTGGCTTGCGACGCGACTGGGCGTATCGTTGATGTGGACGGCGCGTCGCTGCCGGTTCCGGAGCCTGGCATGGGCGTCGTGATCGAAGTTGATTACAGTGACCGCTCCGAAAGCGCCGCGATCGAGGTCCATCCTGACGGGACGATCAGTTATGATGCTCCGGACAATGAAACTATTTCCGATCCCGATAAGGTACGCGACTCGTGCACCGACGATGCATATAACCTAGACGGCGGTCGGCGTTGGTACTCAAACTACGCCTGGTACTTGGGAGACGGATCGCGTCCAGGAAATATGAGTTCTGCCACTACCTATGTCGTTCTCGCGGACGCCGTCAGCAACATCACAAACTCGACTAATCCTTGCGGACTGACCGATTCTGTTACTGCCACTTACTCATACGAGGGAGCTACGGTCAACGAGTCAGACATCCATACGGACTTTGGCACCAGCTCTTGTGACTTCTGGACTGATGGCAAGAACGTCGTGGACTTTGGCGACCTTTCGGACGACGGCAATCCCCCATGGGCGGCCACGTGTAAGTGGTATGGGTCTCAAGCGGGGGCCAACCACATTTTGCAAGCAGATGTGAAGTTTAACGTCGTTGATTTCGACTGGACACGCGATGTCGGACCGACGTGCAACCAACAAGTCGACCTAGAATCCGTCGCAACACACGAGTTCGGTCACGTCTATGGCCTGCAGCATGTCGACTCAGACAATCATCCCACGCTCACTATGCGCACGGGTGGGGCCGTATGCCAGACGTTCAAGCGTACCCTCGGGCTTGGGGATGTCCGGGGACTGAGAAGCCTCTACTAAGCGAGTTTCTGCCCTTTTTTCGGCTCCCTAGGTCTGGCGGAATGATGGCCGCAAAGTATTCATCCTGGTTATCATCTTGACGCTGCTCACTGCGGACCAAGTCTGACTGGACCTGTCCTCGCCTGGAACCGATAGCCAATGCGGGGTTGCGTGTCACACTCAGCTGCAATGTAAGAGGTCTGCGCACGGTTAAATGGCACCGACATGAAACCGCGTTCGCCGGTGGCTCGAGGAGTTGGGTCAGAGTAGAGCGGCGCTTTTCAGCCAAGCGTGGTGATCGCGCTCGCCGCAGCACCCGGCTTTCTGCGCTGGAAGCAACGGACCCACCGAAGCGATGAACGAACTGATCAAAAAGGTCAAACGAGTCGGCCATGGCCCCTAACTCCGATAACTACCGGGCGGGCTGCTGCTGCGGCGTCACCTGCACACTCAATCCACGCACCGATCAGAGGACGGCTACCACGCTTGGGTCGACCCGATTGTCAATGGCCAGTTCTTGGTCCCCGCTGGTGGCCAGGTAAAAGTCTCCGCTCTTCGTGGTTGATCAGCTGGTCTTGATGGGGGTTCCTCCGTTCGCTCGGGCCTGTTTCATTCGGTAGGAGTCGCCGTTGGTGATGATGGTGTGGCAGTGGTGCAGGAGCCGGTCGAGCATGCTGACGGCGGTGGTGTGTTCGGGTAGGAACCGTCCCCAGGACTCGAAGGGCCAGTGCGATCCGATACCGAGGGACCTGCGTTCGTAGGCGGCGGCGACGAACCGGAACAGCAACTGTGCTCCGGTGTCGTCTAGGGGTGCGAAGCCGAGTTCGTCGACGATGACGGCGTCGTTGCGCAGCAGGGTGTCGATGGTCTTGCCGACGGAGTTGTCGGCGAGTCCCCGGTAGAGGGTTTCGACGAGGTCGGCGGCGGTGAAGTACCGGACCCGGTGCCCGCTTGGACCGCGGCGATGCCGAGCGCGACGAGCGTGTGGCTTTTGCCGGTGCCGGCCGGCCCGATCATGCAGAGGTTCTCCGCCGCCCGGATCCACTCCAGCGAGGCGAGGTAGTCGAACGTCGCCTTGGGGATCGAGGACGCAGCGACGTCGAACTCGTCGAGTGTCTTGGTGACCGGGAACGCGGCTTGACGCAGCCGGGTGCGGGCGTTTGATGCGTCGCGGGCGGTGATCTCGGCTTCGACCAGGGTGCGCAGGAACTCCTCGGGGTTCCACCGCTGGGTCTTCGCGGTGACCAGCAGCTCGGGTGCCAACTGCCGCATGGCGGCCATCTTCAACCGCTTCAACCCCGCGGTCAGGTCCGCAGCCAACGGTGGCGGTGTCATCGAGGTCACGAGACGTCACCTCCGTCGATCCGGTAGGCGTCCAGCGACCGGGTCGGCACCTTCGGCAGCGTCAGCACCAGTGCCTGCCCGGCCGGGCGAGGTGTGGGCGCCGCACCTGCGCCTGCGCCTAGGGCGGCGAAGATGGACCGGACGTCGGCGGCCCGCCACCGGCCGAATCTCACCGCTCGCTCGAGTGCGGCCAGCAGAGGCTGGGTGCCGTGCGCTGCGTGCAGGGCCAGGATCTGGTTGATCTCACTGGTCAGCTTGGTGACCCCGGCCGCCGCGGCGCCGGTGAGGAACGTCTCGGCGACTGGCCCCATCCCGAGGAACGCCTTCTCTGCGGCGGTTCTGGGTCGGGCCGCGCGGTGTGGCTTGTCCGGACGCGGGCCGCCGTAATGGTCATCGACGATGCTGGTTCGCCGGGTGCGACCACGGTGTGCTCGGCGAACACCTCCCCGGTGACCGGCTCGACCACGCGTAGCGTTCGGGCGTCGACCAGCACGGTAACCGTGTGGCCGATCAGCCGATTCGGCACCGAGTAGCGCGTTTGGCGTCGGCGACCAGGCGGCGGAAGTTCCGGGCCGACCCCGCATAGCCCGGCCCGCGCCGCGGGCAGCAGCCGCTTGGCCGAGATCCGGCCCGAGGTGTCCTTGACCCGCTTGGCGACCAAGTCAGTGACCCCGTCGTAGTTCCTGGCCCGCGACCTCTTCCCCACCGGCGTCCCGCCGGCCTCGTGAAGCTCGATGATCCGTTTCACGGTCTTGTGGGTGGTCCCACAGATCGCGGCCGCACCCCGATAACTGCCGACGTCTCGATAGGCGGAAATCATGTCCATTCGTTCCCTCGCGTTCTTCAATGGAGTCCCCTGCGTGGTGATGTGGCTGGTTGGTACCGCCACCGTCACCACGCAACGCCTCACAGCTCGTGCGACACGACGAACGAAGAGTGGGGACTTCTACCTGGCCAAAACCGGGGACACAGACTTGGCCACCAGTGGGGACTTTTTCATGGCCACGGACACCGATCCAGTGCCTGCATGGCTAGTGCCATTAGAGTGCTCTCGGATCGATCGACGGCGAAACGGCACAGGTTGCCGCAATCGACGCGCCGCTCGCACCCGACGAACCACCCCCCACCAATCTCGAGCAGACACCAGACCCGCAGCGTGGGTCCCTGACCGCAGCGCCCAAGGACGCCTGACCTGCGGAGGATGGGGAGAGACCGACGAGGACTCGAAGCGCCGTAAGAGAGCGAAGCGAAGGCGCGAGAGCCCGGCGGGCTGACCCGGCCGACACGCGCACATCAACACCCGGAGCGCGCCATACACAAGGCACGCGCACTTGACAAGGCCGGTTGCCGCGCGGAACGCCGGCCGCGACCGAGCCAACGGTGGACCAGACGCGCGCGATTTCTGTAGGGCCCAGGTAGTGCTCAACTGCGAACGCTGAACCCCGGTAGCCGCCTACGGTGCAGAACCGGTTCCATGAGTGGCACCGGGCCGCCGAAGTCAGTGCGCGGTAGCCTCGAAGCATGCAAAGCGCGACAGATAGGGCTCCCTTCGGCCGGGTCCTGACAGCGATGGTCACCCCCTTCGACACCGACGGCGGGCTCGACCTCGAGGCCGCCGCCGCACTCGCCCGCCACCTCGTCGACTCCGGACACGACGGGTTGGTGATCTCCGGAACGACGGGGGAGTCCCCGACGGTCTCCGACGACGAGCAGCAAAGTCTGCTGCGTACGGTGGTCGATGCTGTCGGTGACCGCGCGACGGTTGTGGCCGGAGTCGGCACGTTCGACACCGCGCACTCGCTCGACCTGGCTCGCCGCGCCTCCGCTGCGGGCGCCGACGGTCTGCTCGTCGTTACGCCGTACTACAGCAAGCCTCCGCAGGAGGGGATTGTGGCGCATTTCGCGGCAGTGGCTGACTCCACCGACCTGCCCGTGATGCTGTACGACATCCCAGGCCGGGCGGGCGTCAAGCTGTCGGCGCAGACCCTGGCGCGCTCGGCCGATCACCCGAGGATCGTCGCCGTCAAGGAAGCCAGCGGCGACCTGTACGCCGGCAGCTGGCTGCTGCACTCGACCGACCTGGCGATCTACAGCGGCGACGACGCGCTCAACCTCGCCTGGCTCGCGATCGGAGCGGTCGGGGTCGTGTCGGTGGTCGGACACGTTGCTGGCCAGCGGTACGCCGACATGGTGGCGGCCGTCGAGTCCGGCGACCTGGAGACCGCCCGCAAACTCGACAGATCGATCCTGCCGGCCCTCGAGGCGATCATGACCCGCACGCAGGGTGCGATCATGGCGAAGGCCGCGCTGCAGCTGCAGGGTCACCTGCCCTCCCGCGCCGTGCGGCTGCCGCTGGTGGCAGCCACCGACGATCAGGTTGACCAGCTACGCCGCGACCTGATCACCGCCGACCTGCTGCGGGCCTCTTGAGCAACCGCGACCTACTGAGAGCCACTTTGACCTTGTCGCCCCGAGATTGCGGAGGTCCCTTGACCACGCCCGAGGACTCATGAGCCATCCCCACCCGGAGCTGGGGCCGCCACCACCCCTGCCTGAGCACGGTCTGCGCGTCATCCCGCTGGGAGGACTCGGCGAGATCGGGCGCAACATGGCGGTCCTCGAACACCAGGGCCGGTTGCTCATCATCGACTGCGGGGTGCTGTTCCCCGACGAGAACCAGCCGGGTGTCGACCTCATCCTGCCGGACTTCGAGCCGATCAGGGCTCGTCTCGCCGACGTGGAGGCCATCGTCCTCACCCACGGACACGAGGACCACATCGGCGCGGTGCCCTACCTGCTTCGCGAGCGCCCCGACATCCCACTCGTCGGGTCCAAGTTGACGCTGGCGCTGCTCGCGGCGAAGCTACGCGAGCATCGGCAGACCCGGGCGCCCAAGCACGAGGTGGCCGAGGGCGACCGCGCGTCGTTCGGGCCGTTCGACCTGGAGTTCGTCGCGGTCAACCACTCGATCCCCGACGCGCTGGCGGTCGCCGTACGCACTCGGGCGGGGCTGCTGCTGCACACGGGCGACTTCAAGATGGACCAGCTGCCTCTCGACGGCCGCATCACCGACCTCCGGTCGTTCGCCCGGCTGGGCGAGGAAGGCGTCGACCTCTTCCTGGTCGACTCGACCAACGCGGAGGTACCCGGCTTCACCACCGGCGAACGTGAGATCGGTCCGGTCCTCAACCGGGTGTTCCAGACCAGCCGCCAGCGCATCATCGTCGCGTGCTTCGCCTCCCACGTGCACCGCGTGCAGCAGGTGATGGACGCCGCGGTCGAGCAAGGCCGCAAAGTCGCGTACGTCGGGCGGTCGATGGTTCGCAACATGGCGGTGGCCCGCGACCTCGGCTACCTCACGGTGCCGCCAAACACGCTGGTCGACATGCGCGAGCTGGGCAACCACCGACCAGAAAAAGTCGTGATCATCTCCACCGGCTCCCAGGGCGAGCCGCTGTCGGCACTGGCCCGGATCGCTCACCGCAACCACGACCGCATCCACATTGAGCCGGGAGACACGGTCGTCCTCGCCTCGAGCCTCATCCCGGGCAACGAGAACTCCGTCTTTCGGGTGATCAACGGCTTGACCCGGCTCGGTGCCACCGTCGTCCACAAGAGCAACGCGCTGGTGCACGTCTCGGGTCACGCCAGCGCCGGCGAGCTGCTGTACTGCTACAACATCGTCCGGCCACGCAACGTGCTGCCGGTGCACGGCGAGGCCCGCCACCTGGTCGCCAACGCCGACCTGGCCGTCGCGACGGGCGTGCCGCGCGAGCGGGTGGTGCTGGCCGAGGACGGCATGGTGGTCGACCTGGTCGACGGTGTCGCCTCCGTCAGCGGCAAGGTCGAGTGCGGCTACGTCTTTGTCGACGGTTCGTCGGTGGGCGACATCACCGAGAGTGCGTTGAAGGACCGCCGCATCCTCGGTGACGAGGGGTTCATCTCGGTGATGGTGGTGCTCGACTCCGCGTCGGGCAAGATCGTGGCTGGCCCGGAGATCCACGCCCGTGGCTTCGTCGAGGACGAGTCGGTCTTCGCCCAGGTGCGGCCGTTGATCGAGGAGGCCCTGCGTCAGGCGGTGAGCGACGGCAACGACGACCCCTACCAGCTGCAGCAGGTGATCCGCCGTACGACGGGGCGGTGGGTCAACTCCGCGCACGGCCGTCGGCCGATGATCATCCCGGTCGTGCTCGAGGCCTGACATCCGTGTCACAGCCGCCCGCGCCAGCGCCTCCCCCGACTGGTGCACAAACCGTTTCCCCTGTGATGCCGCCAACTCTTCCCTCTTCCGTTGTGCCAACCTTCCCGTCGACCGGCGAGCCGTTGGTCAGCTACGCCGAGCGAGTACGCCGGGGGCTCGCGCCACTCGTCGCCTTGCTGTCGAGCTGTCTGGCCCTGCTGTGTCTGGTGAGCCTTGCCGACATCGTGACGCAGCTCGACGGTCTGGCAGTCGTCAACGAGCGGTTGGTGGGCTGGGCGGGAGTCGGAGGCATGACAAGCATCGCTGTCGCCATCCTGGCCCTGCTCGCGGCCCCGCGATTTGGCGCTGGTCTGCCGCTGGCCGCTGGGGCAGCAGCAGCGGTCTTCGGGTTGGCACTCGGCCGGTCGGT
>JAABUS010001650.1_pt1 | contig 47231 bp, 29 predicted proteins | sample 5560161 | NCBI WGS metagenome assembly JAABUS01 (sample SAMN10711885, study PRJNA513376) | rock metagenome | isolation source: Antarctica rocks | place: Antarctica: Victoria Land, Trio Nunatak nord | collected 2016-01-04 | reverse complement strand
ACAGGCCTAGGGCCCAGCCAGAGTAGCGACGTTCCGGGCTTCCCAGCCCCGGAATGGATCTAGTCTAGGGTACCCTATAGGAGGGTTTCCCTTTTTCTACACTATACGCTTGCTAAAACCACCCTAAAACCTTGTAGGAAAAAAGGATGGAAAGAGCTATATAGGGCCCGCTGTTAATTGTTAAGGAGTAGGCCAAGGTACCTAGAGAACCATATTCATCCGGTACCGAAAATCTACTCCCCCGCCGCAGCCTCATGAATATAACGTAGTGACTATGGGATATCTCTGTAATATTATAATGCCTGAGGCCCCATTTCGGGGGCCTATATCTGCTCGTTGGTACTAAGGTGTCTCATTCCAAGCCCCGGGCCGTACGGTGCGTGTATCCGTCAATTGACGTTTCGCGGCGTATTGGACGAAACCGTATTTTCGCGGTACTAGGAAGAGCGGTAGGTTCTGACACCACGCCGGCAGATCCGGTCCCTGACCCCTGTAATAGAGGCGACGTGTTGTTGTTGCTTTTCAGCAGTCGTACGTACTTGACGGAGGCCCGGGATTGGTTTCCCCTGAGTCGTTGATTTATGAATAGGGCTTGCCAGGCTGTATGATTCTGTCCGGTAGAGAATGAGTCTGTAATGTATGCTTGTATGTGTATAAAATCAATGTATGCATCCGGCGTGTATGATGTCGCTTTTTTTTTTTTTTTTTCTGAGCGAGAGCAGCTAAAAGCTGATAGGCAGGATCCCCTAGAGGCGATGATGTAGATAGGTAGGTAGGTAGGTAGGCAGGCAGGTAGGCAGGTAAGTAGGCAGGTAGGTAGGTAGGCAGGTTAATTTGTTTATTTTGATCCGGGACGCGTCGGCGGCGGCGGCGTTATAGCGACGGCGAGGGAGCTTTCGGTATATCAACTCTTTCTGCTTGTATGTCCTCCACAGCCCATTCTTTTTCGTCCATGATTGAGAGATCTCCATAGTAGAAAGGCCTCCCTCCCAAGCTGCCAAAAAGTTTTTGGCATATCATTAATGGAATAGGGGTAGCTTGTCTTGGCCATACGCCGTACATGAGGCAAATTTCTAGAATAACAAACTGTTCGAACGGCTGAAAAACTTCGGTTCAACGTACATGTCCCTGTGTGGGCATATATGTTATACTTTGTACTGGATAGCAAACCGTTGGGTGGTCGACGACCGGCTTGTCTCCATAGGTAAGCCTACACGTACACGTGCAATACGTTTGCTATCGAGTTCATTTTAAACAATGATCTTCGTGGAAATCTGAAAGAGCCACAACTACTCCGCAACGAAAGCCCCGATTAAGAATTTTAAAGCGACAAAGTTTGAGTTCTTATGATATGCTATCATTCTCTCATAGAAAGCTCCTCCTCAAGATAGCTTGTTGGGGAGCTAAGCTGCGTCGAAAATGTTGTTCTAGCGCCAAGATTTGCGGGCACGAAGATCATGATTTGAATTTACGATACACTGATAGAATCGATTCATGGGACGTACGAGACCGTCCGATACGAAACATCAGAACAATTACTGATAAATCGCCAAGCAGGGCTGCTTTGAACTGCGAATGCCATTGAATTTGTGTACAAAGCAACACTCCTTTTCTTTATTACATGGAGGATCGCTTCGAAAAATCTCACTATTCTGGCTTCTTCAGTCCCAAGGACTCCAGGGTAGGCATCGTGATTCCCAGCCAAGATTCTAGGATGCCTTTGGGCTCCGCCTCGGCCTGCCTTTGTGCTAATATTGCACTTTCCTCCTCATGCGCCTTCAACCTCGCCACCCGCTTCTCCTCCGCTTCCACGTTCAGCTTCTCGTAGTGCGCTTTCAGGTGCTCAAGGTCTGCACTGGCGCCTGCTGGGATGTTGTATGGGGAGCCAGTATTGAAGATTCTAAAGAAAAGAAGGAGGCTTAGACACTAGACGCTTATTGATCAGGAACGGATGGTGAAGGTGGGCCGCCTTGATGAGAGGTAAAGTCTATAGCTTCAAGCCAGGACTTCGCTCTTTTCATCAAGGCAGTGAAGTCCTCGAAGTCCAGGACTAGACTTACTCCGGAAACTTCAAATCAATGTGATGCGTCCATGGACTGCTTTGGAACAGATTTCTGTCTGACCCCGCTTGCTCCACCGCCTGGGTATGCAGTGTATTTCGTCTCTTAAAGTCGTCTTGCCAGAAGCTGTAGTATTGAAGTATCCGCGTGATCAATGGCTGTGTACTAGGGTCGCCTGCTGTGGCAGGGTCGTTCGAAGATCGTCGACTGAACTTGTAGACGGCGAAGGAGAGTGCCAGAGCTGCGATTGAGACATAAAAACCACGCTGTTGCCAATCGAGCAAGGTCAGCTGAGTGAACTGTTTATAGGCATACATTTCCCGAGTTACGAGGGTGACATACACCGAGTTCTTCGTTCTTAGGTTCAGGATGTGGAGGATAATCAGTAGGCTCATGTCCGCCTGCGGATGCTGCATGCACCGAGTCGGTGCCACTGCTGTCGCTGCCCTATACGCCTTCATCAATATCATGGGTGGGAGTCCAAAAGCATCCCGAGTGAGGGACCTACAGCAATTGGTGTAGAAACAGGCTGGTCGTCAACCCCTCGGACCGAATTGGTAGGATCTGGCGGCTTCGGGTCTGCGTAGCCACGCTGTTGGGCAAAGTAGGAACGCCGCACAAAACGGGCTGCAGCTCGCCGAGTCTGCAGCATGGTGTGAATGGTTGGCAGCTCTCAAGAGTTCAGAGGGGAGTAGTTGGCATGAGCTTGGGTTCCCTCAGACCTGCCGAGCCCGCTAAGCCCCTTCGGGCTGGGAAGAGGCTGATTCGGGCTGAGTCAGCAGAATGCTAACCAATCATGCGCTTCCAGATAATTCTCGACATTCTCTCGGGCGGAGAGGTGTAGGAAATGGTTTTGTGGTTTTATTATAGTCATGTACAGTGCTTCTCTTGATAGCTGAAATCACGTTTCCCTTCTACTGATTTCTTCTTTGCCTTCAAAATGCTTGGCAATACATCTAAAGATACCCCCATCAGCGTTCTACCGGCACTGTACTATCTCCTTTTTCTACATCCTTTCGCCCTCATTCAAGCCAATTCTCCGGCTCCTTCTCCCGAAGCATCGACCGAGCTCATATGCTACACCCAGCATGCCTCAGAATGCTACCCAGCAATCTTCCAGCCAACGGAGCACTTTCAACCTATCCGCCATGACCAGTCCCTTACTGCAGGTCTCCACGTCCGTATGAACCTAGCTACAGGCCTCAAAGAAGCTCGCATGAACGTTCCCGAGCCTCCAGGTACTCCTCCTGCAGACCTTATTATCATCGATAACCCACTGTCTCCCAAGTTCGAAGAGAGTCTGGGAGAGATAGCCGAAGAAGCTGTTGAAGATGCACCCTTAGAGAGAATGCGAGACCCATCCAATCCAGATCGAGACTACCCCTACATACCCTCTCATTTCGACGCAGGAGAATCCTCCCTTTTCGCCTCCAGCACCTCTACTCTTCGCTCTTCCTCTCCATCCTCAGCCTCAGAAGCCCTCCTTTCCTCCCTCGAAACTTTGACTGAGCTATGTCATGACTACCACTGGGGCTCAGCTCTCACCCAGGACGCTGAACTTGCTACCCAACTGATATACACAGTAAACCCTTCTACCGCTGGTATATCAGTAGAAATACGATCCCATGCCGCGCTACTGCTTGGGACAGCTGTGCAGAACAACCCTGATGCACTGACTGCGCTGTTCGATAACACAAACGGCGATGATCCCAGTCAGACAGCCATCCAAGCAGTACTAGCTACCTTGTGGGAGCCCGTGGAAGGAGACGGTGACCCAGTCCTGCATCGGCGCACGATGTTCCTACTTTCACAACTCGCCAACGACCCTTTACAGCTTCAAATTTTTTTGACCAGTAACGGATTACACATTCTGCATAAACTTTTCAACTTACAGACCCTTGCAATAATCACAAGCGACAACCCGACATTCGTAGGAGACGGTTCTGACAAGCTGCGCGCTAAAATCGCAAACTTCATGTATGATCATGTCTTGCCTGCTTTCTACGGCAAGGAGGGTCGCAGACTCGCTTCGCAGATTGTTCATCAAGAAAATACTGAGATCGGACCAAGTAGTGAACCGCATTTAGTCCAAATCCTAGAGCCTTGGAGTATCGCTTTTAGCACGGCGCAGGGGGAGTACGCCGCTTTCTTCTATGGGAAGGAAGAGGGAGAGGCGTCTGTAAAGTATGCTACTTATCAAAGTGTATGGGAAGCTACGGAATTATTGAAGAAGGTGCTGAACATACCCTGAACTTTGGGTAAAATACCACTGCATATCACTGGAAACGAAGAAAAAAGTTTTTCAAAACGCTTTGATGTGTGATTTCAAGCTCAGCTGTCTTGGTCAACGCTACTGTGACTATGAGTACATGATGATGAAGCACGCATAATATGAAGATCATCTGCTGCGCTCGGATGCCATAGGACCACAAAGATGTGGTCTCCGAACTGCTGATCTTGCCTTGTGTTGTTGAAAGAAATCGTAGAATGAGTAAGGATTTTGAAGACGAGCTCAGCGATAAGAGTGCATGCACGACGCGATGTATCCAGGAGCAGTAAGGATGTTGACGATGAGCTCGGCGATAGAGAGTGTGAGTTGTATCCAGGAGCAAGCCGCCTGAAGAACATACCACCAAGTTCCCCCTAAGCTCCCTGATACGACGATCCAATGAGAAAAATGGTGGCCATCTTCCAGCTGTTGCCAACGCCGAAGCATGACAGGTGCGAGGATGGTAGTAGAGAGCAGACCTAAACGGCGCCCTCGATCTCGAATTGCATCTCGACCTTGCTATCCTCCACTTCACCGATAAGACCATTGTGGTTGAAAACATCTTCACCGATAAGGCCAGCGTCAATACCCTCTTCCTCCTCCTTGAGGGCCATCTTGCCCTCCTGAGCCATGGTCTCAGCCTTCCATTTCGAGATTGATTTTGGGTTCTCCACCTCTTTGGCAGCAGCAGCGGCCTTGCCACGTCCTTTGGCTGCAGGCTTGCGAGCGGGCTTGGCCTTGGCCTTGGCCTTAGAAGGAGTCTCCGCCTCATCTTCTTCATCGCCGCCTGATTCGAGGGACTCGCGTGCTTTGGCGCCACGCTTCTTGACGACGGTGGCGGTACCCTTCTTGGTCACCTTGGCTTTCTTGGCAGGAGTCTCATCGTCTTCGTCAATAGTCTCGGCGTCGTTCGAGGTGACACGCTTGTTGGCGCCGTTGGTACCGTTGGTAGCGGGAAGTGACATCTCAACACCGGCCTCAATTCTGTTAGCGAAACTCCGATGAATGACGGCTGTATGACCTACCATGTCATCTTCTTCTTTCTTGATACCAGAAGCTTCAGTAACATCCTCCGCCTCATCCTCCTCATCACCAACATCAGACTGCTTCGCTTTGCCCTTGCCGTTGCCATTTGCGTCCTTCTTGGCAGCTGGAGTACGCTTCTTCGCAGGCGCGCTAGCCGTTGGAATAGCCATCTCAGGATTAGCATCAGCGAGGGCTAGTCCTTCCTTGCGCCAAGTACGGAAGCGGTGCTGGAAGGCAGCTTCGGTGCGGCCATGTGGATCCAACGCCGCCATGGTTTTGTAGTTGATGGTTGGATTACCAAGCGTGGCGAAGATGAGCGGGATCAAGTTGTCAACGTCATACTTCGACTCTGCGGCGGTTGCCTTGCCTCCTTTACCGTTGGAGGTGGTGGTGGCTGACATTTTTCCTGCTGCTTGATCGATTGTTACTAGAAGGTTGGCTGCCTATCAAGTTAGCGGCTGTCGATAAATCGGGTTGGTGAAGTTGTATTGGTAAGACCTCGAGATGCAAGAGCGGAGGGAAAGCGAAGGTAAGTGAAAGTTCTTGAAAGTGGTCTGGAGGGTAGAGTGAAGGATGGTGAGATGGTGATCGCAGCACTGCCAGCAAAGCAACAGAAAAATTGATCCCTGACGAGGGGGAAAGCCACAAAGTGAGCAAGTATTGTATTCCTGGTGTCGCGACTCCAAACAAGCTTCTGCATTCGAAATGAGCAATCTGCTCAGCGACCAGGTCGACAAGTCTGTCGACCAAGGACCACCGTTTCTCGCTCATAGGCCGTGGAAGGGCTTGCATCTTGCCGGTGTTGTGTAAAACACACGCATGTGGAACGCTCTGCTAATGTTTCTGTTCAAGGAAAAATGACGCAGTGAGGTCTGGAAGTGCTTTTGAAATACGGTTCGCGAGCGACGAGAACAACAGTGAGAGGCCAATTACCTTGTAGCTGAAATTTGAGACGCTATCGCTCTTGCTTGATGAGAGAGCTGAAAGGTTAGGTGCTTGAAGTAGAAGGTGCGAATTAAAGATGCAGTGGTGGTTGTGGTGAGGAAGTGAGAAGAGATGCTCGTACCTTGGCGGCGTCTTATATGCCAAACAAGTGAATTTTGGCACTCTGAGAATGCCTCCACTATTTGTCAGCTTTCCGGAATCTTTTCCCAGAGTGGCGCTGTGAGGTTGCAGATTTGTCGATGGTAGGCAGAATCGATGATCGTGGGCGCTATGGACTTACGCTTGATGTGCTGGTGGTGGTTCAGCACCGTAGCTGTTGGCTGGATGATGGTTACGTAGCTCAGATGTAGAAGGGGAAGTAGAACATGGATGGGAAGAATTTCGAGGTCAGGATGGCCGAGAGTGAAGTGACCAAAGATAAGGTACCTTATGAAATCTAAGGAGGAAGTTGAAACGGGACGCTAGCCAGATCGAGGCGATGTTGGGGGATCATTCACAGACGGAAGGCTTTGTATTACGAGTATGAGTTTCAGTCTCGAACTTTTATGAGATCGATGGATCTTTAATCATGCGCAGGGTATCTACGCTTACGTTTCTATGAATGCTTTCGTGTATGTGAAGTCAAGCATCCCCATATCTCCTCGCCATCTACGGAGAACTAACCTTAGCATAGCATACCCAGGGATAGAATGCCCATCATCAGCGTCCCATATCGTTCTCTAGCCTCTGCTATCGTACAGTATTAAGCTTCATGCCACTGGTATGGCCGTATTCCAATGGAACGTCTAGTAGAATTGGTCAGTTGACCTGGTGTCCTCCCTTAGTCTGTCAGTCCTCGTGCTTATGAGACATCGCTTGACGTTGCATGCGAGGTCCTTTGCTTCTTCCCTGGTCGTCCTTCGCTTGACCCCTTGCTCACTTTCGACTCTTTATCGAGGCCCTTTGCCCTGATGCCGGCTAGAATATCCTTCACCTCATCCTTCCTATCATTCAAGCCCCAGTCAAGAATATTATTCACGTCATGTCGCAGGATTGCGAGCTCATCATCACGGGCTAGGAGGTAGTCCCGAACACGATCCATGTGAAAAGCGACTTCTCCGTTCGATGAACACTCCGCCCAATTCACATGCAATTCGCATTCAGATGGGCTCACAAGCAGAGAGAAGGCGAAACACGGGGTTTTTGCCAGATGGTCGTCCTTGAGCGGGTCGTTTTTGTCGGCAAGAGAGGCCTTCTTAAGTTCTCTCATGGCGTGAACTAGAGCTGCACTTTGGCGGCAGCATTGCGTTCGACCTTCCTCCCAATCTCCTTTAGAGGTTTTGAACTCAACTATGAAGAATGCGTGATACGTTTTCCTGGCAACTTTCGCATACTTGCGATAAAGAGTGTTGATTCTCCGCTCATTTTTTGTGAAAGCTTCCCTGAGCAACCCGAAACAATAATCCGGCTGTGGGGTTGCCATCTTCGGTAGCGATGCCTGGACTTCTTTCAGGAACTCGTCGTTGTCTGGGTTAAGAAGTGGCAGCAAGTCCTCGTAGAATGCCTGATCTTCGAGGCGCACTAGGTGACAGTCCTCCCATTTGGTGACGACTGTTTCTGTTTGGTTGTCTTCGGCTACTTCCGAGCCTCTAACGGATCGATCTTCCCGAATCAACTTCGGCCAGAATTTTCCCAACAAAGTTTTCTCGTTCACGCCTGCGAAGAACTTCTCGAAACTGTGGATGTTGTCAATCTCCTCAGGACTTATCACGGATTGACGCTCCTGATCGACGATGTCAAGAGCTTTTGCCTTAATTTGCGGGACTCTCTCCAGTGCCTTGCGATCATCCATGAAGAGGTTGTACTCCTCTAGGAGTTCTGCTACGTCACTGCTGTTAGCCTTTCCCGATTTGCTTTGAGATGGCGTTTGAGGCATCGCGATCCCTTCCAACAACCTTAGGTTGTCTTCTGTAAGTGGCAGAGGTGGCGTGGGCTCGTCGATTTCCGTCTTATCGTTCTTCTGCAGCATATACTCTACTCTGCTTACTACAAGCCCAGTCTGTGCGCACTCGAAGTTAGCAGTAATTCAACCAACATGATGCATCCTCCAGCCATCTTCCCACCATTCTACTGCTGGAGAAAAGCCCAAAGAGTGGCTTACCTCAGATGCTTCTTCCGATCGTTTGCGCTTCTCTCCCATATCATGGGCTTCGGGTCGGGAATGCACCCTTCAAGATGGTCGATGGTGCGTAATGAGATGTGTGATTGATGTACGTGACCGGCGACCGAGGCAATTGGTATGTGCAAACTGGGTCGTGCTAGGTTATGTGAAGGTGAAGCGGTCTTGTGGATTTTGCACAAGCGCGATCTCGATGCTGATGGAGTTATCGAGTCAGGTTTGTGAGAGTGAGAAGCTGTAGACTTACTCATCTTGACTTCTCATGTCGTATGATGTGTAGAAACGGTAGAGGTGGTGGTGAAAGGTGATTGTGTGCAAGTGAGAGACACGACTGCTGCCCCAATGCTGATGGAGCAGTAGCAGAATCTGTGGGTCAGTGGGCAGCTGCAGAGTTGATGTTCTTGGCTTCTGCGCAGCCCAGGTGACGTGTAAGAGATAGGATGGTATGACGTGGTTGTGGGGAAGAGAGATGATGGGATTTTGTGAATCGTAAACAGATGCCAAGATTTCGCGCATCAAGTCCTTGGCTCCGCGTGGTAGCTGCCTACTATTCACACATGCTGATACATTGAGATAAGAGTCCACAATAGTTATACATGTACGAAGAACATAGCTTCACTTCACTCACAATTGTCCGGGCAATTTCCTCTCACTGCTTCAAGGGCATTACTGGTCCCTTTGGCACGAGCGCCAGGATCTTGGCCTTTGTGCCACCTTCCTAGTCTACAGCCATTGTTGGCAGGCATCAGGGTATCAATATCGAGCGAATCCAAATGGACTATATTATGCCACGCCTGCTAGATTCCAAACGTCTGCACGGTGAATATTCAAGATCCTGCCATGCCGATCTTTCGTCAGGCAGTCACTCAATACTGATTATAGAATCTGTGGTCGGAATACCTTATCCGGCCGCAGCAACAGGTGGGCTACCCTGATTCTTTCCCATTTGATCGCCTTCAACATTGGTGGAACTAGAAGGCATAGCTGGAGCTAGAGGACTCCTGGGATCCTCAGACTTCACACCCTTCGTACTTGATGCTGTACTAGGCATGCTCCCCGACGCGAGTATCTGGGGTCGCCATTTGGCGAGGTGTTTGGCGGCAGGAGCTTTGGCGTCATCATAGTTCCGCCATAGATCCTCAAGTGCGTCGATAGCTATGTCGCGAGTCGGTAGCTTCATCATGACCAAGTAGAGTAGAGTGTTGACGGCCAGCTGTACTCTTTCTGGATCCCTGGCGAGTCCCTTGACCCGCTTGAGTACCTCTTCGTTGACCTCTGGTATCTCCGATAGAAATCTGATCAATAGCTTGTCCTTAGCATCTAAGTACGGCACAATGCTGTCCAGAAGTTTCAGGGTCCATTGCTCGTAGTGCCGCTTTGGCTTCGGCAGAGCCTCGCCATCTTTCTGTTGTTCAGCGTCGTGCTTCTGTATTCGATCGTTGTACCATTCTTCGTTGAGCCACGAGATGGCTACTGGGATCCTTGCTCGGAAGTCCTCCATGATGAATCTCCAAAGTTCTTGTCGTATCCCGTTGCTTAAGCTAGATCCTGGAGTCTGCTGATTGACGATGGCTTTTGAATCTTCCACATCATCACTGTCTTCATCCAGACCAGCAGAAGCCCTTGTCGCCAGCCTCGTAACGACAGTGATCCAGGCTTCCTTGTCGTAATTGCTTCCAGCAAGTCTGTTCAAGCCAGACTTCTGTCTCTTAGCAGTGGAAGGCTCATCTAGTCTACCCATCATTTCGAAGACTCGGCTGATAGTACCGTTTCCTATCTCCTCCGTCAAATCCGCCGTGAGCGGGGGAGGCTGTGGAAGGGTGAAAGGCCCGAGCGCAACTTCTGCAGGGTTGTATGGTGAGTCTTCGGGGGGGAGGGCGTCTGCCTTGTTGAGAATCTGCTCTCTGTCCTCCCTGGGCTCAAAGTCTGGCTCGTAGTCTTCCTCATCGTCCCCTAAAGCACCCACTTGCGGCAGGTTGGGGTTCGGCTTGGTCACAGCAAGGAGGCGGGATCGGACAATATTAAGTGCTTCGTTCAAAGCCTGTTGATCAACACGTGCAAGTATTGGCAAGGTTATGTTCATCATCAAGTCTAGAGGCAACACGTTGACGTGGAAGTTCGAAAGGTCCTGGTCGTTGGTCAGAGTGAAAAGCAGCTTGAGGGAGACTGGGCCAGGGGGAAGAGGCGCGATCTTCGAAATCTCCTTGTCTGGTAGCTCGGCTCCAAGGCGCCTTCGTTTACTATTGTCAAGGCCATCTGTAGGCTCGATGGGGTATCCCCTCTTGCGGGCTCCTTCTTCAAAAATGTCAAGACGAATCTGAGTCATTCGGTCAACATATGCCTTGATTCGGGGAGCGAACGGCCCGTTTTCGTTTCTAAGCTCGAATTCAGTGATCAGAACTCTCGCTTAGCAATGACAGATAGCACCTACCTTCGGTATATGTTGAGGAGCAACGCTCTTGTCGTTCGCTCCATAGATTTGATCTGGACTTTGGCCTTGGGACTCATAGGCGAATTTGCTTGCTTGAACGGGTTGAAAGTGAGAATTGAAGGTAGAATCTTGTTGGCAATGGACTGGCGAGTTCGGAGGAGTGTGCCAAGACAATTTAGGGTCGCGTTGATTAAGACAGCATCACTGGGAATAATGGATTAGGGACCATTCTCTACAACTACAGTCCAGGGTCCATACCTGTTGTTCTCCTGGAAAATATTAAGAAGCCGGTCTAGCAGCCCTGAAGCTTCTGGTTCCAATTTTGACGGCGGTATCATTGGGTGGTCTCGAGGAACTATAGCAAGAGATATCTCGTTCTGCTCGGGGCGCTGTACATGTTGTCAGCATGCTTCCTAGGTGTAGCCCCGATGTAGAATTCACGCACCCTCGGATCTGCAATCATCCCTGGCGTCTGCACCTGGATAATTTTCTGTACGAATTTTATGGCGCATATTCCAACTCCCATCGGAGCAATATCCCATCTCTTTAGTATGTTTGACTTGATCGAGGCCATCTGATTCCATACTGGCACGTCATGTGGATTTGCGATACTAAAGGCAAAAACAACGTAAGACAAAACAATTCGCATATATAGTTCGTTCTATACATCTACTCATGGGCCTTGGCAAGGCCAGTCTACGGTAGAGAAGGGGGATTAACATACATGTAATGAAAGACCAAGCTGTATATGCTTGCAGCAGTCTGCACAACACTCTTGACCACTCCTGCATCTTCTCTGGGTATCTCCAGCAATTCCTTCAATGTGCCTAGTACCCCAACCGCCGAATACTCTTTAGGTATTACAGAAAAGGAAGGGCTGGCAAATGTCTCTGCAAGAAATTCGGCGCCCCATCTTCGTAGCTCGAGTCGTGCATTGGCACCAACAATGGGCAGGATCCCTTGGACGATTTGAGGGTAAAGGGCGGAGTCACCGAGAACGATCTGACGGGCAGCTTCGAGTTGTTCTAGCTGTTCTTTGAGAGGGAGAGCCATGGTAGAATTTGGTGGTGTTGTCTAGCGTGTCCTGATAAGTGGAAAGCTGTTGCCGGCTCTACTACAAAGAGAATGGGAGTATTCTGCAAAGCTACGCAAGACAGCTAGCCAAGGCAACATGTTTAGGTTGATGTAGTGAGCGTATTAAGAGAGGAAGTATCACTTAAAGCGTAGAGAGAAGTAAGTATTTTAGCTTTGATGTCTACGCATTCCCGGAGAAAGGTGCGGCATGTCGGTCAAAAAGTGCGCTAGTAATAGTTCCCGCAACCGATGAGCCTCAATGATCATCTTGACAAACGACAGCTTCTTGCCCTCAAGCCTTCGTCTTGTTTTCACAATGCCATTGTAGGCCCTTGAAACCCTTTGATCATGACGGTTTGCTGACACTTCTTACCAGACTTCCTCGATCTACATACTACGACAAGCATTACCGCCAAAGCGCTGCTCTTATCCGTGCTCGACAACCATATCTCATCAAGAACATCTTTACTGGGCTAGGCCTTTGCGTATTTGTGATCGGTGTTTGTGGGCCGCGCCCTCTACTTCAGCTCCTTATAGGACATTTGCTTACAAGAATTCTATATACAGATTCATGGACAATCAACGCTGTAGCCCAAGATGACTTCTCAGACGTCCCAATCCCAGATGCTCCCTCACAGCCTCCACATTCGCCGCATACAGGAGTAGAGAAGCCAGTCAGCGAAGCTCTGTTAAACAAGCAGAAGGAAGAACGATTAGAAAGGGTGAGGTGAACGCACGCAGGGAAGGTGATAATATGTACATTGGCGTCTTGGTACACATGCATAGCCGCCGCGTTTGGAGTGTGAAAGGAAATGAGGGACGCATCAATGTCACCTCTCTAATGTGACTGCTGTTCGGCGACTGATCACAAGGGTTGAGTCCATTACATTACTAGATGACGCCATCATACTACGTCCTGCACCTAAAAGAGCTTGGAAGCAAGCAGTGCAATGTGAAAGTCTCGCCACTCCGGTATGATTGCTATCAGCGCAACAGCGCAACGAAACATCTACAACTCACGAGTGAGCGGAAGCATGTACAATATTACATTATCTGATCATCCTACAATCTGCACAATTCGCGTACTAATACACGGATATCTGCCAAAACCAGATCCCTCTCTTACTATGACAGCTTCTCACACATATCCAACATACTCCTTTCCAAGTCAGAATGCCGCTCCATCCATTATGCAAAAGTATGTTTTGCCTCTCACCTTTAGTATACTGCCGCGAGCCCTGCAAGCATCGCCAGCATACCTCCCTGGACGCTCCATAGATTCTTCATACCTGCATTGCTTGATGGCGCAGGCGCGGACGTTGACTTTGATGTGGATAAAGTCGAGCTGCCAGATGTTGTTGCTGCTGCGCTTGACGAGCTTGAGCCAGTGGTAGTGGCGGTCTTCGTGCTAGCTGATTTGGCGCTGGCGGTTGAGGCAGTCGACTTCGAGTTAGCGCTGCTCGCCTCCGAGGATGCAGCTGACGCAGATGATGCAGATGGTGCAGTGGTGGCGGCGGTTGCGGACGGGCTGGCGCTAGGGGTGATCGATTCCACGGTGTTTTTGCTCTCGATGACGAATTGCTGGGTGTAGTTCACATCATCCAGATTATTGGCATCAGAGATCTGGATAGTATAATCCGAGTTGCGCGTAGTATCTGCAGGTAGCGTGAACGTGTAGGAGCCCGTGTTGTCGATGCCGGCTGCAGAGGGCAGGTCATTCACTGGTACTTGAGCATAAAGAGGAAACAGAACTACATACTTGCGATAGGAGTCCCCTTGCTCAAGTTGCTAGCAGCACCACTGCGCAACGTCAAGGTCACTGGGCCTGACGTGGTGGGTTTCCAAGTGAAAGTCGCGGGCTGGCCAGCTGTAATCATGAAGCTTGAAGGGACCGTTGGGAGGTTGGAGGTACTCCCACTCTGCGCGACGGCCGTTGCGATCAGGCAGGCGAGGAAAGATAGTGGCGCGAGATGCATGGTGGTTGCGATTGGGTGTGCTTTGTTGATGGTCAAGGGCGCGAATTGTAAAATAGGAAAACATATATGTTCTCGCGTCGAATGAACGGCTCAAGAGGATGTAGATGTCTCGAAGAACGATGAGAAAGTGAAGCGAATATATCAAGGAAATATGTGTGTACGAATGACTTGTATAGTAGCGAGGAAGTGAGAAGGGGAAATCGTGGTGCCCTGACGTTAGACCCGGGCGTGCCGGGACGATCTCCGTCCAATCCCTGCCACGTCATCGCCAAAAAACTTTGCAATAAGGGCCCTAGGGCTGCCGCGGAGTCGCCCCCGGGAGATTCCCGTTCTAGCGCCTGGAGGCCAGCTTAGGGGCCACCTCATTGCAAAGTTTTGTGGCGATGACGGTGTCTGCCTCAACGCCGCCCATGCCAAGCCGCCAAAGGGTAAAGGGCTCGACCGAGGGACCTTCCCAAAAAGATCTCAGATACAACAGTAATACGACGAGAAGCAACTGCCACCACCAACATCATCAGCTTCTCAACTCCTCTGACGAACAGTAAGTTCGTAAAATAGATCTGCTGCGTCTTTGGTGGAATACGATTATTTCTTGAGTGACTGATCAACGGCTGGACAGCAAGCCGTCCGGTAGAACAATTATATTCTCACGTTAGAATAGAACGAGTAAAGGTCGTGCACAGATGCAGGTTGAGGGAGATTTACCCGAGGCATTGCCTGTTCTCTTGCCCCCCTTTGGCCAGTCGATAGGGATTTCTGGTTGGTCTACTGACTCCGATCTTGACTTGCAGAAGGCTCCAAAACGTTGGAAATTGTCACAGGTGGTGATAGATGGCTGAGCCATTCAGCTTTGGCTTTACGGGTGATGATGTTGATTATGGTGCCGACGAGGATGATTCAGTGGCGCAAGAGACCCGAGGGGAGATGCCAGTTGTGCGCAACAATTCCCAGAAGCTAGGGAATGAGCCTACATTGCACACGTTGGAAGACATGGTAAGCTAAGATATAGACTCCGATTTCTTCGAGCACATGCAATCGCCTGTACGTCTGCTATGTCTCTGTCAAACTGTCTTTCCGTAAGACAAATACATGTTGTACTGAATTGATTTGAAGCAGACGTTCTTTTACGTTCATGAAATATTGTCGCTCAGGGCTAGTAACCTCTTCTTCAAGCCATTCAATTCGAATTATTCGACAGCGTCTTCAATTTCCTAACTCTGGTAGATCTCAGTACTGCCATCTAGGATTTCTTACTCTTCAATACGGATCCAAGGCATCGACGGACGAGCAATGCTTATCCCTCACCGTGACGTTCACGACATACGCGCTCAGATCATGGCTGAAGACGTGAGCCCAGAAGCTTCAGCAGACCGTTTGCCAGCCATTGGTCTCTCCACTGATGACATCACGCCAAATGTATACGAAGGAGGCTTCAAAACGTGGGAATGCTCCGAGGACCTCGCTGCCTATACGTTCAGCATACTCGACGCCTTTCAGAGCTCTATAAATGCTGAGCACCACATTATCGAGGTGAGTGGTCGCTTGTTGTAGCAAATTTTCGTGTGATTCAAAACTGACCCTACATTCTGTCGTCAGCTTGGAGCGGGCACAGCCTTGTCGACCTGTATATTGTTTCTCTACCTCCTTAACATCCCATCCCCGTCATGGCGCACCATTCACCTATCATTTGCAGATTACAACTTGTCTGTCCTTGAACTCGCTACCGTGCCGAATCTTCTCCTCACGTGGTATTTCTCTCGTCCATCGGTGACTCAAATGATGCAGGGCGACATCGAGATCACACCGGGTCTCATTTCTCAATTTTTCAATGATCTTTTAACCAAAGAACTTCATCTGTCGGCCATCTCTGGAGCATGGAATTCTTCGTTCAGTGACCTTATCAAACCATTCGATGAGCCTCAGCGTCGAACCGAGGTAGAAACTACAATCCTTGCAAGTGAGACGATCTATTCGCCATCGTCTATGATCCCATTTACAGAGGTCCTCATCAAGGCCTTGGGAGATGCCGAAAAGGTAGGCGGAAAGGCAAAAGCTTTGGTTGCAGCTAAAAAGCTTTACTTCGGCGTCGGCGGTAGTGTGGACGAGTTCTATAACGTCCTAAAAAGGCTAGGTGGCCTTGCAGCTATGGTCTGGGAGTCTGAAAATCCTGGCGTAGGGAGAGTGATACTGGAAGTCAGGCGGGCTTAAAAGCGAAAATCGTCTAACCGTGGAGGGACCCGCGGACTTGAGCACTTTTTTGCGTTTTTTCGAAAGCATGTGCCACATATTCCTGGGCCGGTCGCTCTCGTTTCTAGATGTCGATGCGAAGCTCAAAGGCGATTTGGTACCATTTCGGAGCTCATGCATGATCTTTAAGACACCTGTTCAAGGCGCGAACCAAGCTTACAAACATGTTTGCGAAGTACTCGTGAGATTTCGGCCCCACCATTTTCGTCTCCAAATCTACGCAAGGTGATTATATTCGCTCTTTGTGAAAGTGCGGCATTGGTAAGATGACCTTTTTGCAGTATCATCATTCATCGGAGACCCAAGGGGGCGATGCATATTATGACTTCGCGCAGTAGTATTTGGCCGGCACGCGAATACCGATCAAGCTGCAGCACACGAAGGCGCGTGATATTTGTGGTCCCATGAGTGGTCTCTTGATGCCATGTTTCAAGGCACGCAAATCTTCCGAGAGGATCGCTTACTTAGGCGCATATCTACCCCCAGCAGAATCCCACACCCCAGTCCAACAACCTCATTCCGTCATGGATTGCAATCCTGGGCCAGTGATCTCGTACATCCTCCAGAAAAGCTTGGGACGTTACGCAATCGCTGGGCTGCCATGCGAGCTGAAGACCCTGACCATGCAGGATCTCATCCCCTCGCCGAATCCCAAAGACTGTCGTTAGTTGGGGACACTACGGAGGATTACATGCGACTTGCGAGCCCTTCAGTCCTGCAAATGATTTGCAAACGCATAAGCAGCGCAACCTTTACGACGCAAGCCAAATGCTCGTACATCGCTTCTTACTTGCTTGTTCCTCTTGATCTATATGATGGTTGCAACCTTCTCCATACAGAATTATACGTCACCAATCATTCGACAGAGAAGTCGCGCTTCTGCCGCCATCTGCCGTTCCCTCCAAAAGGGTGTAAGTCTTCATCTTCCCTAGAAATCTTGGCAGTCTCTTGTTCCTTTTCTCTCGTTTCGAACCACCTTGGCTACGGGGCTGAGCGGGTCCTTAGAAATCTTTTAAAGTAATCCATCGTGGACCTTCTTGAATTGCTCTCTCAGTCCTAATTGCAAGCTCCGAGTCTATCATAGCCAGCCACGAGCATTTCAAGCAGACCAATGAGCATGCCTCACCTCACCCTCCTCACTCCTCTCTGCTTCCTCCTCCTCTCCTTCATCCTGACACCCACCGCTGTCGCCATACCTGCGCCAGCCAACGGCGACCCCTGCGGCCCCGCCACCCAAGACAACCCCAACTACCCCAATACCTGCAATGCCATCCCCGCCCTCGCCCCAGCCCCAGCCCCCTATAGCATCAACTGTACCGCCGACATAGACATCGCCAAATACCCCGCTCTCGCCATCACGTGGGGTAACTGCTCCGCCTCCCTCAACAGCGCCTGCACCAAAATGAAAGATCCCCGCACCTTGACTGGCCGCTGGATCCAAACTCAGCTCGCTGCGGGCTGCAGTCTTCAATTCTTCATCCCGCCGTTTCAGGGCAGTGCACCAAGACCGACGGCGGAGAGATGTATGGAGATCTTTACGGCGCTGAGCGATAGCTGTGCGACTGCGGTGCCGCCGAGTAGTATTGGCAGTATCAATTTGAAGACTATACCGGGGTACGATCCGACTTATTTTGACGGGGATAATTTGGGGAAGGGGTATCCAAATCGGAACATGGGTTTTACGGGCAACGCGGTCAATGTCGGATATCCGAGTTATTTGATTGTTAGGGCTAATGTTCCGCTGTACTGAGGAGAGAAGGGGATGAGAGTGAGGAAAGCGGTTTGAAAGGGGTGGCTTGCGGGTGGGGTTTTGTGGTTATTTACGAGAGGCTTAGAAGAGGGATAATTGGAGGTAGAGTCGACTATTGAATGACGAACAGCGTAGCTCTTGGGTACCGAATGTGGAAGAAGGGTCTGAAGTTGTGGGCTGTTTCAGCTCAAAAATTGGCTTTTTGTAGCTCAACCAGTCCAATATGTGCATCTGCAACCGTCCAATCGATCATTTCAGTCGGAGCATTGTTGAGCTTGTGTTGATGCAGATTTTGAACAGATCGCCTTCGAATTGTGCTGCATCGATGTGTTGTCTGTGTGTCAGGATTCATTCGTTGCTCGCCGAGAGCTTAGTAATTTTTAGAATGGACCAGGTTCACCTTTGACTACCTTCAGAATGGACACGATACTCGTACAAGAGGAGCTAATAAAGTTCTGTCCAAGATCTATTGACATTCACGATCCATCGTGTCCTAGCTAATGAGGAACCTGTTGGCTTCTTAGATCATGGATAGCAACTCCTAGGCTTGCGCTTCTCAGAAACGCATCGGTTTGATAAGCAATGTCGAACTGGGTTCTAAATTGGGTTTGTCCTTTTGAACCGTAGATGCCTTACATGGGTCAAGTCGCTTGAACTTCCCTTACTTTAGGCCTGCGCAATTTCTGAGCCATGATGCCGGCTCCGAGAAAGCGTCTTGTCCCACGATCTAGCCAGTGTCGTGGCAGCCACGAGAGTGACATCATGAAATCATCTCAATTGCCATATATGGCTGGGGTCACACCTCAATGATATACATATTTTGTCGGAGCATGATCATCCCACCCTTTCGCCAATTGGCCTCTATATTCGATTGCCTGCGTTCTCCGCTCCCTCTGTTCATCCACCATAAGCCGCAAAGTGCGTTCCCTTTCGAAGGTCTAGAAACGAAGTGTTCACCAAGTCAAGTTTAAGATGTTGATGGAACATGGGAAAGATGTGTGATTCTTCCCGCATTCCTACCATCCGCGGCAAACGTAATAGAAAGCTTCAATCTCTAGCTACCATCGTGGCTTGCTATACGCCTGTTGTGGCCGGATGTGGGCAGTGGTTTGCGGCCCAATTTTGCTTTTGCCGTTATTCAATTGGGCCACATTCCTAGAAAGAGTGCTGAGGTCGTACATGTGACCCGAGAGGCCCACTGTTTCCTCTTCGTGTTCTTTGTCGATCTCGATATCTCTCAGGATCTTCTTGTCGCATAAGCCACTGCGACACAGCTTCTCATTCGCCTCCTACGGCCCACCAACGTATAAAGACCCATCTACAAAATGTGATTTTCAAGGACCATGGAAATTATTAGCCTTGCTCTCCTGCCGAATTTTGCAATTTCCAGCAAGACGACTTTCACTGCCACAGTAAGTCTTGGGATCCTACTTGCCCAAGCTAGGCGAGGAAATCAGACGACGCATAGTTCGACACGCTACCAACAATAATCGACGAAGCTCGTCTCTCCCCAGTAGGCACTTACTTCAGGATACCCTGGGAAAACTTCGACGTCAACCAGCCCGGCGTCGCGAACGAAACAGTAAACAAAATCATGCCACAGAGCATGCCCAATCAGGGGCAACTACGTGCCAACCCCAGTACCCTGGCGGCCGCATACACTGGCTTCAAGGTCAAGTGTCTTAGCCCGAAATAATTTTTACTGTTGCTGCTTGTTAAAGACGATGGAAGCCGCTGCCTCCACCACTGTCGCTTGCAATATCGCTGCGATGGGCTACAAGACTGGATAAAGCACGCCCGTTGCCACCGAAGTCTTTAAGCTCGTGCCTGCGCAGCTTGCGGATTTGATGAATGCGCCGGCTTTTAGGACTTTTGGGGCAGGGTTTCCAAATCGGCAGTATGCGACCTTTTCGGTCCTGAGTTCATTGACTGCGGTGGCGATTATTAATAATATCGTTAGTAGTATACAGTCGTGAGAACACGAATCGCTAAATGTGGATAGAGTATTGGCATAACTGGGAGATCGAAGCACAGCGATCGGCGTACTGAAACTCTCTAAGTAGTGACAATCCTGTTTCCAAGCCCAATGCAATGATCTCATGTCGAAGAAGAGTTTATAGACCATTGTATGAATATGTACCTAGATGAGAACAATGAGCTCAACATTGGCTATATAGGGACGGTGAGCGGCATCATAACCCTTTGACACGATCATGTTAGCGCTTGTATCCTCATGGATGATGCAAGAAGGTCACTCACGAGGCCCCACCGTCCACAACCATGTTCGACCCTGTCATATAGCTACTGAAGCCACTTGCCAAGAACCCAGCTACCCGAGCAACCTCTGTTGGCATGCCCGCACGTTCAAGACCAATGTGCTCTTTCTGGGACTGAAACGCAATGTCAGTGTTCCGCCGCCCAATAATATGGTGAACGAGTGAACATACCTCAACCGATTGCAAATTCGCAGGAGGCAATTGGGACTTCATGCCTCGCATATCAAATCCCCTCAAATCGATACCAACGTCAATCTGGCCAGGAGAGATACAATTGATGCGAACTCCGGAGCCCTTCAGAACAGCTACACCAGCCTGCACAACCCCGAGGGCAGCATGGGAACTCATTGTATAGCAGGGTCCCCAGCATCCGCCATATGTGCTTGCCACTGAGCTGACAACAATTATGCTTCCATATTTCTGATCTTTTGGTGCCGCATTGGGGTAGTTGCCCTTGCTCGCTAGTTTTCCCATGGCCGCTGGGGCATACTTTAGTGCAAAAAATGGTGCCAGACTGTTCGCTTCGAAGCACTTCTGCAGGTCCGCTGGGGTGGTCATCTCAATCGAGGGTGGGCCAAGCAGGCCGGCGGAGCAGACCCATACCTATTCATCGGTCAGCGCAAGCCAATGCTGAGCCCGCAGACAAATGTCTCACGTCCAAGCGGCCCCAGGTATTGAGGACGTCGTCGACTATAATGTAGCGGCATCAGTCCCAGAACTACCAACAAAAGCACTCTCGTACCCACCTAGTGACAAGGTCGACTGCTCGTCTGCCGCAATCAATGGGTAGGGTATGATCTTTGTGTTGGGGTGGCTTTCACTAAGTGATCCAGCGAGTGCAGAGGTGTCTTCGCTTGTGGTTCGGGTGCAGGCTAGAAAGGTACAAGATAAGCATTCGTGCTCGTCGTGAGGAGATATGCCCGCAGCTGACCGTAGACACAAGCAGCTCCGTGTTCTGTCAGCAGATGACATTAGCTTTTGAGTCGCGAGTGGAATCTCAATTGCTTTTTACCTGCAAGCTCCCTCACTATAGCTTGACTGATGGGCTGGGTAGTCCCAGTGACGACGCAGACGAAGCCATAAAGCTTGCCGTCAGATCGGTACGGAGAAAAGGAGGAATTCGAGTCATCAATAGGGTGCGGCATTCTGTGGGCGTTACTTGTATTGAGGACGGATAAGTAGTGGAAAGGTAGACGGAGCGGAGAGAGACATGACGCCTACTGTTGTAGACGATCTTGTGCAGAGCCGCATGAGCTTGTTGATCTCTGATGAAGTCAGAGCCAATCATTAGCATGCTATTGTTCGAGGTCTATCGCATGGTAATTGAGAGTTTGGTGTTTCCGCGGCTTGACCAATTCTCTTATCGGGCTGCTGCTGATAACAAACGGCTACTACATATCTTTATTGTAGGACGCCGTAGTTGTAGGACATATCAGCGCTCAGATTAGCCTACAATAACACTAGAGGGTCGCTATCTCCGCAAGGAGATTACGGGGGCGGTAAGGCTTAATGAGAGATATATAATCTATTTATCTATTTATCTATTCATTCATTCATTCATTTATTTATTTATTTAATTAATTAATTAATTAATTATTTATTTTAATTTAATAATCTTTTTAATAATTAATATTATAATTATTTAAATCTTAAACTACTTTATATAAATATTTTCAACTCCTCGTTAATATATAATTAATTATATTCTCTAGATATATCTTTCTTATTACTATACTTTAATATAATAAATATTTATCTTTTATTTCTATAAAATTTACTTTTACTCTTTATATATATTAATTCTCTATAATATATTTAATATTCAATATATATTATTATATTAACTCTTTATTAATTAGTTTTGAAAGAAAAACTAGGAGCTAAGTAAATAAAGAGTATATTAAATATATTCGCGGAGTTAGATACCGAGAACCCTAAGAGTTTTAAAAATACGAAATTAATTAAAATATAAAAAGATAAAAATAATAAAGATAAAACTTAAAGCGTTAAAATAAAGAGTAGATATAAACTATTAATATATTTTAACGTAATAAAGATATTATAATAAATAAAAGAGATTAATAATCGAATAAGAGAGTATAAAAAAAATATAAAAATATTAAAAGAATTAATAATAACTATAATAAAAACTATAAAAGATATAGAGTATAAAGAAGTATAATAAATAATATACCGCGGGCTATAAATAATATAGATTATATTAGAAATAATCTTTAATTATATATAAGAATTAATAAAAGAATATAAATTTTAAAAGGCCTAAATAAAATTATTAAAATAAAAAGTTTAAAGATTTAAGGCGAGGAACGTATTTATATTATTAATATAAAACTAGGCTAATATTATTTATAGAAATATATTTATCTTATTAAAATATATAGCCGAAACGAACTCCCCTCTCTCTATAATAGCGACTAGCGCGAAAGCGAAGTAGTTAATACGTCGGCAAAACGAAAAGTGGCTCGATTATAGTTTAAGGCGCTCGACGAGCGCCCTAGGAGCCTTAAACGCGATACCTATCTACCGACTCGAGGTACGCCCGAGGTATACAGCCAAGGTGCCTAGGGCCACTCGGGCGCATACCGAGTCAGCCTAAAACCACCCCTAACGGGAGCTAAATTAGGGGTGCGCCACCAACTTTGACCCCCGTCCATGGCCCCTGTTCATGGCCATGGCCCTATTCCATTCATGGCCATGGCCCCATTCCATTCATGGCCATGGTCCTGTCGCTGTCGCACCCCTATAACTGTCACTGTCGCACCCCAAAACCCCTGACGCATGCCCTGGCGCATGGCCTGCGCATCACCCCCGCGAGGATTTCGCCTGAATCGATCGATTCCGGGGATCAAAACTTGCTGGCGTTAGGGGTCGTTCCGGGGGGTTACTACCGTCGATAAGGGCGATCACAGAACATTAAAATTTTAGGTGGTAAATTATATGATTTTCTAAGGCCAGGGCCCTTGAAGCTCCGGGTTGATAAGGTCATAGTATATGTTCAGTAGTAATGATTGATTAATTAGCTAAATGTTCGTCTTGAACGAATAAAAATAGTTAGTAGCTTTCGCTACTAAAGAACTAACCTAGTATAATAAATACGGTATGGCCGTAATAATTACCGCTAAATAAATAAAAACCATCGCCCCGATAATATAAATAAATTAAATATTTAAAGAAGCGGTAGTATAAAGGGTATCTCTATAAAACGGTAGCGCTAGTATAAAGAGAATTCTATTAAACCGAAATTACTATAATAGGAAGCTTCGTTTACACTAAATATCTATTTATATTATTCTAGTAAACTGGTTATAAGCGTCCTTATAATTCTTAATAATATTAAGTATATATTATAGTTACTTTATAAATATTTATTTATTATCCTCGGGCCTATATCCCTTCTAACGAACGAGGTATTATATAATTATATTCTTAGTTTTCTTAAATCGATATTATCGCTTTTATAGTAGCTTATCTATTTCCTATTCTTCTTCGTTATCGATAATAATCGGTAACGGAGCTTTAATATATCTCTTATACGGGTCCTCTCCTTATCTAGTAATAAATTTAAGGTAGACGACCGAAACTATATTATAAATAAATATAGTAGGTAGTAACTTAAGACGGTATATAAATTTATTAATACGTTTAATAATCTAAAAAGGTCCGACGAATTATTAACCGGTCTTTTTAAATAGAACTCCGGTTATTTAATATCCTTTATATAAGTATAAATAAATATAATCTCTAACTTTAAAGAATATCGGTTTATAATAAATATCGTAATATTCCTTTATCCGGAGCGACGTAAAGGTAATAGTATCCTACGCGTCGATATATTCGGGACGGTAAACGGTAGTAGGGAATATTTCGACTCGGTAAATTTTTATTATAACGTTCTTTATTTCTATAGTATTTAATCGTATTCTTATAATAAGATATTACGTATTACGGGAGGCTCTAATTATTCCCGTAATAAAGATTCCTACGTTACGGAAGGCTTTAAAGATATCTATTATATTAAACTAGGAAATATTAAAATTACTAATATATAATAGGTTAAGTAACTCCTTAATTTTAAAATTATATAAAATCTCGGTAGGCGTTAAACGGGTATTACTATATTTAGTAGAGTTATTTAATATAACCGAAAGTTACGGTAGTACTACCGGTTATTTATACGCGTCGACTATTCATAGGAAATATCTTAGGGTAATTTCGACGACCTCGTTCGATTTCTTAAATTATCCGTCGGTCTAAGGGTAATATATAGTCGAATAAAGTATATTAATATTTAACTCCGTTATAATCTACTTTTATAACTACCCGATGAATCGAGTATCTCGGTTATTAATAATTATTAACGGAAGACCTTAATTTAATAGTAGAAGTTTTATTAATAGGCGGTAAACCTATTAAAGTCCGCCCTAGGTTATTTTACCCGTAATTAATATTACTATTTTACTAAATTTATATATAACCGATATTACGTAATCCTCGCCGGTGGAAGTTTCTAGTAGAGCGAGGATAAAATTAATAATAATAGTTTTAAAGGGCCTATACGGCGAGTAAATCGGTTATAACGAGTTATAAAGTTAATACCTAAACGTTTAATATAATTAATAATAAAAGTAGTATCTAAGGTACTCGTATAACTTCGTCGATATATTAAATATATAAATACTATATATAAACTTCTTATAAGTTCTAGTATAGCTAGGATATCCTATTTTATTATAAACTTTCTAGAAAATCTTATACTCTAGCGCCGCTGGTAGGTATAGACGAAAACTATAATTATATTCGATATCGTCGAAATAAAGTAACCCGTTAATAAGTTTATATAATAGTTTAACCGTATTCTCACCGAGTACGGCGTTCTTTACTACCGTAGTTATAATCCTAACCTATCGTCCTTCTATTTCGTAATTATTGCGTATACTACTTTTAAAGTCTTCGCTAATAGCGATAATATTAACTAGGAAAGTAGTAAATATATTTAGAATTAATTCGTTTATTTTAGGACGATATAACCGATTAATAAAGTATAATAAAGTATTTAGAACGATATTCGCTTTACTAGGTTTATACCTTAATTTAATTCGGAACCTTTATAAATATTCCGATACGCGGATTAACTTAAGGTTCAGTTTCTTAATAGAGGTAGTATTTATAAATATCTATCTTACTATACTTATAGTAGAAGTATAGTCGGTATAGATAATTATAGTAGTACTAGTAGTTTTTATAAGGTAGCGAATCTTCTTTATAATTTAAATAATACTAGTTATTTTAAATTCGGTTGGCTAGTACCTTATCTTAACCGAGGTTAATTATCTCGATAGGAAAAGAATAGGTTATAGTAATTTCTACTTCGGTATTTTAGTAATATCGTTATTTTTAATATAGTATATATATACCCCGAATCCCTATTCTTTACTAGTATCTAGATTAATAAATAACGGTCTCTTTGGATTAATATAATATAGTATAATAGGACTCGCGAAGAGCTCCTATAAGTATTTATAGGTGTTAAGCTCCGCCGGCGTAGGCGTATTAACGAGAGATCTCCTCGTCGTAGATTTATAAATATTACCCCGTATACTTTTACCCTATAAGTTTCGATAATATTAATTTAATAATATCTTATAGTTTTATAGAGGCTTGATTATTACCGCGTAATACGAAATATATTATTTTAGGTAATTTATTATTCCGAGGTAATACTCTAGCGCCTATAGTATTCGGGGAAATTAAAGATTCCGTATAATTACTAGTTTATCTTTAATTATAGTAAGGCCTAGAGTATTAATATATTAATTTAATAACTAGGCGGACGGATAATTAAAGAAAGACTTCTTAATAGAAATATAAACGTTTATATTTAATAGCGCTTGGAATACTAGCGTTAAATACTCGACGTATTCTAGTAAGGATTTAGAGAAGATAATAATATTATTTATATACACTCGACAGAATTTTCGGTATAGACGTAGTATACGGTCGATTATTCGTTAAATATAAGTAGGCGAGTTCCGGTAGTTTATAATAAAAACGTTAAATATCTTTTACCCTCTATACGTAGTTATTATAAAACGATATCGATAATATTACTTTACCTACTATTAGTAGAAGAAGACTACCGCGTCGATAATTAAAATATATATAGTATTTAATAAAAGTGCTAGGATCTTAGTTTAGATAGAGACTAGATAAATATTAAATATTATTATTTTATTAAGAGTCTTAATATCGATAACTACGCGTCCTTTAGGACTAGAGGTAATATCTTTTTATATAACGAAATAAAAGAAAGAAAACGGTATCGTTATAATTATTTATTTTATTCGGCCCTACTAGTATAGTTTATTAAAAGCGCCGTCGATAATATCTTTATTATATTTTCCTAGCGGATAAATACGAGCTTAACCGGCTTTATAGATCTCTTTCTAGTTATCGATAAAAGGAATCTTTATTTATTCGGATTCTAGGATATTCACTATATTTCTAGTATCTTTCTATAGATCTAGAAACGAATCGACGACGTCGGTAATAATAAAGGCGGAAGTATCGTCCTTATAAATCATAGTACCTATAGGGTATAAAGTTTCTAGTTTAAATAAATAAATATTCGGTACCGCGGAAAGCTTCGGTACCGCGGAAACCTCTTATAAAGTTTATTTCAATAAAGGCGAATAATACTCTAATAAATTTAATAGAGTAAATATTAAATTAGAAATTATAAGGCCTAGATAAATAATATTCGATATTATCGAATTAGATATACGGGGAGTTATTATTATATTAAAGACTATTATTATAGTAAAACCGGTCTTAAAGTAGGACTTAATTAAAAGTTTCGATACTAAAGTCTTAGGTAACCTTATAATTAAGTTAATATATAAAATATTTATTTAGAAGTATCTAGTTACTTCGTATTCAATTATTTTCCCTAGCCTAGTATATCGGCTAATAATTATAAAAAGATCGGTATTATTCCGGACTATGATTTTATCTATATTATAATTAACGATATACGCGGTTACTATTAATATATTAAGCTGAGATAATTTAAATAATAAATTACGATTATAAAGTAAATCCGATTTTATAAACTTAATTATAATAACTATATTTGAATGTACTAGTACGGTATAGCGGAATTTATTAACTATAATAGTATCTATTCTAACACCTTTCGTAATTATAGAAATAAGAATCTCGAGGTTACTATAAGATATAATAATAACGAGATCTTTATTAATATTAATTATAATTCCTTCCGGCTTTATAATATCGATATTTATTAAAATCTTAATAGATAAGTTATCGACGATATATAGTTCCTTAATAATTAAAGCGATCTTACCGTCTTTACCGGGAATATATATAGGAATAATAACGAATTCATTAATATCGTGGTTATTCGATCCTAAGCCACGGACTTTTATAGTCGTAAATATTTTACGGATCTTAATTTATAGGCCTAGTTTTATAAACTTCGTAAAGAACTACCGGTTTATAAAGTTTATAATATATTTAATATCGAAGTAGAATTCGTAGAGTTAACCGTCTAGTTCTACGGAGACCTCGATAATAATATAATAATAACTATAGAATATATAACCGCGGGTAGGTCTATTAATAAAAGTGGATTTAATAATTTATTTCGCCGAGAAAGTAATATTTAGCGGAGTAGAGTTTAATAAAACGGAATCTAGTAAAATAGAATTCGTTAAAGCGGAAACGGGATAAATTATTATAATCGAAAATCGGTATTATTAAATATATTTATATAACTTATTATTAGAAGAGAAGGGCTAATTATATAAACGGTAAACTATTTTATTAATAATATCGGTTACTTTAATAGTAAGATCTTGGCCGATAAAAAGACTATTAACTATCTCGTTATAATATTCCTCTAAATCGACGGTATTATTAATATATTTACTAGCCTACGCCGTACCTTAGTAGAAAACGTTTTCTTAACTACTATAATAATTATTTTAATTTTCGTTATAAAGACTTTCGGTCTAACGGAAGGCTTTTATAAATTAATTTTTATCGTGGCCGATATTTTTAATAACTTTTTAGTCTTTAATATAGTAGACTCTTTAAGTTAAAAAGAGTTTCTTAAAAAAATTCTTATTAAAGTCTCTTTTTACTCCGGAGCCTTAGTCTTAATTCCTAAGAGGGAATATCTTTTAACTAGGTAACGGATTTAAACTTCCGTTTATTATTTATAACTACTTTCCGGGAGGCGGTAAATAGTTAGAGTTCTATTATTATTATAGGTTAACGTTATTTTAAGAAGAAGATAACGAAAAAGACCTATATAAATTACTTCCGTAGGAAGTATTATTACTTTTATAAGGAGATATACCATTATATAAAGGTCTAAAGCCTTCGGTAGGACAGTAAAGAATAAAAAGTTAACGAAAGTTCTAAAAGTTTTAATACTAATTATAATACTAAGGCTAACGCTGTCCGTAGCTACTATTATTACTATTACGATTCGGCGGAACCGATCGATTATATTTATCCGACTTTCGGGATACTAGAGCCTATTATTTATACTTATAATTATCGAGGCTCGTTAGAAAGTTATTAATAATAATATTATTATCGGGCCTCTTAATATCACGCCGTAGTTTAAAGTTAATTCCGTTATAGATAATATTAAATTAATTCTATAATAACGATATTCCCGTATCTTTAATAAACCTTAAAATCTTCTATATATATTTACGTGGTTTACGACGGCTACTAGTATCTTTTATAAAGTAATATTCCCTAAAGATAACGTCGATAATTACGTTCGATAACTTTTTAAACCTTCCCGTTAATAGCTAGGTCCATTCCGTAATATTAATATCGGTAGCGCCGTATTTCGATAATCTCTTCTTAGCGTCTAAAAGCTTAGCGGTATATTATTTTAAAATAATACCACGGAGGTAAATCTAAAGATTTTTATATATAATAATACTTTTAATAATTACTAGGTCCTTAGCTCGCTCGATAAAAAGATATATATCACGGAAATAAATATCTTTATTAATATACTCGAGGCTAGACCCTATACTAGTAGATTTACTATTATATATAGAGTCGAAGAATCCGAGTTTAATTATATTTTATTTCGATATAATAAAAGTAGTATTATCGCTTTAGGGGCCTTATGGGCCTTATAATTCTAATAATTTAAAAGAGCCTATTAAAGATACTATTATAAAGTTTACGATAAGATTACGAAATTTTATAAACTATATTTTATTAAAGCCCGCGTTCGCTATAGTCGAGGATTACTACGGTCGTTAATTAGGTCCGAGGGGTCTTTAGTAAATTACTTCTTCTATAAAAATCTATTTAATAGAATATCTTAATAACGATATCGAATATAATAATAACGAAGAAGGTGTTTATTTAGAGCTCGGCGGGGATAAAAGAAGTATATTCCCGGTTAATACCGGTACCTTAAAAAATTATCGAGTCGCTTAAATACTAGCTTAGAAGTATATTATAGCGGTATAGAAAATAATAATATTAATAACTTAATCGTTTAGTTAGCTCGGTACCTCTATAGACTTTAATTATACTCGTTACTCTCGAGGATTAAGACTACGAAGGGGTTAAATAGGCCGGAAATTCCGCCGAATAAAATAGTTAATAATATAATAAATAATATCGTTAACCTCGCCGGCGAAAGCGTAGCCCGACTATATAAATTCGTCGAGCTAGAATACTAAGATCATAGTATTACGACTAGCGATATTACTAAATACTATAATAATAATCTTATAGAAGTAGGAAAGTTAAAGGTTAATAAATTAATAATTCTTTATAATTTACTTTTTCGACTTTAAAAATAGAAGCTTAATACTTTTATAAATAAATAAAACGTAATAAATAACCGTATATAAAATTTATATAAGAAATAGTAATATATAAGGACTTAAATAAAGTTAAACCTAGTATAATTTTAAATTATCTTAACGGCGCTTCTCCCCTTTAAGGAAGGTCGATACTTAACCGATTTTATTAAAGATATAATACGGTTCTAGGCGAATTATATAATAGATTTATTAAAACCGAAGACGTAGTTATAGTAATACCTACTTTCGTAGGTTAATACCTTATAGCGGAAGTCTTTAATAGTCGTATTAAGTAGCTAGGTATAATATCTTAAAGTATAATATTTCTATCCTAAATACTAGCGTAGTAGACCTCGGTATAGCGGGGTTACTAGGCTAGATACTTCGGTAGAGAAAAAGGAGGTAATATTCTATTCTAACGAAAGAGTAAATTTTATTCTACCGAAATAAACTAGTAGAAGAGATAGGGTACGGATAATAAACACTATCGAATAATTCTAGTTCGACGAATTAATACTACTGTAACGTAGTAGCTAGTGGATCGAGACGTTTATCTAATAGAATATAATATTTAATAAGACGTTAATACCGTTACTACTAATTAATAAAGTTATAGTATATATTTAATAGTAATGATTAATTAATTAACTAAGTGTTCGTCTTAAACGAATAAAGATAGTTAGTAGCTTTCGCTATTAAGGAACTAACCTAGTATAGTAAATATAATATAGTCGTAATACGGGTTTAAATTACGCTCGTTAGGAGCCCGACGTATATTTTATAACGACCTCGGGCGCTCGTCGAGCGCCCGTCGAGCGATTTAACACTCGAAGGGTACTCGGCGGGCGCTCGACGGGTACTCGAGGCCGTTCGGGCGCCTCGAGTTTATTTTAAGCGCCCGAGGTAGTTTACTTAATAACCCCGAGCCGTTAAAGCCGGTTTTCGATTTACCGACGTAGCGACCCTAAAGACGTTTATTATTTATATTAATTATTATCCTCGTTAATAAAATATATATACGTATATATATAAACTATATATAAGGTTAGTTTTATTAGAAAGAGAGAAAGAGAATAATAAGAAATTTCTTCTCTTTTTAAACTAAAGAAGAGAATAATTTAAATTTTATCTCTTCTTTACTCTTATTTTTCTTCTAAGGAAAAAAAGAGAAGAGAAAATAATCTCTATTCTATTTCGTAGTATAATCTCTCTTATAGAGTCTTTTGATATTACTACGTTATTAGAGTTAATATTAAAGTATTTTTATATATATTTAATTAAGATCGCATCGGTAAATTTTAAAAGCAAATATTAGTATACTCTAAACGTTATTAGTTTTATTAGAAAGCCGTCTATAGGTTTACGCTAAAACTCTATATTAAATACCGACCCAAGGTTTAGTAGGATCAGTAAGTCGGGGGTCCGGGTAGGGTCCTGTCAGCAAATAGTACTTGCTGTCAGCAGGTTCAGCAACTCGATAAATCATCAGTAACTCAATTATCAGACGAATGGCCCCGTTACATGCCCTATAGCATGCGCATTTGCATGCGCATTGGCATGCGCCATTGTATGGGGTATAGTATGGGCCATAGTAAGCCCCATGGCATGCGCAATGGCATGCGCAATGGCGTGCGCAACTTAAAGGTATCCTGAATAGTATGCGATGTGCGCCCCCCGCAGCAGCCCCTAAAACATCAGACGAAAGCCCCCCATGGCATGCTCAATCATGCGATATGCCATGGTATTTATATGCGCGTTCTCCCCGTATATGCCCGGGTAACGCCCCCGCGAGAACTTTCGCTAAAACTCATTATTCCGGGCCCGGTAAGTCGCTGGCGTTAGTAGTCGTCGCTGAGGGTCGCTACCGTTAATGACGACGATTATAGAACTTCATTTATTTCAGCCCTATAATAGGGCTGAGTTACTGTTAGTATATTAACGAGTTATTAAAGTTATAAAAGTTACTAATCCTATTAGAATTAACCCGGAGTTATTAATAAAATACTATCTAGGCCCCTAATTTATTAAAAGTAATTTACCTAGACCCCTAATTTACTAAACCTACTAATAGGACGCTAGTAGTCTTATCCGTAAATTAGGGCTACTAGTAGTATTTTATTAGTAATTTTTCTTAATAAAAGTTACTAATAGAACGCTACCAGCCCTATCCGCGCGGGCGGTAACTCGGTTTTTAATAGGAGTTTTTGAGATTCACCGATACGGGTAAATATTAAATAAAAACTTTCGCGGTACCTAAGATTTAAGGACTAGGAGTTACTTATTTTATTATTTTAATACTCGAGTATAATTTCTTTTTATATCTAGAACGAGTTTCTTTTTAATCTTATTATTATTTATAATATTTATAGTTTTTTCGGAGTCGTTTTTAGAGCTCGCTAGAAAAAATTCTTAGAGAGTATTTTTTTCGGTTTCAAAGATAACGAGAAATAGTAGAAATTTAATAAGTAGAGAGATACGAAAGTATATCGACAACTCCGGAAACCCCGATTTCTACGTATTTTATACCGAAAATACGTAAAATACTAGAAACACGTATCTATTTATATCCCGTATTCTAAATATATTATATACTAATTAAATAGCGATTAAATAGCGATTAAATAACTTTTTTTTAACTTTAACTTTTAATAGTATCTAGACTAGGGCCCCTATATAGGAATATAAATATTTAACTAAATCTGTTTTTAGCCTAGATTCCGAAATTTTAATTAGATTTTCGTTAACGTTACTCTATAGAGTTATAAAGTTATTTCTAGAATTAAGTTTAACTCTCCCGCGTAGACCTTAACTCTAATTTAAAAATCTTGGCGCCAAGACTTGCCAAGGCTGTAGAATACGCATTATATATCGATTAAGTAGCGATTAAATAGAATTATTTTTTCGGACTTACCGATATAGATTTAAGAGAAAATTAAAAAAAGAGAGAATAATAAAATTTAACGAGTAGAGAAACGAGTAGAGATATAAGATAATTAATAAACTAATGAGATAGAGATAGATCGAATTATCTAAACTAAAGAGTAAGAAATATAATAATAAAGTATATATATAATAAGAAAATAATAATATATAGATATATAAATATATATAATTTAAATTTATAATCTCTTTAGAGCCGAAAATAACTCTCTCTAATATCGTCGCGTATAATTAAAGTAATTAATATAATATAATTCTTTATAATTCTTTAATAGTATTAAGAATAATTATATAATAAAATATAGTAATCTAGTATTTAAATAGGATAAATATTATTTAAATAATAAATAAACTAGAGAGTAGAGAGTAAATAAAGAGTAAATCGAGAGTAAATAATATTTAAATAAAGCGGTAGGAGTTAATTAACTAGATATAAAAAAGAAGTAATTTATTATATATAATAATATAAAGAAATATATAAAGAAATAAAAAATATATAGGATTAAAATTATTAAATTTAAAGAGAGAATATATATATATATATTTAATATAAATTCGTTAAGATATAATAAAAGTAATATTAATATAAAATTTTAAATAAAAAAGAGGTATATAGAATCGTATAAAATTATAATATAAAAATAAAAGAGAATATAAAAGAGGAAAAGATATATAGTAAATAATTAAATAAAGATTTAATTAATAATAAATAATAATTGATTATTATTAGAGGTTTAGCGGAAAATATAATATAAATAAAAGAAGAATAGAAGAAAGTATAAGAGAGGGAAAAATCTATAAATAAAATTATATAAGAAGTTAGTATTAAGTTAACGAGGCCGAGGGTCGTCGATATATAAAATAGATAATAAAATAAATATTAGAAGGCTATCGCGAATATATAAATTAAAATAGTAGTAATTTCCTCCCTAGAAAGTATATTATCTCTATAGATTAATATACGGACTTATAGTAGATTATAAAACTACCGAGGCTAGCGCTAAATAAATAGCCCGCGTACTAAATTTAAGCGGGGCAACTATTAACGTTAAATAAAATAAAATAAATATATATATATATTATAGATCTAGCTTAAATAGTTAAAATTAAAATTATTTAAATATTATAGATCTTGCTCTACTATTTACTCTCTTTACTATTACTCTTAATTTTATTATTATTATAATCGCCGTTACTCTAGTTTTAATTCGTATCTTTATTTAATATAAATTCGAGCTAGGGTATAATAACGATAGTATTATTATTAATTTTTATAACGTTAACCTTAGTACTCTATAAAGGATAAAGAGGATATAGAGGCTTTACGATACTATTTTTATATTAAATAAGATCGTAGGCGGGCGTCTTAAAATAATTAACGAGTTTTTAAAATATAAGTTTCTAGGCTATCTTAAAGAGCGGCCGATAACGTATTTAAACGAGATAGTATACTTCCTATTAAACGAGTATAGTATTATTATTAATAAGGTTACCGTCTAAAGGTATTTATACCGGCTAGGTTAATCTAAGAAAATTTAATATAGAATTATTAGGGAGTATAATTAAATATTAAAGAATATTTAATTTATAAAGTTAGAGTGGTAGCGAGTTAATTAATTAATCTTCCTAAATAAAAGTACTATTTATAAATATATTAGTATATTCTAAACTCTTATCCCGTCGATATAATTAACTTTAATATTTATAGGTAATAAGAAATATAACTAGGTACCTATTAAAATTATACTATTAATTATCTAGTCTCTATATAGGGGTAGGAGGTAGAGTCTCTTATTTATATATACTATTAATAATTACCTCGACTAGATTATTTATTAAGAATTAATAACGGCGGCGATATTTAATAATTTTATCGAATATAATATCCTCCTTTATTACGACCGTTTCGAGAATAATAACGCCCTCTTAGTACTAGTCTACGATAATATTAATATATATTATAATATAATTCTAAAGAGACTATATATTAACGCCGGGGTATTACTCGAATATTTCTCTCTTTATTTACCCGACCTTAACTTTATTAAAATATTATTCGTAATTTTAAAAAACTAGATAAAACGGTACTTTAATATTATTTAAATATATATAGACGAAAGGCGTTTTAGCTATTTCCTAGATTTTATAATAAAGTTATAAACTAGTTATAGCGACCCCGGTAATTTATTTCGGTAGTTAAATATTAATTATAAAAGTGAAAAGAGCCTTTTAAAAAAAAAGGACTTAATTAACGATATAGACAATAATTTAGAGTAAGAAAAAAGTATATATATATAGATCTATAGATAGTTTATAGAATAAATATAAAATACTAGTTTTTTTATCCTACTATAGTTTAATTATTAAAATCGGTATCTAGTTTATTTAATTTATCTAGATTATCGTCCCCTCTATAGTTATCGTCTTAACTCTTAGGAAAACCCTCTTTTAATTTAATTAAATTAATTATACGTCCTTTAATTATAGGCCTAGGCCTTAAGGTATTTAATATATAAATAATTAAAACTAGCGAACCTCCTATAAAAACGTTCGAGAGATACCTAGAATTAATAGTACTTTTACTTTTATTTTTCCTTATTTTATATTTAAATTAATTTATAAATCGAGTAAAAGAACGCTTTATTCTAGGTATAATCTCTAGTTTTTTTTATTTATATTCGAACGTATTATCTTTTTATCTTTAAATATTTTTTATAATATAGTCTTTATTTAAAAGTTTATTCTTCGCGTTCTTTAAATTATCCTTTTTACGGGGGTATAACCTAGATTTAATTTATTTAATATATTCTATTACGTCGCTATTAACCAGGCTACTATCGCGGAGAGGCGGAGAAATAATAAAACCGCGTATAATAAAACGAGAGGGCTAGCGATAAAATAACGACTCCCTTCGCTTTAAAACTTTTCTAATATATAATTTAACTTTTAATTAAAAGGTTCGAATAATTAATAAAGAGGGAGGGGCTATAAATTAAATAGGTAATAATATATATATATAGGTAGTAAATAACGGGCCTTAACCTAGATTATAATTTACTAGCGGCGGTAAATTAAAGAGTATAACTTTATTTTTCTATTATTATTTCTTCCTCTTTTCGTTTTTAATTTTAATTTCCTCCTACTTCTTCTTTATAGTCGCCGGCGGTTTTTCTTTATTTAATTATTTTAAAATATCTATTTTAATACTACCCTACTAAAGCGTAGTATCGTTAATATTTAGAGAGTAGTATATTTCCTTTTTATTAATCTAGTAATAATACTTTTTATTATTATAATATATATATTTATAGTACTCCTAGCGTTTTAGGATCTCTTTAATTAAAATTACTTTAAAATCCGCTATATTCGATTCCTCTAAAGTAGTAAATTAACGATTTATAGAATTATTCCGATTCTTTACTCTAGAAGTAAGACTATTAATACTAGTACCGGTATTAAAACTAGTAATAAGAAGAGCGGTAACGACTAGTTATAAAGAAGGGGTAGTAGTAAATATTTCCTTTATAAAAATAAGAGTTTAATATAAAAGTAATTCTATTTTTAATTTATTTTTATTATTTTTAAAAAAGTAATCTAGCTAGCTTTTAATAACCCCCTAATTACTAGCGTCGTTAATAAACTACGGATATCGTCTCGTTAATATTAATTTATTATAGAATAAAGTCGCCGTTATAAGAACCCGGTAAATAGGGAGTTTATATTTAAAAGTATATTTACTAGCCTTCTTTTAGTAATCTTTAAAGACTCGCTTTAATAAAAATAATTTTAAACTATTAATAGTATAACTCTTTAACTCGTTATATAGAATAATTATTTTCTTTATCTAGTATAATAGGATACGTATTTAGTAAGATATCGTTATAAATTTATTTTTAATAACTTTAATAATAGCCTAAATAATAGTAGTAGTTTTAATAATAGTTAATTTAGTTATTTTAATAACTACCGCCTTATAAATCTTACGCGCCTTAACGGTCTTAATAATAGTAAATTTAACTCGTTTAACTTTAATAGTAATTACTTCTCGCTTAGAATCCTTATTTTTATCTTTATTTTTATTTTTATTTTTATTTTTATTTTCTTTACCGAATAATCTCGCTCTATGAAAAGAGGACCTAGATAGTATTATAAAAGTAAGAGTATCTCTAGCCCGCGTCTTTATAAACTCGCCGAAGCTCTCTCGAGTTATAAAAGATTTAAAATAGAGAGGAGGAGGTCCTATATTTAAATTTAATTAAGATAAAAATAGTAGTAAAGATCCTAAATTAAACTAGGAGTTATTTAACTATTTATTAAAATTAAATAAAAATCGACGGCTAGGAATTTTATTACCGTCGGGACCGACTATTAACTTTAAATATACTAGTATTTTAATAGGAGCTGAGTTAGCGACCTTTAAATAACTCGGGGTTTATTATAAACGAGGCTAGGATAACTTTACCTATTAAATAAATAAAGAAGTTATAGTAGCGGCGTTATCGGTAGTAGTACCTCTTAATAATATAGACGAATGTTATTTCTTAGGAGGAGGTTTCTTTAGCGATAATTTTTTACTCCCTTTATTTCCTAGCTAGTTAATAAGTATTCTAGGGGTAGCGACGACGACTATACCTCTATAAAAGCGGGGGAAGGGCGGTTTATATACTATACTATAGCCAGGCCCTAGCTCAGCTTTAATATTACCCGATTAGGGCATTAATGCGGGCCTACTGCATCATATATACGTTTACTTGACGTTGGTGGTTGCCCCGCCCAAATTTGGTGCGCGGGCCATCCATTTAGCGCCAGCCTCGGTGGTTTTACAATCTACTGTATCGCCAAATTTAGAGGTATTAAAGTACATAATGTGTCTAAATAAACGACTAATAAGTGAGCAGCACACTCATCCATATCAAATTTGCATACCGAGAGGACTTGCCTTGCCTTACAATTTTTGAGCGCCAAATGTATCTAAACGGGCAACTGAGTAGCCAGCAAACCCGTCCATGCAGTGATCTAATTCCCGTGACACTGTATCTGCGACTAACTCAAAGTCCTCAATCTTTCGGAACGGACACGTGAGGAGGAGGAGGAGACCAGTCTACACAGAGCGTACACCCAGTGGGATGCACTACGTACGCATCCTCTCCCAGAAAGAGCACCTTCATCTCACGCCAGAAAGAAGACTCGATATTACATCTCAAACCATCAAAGCGGAACTTGTGCCAACCGCTCATGCCCGTCAAATTGTCTGCATGGCTGGAATGAATTGCTCATCTTCACCACCTGGATGTACACGACAAAGGATATCGATATTAGCAAGACGGCTTGGCATCATGATGCCACGTGCACACGGGGGAAGTTGGTCACAGCGAAGCGTATGTAAGGGAGGGCCAGACAAGAATCGAACAAGCTAGAAACTCCCCTTTGTAGGTGATACACCCCGCCGGCGGCGGGTGGGGGACTTTATATTTCCGTCTGCAGAAGGAAATGGTATTTGACTCTTCTGACAACGCTCGCAAAAAGAGGTCTCTCTATGATTAGCTTGCAAACCGAAATTACGAATTGAAAGTAGGACGCTGAGGTTGAAGAGCCGAGATGAGGCATTGCAATCTGACACGCTATTTGAACGTCGAGTAGAAAAGTATTGCGAGTGCTAGTATGCCCACTAACTCCTTGTATCCTACCTAACCCCTCCATTGCTGTCATCCATTTCATCGTATAATCTCCATCCCATCATCCGAAACCCCCCCATGAACATCCTTGCTCCCAATCTCCCCATTCCCAGCCGGGCGCCCAATTGCACCATCCTCGTCATGTTTCTTCTCACCGCATCATCTCACTAGCAAGCCCAATTGTGTAACAGCAAGCAGCGGTAATCGTCCCCGTCAAAAGCATGCGGCCGAACATTCCTTTTTGCCTGCGCCCATGCCTACCCCTACTTCTGTGATGTCTTTCCTGCCAGTTGCTGCGATGAGAGCCAGAGAACACGTCTTCCTCTCTGCGCACTCTCGCGCCCGAAGCTGATTTGTTGTCTGATGTCCCAGACTCGGCTCCTTGCTCTTCAGCCCTGGCCTCGAGCTCGTCAAGGGGTATTGGAGAATCGTGGTTTACGAAACCCGTTGGTGAGGCAAAGTTGCCTGTCTGAGCAACAGTCCCGTCAATAGGGTTTGGGTGCTTTACTGCTTCTGCGTGCTTGGCTGCTGCGAGTTCGTCTCCCGTAGCCTCCTTTTTGAAAACAAGGATGTTGCTGGTACCAGAGACAACGCTGTATCCCTTGTTGTGTAGCGCCATCAGATGTGGCAGGAATTTGCCGGGGTTGTTCAACACCTCCAGTGCTTCGACAGGTAAGAGCTGCTGTTCTTTGGAAAATGGTGCGAGTGAAGTAGCTTTTGCTGAAGTGACCTTTTCCGTAGCTGAGTCGTAGGCAAGGATACGATACACGCATGGGGTTGCTTTGTTTGGCGTGCCTGTGTGAGTGGCCTTGGGCGCTGCTGTGGATAGATGCCGGACGCTAGAAGATTGAGGAGAATCTGCGACTGCTGCCGCCGCTGCGATTACTCCGGAAAGGCCGCTTATGTTTCCCAGTTTGATTGCCTGCTTTGCAATTTGCATGACTACCGGTTGGTATACCTCTTGCGCCTGAATCATCAAATCTCGCAGGCTCTCAGCATCTGATGATGACTTGACTGGGTTTGATTTGAGCTGAGCGCGATGCTCTTGAAGAAGGGTCTGTGCTTGACGTAGCTCACTGAAAAGCTTCTGGACGATTGCCAAAGGCTCTGAGTTATCGATGGCATCCGCTGACTCTGTGGGTTGTGCCGATTGCTCGAGCTCGGGTGGGGAGACAGCATTAGATGGGGGCGATATATTGGAGGAAGTTGACGACAAGTTTTCTGAAGCAATATCCGACTTAGGCTCAACCTTGGGCTGAAATGTTTGACGGTGCTTTGTGTCAATGGCGCCATAGGTTTCTTCATAGATCCCTCTGACCTCCTGTATCAGAGCCTTGTCCTTTGCGATTTGCTGGAATTTAGCGTCCATCTCATCCATAGCATGTGGTGCCTTGCGTTTATACCAACGATCGCTCCTGGCAAACTCATGAACATTACTAGACAAGTCCCCTTCGCCTGGAAGAAGGCTTTGAAGCATTTGCCGAGGTGCCTTCTTATGACCTTGCTGGCCTTCAGCCAAAGGAGTATCGCGTTTGCCATGCTTGCCAGCACCACGTGTCTCTATTGCAGCCATGGCTACCTTCTGAGCCTTCACCTCCTCTTCATGCATGGTATCCAGCTTCTTTGCTTGTTCCTGTCTCCGGCGCTCTACTAGCCACCTATGTCTAAGTGCATCGTAGTCGGCCTTCATCGCGTCCAATCTGGCCTTGAGAGGTACGATTCGGGCCCTCAATTTGCCGACCTTGTCGGTTGCTGCAACTGCCTTGCCTGCAGCAGCTTCTGATTTTGGAACTTCAGAAGCCTGCGTGCTCAGAGTGTTCTGGGACTTTGACGCGTCAATTGCAACCTCTGAGATATCGTTCATGCACCCGGCAGAACTGGCATTCAATGCGGCTTCCCTTTTAGTATAGTATGAAAGATCTTGCTCTGAGATGTAAACACCGTGATCCTGCTGTTTGGTTTCGGAGGATAGCTCTTGGGAAAGTTGATTCTCACGGTGAAGTGGCTGAATATCATATTGTTCCTCAAGTTTTTGCTGCCGTTCCTGCTTCTTTGCATGGCTCTCTTTCGCAGTTTTACCCCGAAGCCCCGTAGATGCTCTCACGTCGCTTGAGCGGAGGAGATCGATGTCTTCTGTTGTATTCTCTTTGGGTTCGTACTGTAGTGCCGGTCGCTGAATGTCTCTTAGAAGAGTACCTTTACCTTGTAGGTGCCTGTCTAATGCACTCTCGATCTTTGTGGTTGTAGGCTTGGCCTTCACGTCTTTGCAGTCGGAGGTCGTCTGATGATCTGCTTTCTGCTCTTTTCTGCCACCAAAACCTTCTTGTGCAAGCCATGACTTCCCATCTCGAGCGCTTGTAGGAGCAGGAGCGCGGCTTGTATGGGTTGCACCTGCAGTCTCATTTGTCGATCGGTGGCTCGAGACGAAGTCCTTCCAAGGCTTCACTGGTATATTGAAGGTCTTCTGCTGTGCTTGACTTTGGGTGTCAAATTTGGGGACTGAAGAAGAAGCTCTCTTAGGCACTTTGCGCATTGAGATGGGATCGTACTCGTACTCTTGGGCTTGGCTTTCGACGGAGATGATATTCTCTGTAGACTGTTGAGCATTGGCTTGATTCGATCCGGCGACTATGTCGCTGTTCTTTGGCGTTTCACAGGCCCAGCCCCAGGTGGTCTTCTCGGTCTTTTCGCCCCTGGGGTTGAAGCTGCTTTCCCTGGATTTGGCAGCTGAAATATTGGTCTCACTAGCAACTTTAGTACCATGATGAACTGCATCCTCTATCCAATTCACCCATTTGCTGCGCCCAAACAATGCTCCGAAGGGATCTTCCTCTATTTTCTTCACGAGGTCGTTGTATCTATTCTCTTCCCGCTTATGCCATCTGCTATACCAATCATCCCCACTCTTCTCTTCAGGGTTGTTCCTCAAGATCGGAGATTGGTCTGGTTTGATTGAATTACTGCCGCCTTTACCCCATGAGCTTGACATGCGTGAATCCTGGACACTGGAGTATCGTTGAAGGTGCCTGCGGAGGGTGCCCGGATAGTGGTAATTGTAGAAGGTGCCCCCGTAGATCTGCTTTCTGGCTGCATCTTTACCGGCCGCATCCCGGGTGCTAAAGCCTTTCCATACCTTGCCTGCACGATTGGAGCCCAGCTTATGCTTTGATCCCCCTGAGAAGTCACGACGAGTCGTAAGAGCTCCTCGTATACGAATGCTGGCTCGGGAGGTGCTTGATACCACGAGCAACGCGGTTGAACTGTGCAAGCTCCGATGGCTTGCGGTCCTGTGGGATGAAAGCATCCTGGATATCTAGAGTATCATGCTCAGAACTTCAGCGTTTAGTCAGCGATCAACAAGGTGGCATTGACAGCTTGTACCGAGTCCGCTTTCGCTGTTCACGTTTCGTCAGTGTTCAGGAGACAATTCACAAATGGGATGCCTCTCTAATTCAATTTCGATGGATCTATCCAAAGGTCAGTTTCAGAAAACATTGCGGGGTAAACTAAGCCGAGACGGTAGCGCTGGTGGCGCCTCTTCCGGTCTTATCGATTGCAACTCTCAAAACCTCACATCACAAGCAGCAAATCACGCTTTTCAACGCTGAGTATCTCAAGGATATCGAATAGAGCCGAAGTTTCAGTTTTCCTGACATAGGCCAATCAATTGAATAGAGAACAGCTTGGTCTAGAGACGTGCACTGAGGCGAAAACCATTGCATCTGCCCTATTGCTCACAAACAGGGGGCGATCGCTAAGGATACCCTAAAGTCATTGCAGACATTGGGGAGAACAGTCTCCTATTCTTTTTTGTTCGGTTGGAAGCTTCAAAATAGCTAAGGTTCTCGAATGGTCCTTTTATACAAGCCTGGCCTTCGTACACCCTCTCGGTATTTTATTATCTTCCTAAACTGCCAATTCGAGACCTCGTAACCACAACAGCCAAATCAACCTGTGCTAAATACTCCTCCCACAACTCTCGGAATTACGCGCTATCATGTCTAGTTTCCTGCAGCTTTCTTCTCGCAAGCATGCCTTGTCGTCAAGCTCTGAAATCTTGACAAATCCTTCAGACGCAACCTTCCAAGAGCGTCTGGAACGGTGGACGGACATCGACAAGCAGATACTAGGAGCAATTTTCCTTCTCACCTCTGAAGAGGATATTCAGAAGACGATATAATTATCTAGGTGTGAGTAAGGGATAGGTCCTCACGAGCCTACATACAGCGCAGGTACAATGGGCCGTTGGGACGTGGATCGCTTTCGTTGTGGGGAGTGGTGGCCACAGTGAATGGCCCACTATCGGCAGCGACGCCATCGTGATCGAATAGAGTCATTATTCTGTAGTCGAAGATAATGCTAGTTCTTACAAGACAGCACTCAAAGGCGGCGTCCTCCAAAAAAAGGTAGCGGTCTGTCTTGCGAAGGCCGTAGTTTTCACAGGTACATACAGGGACCTTCTGTGCTATTTCCTGCATGGACATCACCTTCGACGTGCTCATGATCTGACTTGCTCACCAAAGCCTTGAGAAATGGTAACACCGCGGGCGCAATCCCCTATTTTCTCGACGGCGGTATTCCCATCTCATTGTCCTTCACCGGCTTTGGATCCGATTACGTCGTATCAGCACGCCTGGTTACCGCAAACGGAGGGCTCTTAGAAGTGACAGAGCCGGCATACCCTGACCTTCTCTGGGCCATTCGTGGCGCCGGTCAGTTCTTCAGACTCATCACCCAGCTCGTGGTCAGAACCCATCCTCTCCCACTTCTCGGTCATGACAGATGTGTCGTTTAGATGGGAACCTTCACATTCCCTACCAATCGCGCTAACGAGGTATGCTCGACCATGAAGGTGATCATGGACGATTCGCTCTATGGCACCTCCGCTCTAATGATGGCAGCATCTCCACCACCAGCACGCCAACCAGCTCTTATCATCTCAGCCAGACCTCTCGGTGATTCCAAAGATGCACCACAGGCGTACAAGAGCCTCTAAGACCACCGGCCTCTCGTGGGGAGGTGCCGTTACAGAACACCAGCGACGCCCGAGCCGCCGTCGGTACTAAGGGCAATTTCAAAGAATTCGGCGTTGCAGGACTTCCTAGCTTCGAAATGGCGTCGTTTCTGAAGATCATCACGCTCTAGGACGAAAAATTAATTGAATGTCCGATGCGGCAATACCACGTTCAACTTTCAATGGTACTCAAGACCAGTAAAGGTGCCCGAGTTTGACTCGGTTATGGGCCATCATCATGTTTGCTTCTGGCAGTACGGCCACTCCTTTGAACAATTCTATTACATCCGATTGAAACTGACTAGTGTTACTTTTGGAACAATATTTTATGATACACCAATCTCAAAACTCGCGCCAAAGTGGATGAATACAACAAAGGAGCAATGGCCATGATGCACAATGGCCAAGATGAAGCAGATTGGGTGGACTATCAGAACTGTATGAGGGTGACGCCCATCCAATATCGATATAAAGCCACTAAGAGACTTGCTCGATTGAAGGAATTGAAGCAAACTTGGGATCCGAAGGTCGTATTTACAAGCCACTTGCTAGAGTAGATTGCTTGGTAGACGAAAGCTATGACACATTGCATTTGCTGCCCGCAAAGCCTCGTAGGGGAGTATCTTATTCAGTCGTCCGGTAGATGCTCCAAGATTGTTTGATATTTTTTTAGACGCGTACGGAAGTCTGGAGACATGTTCCTAGACTGTCTTACTCCCGCTGAACTCGCATCCCTATCTTGAAGTTGTAATTGCTGGTGGGAGAGATATGACAGAGGGTGAAGATGGCCACAAACCGGACAGAAGATGGATATAGCATCGTATATCTCTACTTCTCAGCCAGGAGACTCACCAGCAATTCCGACTACACGAGAATAACTCGCTAGAAGATTACCCAAAATCGAAGTCGGCTAGGCACGAAGCAGCTAGCAGGAATGATGAATTGATGAAGGGCATGAGACGAGGTCCAATGATGAATGTATATTGAAAATGGGGATTAGGAACTCATCCCAGCTGTCTATTGCAGCAGCGATGAATCTCATTCGCTAAATCAAGAATCGATTCAGACAAGGCGCAGCTTTCCAGGCTCTCATCTCGCGTGGCACACTAATTCGTTTGGGAGCCCTACTTGGGTGATACAATTCCTCCATGCAGAGTTCTGTGTACCAAAAAGGCCCCCTCAACCCCATCAACTACCCGGAGGCTCTGAGCGGCATGGTTAACCATCCTTAGCATTTAGGTTTCATGACTCTTTTGCTCAATATCTTATATTAGCCCCCAGTAGTCCCTCAAATTTATGAAACATGTCACTTTCCTCATTCAATCTGTCATGGTGCGTCGCCGCTTCATTATTTTTCGCACGTAGTATGCAGGCCTCCCCGTCAAACATGGCATTTCGTATAGCGTGACTCGAGCAAGTAAGAGGCGAAGTCTCACTCTTGTATGGAAAGTGTGTGTAGTCTAAGTTATAGAAATACTTCAGAGCTCCAAGTTGGCAACACCAAAGTGCGCAAAAAGGAGTGTTTCCCCTGTCAGGGCGCAAGATGAGTCGCGGTTGAGTGATCTTTGGCTCTTTGATAGGCTTAATCGCCTGATTTGCTGCTCAAGACGAGAGCTGGTTACGTCGTCTCCGGCTCTTGGATAGGCTTGAATGCCTAACTTATTGCTCAATTCGAGGATATTTTATGCCCAAGTCGATCGCCCTGGTGTCTGAGACCGCCACTTGTCTTGATGCTAAGCCTGATAGCATGTTGGCCGCCTCCGCAATTCACACTGTTTGAAAGTGATACGATACTTGAGAAGATAGACCTTGTGCGAATTAACAGCCTCAAGATGGACATGTACCGTAAATCTTCTTTGCTTTCTTATACATTACGTCGCAGTCAATATCATACACTCATCTTCATAGCAATACTAGCATGCGGTTTGTACCCTTTGATCTCAAAATCCTCGGCCTTCCAGCCATCAATGCTAGGATGCTCACCCAGAATATTCAGCTCTGGAAAATCCCTAGGCTTTCTCTCCAATTGTATTTTCAGTGCATCCACGTGGTCTGCATAGACATGTGCATCCCCCATCGTATGTATAAACGTCCCGGGCGTCAGATCGCAGACTTCGGCGAGCATGTGCGTTAGGAAGGCGTAAGATGCGATGTTGAAAGGGACACCGAGGCCCATGTCGCAAGATCGTTGGTAAAGTTGACAGGAGAGGACGCCTCGAGGTTTAGGTGGGGTGTTGCCATGCATACGCGTAGTGGAGTCGGCATGGTCGCCGTTGCTCTGCCTCGAAGTACCGCCATTAACGTGCGGTGACGAATCCGGTTGGTCACCATCTCCTTTTCGCTCACCATTGCCGTTCGTATGGACCACAGATTCCGCTACTTTACCACTCGCCTGCGCAGTCCCTCTCGCCGCCTGTGGATAGCTAACATAAAACTGGCAAAACATGTGACAAGGCGGCAGCGCCATTTTGCCCAAATCCGCCGGATTCCACGCACTGAGTGTAATCCTCCTATCAAACGGCTTATGCTTCAATTTCTCAATAACCTCCGCCAATTGATCGACCCCTTGCCCAATATAATCGGTCTTAGCATCAACGTACTCCGCCCCAAAATGCCTCCACTGGAAGCCATAAACCGGCCCTAGATCCCCCACCTCCCTATGCCCCAACCCCACACTATCCAAATACTCTCGACTCCCATTGCCGTCCCAGATCTTGATTCCAGCTTTGCTGAGGGGAAGAGAGGATGTGGAGCCGGAGATGAACCAGAGAAGTTCGGCGATGATGGCGCGTGTGAAGACGCGTTTGGTTGTTAGGAGGGGGAGGATAGGTGTGGGAGGTTGCGTGGGGTCTTTTGAAGGTAGGGAGAGGGAAAAACGGAGAGGTGGAGGGGCGAAGATGGAGAGGGTTCCTGTGCCTGTTCTGGGAGTTGGTTAGCAATGGATTGGTTGAGGGAGAGTAAGTGGGTAGCTGCACCTGTCTGGGCGGTGTTCGCCATTTCCGAGGATATTTCGGATTAAGTTGAGGTATTGGTGTTCTTCGTGTAAAGGAGTTACTATTGATATGCCATCAGCCAAGGGGGGCTTCTCTGAATCTGTCATATTGGTGAAGATAATGATGTACGTGAATCTTATCGTCGATAGGTAGAAGTTCTCCTACAGAGGTCGCGTTCCAAGCTGCCGCGCAGATAGGTCTTCACCCTAGCGCTAAGCCCGAATCCAAGGTGTGGCGCGCCATGACAGGCCATGCTTCTGTCAAACTCTCATCGATGGAACCCCGAAAAAGCATTGGGTTTGCCCTGTGGAAGTAGAGCAAAAGTCAACGACCATCTTCGACAATGGTAAGAGAAACCAATGGTCTGTCATACATTCCAGCAAATACATCCCGTATCCTATACATGATCACATGTTAAAATGGAGCCTGCAATCGAGTCTCTCTATCGTCTAATTCAAAAGGGTGGCACTACAGAGACACCCCCTTTGCCTACATAGACGGCGGCGG
>JAABUS010001649.1_pt1 | contig 47260 bp, 3 predicted proteins | sample 5560161 | NCBI WGS metagenome assembly JAABUS01 (sample SAMN10711885, study PRJNA513376) | rock metagenome | isolation source: Antarctica rocks | place: Antarctica: Victoria Land, Trio Nunatak nord | collected 2016-01-04 | reverse complement strand
TAAAATATATCTAATTTAATTACTCTTCTTATATCGTAGTATCGAGGTATAAAGGAGTATATTAATAAGGATATTTATTACTTTAATAAATCTCTCCTATACCTTAATTTTCTTATATATCGGGTAGTAGTACTCGTAGACTTTTCTAAATTAATAAATCCGAAGTGTTAATAACTAAATTAATAATTATTCTAGTAAATATTTTCTATAGTAGTCCGAGGGGCTATAATATTCTTTAGGTTTTAATTAATAATCGTTTTAAATATAATTATAAAATAGAAGTTATATTTAAGGCGAGTCTTCCTTATCTTTTAAAAAGAATAATATAGACTTTTATTTAAATTTTTTACTTTATTATATTCGCCTACGATCCCGAAATCGTATTAGAAATAATAAATTACTTTCTTTATAATCTCTTTTTTCGTTTACTTTATATAGGGATATTTATATTTTTCGTTAAAGACTTTATTAGAGGCTAACTATATCTACTGTATAATAATTATATATAACGATATATTTACTACGTTTAGGGAATTATATTATATAGGGTTAATATTTTTTTACTTCTAAATTATATTACTTTAAAGTCTTTTTTATTATATATCGTCGTTAAACTCTTCGTCGCCCTTTTATTTATAATATAGCCGTATTTTTATTATTATATTAATAATTATAAATTATACCTTTAAATTTTTAAAGTCGATTACCGATTTTAATTTATTAACCTAAATACCGAGATCGGGCGGCGGGATAAGGAATAGTTTAAACTCGTTAATTAATATAATATAAATAATCTCTAAACCTAGTGAATATAGATATTCGTAGAATTATCGATTCGTAGGATATATAGAGCCCGTGGAAGTGTTTTTACGGTAATATTAAAACTTTATTAATTATTTCTTTTATTTACGTTAGATCTCTACTTATTTCCGGTATAAATGACGATAGAATACGATAACGCCTATGACTTTATAAGTCTTTATATAATTAGAATTAATTAGGGAGCTTAGTAGATAAAATTATAAACTTTATATTTTTTATATTTATTTATATAATCTAGACGAATATTATAGTATCTTAAATCTTCTTCGTTATTTAATATAACTATAAATATATAGAGTTACTATTAGTAATAACTTGAGTTTAATATTCTAGGAATTATTATTATATTATTACTACGAGAATTATTAAAATAAATAATTTTCGCGAATATAGTAACGCGTTCCTATATATTATCGTGAATATATTTATATAAATAGTTATTACTAAGTTTTTTAAAACTAGGAAAGTAATTAATAAATATAATATTATTAAAAGAGATATCGATTAATTATTATTTATATATTATAATTAACTTTATTTTCTTTTCTCTAACCCCGTTATTATCTTTATTATTATTAATAACTAGTTCGGAGGATTCTTTAAATACGAATTAATTTTTTTAATTTAATTACTCGGAGGACTCCTCTAAAGACTCGGGGGATTCGCGAGGTTTTTTAAATAAAAATTTCTTCGGAGGCTATTTCTATAGTAATAATAATAAATTATTTTTATTATTATTAAAGCCTAAGAGCTTCGTCCGGCTCTTTAATTTTTTCATTATCGGTAAATAAATTAAATCTTAATAAAAGGTATTAAAAGAAAGACGATATTTTAAAATTATAAAGAAGAGAGGTTAGTCTCGAAGTAAAGAAAACAGGAAATAATAAATAAATACGAATATACTTTTAATATTAATTTTTATAATAACTTCTTTTTTTCGAGCTCCTTCGGGCGCGATAATAGGTTTTTATTTATAATATACTAAATACCTAGAAGAGGGAAGAACGGAGGAGGAAAAAAATAAATTTAAAATTTTAATAAAAGTAAATTTATCTTTTAAATCAGATTTATATTAGAGGATAGAGGATATAATTAATTAAAGTTATCGTTTATAATAAATTTATCTTTTATTAAGTTTATACCCCGGTCCTAGAAATATTAAATATTATTCTATAAATTCTTATCTTTTAAAATATCTATATAATACGCGTCCTCCTTTATTATATAAAAGAGATAATCGAGTATCGAGTCCGTTATAAAATAGCGAGTTATCTAATATCCCTAGAGTAATACGAATCGTAAATAAATTATACTAAATTCTTCGTCCGGTAAATACGCGGAGATTATTAAAAACCGGATTTTATATATAAAATTCCGTAATATAAATTAGTTTAGTATATAGTCGATCTTAAAGATTTAAAAAGACCGAAAAGAGGAAAGATTATAAACGGTATTAGTTTTTTATTTAAGAAAAGTATCGTTCGAGCCGGCTACTACTACTATTTAATTTTATAAATTAAAAAATAGTACGTTATTAAAATTATCTTTAATCTTAGTTATTTAACTAGAGTCTCTTTAATATATAATAATATTAATATATATTTATTCGCCGAAGCCTAGATAGCCTTAGACCTCGATTTATTTTTTAAAATTAAATATTAAATATTTACTTTATTAAGTTCTTTCTACTTTAAGCGCGTCTTTATAATTCCGTTAATATTTAAATATATCCCTTAAATAACGATATTTATTAATAAACTCTTTAACTCGTAGTAGTATATCACTAATATTTATATTATAAATTAATATAGGTATTTTTTTAATATCCTAGATAATCTAGTTAATTTTAAATAACTTCGTATCGTATTTAAATAATACGCGCCGGGGCCGTGACGCGATAGTAGTAATAAATAAATAAATTTAATAATAATTATAAAGTAAAGAGGGTATAATAATTCGCGTAATTTAAATAACTAGTTATAATAAAGTATAATAAATTTTATAATAAATTAAATTAGATCTAACTTAATATACCGTAAATATCGGGCGATATTTAAATAAAATTATTAAAAGAATAAAATAATGAGTAAAGAGGTCTTTAAATTATTATATATAAAAATATTTAAAGAAATCGTCTTTAGAAGGACGGTTAATATTTAATATTTAAACCTATATATTAACCGTTTATACTATTATAATTTTATATAATATAGTTATTAAACCGTATTAGAAATAACCTAGAGTATAGTTTATAATATAATTAATATCGTGATTAATAAATTTCTAGGTTTTATATAACGGGCTTAAATAAAAGTAAATATTAAAAAATAGTAAAGAAGAGTATTTATATATATAATATATTAATATTAATCTAACTTTCTAGCGCCCTAGATTTAATTTAAATTTTATTTAAATTTAATTTAAATTTCGTTTAGGTTTAGGCTAGATTTAGGTTAAAACTTTTACGTATTATTAAACGAGGATAATTTCTTATAAATTAGAGGTAGATTACGTAAAACTTTCGATATTATTTTCGCGCTCTCGATAATTAAAATTATATCCGATAGTAATAAATTATTCTCCGTCCGCGGCCCTAATTATAATAAAATACTAGAGATAATAATAATTAAAGTGGAAGATTTAATTAATCTTTCGGCTTCTAGCGAAGATATTAGAGGGACGAAATATTCGGAGGAGGATACGACTTTACTCGATAATAATTATAACGATTTATTTAATTTTAAAGGACTACTAGAGAACGTTTAACCGGTATTAAATATAATTAATTTATTTTTATTAAACTTCATAAAGGACTCGGCCTATATTCGTTATTTTATTAATAATAATAATAGTAAAAAGTTAGATAAAACTATTAAAATAATTAAAACGGTAGTAGTATTAATTATTAAAAATATCCGTATACCCTCTTTAGAATATAATAACTCTTCGGAGTAATATTCGTTATCGCCTAATAAATTAGTCTCGGCGTCGATATCTTTCTCGTTTAATAATTAGAATAAAGTTATTACCGTTAATATATAAAAAGAGGCTACGTTTAACGCCGAGGTAGATAACGTAGTTTTACTACTTTAGAAATAAAACGTGGATAAAGTACTAGAGGTAATAAAGGCGTTAAATTATCTACTACCTTTAATAAATATTATTAAAGAAGCGGGAATGGTCCTTAAGACTTTAAAAAAAACTACCGATATATTAATCCTATTAAACCACGTTACTTTAAAGAGAATTAAATTCTTTATTTTAATTTCTCGCCGGTTAATCTTTATAGCTTAGTAATACTTCTTTAAATCGAAGAAATCCATATTTTTTTAAAAAGTAGTACAGACTTCTTCGATTTAAAGAAATATTACTAGATTATAAAAATTAACCGGCGAGAAATTAAAATAAAGGATTTATAATTTCTTAATTTTTTTAGATATAAAGTATACTTTACCTTTAATAATAATAAATATAATATTTATTATACCGTCCGTATCTTAGGTCTCCCCTCCGACACTATTATAATAAAGTTCTTAGAGAAAATTCGAGGTAATATAGTATTTAATACGAAATTATTAAATATTAAAAATATTACTAGTAATATAACTAGGCTCGTTATATTCCTTTACGAGTATATAATTATAATTTATAAAGAATATATTTAATAGTATCCGATTTCCTTTAACGGTCTCGTAGCCCGAATCGAAATTATATTAACTCCGACTTAATTTATCCCGATTAATTAGCGAAAGGCTATTAACGATAAAACTATATATTATTTTAAAATATATAATTTTCCTTATATTATTATATTAGTAACGTTAAATAAAGAACTAATAATCTCTTAAATAATTAAATTTAACGCGGTCGAGAGTATAAATATAAATAGTAATAGTATTTTAGGTTTATACTTTTCTTCCGTTTATACTACTAGATAAATTTCTACGCTATTTAATTATACCCGTCGATATAAGGGTTATATCGTTATATTCGTATTAAATCCGTATACTCAGCCTTTAGAGACCCTTCTCGATAATAATAATAATTAACTCGCGGTCGTTAGTTATCGGTAAAATATTCTATTTATTTTAAAATAATTAAAAGGGTAAGCCCTCTCCTATACTTTTATAATTTAAAGCGGCGATATAATTTAAAGTTTAAATAGGGGCTATACTAGCGATAACTCCTAAAATAATAAAAATAATAATAATTAAAAAAGGGGTATAAATAGGGGCGAGGATAATAATAAATAAAATAAAAATAAAAACGGCGGTAACGATAATAATACTCGCTCGGGTAGTAAAGAATCGTTATTTATATCGTTTATAATCGTAGTTTATAAGGGCCGGACGGTTTTAACTAGTAATAATCTCTAGTTATCTACTCCGATACCTATAATATAAATATTAACTATAGATTTTTTCGGTATTAACCGCGGGGGGAAAATAAAAAGGTTAAAAATAAAAATATATATTATAAACTCGTAGAGAGGTTTAATAGAGGTATCGTCGGTTTTAATATAAATAAAGTTAAAATATAAAAAACCTAAAGGGTTTAAGAGTTTTATTAATAATAAAACCGCCGTTATTATTTACTTACTTTAAGATATAGATAATATCTTATTATTAATAGCCACCTTATTCGAATACTAAAAATATTATATATTAATTATTTAGTAGAGGAGCTCGAAAGGTAGGTTTTATATTAATATTACTTTAAGTATTATTCGCCCCGTCGTTATTTTCCCCTTTATCATTTTTGGAATTAAGGATCTCTAGTACCTTTTACTTTTAATTAATAATATAATCTATATATTTATATCTTTAAATCGAATTTAATATATTCTTTAACGACTAGAAAGACGGTATTTCTTTTTTTTTTATAAAAATTATAAGTATACTAAATAATATTTTCGTAAATTAATATTTCTTTTTTATTATTATTTTAAAAGTCTTCGCTAGTAACCCTTAACTTCTAGGGTCTTATATCGATCGTAAATCCAAAAGAAAATTAAAGAATATATAATTAAATACCGCGTTAAATAACGGTAGATATAATTAAAATATTAAAAACGTAGGCCCTTAATAACGAGTTTAAAGATTAAATAGAATCTAGGTTAAATTTAAAGAGTATTTAAAAAATATCTAGGTTAGATCTAGGCCTAAATCTAGGCTAGATATAATACTCGGTTTTTCATTATCGTTTCTAAATATAATAGAGTAGAGGATTAGAATCGTAAGCGATAATAACGTATTATAGTAAATATTATTATATAGAAAATAAGTATTATTATATAGAAAAGCGCGTAGAGGGGTAATAGGTTTCCTAACTCCTATTTAAACCTAAATATTTAATAGTTTAAAAATATAGGAAGGTTTAACCTAATTAACGGCGGTTTATTTTTATATTTATTTACTTTAACCGCTTTTCCTCTTAATATATATAATACCCTCTTAAATAATATTTTCTATATTAATAGTAAACGCCGCGGTATTATTAATATTCCTAGTACTATTATTTCTTTTAATATTATTACCTCCGTCGGCGCCTCCTACGCTTTTTATATTCGTTATATCGATAATCTTAAACGCGTCCTCCCTAAAATTCATCTTCGATTTATACTTTACGTTCACGTACTTCTCGATTTCGGTATTAATATTTAATATATAGTAGAATATTTTCTCTTTTTATTTTATTCGATATATTTTCTTCGGTATTTATTTATATATCCCGATAGAGTAGAGGGGTTTATATAGAATAATTATAATTATATAAATTAGATTTAAACCCACGCTTATTTAATATATAAATTTAATTAAAATATTAGATTTATCCTTCTTTAGTAATATATTATTATTATTAGTTTTATATATAAATATATATTTGGCCGCGTCCCTCTTCTTATCGGTCTTAAAGAATATTCGTATTTTAAATTTAATCTCCTCTCGGACGTATTATAGTAAAAGAATATTAGTATAAAAAGCTTAGTTAGAAAAGAGAAAATTAAATTTAATAAATTAGAAAAAACGAGTTTAGGCTCTTTTATATCGGAGATTTTAAAGAAAAAAAGGATTTACCCGTTTTACTACTAGAATTATTTTAGTGAATAAAGATATAATTAATATATTTACCCCTTTATATTTCTTGAAAAGAGAGGCGATAGCCTTAAGTTTAAAGAATATCTTTTTAAATATTATATAATTTTTATTTAAGATATAGTTTTCTAGTATCCGACTATTATTTTTATTTATATACCGGTTCTCGATCTCTTTATTAGTCTACTTTTAATTATACGTAGTTAAAGAGACGGAGAGATAAAGTAAATAATTATATAAATAGAGGAGCCGTATTACTATAAACACCTAATTAATATTAACGTTAATCGGGCGGTCGGGACGATTCCGTATAAATATAATATTATATTAATTATCGTCCTAGTAAATTTATTATTTTACGAGTTTCTCTATTATTAAAACCTTCTAGCGGGCGACGAGGGTTACGTAATATACTTTATAATTATAAAGAAAACTAGTTTTAAAGATACTTCGGTAGAACTTTTTAAACTCGATAAAATTATAATCTTTCTAATTACTTTTCTCGTATCGTTATATTAAGAATTTAAAAAGTAAATTCCCGAATATATTTATTATATTATCGAATTCTTATAGTCGATTACTTAAATCTTAGTATTTAATAATAATATTAATAAGAATCTTTAAGCCGGCTAGTTTAAAGGGGTAATATTTATATTTAAAATTATTCTAAAAAATATCGTATATAATATTCATTAAGATTATAATATCTAATGAATCGGAGTTAATAATTATTCCGGATATAGTTATAAACTAGAAATAATATTTAAGGCGAGTTTTTTTTATTATTTAAAAAGAATTTTATAAATCTTTACCTAGATTCCTTATTTTATTATATTTATCTATAATCGCGAACCCGTATTAGAAACGGTAGATAATTTCCTCTTTAATTACTTTTTTTCTATTTTTTATAAAGGAGTATTTATATACTTTATTAAAGATTTTACTAGTAGTTAACTATAACTATTATAAAGTAAATATAAATATAAAAGTATTTACTTCGCTCGGGAGATTATATTACGCGGCGTTAATAAATTTAATACCTTTTAGTAATTTTACGTCGGAGTCGTTCGGGTTATATACTATCTATAATTCTTTCTTCGTTTATATATTTATTTAATAACTAGAGTCGGCGTTATAATAAATAATTATAAACTATATTTTTAAGGCCTCGAAGTCGATTACCGATAATATTTTAATACTCTAGGTACTAAAATTAACCGGCGGGATAAAGAATAATATAAATTTATTAATTAATTTAATATAAAAAACTTCCGAGTCTAGTTAATATAAATACTCGTAGAATTATTAATTCGTAGGATATTTGGAGCCCGTGGGAGTATTTTCGCGGTAGTATTAAAACTTTACTAGTTACTCCTTCTACTCTCGTTAAATCTCTATTTATTTTTAATATAATTAAAAATAAAATACCACGGAATTTATAACTTTAAAGATCTATAGGTAAATAAAGTTAATCACGAAATTTAAAAAATATATTAGGAGGTTTTATTTTATTTAAATTTATTTCGTCTCCGATAATAATATTAAATTATCCGAAGTCGCCTTTATAGAATAATATAATTATAAATATATAGAGCTACTATTAGTAATAAATTAATTTTAATATTCTAGGAATTACTATTTTATTATTACCGCGAGAATTATTAAAATAGGCGATTTTCGCGAATATAATAACACGTTCTTATATCTTATCGTGAATATATTCGTATAAATAACTATTACTAATTTTTTTAAAACTAAGAAAAAAGTAATTAGTAAATATAATACTACTAAAGAAAATATCGATTAATTATTATATTATAGTTAACTCTACCTTCTCTTCTCTATCCGCGTTATTATTTTTATTATTACTAGTAGTTAATTCCGAGGATTCTTTAATTAAGAATTTTTTTTTTTAATATAATTACTCGGAGGACTCCTTTAAAGGTTTAGGGTTTTAACGAGGCTTTTTAACTAATAATTTCTTTAAAGTTTATTTCGGCGGTAGTAGTAATAAATAATTTTTATTATTACTAGGGTTTAAGAGCTTCGTTAAGCGCTTTTATTTTTTCGTTATTAATAAAAGAATTAAATCCTCGTTAGAGGTATTAAAAAAACGGGTATATTTCGAAACTATAAAGAAGAGAGGTTAGTCTCGAAATAAAGAAAACGGGAATTAATAAATAAATACGAATATATTTTTAATATTAATTTCTATAATAGCTCGTCTTTTTCGGGCTCCCTCCGGTGCGATAATAGATTTTTATTTATAATATACTAAATACCTAGAAGAGGCTAGAACGGAGGAGGAAAAGGATAAAATTAAAATTTTAATAAAAATAAATTTATCTCTTAAATTAGATTAAATATTAAAGGATAAAGAATATAGTTAATTAAAGTTATTATTTATAATAACCTCGATTTTCATCGAGTTCATATCTTTATCTAGGAAATATTAAATAGTATTTTATAAATTATTATTTTCTAAAATACTAGTATAATACCTCTTTATAGTATAATATATAAAGTAATCGAAGCTCGGGTCTATTATTAGGTCGCGAGATATTAAATAATTCTAAAGTAATAAAAATCGTAAATAAACTATACTAAGTTCTTTAAATAATAAATATAAGGAGATTTTAAAAAACCGGGTTTTATATACGAACTTCCTTAGTATATATTAATTTAATATATAGTCGATCTCGAAGCCTTTAAGCGAGCGAAGTAGAAGAGGATTAAAAATAATTCTCGGTTTTTATTTAATACGAAGATTACTCGAATTAATTATTATTATTATTTAACTCTAGAAATCTAGAGGCGGTATATTATTAAATTTACTTTTAATTTTTAACGGTTTATTAGAGTTTCCCTAATAAATAATAGTACCGATATATATTCTTTCGCCGAAATTTATATAGCTTTAGACTTGGATTTGGTCGTTAAATTTAATTATTAAATATTAACTCTACCGGACTCTTTTATCTCTAAACGCGATTTTAGGGTTCGGTTAATCCTTAAATATATTATTTATAAAATAATACTACTCTACGAGCTCTTTAGCTTATTAAAATACAACGATAATAATATAATAATAAATCGGTATATATACCCCTTTTATATATATAAGAGTCTAGTTATCTTTAAATAATTTTCCGTTATAATTAAATAATAGAAGGGGTTACTATAGTACTATAATAATAATAAATAAATAAATTTAATAATAATTATATAGTTAAAAGGGTATAATAGTATATATAATAATTATAATCGCTAATTCTAGTAAAGTATAATAGATTATATAATAAATATATCTAGATTTAGGCCTAGATCTAGCCAAAACCTATAAATTAAAAACTTAGGCGCTAGTTTTTATAAATATAGTTCTTAAGATTTCGTCTCCTAGTATAAAATTACGCGGATATTAAATTATCCGAGGTTTACCTAATATACTTAAGACTCTATTTTAAGAAATAATATTTATATATTATTTAATAAAAGAGAAGTAAAAGAGTATTAAAAGAGATCGATATTAAATAATATAATATCTATATAATAAGGCCTTTGATCCAGTCGAGTTTCAAGAGATTTATATACTTTCGTATTATTGAATCTACGAATATCGTTTTTAATAAATTAAATTCCGTGAAAATCATATTAAAACAAATATTTCGAATATTAATATTCTATACCGTTTATAATTTTATACTAAAATCCTTAATTTATTTAATTATTATTTTTAATATTAATTATATATATTTCCCTAGCCCTTTCTACCCGTAGAACGAATATTACTTATATTGAAATTATTAAAATTATATATAAATTTATTATAATAAAATCTTTCGGTACTGTCTATTCAAGTTAAATAACTTTATTATAATATATATCGAGTTTATAACCCGAATATTATCGCTAGTATAATTATTTTAATTAAATAAAAGTTAATACTATAAACCTACGGGGTAAGAGACGTTAATATTTATAAAATATAAATTTTAATATTAATTTCCTATTTAAATAGTCTAGGGTTAGGGTTTATTTAAATTTAATTTAAATTTAACCTAAATTTAATTTAGATTTAAATAAATTTTAATAATTTAACCTAAACGCGTCCGAGTTTAAAATAATAACTTTATTTATAGATTTATAAAACCGCGTTTTAAATAGATATTCTTTTTTTAAACTTTCTACTTCTAATACCGGATAACGCGAAGTACGTAATAAAATAATTATAATATAATTAATATAATTTCTTCTAAACGAAGAATTACTCGGGTTTATTATAATATTTAAATATATATAAAAGGCCTTAGTCTAAACGTAGGAAACTAGTAAATATCTTTAATTTTATTAAAGATTAAACGGGCTTTATATTCGTTTAATACGAAATCTTTTAATTCTAAAAACTACCCGCGCCTAATAATAATAAATTAAATACGGATTAGTTAATAGAATTCTATACTATTTATTATAATATAAATGAACCGCCTCTTAAGTATCTAGGGATTAATAAAAATAATAATAAAGATATTACTATTTAGGAGTTTATATAAATATATTAATAATTTATCTAGGCCCTCGTTTACTTCGATAAATATATTAGAACTAGTTATAATATCTTCCTCCGCGATTATATTATTTATCTCCTTTAGAAATCTTCTATCTATATTTAATTCTCTTTATACGAAATCTTTTACCGATTTTATAGGGCGAGACGCCGGCGTTATTATAATAATATATATAAAACTAAATCGCGCCTAATACTAAAAACGTCGACGAAATACTTTATAGTTAATAGTAGTGAAAGATATATATTACCCGTTCGGTAATAAAGTTAATTAAACTATTATTTATTTATTTTCCGAATATTATATAACTAAAACTAGTATTGACGTATACTTTAAATCTATAGAAATTAAAGTAAATTAGAAGGAGGAGGTAATTTTCTATAACGTAGAATAATATCGGTAACTAGTAGAATATAATATTTAATAGAGTATATATAATAATAATTAAATAATCGATAATCTCCGCGTACCTAGCGAGATTAGTTATTTTAATAATTTATATTTCAAATTATATTACCGTAATATTATTAAAGTTATCCGCTTTTTCCTCGGCTATAAACCGTTTAAAAATAATCTAGTATATATATTTATAAAGATTACGAACGATAGTAATAATAAGGTAGTTAATAAAATATATATTAATATTTAATAATAAGAAATATAATTATAGATCTTTATTAGAGGTACTATTATCCCTTTTATACTATCGTCCGACGAGATAATAATAATTTAATATTATAGCGATTTTTCTCTTTAGTTAATATATATAATTATCGGGAATTTTATTATACGATGTATAAAGTTTAAAAACGACTTAATTTAGTTCTCTTAAATTTAATCCCTCGTATTAAGAATAAAAAGAAATTCGGTGATTATATATAATTAAATATCTATTATCTCGCGCTAGGGCGTATACTCCAGCGTATATATAATTATTATTATTTATTCAAATAATATATTAAAGTAACTAAAGTAATTAAAAACTTAATAATATAAAAGATCGATATTATATACGCGGATAATTAACCCCGAAGATACTATCCAATAATTATATCGTTTATAATTAATTATTTAAAATAAGTCTTAATAATAGGGGTAAAATAAAATTATTAATATTTAATATACTTAGTCCCGCCTAATAAACGAGGGGAGTTAATTAGGACGTAGGAGCCACGGACCTACGAATATATATATCGAAAAATAAAGATATAAAGAAGAGATCCCGACCTTATTAAAAATTTAATAATTATCTACGACGTTAAAAATTTCGCCTAGTGTTATTATCTAGTTAATATTTATATTATTTTTATTATCGATATATTATACTAGCTTTTAAAAAGAATTATTATAAAATTAATTAACTAGATTCGGGATTTAATTAAAGACTACGTGATTCCTATAATTATTAAATAAATAAAGAAAGGGGTAGTTAAGCCGAAGAAATCTTTAAAATAATTAATAATAAAAATTAAATTAAATTACCGTTTTCGCTAAATACTAGGTTTTATAGAGTTAAAATTATTTAAAAATTTTAGTAAAGTAAAGTAATAAAGTAATAACGAATAAAAAATAATATTATAATAATTAATAACCGTCGTTATTTCTTTATTTATTAAGCGCGTACCGGTTACTCTATATTACGTACGGGTTATATTTAACTTTATTATATTTATTTAATATATATTTTATAACGGCGATACTTTATAATATATATAGTACGCGCTTTATTATATTTATAAATTAAAAGTAGTTTTCCGTAAATACTAGCCGAGTAATAATTCGGACCTAAACTTAAAAGACTTTATTAATTAATATTTTAATATACTAAAATTATACGCGATAACGTATTACGTTAAATATATTCGAAGATATAAAAGTGCCTAGAACTTCGATATTTATTATAAAAAGGCGGTTTATAAATTTCTCTTTAAAGAACCCTTTTTACGAATAAATAAAATTAATAAATTCGAGATATAATTATTACGATATAATATTATATACTATAATATAAGGGTTATATAGGAAGTTATAATAATACTTTCCATTAAACTTATTATTATTCCTAATAATAAAATAGAATAGTAGAATACCCGGCCGTATCGAGAGAAATTAGATTTAAATAAATATATATTTATTCCTAATAAAGACACGCCGTTATACTACGGTATATAAATACTAGATATTAATTATTATCGCCTAGTAATTACGGTAGCGAGGGCTTTTTACTTTAATACTAAAAATCTTATTAATATTATAACGGTATTCGTACGGGAGAGCCGTAAAAAATAGGATAAAAATCCGGGCTCTATTAAAAATTAACGGAGATAAAAAACGGATCCTAATTAGACGGGAGATATATATATTTCTATATATCGATTATTAATATATTAGGTTTGTAATAATAAAGAAAGCCGGAACTTAAAGTAGTTTATAAAAAAATTAATTTATTATACTCTTAATTTTCGTTCTACCGGTAAACCTCGTAATAATTATATCTAAATTAATAACGAAGCGACTCGTTTATAAAATTAAGGCGAGACCGAGTAGGAGGCTCTTTATATAATAATCGGCCGGCTCGAGTTAATTATTAATATTTATAACCACGAGCGACTAAACAATAAAGGTAAATATAGGGTATATATTAACGCGTTAATTACTTTATATCGATTAAAGAATAACGGGAGAGTCGACGATATATATAGGATATTCGAAGTAGAGTATATCTTAATTAATAGAAGGAAAAGACCTCGAGAACTATATAACTATCACTTCTTCGAAATATAAAATATTATCCGGAGTACGTATATAATACCTATTAAACGAGAAGAATATTATTATATAAATAATTTTATCGACTAGGATTAATATAATACTATTTATAATTTTAACTTTATAACGAAAGGTATTAAGGTAGTAGATTAATTTATAAAATAAATATAATAATTATATATCTATAAAAAATCATCGTCCGCGATAATATATTTATTATATTATTTAATAATACGTACACCCCGGGCTTTTATTTAATAATAGTACTATAACCGTATAACGGCTAATAATAATAACGAGAGTAACGGGTATAATATAGAGATAGATTATAATTAAGATATAAACTCGATTAATAATAATTAATAAAAAGAGAATTAAAGAGTCTAAACTAAATAAGAGATTTATTAAATAGAAATTCTCGAGATACTACTCTTATAGAATTAAATAAAAAAAGAAGTAGATTCTTAAATTAACCCTTATTATCTAACACTCCTTCGGTATATATTTCGTTAATAGAAATAAAAGTATTTAGTTTATAAATAAAGATATTATAACTTATCTTTTATAGGATCTATCTCGGTCTACTCTTTATTAAACTCGTTTTAATAGACGACCGCCGCTTTTAATTATATTTATAACGTCTTTATACTCTTATAATTTATAGTATTATATAACCCGAATTCGATATTCGGATTAGCTTTAACTTAAATCTAAATTAAATCTAGTTTAAACCTAGTCTAGATCTAGGCTAAAACTAATCCGACGCGTATTTATTTATTATTATCGTATATATAGTTCTACTTTCTTTCCTATATATTAAAATAAACCTATTTTATATCTCGACTAATTAATATACTCTATATTACCGAATAATATCTAAGTTTATATATATACGACGTAGTAGTATATTAAATAGTAAAGTTAAATTAAATTATACCTCCTACGTATCGTAACACAGTTTTAATTAATTAAAGAATTTATAATAATAACTCCTTCGATAAGGCTAAAGGCTGACTTTAATAATAAATTATATTAATACTCTTAAAGTAAATCTCGGTTATAAATAGTTTACTTATTCCGATATATAAATAATAATATATATTAGGAACGCGTTAATTATAAGTCCTTCTAGTATATATTAATTAATATTAACTATCGATAAAAACGAAGAAAGTATATACGGAGGTAAAGAGGTCGATACCGAGGTCGATAATAATAGTATTAAACTTCCTACCCCGAAGCGACGGAAAACGGACGATATATCTCGGTTAAACGGATCAGGCAGGGCCACGCTATATATATATATATATATTTTATATAAGAGTTAATAATATAACTAATTTTTTTATAATCTTTATCGTTTATCGGTCGTTATATATCCTCGTCCTCGTTTTACCCTAACTCTTATATATATAAACTAGGAGATACGAGGTTTTCTAATAACGCGTTATATAAATCTTTAACGAAATACTACTGTAATTATAACGCGTTATAGTTAAGAAACGAGTCGTTACTACTATAAACGGGCGTAGGACGTTATATTAAATCGGCGTTATATGTTTAAGGCTATAAAACTATTCTCTAGTATATAAAATAAATAATATTAATAACCCTCGTCACGGGATATAAAGACTCGGGATATAATTTATAAATAAACTTTAATAAAAAAAGTAAAATTAATACTTTAATTTAGAAACTCTAACGGAATATTATTAATAAATATAATAAAGCCCTCGGGCTAAAGGATAAAGTAGTAAAAAAAACTTTAAATCCGATAAAGACCCGAGAAATATTAATCTACTAAATTTAAACTAAAAATATATTAATCGAAATTAATTACTCGATTATATCGGTAATTACCACGCCTTAATAATAATAAGAGTTCGATAAATCGTAGCGGTATATTATATCTTTTTTATAATAAAACGAAGTATTAAAGAGATAATTACTACTAAAATAAAGAATAGAAAATAGATATATAATTATAATAACGATATAAATTTTAATATTTTCTTATTAAGATTTAATATTAATTATTAATAAACCTAAACTACTTTACCGCTTCCTTAGAAATCTAGTAGTAAAAGTTATAATTTTATTATTCTTTTAATCGGACCTAGGTTGGCTAGGAACTCGTAATAATATTAAATATATATTTAGGCCCTTAACGGGAACTATAATAATTATAATTTATATTATAATTCATTATACTATTAAAGAATATAAAATAAAGAAATAGATATAAATTAAATTCGAAGGCGAATATATTAAAAGTAAATTAAACTCGACCCTTTTCTTTATATCTCTTAATATTAATATGAAGTAATATAGAGTTATAGACTTAAATAGGGGAGACGTAAAAGGAATAAATATTTATATAATAAAATATAATAATAGAGGCCCTATCGGGTAGGATTAATTAAGAAATAAAAAGAGAAGAGATACTAGTAGATAATATAAACGATTTCGTCTATAGATAGAAAAGTAGAATCGATAATTTAATCGGTTATAAAGATTTCCGTATTATATCTAATTATCTCTTAATTATTAATAAGATTATTATAGATTCGCCGGCTCCTCGATAATATAATATATAAGAGAACGAGATAAATATTATAGAAAGAGATAGTACGAAAGAAAAAAGTACTAATAAATCTCGGAAAAATAAATTATTTATCTTTATAAGAGTAAATATTTCTCTTATTCTAACGGAGCTAAACTAGTAGACGAGGTATTAATAAAAACTCTAATTTATTAAATAATATTTAACGAGGTATAAAAGAAGGTAGAGTCTTTATATAATTTATTATTAATCCTCGAATATTAATATAGTTATCTAGGCGGATACTCGAGTAACTTCGTTTAATAAATCGGTAGAAAACCGGGGTAATAATATATATAACGTAGAGAGTCTTATAAATCGCGAAATAGTATAGTATTATAATATTATATTTATTATAAATATATATTAATACTATATACTAAATAGTAACCACCGGTCTTTATCGCGTAAATATTTAAAAATATTAAACTTGACGAATAAATTAGTTTCTTTAATATTAATAAAAATCCTACCGAGTTTATACTATATACGTTTAAACTCTTTATTATATACGAAGGCTTCCGAAAGAGGTTAAAGTTTAAAAAGAAAGAAGAGAAAACGATATAATAAAAAGAACGGGGTTAAAATTATATAATAAATAATATACGTATATAGAATATAATACTCGAGACTACGAGGAAGGAGAGATACGTTATTTTAATATAAACTACTTAAGCTAATAACCTAGACAATAAATAAAAAATAAATTATATATATAATAAATTATTCTTATAACTAAAAATAATAATAATTTAGATTTAGCCTAGATTTAATTTATATTTAAACCAAATCTAGGCTAGATCTAGGTATAAATTAATTTACGAGAATAAATAATAACGGTTTTTTAATAAATGGATTTTAGGATATCTATAACTCCCTTATAATATAACGAGTAAACAAAGTAGAATATATATTAATTAATTAATATATATATAAAGATTTAAATACGATAACGATATTAAAAACACTAACGGTAATAATTATAATAATAATACTATTATTACCTAAAGTATAAATAATATATTTAAAGTACTATGAAATAATATTAAAGATTATCTATTTATTATTATTTACCCATTAAGTATTAATTATATTAGAATTAATTATATAAATATATTTTAGGTACTAAATATACTAAAATTAACTATATAACTATATTTTAATTATATAATATATTTAGAATACGGGATATGAGTAGATACGCATTTCTAGTATTTTATATAATTTCGGTACAAAACACGCAAAAATCGGGGTTTCCGGACTTACCGATATAGTTAATAATTACGATTAAGTTATAGATATATATATAAAGTTTAATATATCGGATTTTATTAAATAATTTATTATATTAATAAATAAAATATTATCCGTAACTACTCTTTATTAGGTTATCCGTTCCGTTTTATTTAATAATAAAGATATATATTAAACTCCTCCGTTATAATATTTTTAATTTTAATTTCGGAGTTATTTTTTAAATTTACCCCCGTTTATAATTAATTAAATATACCTTTAATAATAATATTACCCGTCTTTTTTTAAATATCCTATACTTCTAGCCCTCCTATTTTATAAATAATAAACCACGATATTTAATTAATTAGGAATATTCTAATACTCGCTTTAATCGTTTAGTATTTATAGACCCTATATTTATTATCGTTTATTTATAGTCGGGCTATTATCCGTTATTAATTTTTAATAACTATATTAATCTAAAAAGTATCTATATTACTTCGATAATATTAGTATTTAATTAATTATAAACGGATACTCTCTTCGTTTAATAATTTAATTTATAGGCCGAAATATCTAGCTATAATATATAAATATATATAATAAATATATCGTAAATCGGACCTAGTTTCTATAAATATTTAGAGGGTATCGATTTAACTAGCCTCGCTATTTATATTAATAATTTTTGAATTTTTCTTTATTACCCGTTTAAAGGAATTAATTAATAAACCTATATAATTATAACTAAAATACTTAACCGGATTATTTATTCCTTAATTTTTATCGTTATTATTATCGTTATTATTATCGTCTTTATTAAAGTTACCGCTCGAAGATATTATATTTTTATTCTCCGAGGTACCGTTTAAATCGTTATTATTAATTTTATAATCTACCGACTTAGGTTTAATCTCTTTATTATTAATAATATAATAATTATATCTTTTATATTTTCTTTATAATAAAGGTCTTTCGTTATTATCTATTTTTAACCTTACTAGATATTTTCGATTAATTTTTAATTTTATTAATTACTTATCCGTTAAACCCGATTTAATTAAAAGAGTATAAATATTAATCTTATTTAAATTACTTAATATCTATTAGTCTTTCGGGATACTTTTATATATAAATCCTTATTTATAATTATTTTATTTTAAGTAGTTAACTATTAACTAAATAATTATAGAATAAATATTATTATAGATAAATTTCTTAGCGATTTAATTTATATAACCGAGGTAATTTTCCTTTATAATATCGAATTATTAATTTTATACTACGGTTATTAAGAGATAGATTATAAATAGGCTAAGTTATTAATAATTTATAAATATAATTTAATTTATTAATAATAAGTTAATTCTTTAGAAGTTATAGAGTTATAAACTAGTATATAACTAGTATCAAGGAGCTAGTCCTAATTAAGTATAAAACTTAGCGTACCGTGACAACGGTTCTTTATATATTTCGTATACTTTTAATATATTTCTCTTTTCGTTTATAATTAATTATCACTTATTTTCGGATATCCTATAAAATTATCGAGTCTAGCGCTTTATATATTTTTTATTTATTTACGAATTTTATTATTTAAAGTCTATTATTAATAAAGTTATATTTTATAAAGTAGTAATAATTAATTAATTAACTAGTTATTCGTTATTAATAAACTAGAATAATAAATAGCCTTCGGTATTAAGGAACTAACCTAGTATAATAAAATTAATATAATTATATTAATTATTATTAAAGAAATAAAGTTATCGCCCCGATAATATAATTATATTAATATTTAAAATATAGTAGGGTATTTTCTTTAAAAGAAAGTATTAGTAGAAAGGGAATTCTATTAAACCGAAATTATTATAGTAGATAACTTCGTTTACGCCGAATAACTATTTATATTATATTAATAAACTGGCCGTAAACCTCTTTATACTCCTTAATAATATTAAATATATATTATAATTATCTTATAAATATTTATTTATCGTCCTCGGGCCTATAACTCTTTTAATAAACTAGATATTATATAATAACGTTCTTCGCCCTCCTAAATCGACGCTATTATTTATATAATAACTTTTCTATCTCTTATTCGTCCTCGTTATCGACGATAATCGGTAGCGGTACTATAGTATATCTTCCGTAGAGATCCGCGTTAAGTACTATTACTAGTTCGAGGTAAATTACCGAGACTATATTATAGATAATTATAATAGGGGGTAGTTTTAGGCGGTATATTAACCTCCCGATCTTTTTAATAACCTCGAACGGGCCTACGAATTATTACCCTATTTTCTTCGAGAGTATATTAATTATTTAATATCCGCGGTATAAATATAAATATATTAAATTACCGACCTTAAAGAATATTAACTTATAGTAAATATTATATTACTCTTTTATATAAATTAAAGTAAAAGTAATAATATCTTAAATATTAATATATTTAGGGCGGTAGATAATAACTAGGAATATATCTCCTTAAAAAACTTCTATAATATTATAATATACTTTTAAATTAGGGGATTTAATATTTTTAAAAACTTCTATAGAAATAATTAAAATATTAACTACTTTAAAATTATTAAGATTAAAATTATTAATTCGTAGTAAATCTAGTAATTCCTTAATTTTAAAGTTATATAGGACCTCTATTAATACTAGGCGCGTATTACTATACTTCGTAGAATTATTTAACACCGCGGATAATTATAATAATACTATTAACTATTTATTATAGTTAACTATAAGAAGGAAATAATATAATACGATCTCGATAACTTTATTTAACTTTTTAAACTAATTATTAATCTAAGGGTAATAGGTAGTTAAATATAATATATCGATTTTAAATTTATTTATAATCTACTTCTATAATTAACCGATAAACCGATAATTTCAATTAGAGATTATATATTATAATTACTAGTACCTTAGTATAAGAGTTAGTATTTTAGTATAAAATAGTAAATTATTCGTACCGCTAAATAAAAGAAGTAATATATAATATATTAAGACTAAATCTTAACTACTATTTTATTTCGTTGATATTATAATTCTTACGTATCTTATTTCGTTAATACTATATTTTTACTATTTAATAGTAACGGCTTAGTCGAATTTTATTTATAAATAAAAGAAGATTAATTACTAGCCTTTAAAACACTAGTTATAAAATATTAAATCCTCTATTAATATCTCGAAGATATAATTATTATCCGTACTATAATTCCTTTATATAGGTCGAATTATTTTATAAAATTATAAATTAATTATAATTCGTCCTCGTATCTACTACTAGTTATAATATTAATTTTAACCCTTTAACCGTTAATATTCTACGACGACGAACGAAACGAGCCGCTTCGTTTTCGTCTTAACTTTTATATATAGTAACGGTGTTTCTTTATACTAGCTACGCCTACCCTAAATCTTAATAATCGAGTTATTATATTAAGTTTCTATAGTTATATAAATTAATTTATAAACGCGCTTTATAAATTTAAAGGAATATTTATACCCCGGTTATATAAAATACTTTATATTTTAGTCGTAGGCGTAGGGAACGATTTATATTAAATTAAAATATCGCCGCCGTTTATACCGTATATTATTATTTTTATTTATATAAAAAATCTTTACTTTTTTTTAAATATCTCGGTCTAATCGTAATTAATTATTAGGAAAATTAAATCGCGCCGGAATTACGGAGTTAAGAGCGGAGTTTACTTTTCTTATAATTTAAAACTTATATTTACCCGAAAGCGGAGAAATAGTATTTACCCTATTAAGAATTATAGTGAAATCGATAGATTTTCCCCGCGTTAAAATAAGAACTTTGAAAATTTCCTTTTAATCCCTTACTTCTTACCTCTTACTTCGTTATTTCTAATTTACGTAATCGAGGTTTAAATCTTTAATACTATATAAATAAACTTTCGAATTATATACCGGTAGAAGATCTTTATAAATATATATAATTTAATTTATTTTTTTTATTTATAAACTACGCGGAGGTAAAGAAATTATTTTTATTAAACTTTACTATCTCTCTAGCGTTTTAATTATTTATATTTTCGAAAAAATATTTCGAGTAGTATAATAAGAATATTAATAAATTAATTTAAGAAGTAGTTTTTTTTATTATCGATTAATACGATCCTTTATTAAACGTATTAAAAGGTAGCGAGTTATTTATAAAAAAAAAACGTTTTACCTTTATTAATATTTAAGAAAAAGAAGGTTTTATAGAAGAAAGCCCTTTTACGTTTCCGATTTCTTAAATATATTGACAAGGGGTCAATATAATAGTATATAATATAAAAGATATTAATTATTTTATAGAGGATTTGGCCCTAATATATTAGAATCTTAAAATTACCCTAGTCTCGATAAGGCTAGCGGTAAGACTTAGCCCGTCGTTTTAATAAATATTTATAATAATATTTTTATTAAAGTCTACCCCGTAATAGATCGTTTAATTTAAAAGAAAGAAGTCAACGCCCTCGTTAATACGTTTATATAAATAATAACGTAAATAGCGTCTATATATAGAAGTAAATAAGTAAATAATATATATTTTAAATTATCGATTAATTACGGGTAGGCCCGTAGAGCCTTAAAGTTTAACGTAGAGCCGTAAAGTTTAGTATTAAAATCGCGACAACGAGGTAAAGCGATAGGGCGGTATAAAGATAATATAAATAACTAGCGGTAAGAGCTATAATATTAATAAAATAGAGGTGTATATATATAATATTATAAAAGTATTAATATTAAAAGACTAGGGCCTTAAGTATATATTAATAAAATAAAGTCTTAATATAAATCTAGGCTAGATCTAGGCCAGATCTAAATAAAAGTCGCTTAATAATACTTTTAAAATTAAAATTATTTTAGCGCGGAGCTAGTCCCGATTCGGCTGAATAATTATATAATTTTTATATTATCCGAAACTCTTTCCTATATAAGTATACTACTTAATTGAGAAGTAATAATAACGAGAAGTATATACTTAAATTTATATAAGAAAATATATAAATAATATTATATTAAAATATTCGGGTTATATAACTCTGCGTGCGACTAAACGAATAATTTAAAATTATTAAAAAATAGTTTTACCGGTTCTCGGTATAATATTTTTTTAATATTATCGTAGTACCCGTACTCTAAATAGAGCTCGATAAGTGGATTTAATATAACGATTATTTCCTAGTAAAAGTAGGTAAAGGGCGATAATATAAAAGAGAAATATAATTATACTTCTAGAGTTATCGACCTTAAAAGAAGAATTTAATTTAATATTTAATTTATTATTCGTATTCCTTAATAAATTCGCCCGCGAAAATATTTTTAATATTTATTTAACGGTCCTATATAAATCCTTAGTCTTTTTAAAATAGAAGGTATTCGGTAGTATAACCCTTCCCCTTTTTAATAATGTATTTATCGAGGATATACTCTAGTTCTTATTCTAGCTTTAAATCGTCTCGCTCGGTTTCTACTACTTTAAAGTTAATAGGCCGTGGATATTTAAAAGAGTCTTTATCTAGTAATAAATATTACTCTAATTATATTATTAAAAATATATTATAAATCTTTTAATTTTCCGGGATATTAAGGCGGTATACGAGTTTATTAATACGATTAAAAACCTTAAATAATCTAGTTATTTATTGACCGTATTTATAACTAGTAAATTTATTTACCGGAATATTATAATTTTTATATAAATATAGTAAGACCTAGTCCCTTTAACGGAAATAATAAAAATAATAAACACGATTATAATACTCTTTATTATATATTTAAATATAGATAATTATATTCGAAGTTTAAATATATATTAGTTTTTTTAATAAAATATTATTCTTTTAACTTCCTAGGTCTAACGCGTTATTAACGGTGAAATCGAAAACTACTTTATTTAGGGTATAGTTAATGGGCTAAAAAAACGTATTATTATATTATATAATTATAAAAAATAATACCTCTTTTTAAGTTTTAAAGTTTTATAAGGTAGCGATCTAGAATCGTAATATAATTTTAATAGTTTAATTTATATACTCGCTTAATCTATCCGTTTATAAATAATAAATAATAGAAAATATTAAATTTACCCTAAATTTATTAAATAAAACCTTTTATAAAGTATTTATAAACTTCCGGTCGCGGTCGGAAAGAATAGTCTTCGGAATACTTTAATCCACTAAATATAAACGACGTAAAAGTATATATATTTATTACTCTACCTTTTATATTAATTTTCTTAGAATCGCGGTTATTTTTCGGGAAAATTTATATATAATAATTATAATATTATCGAATCCTTCCTACGAAAGGGGTAAGGCTAGGATAAAATCGATAAAAATCATATAAAAAGAAGAGGGCGGTATAAGAATAAATTATAATATTTTATAAAATTTATACCTAAGAGTACTAAATAATTAATATTATAAATAATATCGTAAATACTCCTCTAGTTTTTTATTTAATTTATATATATACTAGTATTTAGTTATTATTTTATAGTATTTATATCTTCCTATATATAAATTAGAATATACGACGTTAAATATAGTTTTAATATATAAGGAAGGTATATATAAATACTCTAGTATATATACGCGATTAATAATTAAATTATTAATATACTATATTAAATCGTTATCCCCTTTCGAAAAAGAAAGATCTACGGTGTCCTCGCCGGTTTCTACGTTATAATTAAATATATAATTTATTTTAGTTTAATAATCGTTATTCTAGTACCTTTAAAGTAATTTTTATTTAAACTACGCGTTTATTTCTATTAATATATAGATTTTATATATATATACCTAGAGTATATCTAGCTCGCTTTCTAAAAAGTTATTAATTATATCTTTTTATTATAGTCGGGATAAAGTATCTAGTACTATATATTTAATACTAAGTTTATAACGGATTTTTATATTTTAAAAATACTAAATATAATCTAAGGCCCGTATAATACGTAAATTAATCTTTATTATAAATAAAATAATTATATTTATTTATTTAATTATACTAAACACAGCTTTATAATTAATATAAACGATTATTTTAGAAATTAATTCGACTATATATTTAATTTTAATAAATACTCATATTATTTCTACTAGTTCTATTTTAGTAGGTTAATAGTATATTTCTATATTCTTAAAGAGTCGGTTAAGGAAAAGAATAAACTAAATTTATTTCCGGTCGGGATAAGAGTTTTTTAATTTTTTTATAATATAATAAATTATAACCCCGTAACCGAATTCCTTATTAATATTAAAGTCGATAAATAGTTCTTTTTTATTATCGAAGTAATATAAAAAGAAAGATTTAGAAAGAGTATTTTAAATAATGTTAAATAAACAAATCTCCTATAAAGAAAGTAATTTAAAATTAGTCTTTTTAATATATTCCTATCGCTAAACACCTATAAGGGGTATTTTATTTAATAACGCGGTTTTTTTATTTTATAAAGACCTAGCTAAAGTAGTATAATCTTTAATATAATCTTTTAATTAATTAATTATTCCTAGGTATATCTTAAATACTATTAATATTTAAGAGAAAGTTAGTTATTTAATAATTATAAGTTTTTCTTTAGAAGTTAATAGCCCGAACGAGTTAACTTTTTAATTAAATAATATAATTAATAAATAACTAATAAACGCCTTTTTAGGGTTAACTAAAATATTAAATTTAACGAATAAAAAAAATACTATATATAAATATTAAATATAATCCTCGAGGGTCTAAAAGAATATTATAATATTATCGATATATACTCGGGCGAATACTTTATAGATATATAAAATCTAGTTTATTTATTATTATATATATATAGGCGAGTTTTTAAATTTTATTACTATAATATTAAAAGTCTCCTAGCCGCGGTATAATACGATAGTGAGTTTATATTTATTCTTAGAGTATATATATTATTAATAGAAGAAATTAACCGCGTCGATAACGGTAATTTAACGATAACTCTTAATAATATTAATTATATTATTTTATAGAGGTAAATAGTAGACGTCTACTATAACTATAATATTTAAACCTCGAATATTAATAATAATACGGTTTTTCTTAGTACCGTCTAATTTTATAATTTAAATAACGAAGACTAGGAAATTAAATAAAGTAATTTATATCGTCTATTTAAACCGTCCCTAAATATATAGTTTATTAAAGATTTCGTTAATAATCTTCTAACTCTCGTTATTTATAGGATAAATATATATCGTTTTAAATATTTTATCTTCCTAGTCGGCGCGTAGTAATATATATATTTATTTATTTTTTAGAATATTAATAAAGCCTCCTTCTACTTAAAGTATAAAGAATTAATTAATAACCTTTACTAGCTCCGGTTATTTATTATAAATAATAATATTATTTAAGAGGATATTATTCTTTACCGAAGTAATTACCTCTATTAATAGAATAAAAGACCGGGAATTAATTAAATTCTTTATATCTTTACCCTCTAAAGATTATTTAAGAAGTAATAAATTAGAGCTAGCGGTAACTATATTATTAAAAATATTTTTAATAAAAGTTTCTTTATACTTTTAAAAAGGCCTTTATATAACGAGTTCACGAACGTCGTTATCATTTATAGTAATATTATAATAGTTATTAAATTAAACCTCGATTACTTAGCCTAGTTTTATATTCCTAGAGATTTTAATATATTTATCCGTTTTATTCTTTATAAATACTAATTTTATTCTATCGTTAACGATTTCGGTAAAGAGGTATAAGTTAGTATCTACTAATTTAAAGAAATAATCTCGTACTAGTAGATTAAGTTTATAAACTTCGATAATTACCGTAGTTTATAAAGGGATAATTTTTATTTTTGTAGTATATACCGGCCGGTTTATACTTATACCTCTTAAATAAATATCGATAGGGTACTTTATATCGTAACTACCGATATAAACGATTTACCGAGATATTAATATATTAATCCCTTTAGGGGCCATAACGTTTATATTAATAAATATATTTATTTTAAAATTATCTATAATATGGACTTTTTTAGGGGCGGTTTCGGTTATTATTTTATTACTACTTTTATCTTTCCCGGGGAAGTATAAGGAGGTAACGATATATTTAAAAATAATATAATAGTTAATATTAATACCGGTAACTTAAAGTAAAGTTATTATAATACGGATTCTAATTTTTAAAAAGAAACGTACTATAAATTTATAATTAATAATAGTTACCCTATAATTAGTATTTTTATAACTTTTTTCTATTTTAATTCTAGGGTTTAAGTCGACCCGAATATTAATATATCGGTACTTCCTAAACGTTTATCCTATTCCCGTATTTTTAGAAGAGTCGTAGTTTAATTTAATAATAAATTTCTATTTTAGTAATTCGTTATTCGTTTTAATTTAATAATAAGTTTCCGTATTCTTATTTATTACTAAAGATTATTTACTTTTTTAAATAATATTTATAATTAAACGTTTAGGGTAGGAGGTTTTAATAAGGTTCTTACCTAAACTTTAATTTCTAAAATATATATATAATGTGTTTTTAAAAAAGAATAACTCTTTATAAATATAGTACTCGACTTATTTAGGCGAATCGATAATAGTTATTTAATAACTAGTTATTTCGTTTTATTTATTATAATAATTCTTTTACTATTAATCCTAGCTCTATTTATTAATATAATTAATATTAAATATGGATTATTCTTCTATTTATAACTCTATAATACCGTCTTCTTAAAAGCGGTTCTTTTATATTTTAATTTTATAATAAATAATTATATACCTAGGGGGTATTTACTATTACCCGAAATAATTAAAATTATAACTACCGGTTATAGGCCCGCGGTTTTCTTAGCGCGGTTAATAGTTAAAACGATTTCTATTTCTAGAAAGAAAAAATACGTTTCTAGTACTACTATTAATAATTTATAATTAAATAGATAGCGGTTAAACTTAACGAGGTTATTACTACGTTTAAAGGATATTTAATATATTTTAATAAACTAGATTAATAAATTAATAAGAAATAATTTAAAGTAACTAGTTTTATTATAAACGGAATTAATTAAATTATTAATAATTTTACTAACCTTATCGTAAACTTTTTAGTTTAAGAGACGGTAGAGGTCTAGTTATTTTATTACTTCGTATTATTCCTAACTAAATTTCTTTCTTAATATTAAATAAATTAAGGAATTTATCTAGTAGGATATTAAGTTTAAACGGATTAATAAAAGATTTAAAATTAGAGTTAATATAATCGTAGATTATAAATATTTATTAATATATATTAAGAATATCGGCGGCCCTAGTTAGGTTAAATATTTTATTTATATATTATTTAGGCGTCTTACTAGTACGTATTTAAACGAATTTATATTTATTAAAACGAAGTTTATATATAACTTCTAATATTTTTATTTTAAATTATTTAATAAAATGATTTATTTATTTAGGGTTAGCGAAGGTACGTATTAATACTTTAATATTTATATTTAGTTTATTCGAGAACTATTTAAGGGTTACTCCTTTAAGATATAAAAATAGAAACTTTTATACCTCCTCTTCGCCGTACTATTTAATTATATCGTTAACGCGATCTTTAAAGTCGAAAATATTTTTATATATAATATACTTTTTTAAGGTAAATAGGTTATCTTTTTTATTACTTTTAAAATCGAAGAATTTAATCTCTTCGAGTTTTAATTTATTTTAGGTATTTACCCTAATATTAATATTATTTTAATTAATTAAATTATTTACTCCTAATAAATCTTAAGGTCTTATTAGGTCTTCTTTTATTTTAATTACTAATCTAATAATAAGAGCCTAAATTTCTAGCGATTCTATAAATTATATTATTTATTCGGAATTTATAATAGGTTACTCGGGCTCGGGAGGAGTTATAATTTCTTCGTTTTTAAATTCGTCCTCTAAAGATTACTTCTTTTATAAACGTTAATATAACTTTTTAGTATCCCTTCGGAAAGTACCGATAAACGGTATTACGGATATTTTATTTATAACTTAAAGTAATTATATAGTAGGTTACTTAAATTTAATATACTCCGAAAAATCGTTATTAAACTACTTCGCTTTCCGGCCCCTCTTTAATAAATATTAAAAAAGTACTTTAATAAGAGGATAAAGAGACTATATAATTATCTAAATAATTATTTATTTAATATTAAAAGTAACTTTTATTTATTTTAGGATAAATTTACTTAATAATAGGAATTTTTATAAATAGAAAATAAAATTAATTATAATAAAGTTTAACTAAACTTCTTCTAAAGTAATAACTAAAGTAATAATTAATAATAAATACTAAAAGTAGTAATACTAGGCGAATAATAAGAGTAGTATTAAAAAACTAGTATTCTAGTATTCTTTTTTCTATAGCGGAAGTATAAGAGATATAATTAATAATATATTTACTAGGCTAGACGTTTACCTAATAAGTAATTTATTAAAATAAATAATTATATTAATAAAAAGAAAATAAATAAAGGGACGTTTTAAATATTTAATTTAATATTTATTATAAATACCCTAAATAAAAAGGGTATTAAATAAGTTATTTTAATAATTTAATAAAGAGTTTAGAAATATTTATTTAAGGTAGTAAAATATAATATAGAAATATTAAATAAATATAATATAAATAAAACTCGCTATCGATATAAAGTAAACTATTTTAAATATAATAGTTAATAAAGAGTATATTAGTCGTTTTAGAGATTATTTTACTATTTATAATTAATATAATCGTTCTCACTAATATAGAAAAGGTATAGTTCTACGTTAGTGTAACTATTACTACTATTTAATAAAAAGTCAATATAATAGTATATAGTATAAAAGATATTAATTATTTTATAAAGGATTTAATTTTAATATATTAGAATCCTAGAGTTACCCTAGTCCCGATAAAACTAGCGATAAAGCTTAGCCCGCCGTTTTAATAAATATTTATAATAATATTTCTATTAAAGTCTACCTCGTGACACGTACCCTCCTTTAATTACGGAAATATTAACGATTTTCGTTAAGGGCGTTAAATATTATACTAATTCAACGTACTTTAATAATTAGAAAAAAAGAAACGAGGAGATTTTAAATCCTTAATTACTTTATTCTTAAAGAAGGGTTAAGAACCGGATTTTAACTACTTTTATTTATTCTCTTCTAATTATATTCTTTTCTTTAATTTTTAATCTAGTTAAATCTATAATTTAGTTAACTCCGAGAAAATCGATACTTTAATTCCTCCTATAAGAATTAATTTTTACTACGGACGACGTTATACGAAAAATTCTTTTTAATTAAACCGAGAATATAGTTAATAATAATAAGGGTTAATCTAGCTCTTTAAAATAAAGTTAAAAAGATTTTAATAACTTTAAAGAAAATTAATTTACTTTATTTAATTTTTAATTTTAATAAAAATAAGAAATTATAAATTAACTACGAATACCGCCTCCGTTAATAAAAATCGATTTAAACCTATATAATATTATAATCTAAGTTATACGATTTATTATATTAAATACTATTAAAGTTACTTTATAAAATTAGGGTTAAGTTTTTAAAAGGCCTCTAGGACCTATTAAACTATAAAGACTAATTAATAAAAACGGGTATATTTAATAAATATAATAATAAGTTAAGTATTTCTGTACCGGCGAATTAAATTTCTTTTATTTAAATTATCTAGAGTTATAAGGCGCCGATAATATCGTCTTTAACCTTAAAAAATTAATATTTAAAAAGATTTATACTTTTTATAATAAAGTTTAAGATTTCGTTATAATAAAAAGTAAAAATATAGTAAAGAGGAATCTAAATAACTACTTCCGTAGTATTATTATAAATTAATAATTTAAAATCCTTTCCTAAGATAAGAAAGATATAATAATATAACTACCGAATAATTTATAGCGCTAAATTACTAGACTATAAAATTATTTTAAAATTATAATATTTATAACTCTAGAAGAGTTTAGTCGCTAGTTATATATATTAAAAAATACGACCGAACGAAATAATTTATTTATCTACGTTTAGAATATAATTAAATATACCGTTTAAACCGGTATTACCGAAGAGTATATATAAATTATATAAATATAAAATTACCTCGATATTAATTTCTAGGCTATTATCCCTCCTCTAATAAATAATATTTCGATTAAATAATTTATCGAATAACTTAAGAGTAAGAAGGAGATATAATATAAAATATAAATTTAAAAGAATAAAGAAGGCTATAAAAATTATTAAAAAGAAATTAAAAAACGAGAAAAGAATTATAATATAAAAGAGGATAAATAATTACCTAGGGATAAATAGTCGTTATAACGGTAAAATAAATATTATAATTTAATACTTTATCGGCCTTAATAATAATATCGATCTTTTTAATCTTAAGATTTTTAAATACTTTAAGGTCTTTAGTTTTAAGATTTTTAAAAATAGAGACTATTTACTATAAAACCGAATCTTTATAATTCTCGTTTTTTTTTATATTAATAAATAACTAGACTTTCTTTCCCTTATATTAATATTTATAATTAACCGGTTTACTTTTAAAATCGGTAGGTTATACTTTAAATATAATAGTAATAATAATTATAATAAATTTAAAAGCCTCCCCCGTAAAAATCTTTAAAAAATATTTTATTATTATTAAAATAACTATTTATAATTACTACCGGAAATATTTAATTTAATTAAAATTCATTTGTTAAGAATCGGGGCTATAGGAACTAGAGTTATAATAACTAGAATTATAAAAACCGTAGGATACGCCTATACTACCCGCCGAGACTATATAATATTTTCGGTAATTAAATATAAATATAGCCTATTTACTTTAATAAACTATATAATAATCTTAATAATAAGAATATAAATTATAATATTTTTTTTAAATTTATCGATAATTATTTCGGCTCTCCCGAAGCTCCGCCGATAAATTATTATAATTATTATATAAATACCGATAAGAGTTATTATAATATTAAGGAGAGTGTTATAAACGAAGAATAAAATATTAATAAAGACGTTAATATTAAATTCGTTTTAATTACGTATTATATTTCTATAGGGAAAATAGGTTAACGTCCTATTTATAAAAACTATAAATTTAATTTCCCGTCGAATAATCTTCTATATATATATTTAAAAGAAAGGAAATATATACGCTCGATTAATATTTAAAAAGTAATTAATCCTATTTTTATAAAATTTAAAAATACCGAGTTAAATATTACTCCGAAGATTTTAGTCCTAGAGATTATAATAATATTAAAGTCGATAACTCTTAAATCTTCCCCTTTATAAAAGGGTAGATTAATAATCGAATTTATTACTCCGCCTTTATTAATTAACGGGATAATATTTTATATATAGTATTATTTTACCGGCTAAATAGACTTTACCCTAAATATTATTTAAGAATTAAAATATTTTAATACTAGGTATCCGATAAATATAATCGATAAAGTATTTATTATATAACGAATCCCCGGTGTTTAGTTATAGATTTATAATAAAATTATTACCTTAAAAGGTATCGGCTCGAACCGTTATTTAATTATAAAATAAACTTTAATTATATTCTATATAAATGGAAAAACGAAGAATAACGTAAAAGTAATAATTAAAATTATTAGGGACTTCTATATTATTAATAATTTTAAAGTTAATATATTTATCGGTATAAATATTTTAGGTTAGGAGAAAACCGTTATCGACCTCCCTAATAATTAAATAATTTTAAATAATTACGAAGATATTACGATCCTTATTTAATTTATAACTAGGGATAATATAAAGATCCGACGTATTATATAATTAAAGCGCCGCTAAATAGTTTTAATATAAATTATATTAACGGTAGTAATCTCGTTAAAAGGGAAATTATAATTACCGGACCGAGACTTCTTATTCGAACTATAGATAAAAGAAGTTTATATTTATTTTATAAATTTAATAATTAATTTTATTAATATTCGTAACGAGGGGAATATACCTTTTATTATTCCTCGCCGTTAACGAATAAAATTAATTATAAAATACGAGGTAAAAAAAGCGTATTTTATCGACTTAAATAATTATTCCTTTACGGCGAAAATTTATAAAAACGATATAATTATATTACGCCTTATTAACCTTTATAATCCGAGGTTAATCTCGAGGCCTAAGGTCGATCTTTTTATAAAAACGAAACTACCGAATAAAATTACGATCTACGGTAACGACTCCGATATTACCGCGATTAAAGAGATTATAAAGTAATACCCTCGTATTTAAGAAAATATAGGAGATATAATTAACCTACTCGAATCCGAGTAATTATTAATTCCGTTTACTACGGACTAGTAATCGTTTAATACGAAATTTAATTATAAGATTTATTTATTAAATCCCGATATAAAAGTTTTAATAAACGAGAAATTCGATAAAATATATTAATAAAAGAAAATATCGTGGTTTACCGAGCCTTCTTTATTCGCTTTCTTTATCTTCGTTATATAGCGGACGGTATATAAAGGCCCCGAGAGAACACCGATATAAAAGAGTAAAGTCGTAATCGATATTCGTAATTTAAATAAAATTATTATTTTTAATAACTACCCTCTTCCGCTTTAAAGCGATATTATTTCGTTAATATAAAAGTATATTTATATAAGTATTATTAATTATAATAAATAATTCTATCTCTTTTTAATTAAGAGAGATAATTATTATAAATTTATAATAATTTCTTACCGTAGTTCGGAGTATTATAATATTATAATAATAAGATAGAAAGGGTTAGTTCCGTATATTTAATATAAAATAAATACTTTTCTTCGCCCGTATAAAGTATTCGCGAGATACTACGTCGATAATATTATAATTTTCTTACGGTCCTATTCCGAGTATATTAAATATCTTATAATTATCTTCGCTTTATTCGTAGGCCTTAAGATTTTATTTAAATTTAAGAAATTCTTTTTAATTTACCCCTCCGTTATATTTTTAGATTAAAAAATAAATAAATTAAACTTAACTACTATTAAAGAAAGAATTATAATAATTAAAAAACTTCGTTTCCTAAATATACTATAAGTTTTAGAAATATATATCGGAATAATAAATTAATTACGAAATAATATTAGATACTTCGTTTAAATTATTAAATTATTTTAATACTAGAAAACCTAGCTTTTAAAGGGCTCGCCGTCGTAGGGCGGGAATATATAAAAAATTTATTTTAAAAAAGTTTACTTCGTACCTATAGAAGAGGAATTAATTTTTTTTAAATTATTATAAAAGGTATTTATCTTTAAAATCTATTTATATTATCGGGATCTAGTTTATTAATTATATATTAATATCGATATATTAAAGTCGTACGGAATTAATACGATAGTATATTATATTTAAGGAGATCCTTAAAGTAATAATTTCCCCCGTATTAATATATAATTAATTCTATTCCTATTTAAACTATTTAATCCTACGGAGTCGCGTTATTAATCTACGGAATTAAAAGTAATAAATTTAATTTAGATATTAAAGAAAATTTTATACCTACTTATATAAATCCCGATAAAGAAAGTTATTATCTTTATTAATTACTCGGTAATTATTAATATTACCCGATAAATAATACTATCGTCGTCCTCTTCTAATAGGATAAATCTACGGTTAATATAAACTTCTTAATATATATTATAATACGATCTCGATATTCGTTAATATTTAAGAAAGTAAAATATTATACTAGATATATTATCTCGCCTCCTCGGTAAAAAAGAATATCTCGACGTTAAAGGTCCCGGTATTTTAGACGACGTTTTCGCTTTTTATTTTACTTTAGTTAAAATATCTTCTAAATACTACTTTAAATTATAAAAGGCGTATTCTAAAAATAAGAAATAATTAAAAGTAATAACTTTCCTTATATATAAAAAGAATAAACTTAAGAAGGAAGTCTTGAAGTCTATGGATAAAATTAATATAATTAATATTAATATTCCTTTCCTTCTTAAAGATTTATTTATATAATATAAAAACGATTATATTAATAAAGAACACCTATATATCCCGAAATTAATAGAATAAAATATTTTCGAACTCGCGTATAATAAGCGAAATTATATAGGATTTTATAAAATATACGAGAATATCGCCGATAATTATTATATATAGTATTTAACTCGAAGATTTAAATACTATATTTTATATTACTCTTAATATTAACTTAATTAAATAAAGAGGTATATATTATATAGTATTTTAAAACTAATCCTAATAAAGTTAAAGATTTATTATTATATTATTATCGATTTTATTATAGCGCTCCCTATATTTATAAATGGATATAATTATTTAATAATTATTATTTATAAATTCTCGAAAGTAGTTATTACGATTTTAGGGAAAAATACGTTTAGCGCCGAAAAATAAATAAGCGCGCTACTTCTCGCCTTTACCGATTAAAGAATTCTAAAGACGATTATTTTTAATAAAGACTTTAAATTTCTTTTAAATTTATAAAAAGTAATTTTTAAAATATTAAAAACTAAATTAATAATCTTTATTACCTACTACTTTTAATTTAATAATTAATCGGAACGGATAAATTAGACTATAAAAATAATACTACGATTTTATTTAATATACTACTTTAATAGTTTATAAAATAAATTCGTAATTATTTTATAATTTATTATAAATAATTCTTTAAACTTAATAACGACGCTTTTATCGAACGAGATTATTTACGGTATAAAATTTAATAATAGAATTTCGGTTTAAGATATAATAGGAAGAATAAATTTTACTAATATTAAAACCGTTAACCGGAAGGAAACCGTTAACGCGATTTCGTTTATAATAATTAATATTAAATTTCGATATAATAATAAATATATACCCTTAATAATATAAAAAGGGGATATAATTTTTTTAAAATTATATAAAGATTATAAAATCCCGGGTTTAAAGAATTATAAACTTTTAAATTAAAGAGTTAACCCGTTTAAAATTCTAAAATAAATAAATAATTTAATTTATAAATTAGAGTTACCGCCGATAATAAACGTTTACCTCGTTATTTCGGTCGCCGTTTTAAAACTTACTCCGTTAAAAGGGGATCTATATAACTATCTTTAAAAAATCGGGTAAATTATTATTCTCGATAATAATAATAAAAGTATAAATAATTATTTTAAAATAAAACGTATTTTAGATAAAAGGATAAAGAAGTTTCTAGGACGAGGAAAAAAGTTAATAATATAATATTTAATTAAATAAAAGGGCTAGGGGCCTTATTAGAATATATAATATAATAATTAAAATCTTAAAAACGTAGAGGGTATAATTAACGATTATAATATAAAATCGTTATAAACTACGTAGGTAGTTTAAAGAACGATATTATTTTATTTATTTATTAATCTTTATTTTATTTTCGCTTTATTACGCGACGATAACTTTATTATTTAATAATAACGAATTTCTTAATAACCCTACTACGTTAATACGATATTTCTAACTCACTTAAATAATAATAAGTCGTTTTTTTCTCGCTCGATACGATTAATAAATACTACCGCTATTATATTATTTAATTATAATATCTTATATACTAAATAATATTAATATATCTTTCCTCTTTTAATTTTAAAATTAATTATTTATTTATATCGCTCGTTTTTATCGAGTATAATACGATATCTTCGTTCTAATAAGTTTTTAATTATAATATAATTAAATTACGTTCGAGAAAGACTACGAAGAAGTTAATTTTAAAGATTAATAAAATAAAGATAAAGAAAGTAGCGAAAATAATTAAAACTAAATAAATTAAAATAACGAATAATAATAAAGATAAAAAGTCTAGCGTTTTTACTTCTAAATAAAGTAATAAAATAAACGACGAGTAAATTATTAAAGACGAAGTTAATAATAAAGTCGATAACGAAGAAGTTAAAGATTTACCGTATAATAAACCTATATATAATATAATAGAAGATAAAGATACCTAGTTATTAACGGGTAAATATTTTTCTTTAATATAAACCGGGCTAATTATTTAATACGATAAGATTTCTTTAAATACGCGATTTAAGAACTAATTAAAAGTATTTAATTTAAGAAATAATTTATAATTTAAATAAATAAATAACGAGTAGTTAGCTACGATACGATTAATAAAAAATAATTATATAAAATACGCGATTATTTTTAATTACGTTTAATTATACGGGGATAAAGAGAACTTATTATAAAAACTAAATTAATTAATTTTAATAAAAGGGGGGAAATATAACCGATATATCTTCGTAGAAAAATATAATTATTTTTCGGCGGACGAGATAACGAGAGTAAAAGAGCTCTCGACGCCGTCGAAGAAACTAAATAAAAAAGGCCCGAAGGTAACGAAATTTACGGCTTCGAAGAAACTCTTAATATAAAAGAAGTCGATATTTAAAAAACTTAATAAAGATAATAAAAGCGACGAGAGCGAGTCCGAAGCGGAAAAAAAACTTTTAATTTCGAAGAAATCTTTAAAGAAATTAATAACGAAATTATTCCTACCGAAGAAATCGACTTTAAAGATAACCTCCCTCGTAAAATCGATCGATAATAACGATTTTTAATTAGTTAATATTAAATTACCTAATATCGAGACGTAGGAACGTTAGAAGAAGTATATTAAAATTATATAAATATCCGGCGACCTAATTATATAATTAAAAAAATTAGATAAAACTAGGGAAACGTTTAAAATAAAAGTCGTTACCGAAATTAAAACCGTAAATTCTTTAAAATAAAAAACTACGGCTACTTTATCTACGCCCTCGAAGAAATAAATAAATAAGAAAATTACGATACCTACGACTATAAGATAATAAATCGAAATCGGTAAAGAAAATTTCTTAATTATACTTTAAATTACGTTTTAAATTTCGATTTTCTTTATAACCGATATTTCTAAATAAATTATTTCTTTTTCTATCGTATTTAAAAGCTCTAAATAAAAAAGAGTAAAATATATAACGGAGAAAATTAAATAAAATAAAACCTTAATTAATTTAAATACGAAAAAAACCCCTTTAGCGTAGATAATAGTAGGTATTTCTATAATAATAAATAAATCGCTAACGATCGCACCGCCTTTAATAAAAGATAATTTTATATTATTATAAATTAATAAAAACTAGATTACGGAGTTAATATATTATTAATCGGGAAGTATTACTCTTTACCTAAATACTTAATTTATTATAAACGTCGAAGAATTATTTTTCCGTATTAACTTTATTATAAATAAAAAAGGTATAATAAAATAAATTTTCTTATTTAAGGCTACGGGAGCGAATATAATTAATTTAAAAATAAAGCGCTCGAAGAAAATAAAATTTAATAAATAAACTAAACTATTAAAAATAAAAAGGGAGATTAAGAATATTTTTATATCGTCGGAGGATTTAAATAATAATATTAAAGGGGAATCCCTAGTTAAAATTATTAAAGAGGTATTTATTAAATCCGAAAATTATATAAACGCGTTAATAACCAGAAATAACCTCCTAGAAAATAATAATACTATTTTATATAACTACGTGGATTTCTTAGAAGGCCTTATTATTAAAATTAATAATAAAATAGTCCGCGTTTTATTAGTCCTAGAAGTCTTTTATATTACTTTTATTTAATATTATACCCGCCTCTTAAATTAATATAGGGTCGATTATTTACTACGGGGTTTTTTCGATTCTATAAAAATCGAAATACCTAAAGATTAATTAATTAGAAATAAATAAATAAAATTAATTTAAAGAATTAAAAATATTAATAGTATTAAAGACTTCGTTAATAATCTTTTAATTAATATTAATATAAATATAAACTCGTTAATTAAAAAATATCCAACTTTAAAACGAGTACATAATCGAGAGAAATTTAAATAATAAATAATTACCGATATTATATTAGGCGGTAAACTTATTAAAAAAAGTAATAAACTATATAATTAATTCGGTATAACCGCGTAGATTATTTTAGATTATAACGATCGCGCCGTTATCGAAGTTATTACCGATAATAAAATTATATAAATTACTACGATTATTATCGGTTATAACGAACGTCTTATTATTAATATTTTAATTACTAATAACTAGGAACCCTAGTTAAGTACTATAATAAATATATTAAAGACTATAGATATTTCTTTATCTAATATTTATAACCTAACGGTTAATCTCCGTCTCGACGATTTTAAATAAAAACGTCGTCGTCTTCTTATTAATATAGTATATTTATAATAGTTTTAAATCGAAGTAATAAAAAATAGACTATATTAACGATTATAGTATTTATTTTTATTTATACTTTTATTTCGAGGCCTCGAGGACGTAAGGTCTTTATTTATAAAAATAATTATTATAATTACTAGTACCTTAATATAAGAGCTAGTACCTTAATATAAGATAATAGTTTATTCGTACCGCTAGATAGAAGAAGTAATATATAATACACTAAAACTAAATCTTAACTACTATTTTATTTCGTTAATACTATAATTCTTACGTATCTTGTTTCGTTAATATTATATTCTTATTATTATAGCGGCTAATAGACTCTAATTTAATAAAAGTAGTCGAGTTAATAATTAATAAATTTATTAAAACCCGCTCTAGTTCATTTAGCCCGTAATTAATATTATTATTTTACTAAATTTATATATAATAAATATAATATAATCTTCTTTTATAGAAGTCTTTCGTAATACTAGAATAAAGTTAATAATTATTATATAAAATAGCCTAGTAGGCGAGTAGATCGATTATAATAATCTATATAATTAATACCTTAATATTTAATATAACTAATAGTAGAGGTAGTATCTAAGGTATTTATATAATTTCGTTAATATATTAAATATATAAACGTTATTTACGAGTTTCTCGTGGGTCCTAGTATAGCTAGGGTACTTTATATTATTATATATTTTCTAAAATACCTTATATTCTAGAGCGGTCGGTAAATATATTCGAAGTTTATATTTATATTCGATATCGTCGAAGTAAAATAAATTATTAATAAATTTATATAATAACCTAGTCGTATTTTTACCGAGTATAATATTCTTTATTATTATAATTATAATCTTAACCTAGTGTATTTCTACTTCGTAATTATTATATATACGACCTTTAAAATCGTCGCTAACGACGATAATATTAACTAGAAACACCGATAGCGTATTAAGGATTAACTCGTTTATTTCTTAATAGTATAAACGACTAGTAAAATATAATAGAGTATTAGAGACGATATTCGCTTTACCGGGTTTATATTTTAGTTTAATTCGAAACCTTTATAAATATTCGGATATACGGATTAATCTAAGATTTAGTTTCTTAATAGAGATAATATTTATAAAAGTCTATTATATTATATTTATAGTAGAAGTATAATCGGTATAAACGATTATAATACTACTAGCCGCTTTAATAAAATATCGAACCTTCTTTATAATTTAAATAATACTAGTTATTTCTAGTTCGGTTAATTAATATTTTATTTTAATAAAAGTTAACTACCTTAATAAAAATAAGATAAGTTATAATAATTTCTATTTTAATACTTTTATAATATCGTCGTTTTTAATATAATATATATATATACCGAATCTCTACTCTTTACTAGTATCTAGATCGATAAATAACGGTCTTTTTAAATTAATATAATATAGTATAATAAAACTAGCGAAGAGCTCCTATAAATATTTATAAATATTAAACTCCGCCGGTATAGAGGTATCGACAAGAGATCTCTTTATTATAGATTTACGAGTATTACCCTATATATTTCTATTATTCCGATAATATTAATTTAATAATATTTTACGGTCTTATAAAGACTTGATTATTACTACGTAATATAAAATATATTATTTTAAATAATTAGTTATTCTAAGGTACTACTTTAGTATTTATAATATTCGGGGAAATTAAAAATTCTATATAATTATTAATTTATTCTTAGTTATAATAAGGCCTAGAGTATTAATATATTAACCTAGTAACTAGGCGGAAGGATAATTAAAGAAGGACTTTTTAATAAAAATATAAATATTTATATCTAATAGTATTTGGAATATTAGTATTAAATATTAAATATACTCCGCTAACGAAATAGAAAAGATAACGATATTATCGACGTATATATAGTAGACTTTTCGGTACGGTCGAAGTATATAGTTAATTATATATTAGACGTAGGCCGGAGAGTTTCGGTACTTTATTACTAGTACGTTAAAGGTCTTTTAACTACGGTACGTTATTATTATAAAACAATATCGATACATCGGCAAGTCCGGAAAAACAGTTCTGTAAAATCGCTACTTAATCGGTGCAAAATGCGCATTTTGCAGCCTTGGCAAATCTTGGCGCCAAGATTTTTATGTTAGAGTTAAGGTCTGCGCGGGAGCGCTAAACTTAATTCTAAAAGTAACTTTATAGCCCTATAGGGCAACGCTAGTAAAAATCTAATTAAAAATTCGGAATCTAGGCTAAAAATAGACTTAGTAAGATATTTATATCCCTATATAGGGGCCCTAGTCTAGATGCTATTAAAAGTCAAAGTTTAAAAAAAAAAAAAAAAAAAGTTACTAAATCGGTACTATATCGCTACTTAATCGGTGCATAATGTACTTAGAATATAGGACATGAGTAGATACGTATTTCTAGTATTTTGTGTAATTTCGGTATAAAATACGTAAAAATCGGGGTTTTCTAAATTACCGATATAATATCGCTTTATTTACTATTAGTAGAAAAAAATTACTATATTAATAATCGAAATATATATAGTATTTAATAGAAGTACTAAGATTTTAGTTTAGATAGAGACTAGATATATATCTAGTATTATAATTTTATTAAGGGTTTTAATATTAATAATTATATATTTTTTAAAACCGAAGGCGGTATTTTTCTATATAACGAAATAAAAGAAAGAAAATAATATTACTATAATAATTTATTCTATTCGGCCCTACTAGTATAGTTTATCGAAGGTATTATTAATAACCTCTTTATTATACTTCCTTAATAAATAAATACGAGTTTAATCGGCTTTATAAAACTCTTTCTAGTTATTAATAAAAGGAATATTTATTTATTTAGATTCCGGGATATTCACTATATTCCTAGTATCTTTCTATAAATCTAGAAACGAATCGATAATATTAATAATTATAGAGGCGGAAGTATCGTCCCCGTAGATTATAGTATTTATAAAGTAAAGAATCTGTAGTTAAAATAAAAATACTACCGAAGGTTTTAATAAAATTTACTTCGGCGCTACGGAAACCTCTTATAAGGTTTATTCTAATAGTATATTTCGAGCGGAATTTAATAAAGTAAATATTAAATTAAAAGTTAAAAAACTTAGATAAATAATAATTAATATTATCGAATTAAATATATAGGGAGTTATTATTATATTAAAGACTACTATTATAATAAGACCGGCTTTAAAGTAGGATTTAATAGAAAACTTCGACGTTAAAACTTTAAATAATTTTATAATTAAATTAATATTAAAGAAGTTAATCTAGAAGTACCTAATTACTTTATATTTAATAACTTTACCTAGTCTAGTATATCGGCTAATAATTACTAGTAAGTTAGTATTATTCCGAACTATAATTCTATTTATATTATAGTTAATAATATACGCGGTTACTATTAATATATTAAGCTAAAAAGGTTTAAATAATAAATTATAATCTTAGAGTAAATCTAATTTTATAGATTTAATTATAATAACTATATCTAAATATACTAGTACGGTATAACGGAATTTATTAATTATAATAGTATTTATTTTAATATTCTTCGTAATTATAAAAATAGAGACCTAGAGGTTATTATAAAATATAATAATAACGAGATCTTTACTAGTATTAATTATAATTTTTTCTAACTTTATAATATCGATACCTATTAAAACCTTAATAAATAAATTATCGACGATATATAATTTCTTAGTAATTAAAGCGATCTTACTATTTTTACCGGGAATATATATAGGGATAATAATAAATTTATTAATATCGTAGTTATTCGATCCTAAGCCACGGACTTTTATAATAGTAGGTATTTTACGGACTTTAATTTATAAATTAAATTTTATAAACTTTATTAAAAACTACCGGTCTATAAAGTTTATAATATATTTAATATTAAAGTAAAATTTATAGAGTTAATTATCTAGTTCTACGGAGACCTCGATAATAATATAATAATAATTACGAAATATATAGCCGCGGATAGGTTTATCGGTAAATATAAATTTAATAATTTATTTCGCCGAGAAAGTAATATTCGGCGGAGTAGAGTTTAATAATATAGAATTTAAAGAGGCGGAATTCGCTAAAGTAGAAATTATAATATTTAAAGAAAAAAATCGGTACTATCGAATATATATATATAGTTTATTATTAGAAGAGAAGGGTTAATTATATAAATAATAAATTACTTTACTAGTAATAATAATTACTTTAATAATAAACTCTTAACCGATAAAAAGACTATTAACCGTCTTATTATAAAACTCTTCTAAATCGATAATATCGTTAAGGTTTTCGCTAGCCTATATAGTACTTTAATAGAACGCGTTTTTATAGTTATTATAGTAGTTATTTTAATTTTTATTATAAAGGCCTTCGGTCTAATAGAAAGATTCTATAAATTATTCTTCGTTATAACCGACGTCTTTAATAACTTTTTAATCTTTAGTATAATAAACTCTTTAAGTCGAAAAGGGCTTCTTAAAAGAATTTTTATTAAAGTTTTTTCCTATTTTAAAATCTTAATTTTAAGATTTAAAAGAGAATATCTTTTAACTAAATAACGAATTTAAATTTCCGTTTATAATTTATAACTACTTTTTAGGAGGTTATAAACGGTTAGAATTCTATTATTATTATTAATTAACGTTATTCTAAAAAGAAGATAACGAAAAAAACTTATATAAGTTATTTTTATAAGAAGTATTATTACTTTTATAAAGAGGTACGCCGTTATATAAAGATTTATAATCTTTATTAAAGCCTTCGGTAGGACGATAAAGAACGAAAAGTTAACGAAAGTTCTAATATTAATTATACTACTAAGGGTAATATTATCCGTAACTATTATTATTATTATTACGGTTCGGCGGAACCGATCGATTATATTTATTTAACTTTCTAGATACTAAAGCCTACTATTTATATTTATAATTATCGAGGTTTATTAGAAAACTATTAATAATAATATTATTCTTAGGCCTTTTACTATTACATTATAATTCAAAACTAATTCCGTTATAAATAATATTAAATTAATTTTATAATAACGATATTCCCGTATCTTTAATAAATCCTAAAATCTTCTATATATATTTACGTAGTTTACGATAGTTACTAATATCTTTTATAAAGTAATATTCTTTAAAAATAATATCGATAATTATATTTAAAAACTCCTTAAACCTTCCCGCTAATAATTAGGTCTATTTCGTAATATTAATATTAATAGCGCCGTACTTCGATAGTCTCTTCTTAATATTTAAAAACTCAGCGGTATATTATTCTAAAATAGTACCGCGGAGGTAAGTCTAGAGATTTTTACGTATTATAGTATTTTTAATAATTACTAGGTCCTTAACTCGCTTAATAAAAAAATATATATCGCGGAAATAAATTTCTTTACTAGTATACTCGAGACTAGACCCTATATTAATAGACTTATTATTATATATAAGGTCGAAGAATCCGAGGTTAATTATATTTTATTTTAATAAAGTAGTATTATCGCCTTAAGGACCTTATAGGCCCTAAAGTCTTAATAGTTTAAAAAAACCTATTAAAAGTATTACTATAAAATTTATAATAAAATTACGAAACTCTATAAACTATATTTTATTAAAACCCGCGTTCGCTATTAATAAGAATTACTATAGTCGTTAATTAGGTCCGAGGGGTCTTTAGTAAATTACTTTTTCTATAAAAATCTATTTTATAAATTAAATTAATAACGAAGATATTAAATTTAGTAGTAACGAAGAAAGTATATTCCTTATTAATATAGGAATTTTAAGAAATTATCGAGTCGCTTAAATACTAGTTTAGAAACGTATTATAACGGTATAAAAAGTAATAATATTAATAATTTAATCACTTAATTAACTCGGTACCTTAATAGACTTTAATTATACTCGTTACTTTTAAGGATTAAAACTACGAAGGGGTTAAATAAACCGGAAATTCTATTAAATAAAATAATTAATAATATAACGAATAATATTATCGACCTCGCCGGCGAAAGTGTAATTTAATTATATAAATTCGTCGAGTTAGAATATTAAGACCACGGTATTATAGCTAACGATATTACTAGATATTATAATAATAATTTTATAGAAGTAAATAATCGACGATATCGATTTAAATACCGAAGGTTTTTATAGTACCGTATTACGGAAAATTTCTACTAGGTACTCTTCGGTATAATAGAATTTTATTATAAATTATTTCTACTAGATTAAAATCTTTTAACGATAAAATAATTCGTTTAAATTCTTTTAAATAAATACTCCTATAGATTAAATAGAAATAATTATATATAAACTCTAAGAATAAAATAGGGAGTATTTATATAAAAGGTAATAAGATTTAAATTAAGATATTTAAATTCTATTAAAGAGTTTTCGTTCGGGCCGCGGAGATACGATACGACTCTAGCCTAAACTAAATAATAAAAACTAAGTTTCTCTACTTCCGGTAAAATTAAATCTTAATAAGTTCTATTAAAGTAAATATAAAACTAGAATATATTATATAGAGGAATAATAAAGTAGATTCGTTAAAACCGAATTTATTAATATTAAATATCTAAATTATAGATATATTTATAGTAATTATTTTCGTAGCTTAAATATATTATAACGGAAGACTTCTATAACTATATTAAATAACTAGATATAATATACCGAAGTATAGTATTTCTAGTCCTAGGACTATTATAATAGGCTTTAATATAATAAAGCTAGTTACTTTAATAGAGAAAAAAGAGATAATATTCTATTCTAACGAGATTATCGTATAAGTTATATTCTATTCCACCGAAATAAATTAATAGAGGAGATAAGGTACGGATAAAAAAACGTTATCGAATAATTTTAATTCGACTACTAATACTACTATATAGCTAGTGGATCGAATATCTAATAAACGTAGTATAGTATTTATTAAAATATATAAAAACCGTTACTATTAATTAATAAAGTTATATTCTATAAAGTAGTAATAATTAATTAATTAACTAACTATTCGTTATTAACGAACTAGAATAGTAAATAACCTTCGGTATTAAGGAACTAACCTAGTATAATAAAATCGATATAACTATATTAATTATTTATTAATATACTCTATACCTCCGTAATAATCTTATTAACGATCTCTATACTATTAACGAACTTTTTTAATATATTTTAGATTAAATCGATTTATACTTTTAATTCTCCGGCCTAATATATTATTTCGTTAATCTTCTAGTATATATCTACTAGTAAATTATTCGTCGCTTTAATTATAAACGCGAGGATCGAGGCTCTAGCGACCGTTAAAGAAAGAGAATCTTTATAAAATATTAACGAGGATAATATAATAAATAATTAAATAATAAATTAATAAAAAATAAAGAGAGGTAAAGAGCTTTAACGAATAAAAATAATAAAGATTTAAATAAACTTAATAAATAAAATAAATTATTATACTACCGACGATAATAATAATAGGGTTAATATAGTAAATATTAATAATAATATTAATAATAATAATCGTTAATAAGTCTTATATACTAAATCTTAATATATAATATTATTATTTTAGAAGATTATTTTGAAATTTAAATATTTTTAACTAAAAGGTAAAATTTAAATAAATATTTAATATTAATTAATATACGAAGTTATTTCTTTAGAAGATTATTTTAAAATTTAAATTTTTTAACTAGGAGGTAAAGTTTAAATAAATATTTAATATTAATTAATATACGAAGT